>Ga0160428_1001482_pt1 | contig 17511 bp, 15 predicted proteins | sample SolpanmetagenomM_FD_108198 | JGI IMG/M metagenome (GOLD analysis project Ga0160428, IMG submission 108198) | Solar panel surface microbial communities from Lawrence Berkeley National Laboratory, California, USA - M | ecosystem: Engineered > Built environment > Solar panel > Unclassified ... | reverse complement strand
GTGGCGGCGCGGTCGAACTCCGCGCGCGCGGTCGCGAGCTTGCGTTCGAGCGCGGCGATGCCTTCCTCGCCCGCGTCTAGGGCGGCGAGCTTCGCTTCCAGCTCGGCGGTCAGGTCAGCGAGATCGTCGGGCTGGACGCGATGCTTGCGCGCCATCCCGCGCAATTCGAACAGCCGGGTCTCGTCATCCTCGAGTGCGGAGGGATCGAACCACAGGTCGGTCTTGGCGATGCGGAGCTGCTCCTCGGCGACCGCACCTTCGATCACCGCGCGGTCGATCGCGGCGAGCGCTTCGGCCAACGACGCATGATCCTCGGCGACGCGTTCGAGCACGCGCGCGGCCTGGCGGAGTTGCGCGAGGCCGCCATCGGACCCTTCGAGCCAGTTCTCGATCGCGGAGAGGTCGGCGGCGATCTTTTCCGAGCGTTGCATCGAACGGCGGCGTTCGGCGAGGGTTTCCTCCTCGCCCGGCTCGGGCGACAGCGCGCGCAGTTCGGCGACGCTGTGTTCGAGCCATTCGCGGTCGCGGGCGGCGCTTTCGATCGTCGCGTGCGCGGTGGCGAGCGCGCCCTCGGCGGTGCGCCACGCCTTGTAGGCCGTCGCGGTGGCGGCGGTGTCGACCCGGCCGAACGCATCGAGCAAGGCGCGATGCCCGCGCGCATTGAGCAGGCCACGATCGTCGTGCTGGCCGTGGATCTCGACCAGATGCTGCGCCATCTCGCGGAGCAGGCCGGCGGAGGCGGGCTGATCGTTGACGAACGCGCGGCTGCCGCCATCGGCCTTGACGATGCGGCGGATCAGCAACGGTTCGCCGGGGTCGCTGTCGAACCCGTTTTCCGCGAGCGCGGTCGCGATCGGGCCATCGGGGGCGGGGGTATCGAAGGTCGCGGTGACGACTGCCTGGCTCGCGCCCTGCCGTACGAGCCCCGCCTCGCCGCGTCCGCCGAGCGCAAGGCCGAGTGCGTCGAGCAGGATCGACTTGCCCGCGCCGGTTTCCCCGGTGAGCACGCCAAGTCCTTCGACGAAGTGCAAATCAAGCGCCTCGATCAGGACGACGTCGCGAATGGACAGCGAAATCAGCATCGTGCCGTCGCCTCTAGCCTATCCCGCGGCGTTCCGGAATTGTTCTTTGCATCCAGCAGGGGCGGAACAGGCCGCACCAGGCTTACTGGCCCGGGTTGGGGTTGCCCGGGTTGGTCGACGATCCGTTGGTGACCGGCGCCGCGCGCGTGTCGCGGTTGATCTCCTTCGACTTGGTCGGGATGCTGAGCGCGCTGTTGAGCGGGACGATCGGCTGGCCCGGTGCGATCGCGGCGACCGCGACGGGGGGATGCTCCTGCGACAGCTTGTACGCGCGCTCATACCATTGCGAACCGGGATAGTTCGCGCCGAGCACGGCGGCGGACTTGCGCGCTTCGTCGGGCACGCCGAGCGCGAGCGACGTCTCGGTCAGCCGCATCAGCGCCTCGGGGGCATGAGTCGTCGTCTGGTAATTCTCGACCACGCGGCGGAAGCGACCATCCGCGGCGAGCCAAAGGCCACGACGCTCGTAGAAGCGACCGATTTCCATTTCCTTGCCGGCAAGGTGATCGCGGACGAGATCGATCTTGAGCCGCGCATCGGCGGCATATTTGGTGTTGGGATAGCGCCGGGTCAGCTCGCCGAGCGAGTCGAGCGCCTGTTGCGTGATCTTCTGGTCGCGCGTGACGTCGCTGATCTGCTCGTAATAGCCGAGCGAGACGAGGTAATAGGCGTAAGGCGCGTCGCGGTTGCCCGGGTGGACCGACAGGAAGCGCTGTGCGGATTGGATCGACGCGGTGTAATCATGCGCGAGATAATAGCTGAACGCGCTCATCAGCTGGGCACGGCGCGCCCACACCGAATAGGGATGCTGGCGTTCGACCTCGTCGAACAGCGCCGCCGCGACCTTGTAATCGCCATTGTCGAGCCGCTGGCGCGCAGTCGTGTACAGCGTGCCGACGTCGCGCGCGATATATGGGATATCGGACTTGCCACGCTTCGCGCAGCCTGCGGTGGTGAAGGCGGTGGCGGCGATCAGCGCGAGCGCTGTGGCACGAAACAGGGGCGAGCGGGCATGTGGGGTACGCATCGGGGCCGGTCTTAGCCGAAGCGTGGAGGCGCGAACAATGTTTTTCGGCGGGGTTTCCCCCGGCGCGGCATCCGCCCGGCGCTTTTCCCTTGATCGTTTCTTGCGGGGCGCGGATCACATCGCGCGAATGCTGCGTTTGCGACATGAATCGTTTCAGGAGATACAAAGCCGTGACCGCCACCTTGCTCGCCACCAAACGCGTTGAAAAGCCTTGGGGTCGCCACAAACTCTGGCCCGGTTTTCCCGATCCGGCAGCGGACGGCGAGAAGATTGGCGAGGTGTGGTTCCAGACCCCGCATGCGGGCGAACCCGACCTGCTCGTGAAGTATCTTTTCACCAGCGAGAAGCTGTCGGTCCAGGTCCATCCCGATGACGCGGCGGCACAGGCGGCGGGCTATCCGCGCGGCAAGGACGAGGCGTGGATCATCCTCGCCGCAGAGCCCGACTCGACGATCGCTCTGGGCACGCTCGAGCCAATGACTTCCGAAGAACTGCGTGCGGCGTCGCTGGACGGCTCGATCGAGCATCTGCTCGACTGGAAGCCGGTGAAGGCAGGGGATTTCTATTATTCGGAAGCCGGCACCGTCCATGCGATCGGCGCGGGAATCACGGTTGTCGAGATCCAGCAGAATGTCGACCTGACGTACCGGTTGTACGATTACGGCAGCGACCGCGAGCTGCATCTCGATGCCGGGGTCAAGGTTTCCGATCCCGAGCCGTTCGTCCCGCTGCCGACCCCGCGGCAGGACGGCAAGGACCATCAGGTACTCGCCGAGGGGCCCAAGTTCGTGATCGAACGCTTTGCCGGCGGCGAGCGCGTGGTCGATCTGCCCGCGGGGCTGACCGGGTGGCTGGTGCCGCTGACCGGCGCGGGTGTCGCGGATGGCGTCGCGTTCAAGGCGGGCGAATGCCTGACGCTCGAGGGGCGTTGCGAGATCAAGGCGGATGCCGGAAGCGATCTCGCACTCGCATATCCGGGGTCCAAGCGGATCTGACTTCACGGTAGCCGTCACTCCGCGTTGCGCTGGAGTGACGGCGCCGAATTCGTTTCTGCGGAAACCCGGTAGCTTAGCGCGATGCTTCGCGCGCTGTATCCCGGCGATGCGATCCCACGCGACGCAATTGGATGTTCGCCGCCTGTACGTGGATCCCGCCGGACTGGTGTCAGCCCGCGGGCGACGGCGGGTTCTTCGCCAGCCACGTCTTCGCCTGATCCTCGGTCAACTCGACCAGATCCCCCATCTCGATCGGCAGGTCGATCAGGTGGAGCCCCCATGCCGCGAGCGGACGCCCGTTGCGCATGATTTCGCCGACGATCGTGTCGGTGCGCTTGTCGTCCGGGTTGGCGTTGGTCGTCACTGCGAGATAGCTGAAACGTCCCGAGGTTGCGCAGCGCGTGCTGATCAGGCCCGGGACCTTGACGAAGCTGGTGGTGACGGGAGCGCCGTCGCGGCTCCACGAGGGTTGCGGCGCGCTTCCCATCCCGGCACCGCGCGCGCCGAGATAGGCGTCGGTCGGCTTGGGCTGGCCGTCCAGCGCGGCGGGGTCGACGCAGGCGGCAGTCATGCCGGGCTGGTCGACCGACCCGAACCGGCTGAACTCGGGCGGCGGCGAGTCCGCGCGGAAGCTGACGTAACTGACGACGCAGCCGCTCTGTTTGTTGCTGCGGCACAGCGGCGTCGATTTGAGATCGCCGCCGACGTCCTTGCCGACCGGGACCGCGACGTTGGTGCCGGGGATGATCAGCGAGATGATCTGGCGCTGGACCGGAGTCCCCTCGATCTCGCGCGTCATCAGGTCCTTGAGCAACCCCGCGCCCTGGCTGTGGCCGATCAGGACGACGCCGCGCCCGTGATTGTCATAGGCGAGATATTCCTCCCACGCCGCCTTCACGTCGGCGAAGGCGCGCGCGCGGACGTCTGGCATCGGCTTGCCCTGAAGCGCCTCGCGCAACGCGAGCAGCGTGACCTGCCGGTATAGCGGGGCAAAGACGCGGCAATGCTTGGTGAAGCGCGCCGCCTGACTGGTCGCGACGGCGATTTCCTCGGGGCCGGCGGTCATGTCGCTATTGGGGGTCGGGTCTGCCGAGACGGTCGGATAGACGTAGAAACAGTCGAACTTAGGGTTCTCGTCGCGGTCGAAGCGTTCGATCGTGCGCGTGCCATCGGCGCGGATGACCGTCGCGTCCTGATTGGCTGCGCACGCATCGGTGCGGCCGGGGCGGCAGAGCCATTCGTCCGGGTTTACGTATTTCAGCGCGGCTTGCGGTGCGGCCGGGGAATGGGCCTGGGAATGAACCGGCGGCTGGGCCGGGGATTGGGCGGATGCGATAGCCGGCGCGGCGGTGGCCAGCAGGATGGCGGCAAGCGATTTCATCGATACGATCCCCGACCTTGGTGCGCATTGCTTTCGGTATGGCCTTCCCCGGCGAAGGCCGGGGCCCAGTTGAGGCTGGTATGGTCGAAGGAAGCACTCCCTTCAAACCGCCCTCTCCTGGGCCCCGGCCTTCGCCAGGGAAGGGCTGCGCACAACGAACGCAGGCGCATGTTCCGGAGAGCAATAGCGCGGGGTGTCAGCCGATCAAAGCGGATACAGCGCGCCGACGACCCAGCGGCCTTCTCCACGCAGCACGGCCCAGGCACGGGCCGCCGCACGGCTGTCCATTGCCTCCACGCCGATGCCGCGTGCCTCGAGCGCGCGGACGAAGGCGGGGGCGGGGCGCTGCATCGTCGCGCCGGTGCCGAGCAGGAGGAACTCGGGGCGCGGATCGATCGCGAGGAGGTCGGCGAACGTCTCAGGCGAAAGTGCGTCGAGCGCGGGCGCGTCCCATTCCGCGACCGCGTCCGGGGTGATCGTGAGCGCGTGATACACGCCGCGGAACGATCCGGCCTCGACCTTGTAGCCGTTAGACGAAAAGCCCGTGATCGCCGGGCCGGTCCCGTTCGCGCTTTCGATCTGCATCAGCGCGGCTTCGGCGCGTTCGCGGGCACGACCGGTTCAGCGAGGCTCGGATCGGGGCGCAGCCCGAGCGTGATCAGCAGCGATGACGAGACGTAGATCGACGAATAGGTGCCGACGAAAATGCCGAGGATCATCGCCGCGGTAAAGCCGCGCAGCACCGGGCCACCGAAGATCAGCAGCGCGAACAGCGCGAGCAGGATCGTGACCGAGGTCATCACGGTGCGCGGGAGCGTCTCGTTGACCGACAGATCGACGATCCCCGACATGTCCATCTTGCGATAGCGGCGCATGTTCTCACGGATGCGGTCATCGATGACGATCTTGTCGTTGATCGAGTAACCGATGATCGTCAGCACTGCGGCGACGATGTTGAGATCGAACTCGAACCGCGTCAGCGCAAAGAAGCCAAGCGTCATCAGCACGTCGTGGACGATCGCAACGACGGTCGAGACGCCGAACTGCCATTCAAAGCGGAAGATCGCGAACAGGCCGATCCCGACGACCGCTAGCACGACCGCGAGGATGCCCTTCCAGATCAGCTCGCCCGAAACCTTGCCGCTGACCGAATCCTGCCGCGAGAAGCGCGCGTCGGGGAAGTCGCGCGTGATCGCGAGCTGGACCTGCTGGACGATGCGGTTGGCGGCACCCTCGTCGCTGCTCTGCGGCGGCGGGAGCTTGATCGAGATGGTGTTGTCGTTGCCGACCGTCTGGAGCCGCGCCTCGCCCAGTTCGAGCCGGTCGATCGTGCTGCGGAGCTTGTCGAGCGACGGCGGCGAGGCGAACTTCTCCTCGATCATCAGCCCGCCGACGAAATCGACGCCGAGGTTGAGCCCGCGCGCGAACACGAGGCCGACCGCGGCGAGCGACAGCAAGAGGGTCAGTCCGAACGCCCATTTGCGCAGCGAGACGAACGGGAGGTTGGTGTTGTCGGGGACGATTTTCAGGAGGCGCATGGTGTCTGGCCGATCAAATGTTGATTTCGGTCGGGCGGTTGCGGCGAATCCACAACACCACGAGCATCCGCGTGAACGTCACCGAGGTGAACACCGATGTGGCGATACCGATCAGCAGCACGACCGCGAAGCCTTTCACCGGACCCGAGCCGAGCATCAGCATGATGACGCCCGAGATCGCGTGGGTCGCGTTCGCCTCGAAGATCGTGCGGCTGGCTTCCTTGTAGCCGAGTTCGACCGACTGGATCACGCTGCGGCCACGCCGCCGTTCCTCGCGGATACGCTCGTTGATCAGCACGTTCGCGTCGACCGCCGTGCCGATCGTCAGCACGAAGCCCGCGATCCCCGGCAGCGTCAGCGTCCCGTTGAGCAGCGCGAGCACGCCCATGATGACGACCACGTTGATGATGACCGCATAGTCGGCATAGAAACCGAAGCGGCCGTAGGTGACGATCATGAACACAATCACGAGGATCACCGCGATCGCCGAGGCGCGGACGCCTGCGTTGATCGATTCCTGCCCGAGATCGGGGCCGACGGTGCGTTCCTCGACCACCTTGAGCGTGATCGGCAATTTGCCCGAGCTGAGCGCGATCGCAAGGTTGTTCGCGGATTCGACCGTGAACGAGCCCTCGATATAGCCCGCACCGCCGAGGATCGGCGTATTGATGCGGGGGGCCGAGATGACCTGATCGTCGACGATCACCGCGAAACGCTTGCCGGTGTTGCGCTGGGTGATCTCGGCGAACTTGCGGCCGCCTTCGGAATTAAACCCGAAGTCGACGATCGGCGCGTTGTCCTCCTGCTTGAACGACTGTTTCGCGGTCAACAGCTGGTCGCCGGTCAGGATCGCCTGGCGCTTGACGAGAATCTTCGCGCCCGGGCCACCCTCTGGATACGGCAATGCCTGCGTGCCCGCGGGGATGATCCCGCCAGGGGTGTAGGCCTGGTCGGCGACCATCTTGAACTCGAGCTTGGCGGTCTTGCCGAGCAGTTCCTTGAGCGCCTGCGGGTCCTTGAGGCCCGGCACCTGAACGACGATGCGGTTGGTGCCCTGGCCGACGATCGTCGGTTCCTTGGTGCCGAGCTTGTCGATGCGGGTGCGGACGACGTCGGTCGCGGTCGCCATCGCTTCCTTGATCGCGGCGGTGATGCCCGCCTCGGTCGGGGTCATCACGACGCGCGACGAATCGACGACCTGTAGGTCCCAGTCGCGCTGGCCGGTGAAGCCGACCCCGCCGGTCAGCTTGTTGAGCCGCTCGCGCGCCGCATCGAGCTGAGTCACGTTGCGCAGCAGAAAGCTGAGCTTGCCATTGTCAGTCGCGATGTCGCCGATCGGAATCGCGGGGCCGACCGCCATTTGCGAGACGATCTGCTCGCGCATTGCTTCCAGCCGGTTCTTGACCAGCTCGTCGGTGTTCGCCTCGAGCAGCAGATAGCTGCCCCCCGCCAGATCGAGCCCCTTGTTGACCCGCGGATGCGGGAACGCGCCCCAGCGGTCGGTGACCGACTCGGGCAGGAAGCTCGGGATCGCCAGCGCCATCAGCGCGGCGAGGAAAGCGAAGATCGAGATGACCTTCCAGCGGGGGAAATCGAGCATCGGATCAGTCGTTCGCGGGCTTGGAGCCGAGCGGCGTCACTTCGGCGAGGGTCGCCTTGACGACGCGGATGCGCGTGGTCGGGGCGATCTCGACCTCGACGAAGCGTTCCTCGACCTTGGTCACCTTACCGACGATGCCGCCGGCCGTCACGACCGAATCACCCTTCTTGACCGCGTTGATCGCTGCGGCCTGATTGCGCGCGCGTAACTGCTGCGGGCGCAGGATCATGAAGTAGAAGGCGACGAAGACCAGCAACAGCGGGCCGAAATTGACGAGCAGCGACAGAAAGCCGTCGGTGCCGGTTGCGGTACCTGTAGTCTGGGCGAAGGCTGGGGTGGCGAACATGGGCTACCTTGGTAAAACGGGTCCGCCAGCGCTGATCGGCGAGCGGGATTGCGGGATGAAGACACCCCGCTACAAGCGGCGCGCGCTATCATCTCATGCGCGTCGGTGCAACGGATCATGACTTTTGGAGACGCGACCATGACAATCCTCGTCCTCGGACACATTCGTACCGCACCGGGCGATGCCGCGAAAATCACCGACTTGCTCGCCGCGCACGTCGTCCGCGTGAACGAGGAGGACGGTTGCGAGGCCTATAGCTTCGCATTCGACGTCGCCGACCCCGACGTGATCCGTATTGCCGAACGCTGGGCCTCGCCCGAGGCGCTCGCGGCACACGGCGCGGCGGAGCATTCCAAGGTGTTCGGCCGCGCGATCCGCGATCTCGGCGTGGTCGAGATGAGCGTCAAGGCGTGGGACGGGACTTTCTGGCGCACCCTGACTGGCGAATGATTCGTTAGCTTGCCATGATGCGCCGGTACTCGGCGAAAGGGCGAAGCGAATCGTATGAAGAAACAGTCAGTTGCGTGTCTTGGTGCGGTTTTCGTGAGCACCCTGGCAGCTGCGCCGCTTACCGCAGCCAGCGCGGAAACGAGCCGCGAAACGCTGACGCAGACCGCTTTCGTCGCGCAGGACCGACCGAGCGCGCTGCGCCAGATCGCCAACGTCGAGGCAACGGCGTCTGCGACGCTCGCACGGGCGCCCGGGGACGCCGAGGCGCAGCTCACCCGCGCGATGGCGACGAGTTATCGCGCGAAGCTGACCAACAGCCGCGCGGATGCACTGTCCGCCAAGGCGCAGTTCGAGGCGATCACCGCGCGCAACCCGCGCGATGCCGAGGCGCAGGCGGCGCTCGGGGCGTGGCACCTGAGCGCGGTCAAGTCGCTCGGCCAGTTGATGGCGCGCGGTGCGCTTGGCGCGCGCAAGGCGTCGGGGCTGGAGGCGCTCGACCGTGCGGTTGCGCTCGGCGGGCAGCGTGCGTTGTTCCCGGGGCTGGCGGCGTTGTTGCGGCTGGCGCTCGACCCGAAGGACCCGGTCGGGGCGAATCTCGCCGAAGCCGCCGCGCATGGCGCGACTCCGACGGCGCTCGACCGAATCCTTCAACGCCGCGCGGCACAGATGATCGCACCGCTGAAATCGGGCGATTCGCGCGTGGTGCAGGCGCTCGCCAACCGCTTATTGCCGCTGGGGCAATTCAAGTGACTTGCATCCGCCGCATTCTCGGCCTAGACGCGCCTCCCTCGGTCGGGGCGTAGCGCAGCCTGGTAGCGCATCACACTGGGGGTGTGGGGGTCGCAGGTTCGAATCCTGTCGCCCCGACCAGAGATATCACACCCCATCAGCCAGAGCTGCCAGCAGCCCGCTAGAACGCGCCGGGCGCGGGCTGGTCCGCATTGCCGTTGACGCCGAAACCGGGCTAAGGGCGCGTCAAGCATGGCGTTTGCTCCATGTGTTTGTCCGGAGAATCCCCTTGCGTCGCCATATCGCCCCTCTCTCGCTGGCTCTTTCGCTCGCGCTGCTTCCTGCAGCCGCATTGGCGCAGACCCCTACCGCCGATCCCGATGTGCGTTGCCTGCTGGTGAGCAACGTCTTCGCCGAGAAGGAGCCGGACGCGAAAAAGAAGCAGGTCGCGATCCTGTCGGTGACCTATTATCTCGGTCGGGTCGACGCCAAGCTGTCGCCTGCGCAGTTCCGCAGCGCGGTCGTCGCCGTTGGCAAGGAGCCGCTCGGCAAGGATATCGCAACGACGATGACCAATTGCGCGCGCGCGCTCCAGGCCAAGCAGGTCGCGACCGCGGAGATGATGCAGGCGATCGCGAAGAGCCAGGCTCCCGCCGCAGCCGCCCCCGCCAAGGGGCGCTGATCGGGTCCTACACCAACCGCGCCGCGATGCTGCCCAGCAGGATCGCGGCGAGTGGTGCCACCGCGAGCACCCGCCGCCAGCGTGGCACCGTCCATGTCGCACGCTGGCCGAGCAGTAGCGCGGCCGCCACGCCGGTCGCCGCGATCGTCCAGAAATGATAGCGGACTTCGGACGCGACGCTGAGCGGCAGATAGCTTAGAGCGTATAGCAGTGCCGACCACGCCAGCGCGGGCGCGACGTCGCTATCGCGGAGCGACGGGCGCAGCACGACCAGCCCGAACGCAAGCGCGATCCAGCACGCCGGCCAGCCGAGCGGCGTCGCGACACTTGCCACCGCCAGCGTCGAGATCGCCGAACGAACGGAGTTGGGCGCGACCGCGAAGTTCCACCGGTTCGGGTCCGACCCGAGCGACAGACCAGGCAGGTCGGCATCGTGGACGAGGAAGCGCGTGTTGCGATCGAAATGCGTGAACCGATGTTCCAGATAGGCGAACGGGTGCGCCGCCACGGCGGCGATCCACCAGCCATAGGGGCCGTGGTCGGTCTTCAACGGCGCGCGCAAAGCGGCAAAGCCGATCGGGCAGGGGGCGGGGCCCCACCACGCATAGCTGTCCCACGAGATCGGCGAATAGCAGCCACGGTTGATCGCGATCGTATCCCGGGCGGTGAGGGGCGGGAAGGTGTCGGCATGGCTGAACCGGCCGGTCCCCGCGAGATCATAGATCACCAGCGATAGCTCGACCCCGCTTCGTTCCGCGCGCAACGCGGCGTTGGCGAGCGGCAGCGCGAGGATCAGCGGAACGGCAGCGACCGCGGAGGTCGCGGCGAGCCGGGGGAGGGTCGCGCGCCATGCCGTCGGGCACAGCGCGACGAGCAGTGGCAGGCACGCGGGCACCGCGTTGAAACGCAGCGTTGCCGCCGCGACCAGCAGCAGCGCGGCGAGGATCCGGGGCGAGCGCGCGCCGGGCGGCGCGGACGCCAGCAGCCCGGCGGCGAGGAGCAGCGCACCCGCGAACAGGCTGTCCTTGAGGATCGTGCCGACCAGCACCAGCGCGATCGGAGACAGGGCAAGCACGCCGATCGCAACCGCGGCGCGTAGCTGACCGCGACGCAGTGCGGTGGCCAGCAGGAGCAGCGTTCCGCCCCAGTAAAGCGAGGCCTGCAGCGCGAGCATCGGCGCCGGTCCGTCCGCGATTTCCCGCAGTTGATGCCACAGCCAGTTCATCGCAGGCGGGTGCCAGTCGTCGTACTGGCCGCTGACCGCCTGGCCATATTGGCGGATTGCATCCCAGGTCATGATTCCCGGCCAGAACGCCGCGAGATGGACTGCCAGTGCCAGCAGCACGACGGCTGCTGCGGCCTGCATCGAAAGTGTAGCTCTTGTCACTTTTTGGGGGTAGCATGACAAACCCATCGATCGTCACACAGAAATTGCGAAAATTCGTGATGTCTGGGCCGAGGATCGACTATAAATGGGATATTTCCGGGGGAGTATCGCTTTGACCCAGACCGTATTGATCGCGGACGACCATCCGATGTGCGCGGCGGCGCTTGGTATGGCGACCGAACAGGTCGCACCTGGTGCCGATGCCGTGAAAGTCGGGACCATTGCCGAGGCGGTCGCGGTTGCCGAACAACGCCGGTTCGACTTGATCCTACTCGATCTCATGTTGCCCGATGTTCAAGGGTTCGCCGGATTGCTGATGTTGCGCCGCCTCCAGCCGCGCGCGACGATCGCGATCGTCAGCAGCACCGACGAACCGGTGGTGATGCGGCGTGCCGCACGCGAAGGGGCGAGTGGCTATATCCCCAAGAGCGCTCCGATGAGCGAGATGGTCGCCTCGATCCGTACCTTGCTCGGCGGGGGGAACGCGTTCCCGGCAGAAATGACCGAGCCCGAGGCGGATGCCGTGATGACGCCCTCGCGGATCGGCGAACTGTCGCCAGCCCAGTTCCGCGTCCTGCGTGCTGCTGCGGACGGCAGCCAGAACAAGCAGATCGCCTATGAACTCGGAATCGCGGAGACGACCGTGAAGACGCATTTCGCGCAGATCTTTCGCAAGCTCGGCGTCACCAACCGGACTCAGGCGATCCTCGCGTTGCAGGCGCTCGACGTTACCGCCTGAGCGGGGCGCTCAGCGCAGCGCGGCGGGGGCGGTTCGCGCCTGCTCGATCGCCGCGATCGTGCGGAGCGCGCACCCTTCGAGCAGTTCGCTCGAACGGCTTTCGCCGCGCTCGATCGTGAGGCAGGCAAGCGCGAGGTCGAGCGCGCCGATCCCGTTGCTCGCGCCGCGCAACGCATGGGCCTCGCGCTCGGCGCGTGCAAAATCGCCCTGTAACAGCGCACCGGAGATCGCCTCGGTCCGCGTGGCGATGTCGCGCAGCATCATCTCGAGCAGACGATTGGCGTCATCGATGCCGACCGCCCCCCGCAGGTCGGCAAGCCGGTCGCAGTCGAGCAACGTATCCGCCACGGTGCTGGCCGGGGCGGGCGGGGAGAGGAGCGCGGTAACCTGCGCAATCAGGTCGGCGGGCTCGAATGGCTTGCGGACATAGGCGTTCGCGCCCGCTTCCAGCGCGACCTTGACGTGCCAGTCGCTCCGCCGCGCCGTCAGGATCAGCACCGGCAGCCCGCGGAACATCGCCGACGTTCGCATTTCGCCGAGGATCGCGAGCCCGGTCTTGCCGGGAAGCGCGCAATCGAGAATCACCAGATCGGGGTTCGATTCCCACAGGCTGTCGAGCGCATCCTCGCCGTCTCGGACCGGCAGCACGACATGCCCGAGCGGAGTCAGCGTCCGCGCGACGATCGCGCAGACCAGTTCGTCATCGTCGACGATTACGATCCGGGCCATTGTTTCATCCTGCCTGCTTCAAGCATTGCAACTGCGCGTGGCCGGAGCGCACCACTTCATCGCGTTCCGCGCCGGCGGGGAGATCGAGCGCGTCGTCGATCCGGCTTGCGAGCGTGCCGAGATCGCCTCGACCGAAAAAGGCTGCGGTGCCCGCGACCTGATGCAACGCGTGGCGCAACGCGTCGATGGCGGGCGCATCCCAGGATTCGCGTGCGATCGTCGTATCGTACAGCGCGAACAGGTTGCGCACCCGCGTGTCGAACTGCCCTTGCAGCTCGGCGTCCGCACTGGTCGCGGGCGCGGTGGGTATCGCTGGGGCACGCGTGCTCACCGCCCAGCGGCGTACCGTTTCGTCGAGCTGCCCCATCTGCACGGGTTTGGCGATGTGCCCCTGCATTCCCGCGTCGAGGCAGCTTTCGACGTCGCTTGCATAAGCGTTGGCGGTCAAAGCGATGATCGGCAGGCTTTCTGCTGTCACGCCGCTCGCGCGAATGTGCCTGGTGGCTTCGATTCCGTCGAGTTCCGGCATTTGCATGTCCATCAACACCAGCGCGAACGCGGCACCCGCCGCGCGCGCCCGCTCCACCATCGCGATGGCCTCCAGCCCCGAACGGGCAATGGCAGGAGCGTAGCCGAGCCGCGTTAGCATCGCCTTAATGAGTGCCTGATTGACATCATGATCCTCCGCCACGAGCACCCGTGCGCCAGGAACCGCAGGCAGGACCGAGGCGGGGCCCGGGTGCGTGACGGGTGGCTCGGCGGGGGGGGCGACGACCAGGGGTATGCGCAGCGTCACCGTCGTGCCGACGCCGACCTTGCTTGTCAGCGTGATACGCCCGTCCATCAGGCGCGCGAGTTCGTTCGAGATCGCGAGGCCAAGTCCGGTGCCGCCGTGCCGGCGCGAGGTGCTGGTGTCCTCCTGAACGAATTCGTTGAAGATCGCACTCTGGCGGTCCTCGGCGATTCCGACCCCGGTATCGGTGATCGCAACGACGATCATCGCGCTTTCGATGTCGACGCTGAGCCGGATTGACCCTCTTTCGGTGAACTTTGCAGCGTTTCCGAGCAGGTTCAGCACGATTTGCCGCAACCGCAGCCCGTCACCGATCACCGCGGGCGGAACCTCGGGCGCGACCTCGACCTCGAGCGCGATTCCCGCTGTCGTCGTCAGCGGCTTGATCAGCCGTGCGCAGCTTCGTGCCAGGTGATGCCAGTCGACCCGGTCGCTGGCGAGCGTGACATGCCCCGCCTCGATCTTCGACAGGTCGAGGATGTCGTTGAGCAGCCGCATCATCGCCTTGCCCGAATCCGCGATCATCTGGAGCTTCCGGCGCTGGTCCTCGCGCGGATCCTCGGCGAGCAGCAATTCGGTAAAGCCGAGCACGCCGTTCATCGGGGTGCGGATCTCGTGGCTCATGTTGGCGAGGAAGCTCGACTTGGCCTGCGCGGCGACCTCGGCATGGCGGCGCGCGGAGTCGAGCTCGAGTTCGAGCCGCTTGCGTTCGGTGATGTCGCGCACCGACGAGATGATCTCGCGCGGCTCGCCGGTGACCGGGTCGCGCACCAGCCCGCTGTTCGATTCGAGCCAGGTCCAGGTGCCCGGACGATCGATCCGCTCGAGCCGATACGCAAGCACGCGGCGTTCGGCGATTCCGGCGCCGAGTTCGCGGTGTAGGCCGATCACCATCTCGGCGTCGTCCGGATGGAAGCCGCGCATCAGGTTGCGCCCGACGAGCTGGCGCGGCGTCAGGCCGATCACGTCCACCACCGACGGCGAAACGTACAGGCAGACCCCGTCGATGCTCATGCGGAACACCGCGTCGGTCGCATTCTCGGCGAGCAGCTTCAGTTGCTCGGACCGCTCGCGCAACGCCGCCTCGGTCGCCTTGCGCTCGGTAATGTCGACGTTGACCCCGATGAACCCGATTTGTTGACCAGTTTCGTCATGTTCGCTGGTGGTGATCGTCTCGACCCAGCGGACCGTTCCGTCCGAGCGGACGAAGCGAAATTCGGTCCGTAACTCGCGCTGGTCGAGGACGGTGGAACGCCACTCCTGGCGCAGTCGCTCGAGATCGTCGGGATGAACCGCGGGAATCCAGCCTTCCCCCATCGCCTGTTCGAGTGTGAGCCCGGCAACGTCGAGCCAGGCGCGATTGGCATAAGTGATTCCGCCGGCGGCGTTCGAGCGATAGATCCCCGCGGGGGACAGGTCGGCAAGCGTCTCGAACAGTCGCTTGCTCTCGGCCAGAGCGATCCGTGCGCGGCGCTGTTCGGTGATGTCGACGACCGCGCCGACATAACCGGTCAGGACGCCGTCGCTGTTATATTCGGCGCTGTTGACGCTCTGTACCCACAATTCCCCCCCGTCCCGTCCGTGGAACGCGAAATCGCGGACCTTGACCATCCCGGGCTTGAGGCCGTGCCACGCGGGTTCGCGGACGAAGGTGGCGGGATCGACCAGCGTCTGCATCCAGCCGGTGCCGAGGGATTGTTCGACCGAAAGGCCGATCTTCTCCGCCCAGGCGCGGTTGACGTACGTCAGCCCGCCATCCGGGCCCGCGCGGAAGATGCCGACCGGGGCGGCTTCGGCGAGGCGGCGGAAGCGGACTTCGCTGTCCTCGAGCGCGCGCTGCGTCGCAATCGAGGCGGTGATGTCGCGGATCGTGCCGATCGTTCCGTCGAAGCTGCCGTCGGGCGTGCTCAGCCGCCGCAGCGTCACCTCGATATGCCGGCATTCGCCCCCGCGGGTATAGAAGCGTTGCTTGAGGCTGGTCTCCTCGATCTCGCCCGAGACGATCCGCGGATAATGCGTCGCGGCATGGCTGCGATCCTCGGGGTGGAGCAGGCGCGCGGTATGCCAGCCGATACTTTCCTCGACCGTATAGCCGGTCAGGGTTTCCCACGCGCGGTTGAGGAAGATCCAGCGCCCTTCGGCATCGGTGCGGAAGACCGCTTCCTGCATCGCGGCAAGCAACGTGTCCGAAAAATCCCGGGCGTATTTGAGCTCGGCACGGGTCCGGTCGCGCGTGCTGAGGATCGAGGCGAACGGCAGCCCGATCCCGAACGCGGCCGCGAGCAGCAATTGCAGCACGTGGATCCGCGTGCTGAGCAACGCCTCGATCATCCACATCGGCCCCGATCCGCGCAGCGTCTCGATGGTGGCGACGGTCGAGACGATCAGGATGGTCGCCGCAGTCCCGATGATGCCAAGACGAAGCGCGGCGATGATCATCATCGGCAGGCACAGGAAGGCGAGCGGGTAACGCGTCTGGCCGAACACGATTAGTGCCAGCACGCCGCTCCCGATGAGGATCGCGGCGATTTCGGGAATTCGGGCGCGGTCGATCTCGTGCCGGCGCGGCCACGCCTCGAGCGCGATCAGCGCGACCGGGCCGGTGATCAGCATCCCGAGCCCGTCGGCGAGCGTCCAGCTCGCCCAGGCCGCGAAATCGATCCACTGCCCCGGCGCGGCGAGCCGGACGCCGACGACCAGACCCGACACGGTCGGCGCGATGACCGAGCAGCACAGCACGAAGCGAACGACATCGTCGATCTGGTGCATGTCCGGGCGCTCGCCCCGACGATTCCGGGAGTACAGCCAGCAGCCGAGCACCGCTTCGCCGATGTTGACGAGCGGGAAGAACATATTTGCGCGGGCGGGATCGAGCACTGCGAAATTCGCGGCGCTGAAGCCGACAAGCGCCGCCACGATCCACCCGCGGGAACGCTGCCACCCGTCGTGCAGAATGGCGGCGGCAAGCAACGCATTGGGAAGCCACAGCGCGGCGATGGTTTCGCCACCGCGGGTCAGCGTGATCCCGACATAGCCGAGCAGGAAGATCGCGGCGGCAAATGCCGCACGCGCCACGATCCATCCGGTGCGCGCGGACCATTGCGCGGACGGGGGGAATGTCTGGGTCTGCGGCGAAGGTGCGATCATCGTCCCTTGCTGAAGGGTTTGTTTGAAGAGTCTTACCTAGCAAATCGGAACCGCGCTGTCGTGGACCAGATGAGGTACCGAAAACCCTGTCCTACACGAACCAGACCGGTTAATCAAGACTCCTGCAGGGGAGGTCTCGGATGATGATCGAGAAGTTGATCGACACGGTGCTGGAGCGGGAGGGCGGATATGTCGATCATCCGGCCGATCGTGGCGGAGAGACCCGGTTCGGCATCACTGCGGCGGTGGCGCACGCGAACGGGTATGACGGTGCGATGCGCGCCTTTCCGATGGCAGAGGCGCGCGCGATCTACCGGCGGCTGTACTGGGAGCAGCCGCGGTTCGACGCGGTAGCGCGGCTTGCCCCTAACGTCGCGGCGACCCTGTTCGACACCGGGGTGAACATGGGGACGGCAGTCGCGACCGGGTTTCTCCAGCGCGCGCTGAATGCGCTCAATCGTGGCGCGCGCGATTATGCCGACGTGGCACCGGACGGCGTGATCGGTCCGGCCACGCTTGCCGGGGTGACGGCATTCCTGGCGAAGCGCGGTGCGGGCGGGGAGGTTGTGCTGGGCAAGGCGATCGCGGCGCTGCGGGGCGAGCGGTATGTCGCGCTGGCGGAGCGGCGACCCACCAACGAGGCATTCCTGTACGGATGGCTGGACAACCGAATCGGTTAACGGAGAGGTGTGGAATCATGGGACTGTTGGACGGTATCATCGGCCCGGTCGCGGGGATCATCGACAAGATCATTCCCGACCCGAAGGCGCGCGACGAGGCGAAGCTCAAGCTGCTTGCCTTGCAGGGAAGCCAGGAACTGGAGCAGGCGAAGGCTCAAATGGCGGCGATCCTCGCCGAAGCGCAAAGTCCCGATCCGTGGACCAGC
>Ga0160428_1001480_pt1 | contig 17548 bp, 20 predicted proteins | sample SolpanmetagenomM_FD_108198 | JGI IMG/M metagenome (GOLD analysis project Ga0160428, IMG submission 108198) | Solar panel surface microbial communities from Lawrence Berkeley National Laboratory, California, USA - M | ecosystem: Engineered > Built environment > Solar panel > Unclassified ... | reverse complement strand
TCTCTTGTCAAAGCAGATCTCCTCACCAGATTACTTCTCAATCGCCAAGTGTATGGTCTATCTCGGGCAGCATGCTATGGCTGCGGACATATTGCAACAACTTGTGGAGAAGGACGACCCTCATTCACTGGCTGTTGCTTACCAGATCTCTTTCGACCTCTACGACAACGGTATTCAGGATTTCCTCAGCAAGGTCATAAATGCTCTGCCACAGACGGACGACGAAAAGTCAGAGTTCTTGCCAAGCGGCACGACTGCCACTTCCACATCAAACAACACCGATGCAGATTCAGCTTCAGCACAGTTGCTTACAGAACTTGCAAATAGCTCTGGTGGGCCAACCACAGCCACAATACCGTCCCGCAACAAGCCTGTTAAAGAGCCACATATCAAGGCATACACCGCGATTAGAGATATTCTACAAGGTTCAAAGAGCATCGAGTTTGCACTCGAGTTTTTGTACAGGACAAGCAAGACGGACAAGTCTATACTCACGAAGCTCAAGAACAGCCTGGAAGCACGTAACTCCATCTTCCACTCCGCAGTCACTTTCGCCAATGCTTTTATGAATGCTGGTACTACAGGAGACTTCTTCATCCGCGAAAACCTTGACTGGCTGGGCAAGGCTGTGAATTGGTCGAAGTTCACTGTCACAGCGTCTCTAGGTGTCATTCATCGTGGCAACATTGGACAAGGTCAAAAGCTGCTTGAACCATATCTACGAGAGGGTGGAGCTGGCGCGGCCAGTTCATCCTATAGTCGAGGTGGTGCGCTCTACGCTCTTGGCCTGATCTATGCCAACCATGGAAGACATGTTGTAGACTACCTCCACAAGCAACTCAAGGATGCCGCAAGTGAGGAGATTGTTCAACATGGTGCATGTCTTGGTGTTGGTGTCGCAGGTATGGGTACAGAGTCAAGAGAAGTGGTTGAAGAACTCAAGAATGCACTCTTCACAGACTCTGCGATCAGTGGGCAAGCTGCAGGTATCGGTATTGGTCTTGTGCTTCTCGGCTCTGGTGACACCAAGAACATCAGCGATATGATTACCTATGCACATGAGACCGAACACGACAAGACCGTGCGCGGCCTTGCACTTGGTATTGCTCTGATAATGTACGGCAGGCAAGAGGGGGCGGACGAGCTGATCAATGGGCTGCTGGATGATCCAAACCCGACACTCCGTTATGGTGGTATTTGGGCCATCGCTCTTGCATACTGCGGCACAAGCAGTAACAAGGCAGTACGAAAGCTCTTACACATTGCTGTCAGTGATGTCAACGATGATGTGAGGAGGACAGCCGTAATGAGCTTGGGCTTCGTCCTTTTCCGGAAGCCTGGCAGTGTTCCCCGTATGGTAGAGCTGCTGGCAGAATCATACAATCCGCATGTCCGATATGGTGCTGCGATGGCTCTGGGTATTGCTTGCGCTGGAACTGGACTTGAAGAGGCCGTCGACTTGCTTGAACCGATGATGAAGGATACAACAGACTTTGTTCGCCAAGGTGCACTGATCGCACTGTCCATGATCATGGTGCAACAGTCGGAAGCCATGAGTTCGAAGACTGTCATGGTGCGTAAGCATTTGCAAAAGGTCGTCACTGACCGCCATGAGGATGCTATGGCAAAGTTTGGTGCCGCCATTGCCATGGGTATCATTGACGCAGGTGGTCGCAACTGCACCATTGGTCTTCAAACACAATCGGGTAACGTCAACATGTCAGCAATCGTAGGCATGGCTATCTTCACGCAATACTGGTATTGGTTTCCGTTGACTCATTTCATCTCTCTCTGCTTCACTCCTACTGGTATTATTGGTGTAGACAGTGATCTCGAGTTACCTCAATTCAAGCTTCACTGCGATGCTCGTCCCAGCATGTTCGAATATCCACCAGCGATGGAGGTCAAGACAGAAGAAGCACCAGAGAAAGTCAAGACTGCAATATTATCAACGACGGTACAAGCACGTCGCCGAAAGGCTGCCAAAGAACGTCAGCAACGTGGCGAGAGCATGGATGTCGATCTAGCACCGACTACCCCTAAAGCAGTCGCTGAAGCCGAGGACAAGATGGATATCGAAGAGGACCAGCCGAAAGACAAGGAGGAGAAGAAAGATGGTGAGGCTACACCTGCCAAGGGTATCAAGGCCAAGCTTGCCAAGGAGAAGGCTGGCTTCGAGCTGGTGAACATGTCAAGAGTATTGCCAGCGCAGTTGAGGTACATTAGCTTTCCCGAAGGTCGCTATGTACCTATTAAGAAGGTGAGATAATGCATTGGAAAGTGCCCCAAGTATAGACGTCGCTAACCAATTGAATAGCCAACTGGTGGTGTTGTCCTACTGACTGATAGCCGACCTGGCGAAGAGAAGGAACTTATTGAGCGTCAAGTCAAGAAGGCTCAGACGAAAGCTGCAGCCGATACTGCCGACCCTCAAACACCAACTCCAGCGTCCCGTTCGCAAGATAACGGAGCCGCGAGTGCAGCGAGCGTCCTTGCTGCTGTCGATGAAGACGAAGAAGGCGGAGAAGAGGCACAATTACCGGACGAGTTTGACTATCACTCGGATCCTGAGGATGCGGAGTAGTCTCGCAATGAAGTTATGGTGATTCGATATGTAATAATAGCGTAATGTCGTCGCAAAGCATGGCGTTTACGAAGAAAGAATAGAAGAAACAGAGTCTTTCCATTGTGTTAGATACATGCTATCGCAGTAAAAGAACATTACCTAGGAACTGGCATGAAATGATTTCTGTTTGTCTGTCTACTCGGTTCGAATTGTAGTCTATCCTTCTTCTCTTCCTGCAATTGTTATCACGGTATACAGCGTGCTGCTTTACTGCCTATATTTGTCACATCGTCCACTATTGACTGCCATCTAGCTCAGGTCGGAGAGTTTGCTGAATGACGGCTTTCCCTATTCCTACATTATAAGGAAGACAGTTTTGGTCTCACTCCCAAACTAACTGATGTAATGGAAGAAATTTACATACTAGCAGCCACAGCATCGAGACAGTACAATGTCGGTCAGCAACCTCCACACCAGCAACTTCTGAAAGTCACTTGACATAGCTAACACCAAGCGCGAACCTCAAGTAACCATACTAACGCAAGCCTTGTCTTCATGATCTCATTCATGTCTAACTCACTTGTCTTTATATCTGTTTGCCTTCAATCACACACTTCAAGAAAGCGAGTTGCGCATTGACAATGAAGTTGCCAGAGTTAGACATATCTGGAGCACACCTTCCATCTTCGCCCGTTGTTGTAACAAAACCCGAGAATGCTTTTTTGGAACTGTGTAGACTTGGAACAGTTTGTGATTTCGCCAGAAGTGAAAAGACTACCATACTGATAAAAGCACTGTACCCCATCATCAATCACACGCCTCGGTTGGTATCATCAATCACACACCTCACAACAGCGAGTCTGTCTACGCTATGCTTTTGTGGATTGTTGACTTTGTCATCACTTGCCTGCCCACCTTCCTTCGCTGCTAAATCTGCTTCCATCATAAACCGCTCCCAAAGCTCTTCGACACCCATCTCTTCAGCTGTCTCCTCCGTTTCCTGATGCTATTTCGAAATGTGATTAGCGAATGCAGTTTCGATCGACATTTAAGGCATTATTTCTTACTATAGCTATCTATAACTGATAGGTGGCTTCCTTTCTTCATCGTAGACTGTATCGTAATCTAGGATGGTAGGGCGTAATAGAACAATCTTCCTTAAGACTGTTTTCGTGGTTACTGACGTATAGGACCTGATATAGCTGTCGGAGGGTTCTTATAGGAGTGTTCGGAAGAGCCTTCGCTACTGAGACTTTGCAAGAAGAGTAGTGATGGCATCATTCGACATCTGCTGAGTTTCGCAGGTTTGTTGTGACACATTGTTGACTATGCCTTGATACTTGTCGGTGAAATCGGATATCATTGTGCTGTGCTCTGGGATGGTAGGGTGTAGCAGAAAGATCTGGTGTACGATATTCCTTGTGATTGGTTTGTCATTAATCTCCAGGTCATGGTGTGTGGAGTGCTGGAAGTAGACATAGTCGTACATGATGCTAAAAATCCATTTCATCTCAACCTTCCTCGTAATTGGTATATTCATGCTCACGAAACGCACCTGCGTTGAGGCTGGTCCGGGAGGTGTTGAAGACATCGAATGGGCTTGGCTGAAGAAATAGGGCTGTGGGTGGTGCCTCAGGAAAAGACACATGTGTAGAGTATACAAGAAAGTTGAAAAAATGGGTTTTCACCCGCCCTTCTTGTATGGTATGAGGTAGCTAGATAAAAGATGAGCAAGGGTGTCGTGGGGTGTCTATACAAGTATACCAGCAATCCGAGAAATAATGAATACATTACAAAAGTCTGTGAAGTCAAGCAGCATCATAATCATCATTATCATTGTCATCGTCGTTGAGACTCACGGAAACGTTTCAGCCGTCACCTCTGCATCTATCCATCACCTCTTCATTCGTAATCTCTCTCCTCTATTCGTGTCCTACGTGTCCTCTCTTCTCCCTCCTCTTTAGCATGATTCAATATGAAAAATGCATAAAACATGAAATCCTATATCGTACTTTCCCTCATACACATACACATACACATACACATCCACATACACATACACATACGCATTCATTTTTATTGTGTTCCACACTTTCTTCTATCGTAGCGTACATGTACTAATGGACAGATGAAAGTAACTGTTAACACGACCTGCCAACAAGGTGGAAGGGTGGAAAGAGGGAAAACAGGCTTGCTTGCTTCGTCCAGTAAGGTGAGAGAGTGAGTGAAGTGGAAATTCCACTCCAAAAAAACAAAAAGCCTTGTTTAAATGGTTTCCACATAACACTTCTGTATATCTATGCGGATATGTGCAGTACACATCTTTATCCATCTGCTGTCTTCGATGATGGATGATGAGATGATAAGGTGTGGTGGATGGTGTGGTGTGGTATATGAGAGACGACAAAGTAAATCGGCTTGATAGAGAATTGAGGGTCTGTGACTGCACACTTGTCGTTGTTTCTTTCATTCCCTGGGGAATAATCATGGAGAGAAGGTTATTTAAAGCTTTGCGTCTTTGCGTGCTGGCCTCGTTGTTTATTGAGCTTGAGCTTGAGCTTTGTTTCTTTGATTGGATTTCCAAGTCGTGATGGATGTGGATGGGTAAGGATGATGGAAATGCTGGGACGGAGGGGAACGAATGAGCTTCTGTTGCGGCTGCTGGGGATAGTATGAGAGAGTGGAGGAAGTGGGAGTTTGTTGGATGTGTTGAATCCAGTCATTTCAATTCAATACAACAATCCTCACTTGGGCACCATCTTCCTGTTTGTCAGATCACCCCCTCGCGCCCTCCCACTTCCTCGGCTCCCTCTCCCCTTCTTCCTCGTCCTGCTCATCACCACCACTCTTCCCCCTCATCCTCTTCTTCTCATGCCTATGTTCCTTTAATGCTTCAATAACCTTATCATCCTTCATATCCCTCGCCTCATCATACTCCGTATCATACTCCATCGCCACGCTAATAATCTCCTTTCTAAGCGCATTCGCCTCTTCAACGAGATACTCCCACCTCTTGAGATCCAAGCCTTTCGCTTCATACAATTTATTCTGGCGTCTGCTCACCGTCAAATTCATGGCGGAGCGGTACGACGCTTCTCGCTTGTTTAGCAGAAACCACAAGTATCCGCCGATCAAACCACCGAGACCAACAAGGTACGTCACGGGCTCCATGACGTCCCACCCCAGCTCAGTTTTAAATGTTAGGTAGTACACCAACCCCATCCAGCCCGTCATCAGACTGAACCCAAAGTACGCAACTCGCTGCCCCGCCAGTTCAGCAAGACGATCACATTCCTTCTTGATATCGGCGAGAGACGCAATCTCCTTTGATTTCTTGCGCAGGCGCATGCGCAGGTAATACGTCCTATCCCCGAATGACGGCACGCCTACACGGATTTCTCGCGGTGCCCCCTCGATTTCAACTGCGAACTCTTTTCCTCTTGCTGCGTCGCGGATGAAGTCGCCGATTTCGGTCGATTTGGACCACCGCACGAATGGAGTGTCTTCGTTGGTATTTTTTGGGGATTCGCGACCGAGAGCGGAGTAAGATTCTACACCGCCTTCACCCGGACCGCCTCGGAGCTCGTCGGCGCTGGCTTTGGTGCGTGGCCGGAGGTGAGTGTGGGAGGGGTCTTCAGGGCCTTCCTGTTCGTCTAGTTGCTGTTCTTGTTCATTGGCGGTAGAGTCTTCGTCGTTTGTTTGGCGTGCGTCGCTGTCGGCGTCGGCGTCGGCGTCTGCGTTACCAGCGGCTGCGACGTCTTCTGTCATACTGTCCTCTGCCTTGAAATGTATAACAGGTATTCTTTCCTTGCCATCTTCTGATTTTATCGTGGGTAACTCGCTTTGGATGAGGCGTTCGAGGTAGCTGAGTGGTTGTTGCGGATGGACTAGTAATGCGAGGGGTTCGACATCTCTCCTATCGCTATTCACATCAGAGGTCGTGAGAGGGAGGATAAGTTTGAAGAGACGGGTGGGCGTGGTGAGGAGTTTTCCCTTTGTCATTGCGCCCGCGGAGCGAGCGCGGTTGACAGGCGGAACATGTGAGTCTGCACGGTGCCAGGGCGTGCGTATTTGTTTGTCTTTGGAGGACTCGACGATCAGTGAATCGTAGTGGTCTTGTTCTTCCTGGGTGACATTGCGCTGGAGATCGGTTGCGAAGCGTGTGTTTGTGGTGGGTGTGTTTGAGCTGGATGAGGCTGGTGGGGGTTGTGCTTTGACTGAGACATGGCGGAGGGAAAGTAGGACAGGGCGTTTGTAGAGACAGCTGGGAGACGGCGGCGATAGTCGTGAGGCTGTTCGACTGAGACGGGCACCGACAGATGGGATGAAGGTGGTCGTCATGATTGACAGAGGACGTGAAGGTGAAAAAGGTTCAGAGGTGAAAGCAGCTACAAGGACCGCAACAGACCAAACCTCATACACACACAATCACACAAATCTGAAGCACTGAACCTGAATGATTCTACCAAACCATACTTGTCGCCGTCAATTCTTAATCCACTTCCAACTTGAAACACGAACACGTGACATGGCCATGACGTCGATCCATAAACAACAACAATCATCACAAACAACAACATTGGCCTTTGCATATAGATGGTAAAGTGGAGATTGAGTACTTTGAATCGTCTTGACTCTGCTTAGCTACCGGGCATCAAACTATCATCAGGCGGGAGCTCATCCATAATCCCAAAACCACCTGGCCGCGACGTCAAACTATCGTTTTCGTCTACTGTCAATCTCCTCCTCTTCCCTTCGATACCATTGCCCACATCTGTTTGCCATCTTTTCTCCTTTCTTCTCGTCGGTATAGTCCCAGCAGTAACAGCAGGAACGAACCTCCTTGTCCATTCCCTCACTTTTTTCGTCTTCTCAATCACCACTGTACTTGGTCCTACTGTGCTTTCAACAACACCCGTTCCTTCTCCGTCCAGGCCATCACTATCATATGCAGCCTCAGCAGCATCTCTATCATTCGCCTCCCTCATCCATCCAGCTCGCCACAACAATGCGACACTGGTCGCATTCCCACCTCTCCCACCACCTCCTCGTCTCGTACGTCCCAAGCTGTTCCCACGCACAACTTTCTGGAATTCACTGAGCGCGACATTCTTCAAAAGTACGACATCACCTTTCCTAAGGGCTTCCAAAGTTTCGCGCAGTTCATCCTTGATCTCCCGTACAGTGACATGGCTTTGCTGTCCTTGGGATTCTTCTTGCGTGACATCGACCCAGAAAGTGACACCAAACCCTGCTCTCGTTTCGTCGCCCACGAGCAGCTCCAGGACCCCTACTTGACGGCCTGTACGGCGGACTGTAACGATGCGGAGGGAAGAGGCGGAGATGATGCCGACTACAAGATCGACGGTCATGGTCTGGGGATGAATTGCGTGAAGATGGGAGGGTGTTGGTAAGGATGAGAGAGGCAGGAGGTGTGGTGCTGATGGTGGTGCGCGAGAGATACATGGCCGAGTCGGAGCGGAGTTGCGATCAGTCAGAGGGCGAATAGTAGATGAGAAAGTCGATGATGAGTTCGAAGTGGTAGATATGGAGTCGATCGTAGAATCTGCTGCTGTACCAATTGGATACGTGGACGTAAAACTCACGTCGTTAGTCTGACTCGCAAGGGGCTCTTGAGTAGATGTAGAGGTGAGGAACGTGGCCTCAATCTCGCTGTCGTCTTCATGCTCTTCCTGTTCTTGAACAGCTCGCGGGTGGAAGCTAGTCTGCTCTGCTGTTTGATCTTCCACTTTCAACAAGGTAGACTCGTCTGCTGGTATCACTTGACTTGAATGGATTGCATCATGGAGTGCGAATGATCGCTCCAGATATTGGCTAAGTAGCACTTCTTTCTGTTTTGCAGATTCTTCGGAACCTCGACCAAGAGGCGTCTTCGGTAATGGTTTTTTGAACGTCGATAGTCTTCGAGTAGGAGAATCATCATCTGAACCTTGCTCGATTGAAACCCGCTCTTGACTCGGTTGTGCTTTATAATCATGCTGATCTAGCGCGCGTTCGACAGGACTACTAAGACCAAGTGCTTCATTGAGCCAGCCTCTTTGCGAGAACCCAGTCGGAAGATGCACTTGCGCAAGTGATACTGAGCGCCATACTGGAAGATCTGGTTGAGTTGTTGCAATCGTTGCTAGAGGAGGCGTAATATGACTGACGGTCGACGAATCATTGTATACTTGATTGTGTTGTGTCAAGTGTAAGAAGGTAGAGAAAGCAGGAAGCCATGTAGTGATTGTCAGGTCGGATTTCGTGAAGGTGGTGAAAGCTGGCGCTCCAGCGAGCATAGTGATACGAGGCATGACGAGGACATGGCGAATCACGATAACCTAGTACTTTGACGGTGGGTTTAGGTGGGCAGTGGCAGGTGTATTGAAGAGATATAGTCGATGTTTCAGGTTTCTTTACAGCACGGCGATCTTCAAGTGACCATGACTCAGCTGCAATTGCAACTTCCTCTAACATTGAAACTCTGTCAACAATCATTGGACTCGAAGTCATCTCATATCTGTCCTAGTCCTAGGCAGAAAAAACCATGAACAGGTGAGACTCCCTAGATCTTGCGACGATACGCTCTCTTGCTTCAGTCTATATATACCTGTATACTTCTTACCTATACGTATACTCCCTTGTACGACTCGACTACTTACAGCGCTACCGCTCGACCATCTGCCGACTTACGCCGCGCATCACACTCCTAGCCAAATCTATCATGGTCATTTCGCGCTCTGATGACTTAGCGGATATAATTGCCCGAGTTCGAAGACAGCCGCCGAGTACTGATTTACCCCTTCGGCGCTGGGCAAGTATTGCAGCCATACCTCCGTCTCTCCCAAGCACGGTTCCGTTTCACTTTGCGTCTTCTCTCCTCACACCACCAACACCTGAACCAACAGAAGACGTTATACTACCACAACTCCCAATAGAGATTATTTGCATTATCTTCAAAAGCGTCATCAGAAATGAAACCTACGACGAGGCTTCCCCGGATTTTGCGGACAGCGCTCGGTTTTGGATCGAAACAGAGAAACCAATGTTCAACATTACAATGATTGAAAAAATCGCTGGACTTAATCGGTCTTGGCTGTTATTCGTGTTAGACTGTGTTTTGCATGAGAGAAAGATACTCAAAAGGAAAAAATTATCGACTGGGCTTACTGGATCCGGAGTTTGTGGTCACGGCATTGTTTGGCAGAATTATTCAGAGGGTGGTGGGGAGTATCAGCGGCGATGTTTGAAGTGCGCCGCGTGTGCTGAGATTCTGCGACATAGACGCACGGTAGAGCATTGCACTCATTTGGCTGGTAAACTTTTGCTTGTTAATGATGATTACTCTCGAGTCGAGGCAGAGGCTAAGCGGCTGGCATCGTTGGGCCGAGACGATCTAGGAATCTTGGATCGTGATAGTACGCCTTTTGGGTTGGTATATCGAAGTCCTGCAATAAAAATGGTCCCTGGCCACAAGTTGGAAGAAGTCGTCAAGGAATATACTGGTGAAAGTATACCGATAGCACAATTAAAGAAAAGGGAGCAGATTGTTTCTTGGCAAGTCTGAAATGAAACACGAGTAGATCTGAAACATAAAGCACTTTCCCCACATCAGACAACGCGGTTGGTTGCTGTGGTTGTCTCAGCCAGCTAATGATTCATCATTTTCTCGCCATGCTTCACACTCACTCTTATATCATCAGATCAACCCTTTTATTAACTTCATCTTTTCGCCTGATTTTCACTCTTGGATAAAGCGCGTCCAAACAGCCAGCGTCCGCTGGTAATCCTGCCGTCCAAAACAACACAAATGTCCTTCAACGATCAGATCTTGGTCTTGCGGCCAAAGACCTCCATCCACCTCCCCTCCGAGCTCCTCACTCCAATCATCACACACATCCTCTCCGACCACTTCACCTTCCTCCTCGACGAAGAAATCGCGTCAGCGCCCTTCTCCCTCTCCATCCGCCTCTCCGGCTCCTCCCTCGAGCTTACCGCCAAAACGCTCGCCTCCGTCTCCCACGCCTGGCTCCACCACGTCATCATCATAATCCTGCGCTATCGTTCCCAAACCCTCGCACACCAGCGCACCATCCGCACCACCAAAGTAATCGGCGCCAACGAGTACTGCGGCCATGGCAATATCGTTCAAAGTCGCATGTTCCGCACCTGCAACGATTGCACGGCGCTGGAGAGAGTCGTGTGTGATTGCACGACGCTGGCGGGCAGGCTGATTGCGTTGGAGAAGGAGTATGAGAGGGTGGAGAGGTATAGGGCGATGGGGATGAGTGCGACGAGGGCGTTGGGGCTGGTTTGGCAGGAGGAGAGGGTGGAGAGTGTGCTTTATTATAGTAGCGTTTTTGCTATAAGGCAGTATCAGTATGCTGCGTAAGATGAGATGGAAGTGTGGTAGTTGGTTGGACTGGTTTGGAGACGGAGGATTGGTATTATGATTCTAGTAGGATGGCGTGAAGTGAAATGAAGTGGTATGATTGATTGCCTTTGGATATGTGTTGTTGGCTGATCATTGCGTTCGAGGATGGGTCTGTACTCCTTACATAAGGTAGACATGACAAAATAAAGCTGCGTCGTATAGCCCGTCAAAATACACTACTATATTCAGGTTGCATTCTCATCTTCTTTCTTAGCCTTTTCTGACGCACACTCTGCCTCTTTCTGATATCCCATCATCCTCGTGTCCTTTCCTCCCTCATAGCCGCTATTTTTCCAAACACAAAGTCGAATATCGTTAGACGGTGCTATTAAGACATTGTCGATATCGACATCGATTTTGATTGTCATCCGAGCTTTGTTGACTTTGACTTTGACTTTGATTCTTCGCGCCTCAACTTTGTGGCTTTGTTATCATGGATGCTGTACTTGACAGCGTTATGATTCCATCCATGATCTAGGTAATTTTTTGTCACAAACTCTGGGATTTCTTCCTATTTCTCATGATTATTGGCAATTTTCACAACAACTTGACACCTCTTGTTTCTCGTTACTTTGGCTACGCAGGAATGTTTTGCTTATCTCGCATATTGAGCATGTTGTACGGCGTAGATACGCCGTGGAGTCTGATGAGTCGTGTTGTAGTATAAAATGCTCCAGACAATGACCCCCAATCTCCATCTTTCATCTTCAGTGTAAGATGTAGCCCGAAGACGTTTGCGGAGCCAAGACTATAATGCAACGTGCACAGCCATGAGTTTCTGCATACTGGCCCTGCGAAATCTGCAAGCTAAATACGCCGCCTGAGACGGCTCTGTAAATCAGCCCATTTGAATGGTGGTCCTGGTCGAGAACTGAACGATTGGTTGAACGACTGAATGTAGAGATTCCGGCAGGCATCTTATCGACATGCAGGAGCAGCCACCTTCGGAGGAAAATTTGGTGAACGTCGTTGACCTTCAAGCAGAGCCAAAACGTTTCTCAAACTCATCAAACAGTTTCGGCGAAATCTCATCACTACTATTGCCCTCGACTCTCCAGAGCACGCCAAGCTTGTCGTAATGTTCCAGTAATGGCATACTCGACTCATCAAATTGTTGCAGTCGCTTTCGCCACGTATCAGGACAATCGTCCTCTCTTCTCGTCAATTCTTCTCCAGTCACGTCATCTTTTCCTGGCGTCTTGGGAGGGTTGAAAGTAGTATTGTACACACGTCCTGAAGGTGCGTGCACCCATCTGTTCCGAATACGGTCCAGGATTATTTCGGTAGGAGTTTTCAGATGGACTACTAGGTTGATTGGCACGAGCTCGTCAAGCTTGGAAGCTTGAGAAGAGTTGCGTGGAAAGCCGTCGAGAATAAATGACGATGCTGGGTCTTCGTTGACTTCGTACAGCTCTTCTTGCGAATCGTGTTCGCGCCAGGAAGTGCTGCGGGCATATGTTGAGTCTGTGTTCAGTCCAGAGGCTCGAGGGACAGATTCTATGAGCCAACCTCGACCTGTCAGTTCGCCCATGATCAGTTTCAGGATCATGGAGTCTGGCACGAGCAATCCGTTTTTCATGATTTGCTGTGCTTCAAGGCCTGTCGAAGATGGTCAGCATGGTGGTGTCGTTTGTATTCGCGATTGCGTCCTTACCTATAGGTGTCTGGTCTCGGACGCTTTGTCGGAGGAGATCACCACTGCTGACACTTGCCAAAGCATACTTCTTCATAAGACGCTCAGCTTGCGTTCCTTTACCTGTAACTCAGATCAGCTCGATGAGTCCTAAGTGGCTACATGACAGTATCAGATGGTCACGTACCAACTCCGGGAGCCCCCACAAGTATCAGCCGAGCAGCTCTTTTTAGCTTCATGGTGATGATCTGAAGAGAAAGAAGAGATAAAGGATTAATTTTCTTCTTGGAGTTAGTTCAACTCTGCCTGCTTACATTCGCTCGACCTCAAGACGCGTACAACAAGAGTATGTACTGGAGGAAGAAGAGGATGTTGAGCGCAACTTGTACAGCCCTGTTCGGCTTAGACTCGTCTCGTCTCGGCTCCATCACACTTCCGATTTCGGCTCCACCACGCACGCGCTTCTCCACAGAGCTTCGTTAGAACTACATCGACAACATCCGCGTCTATCTATGCTTCAATCTTTCAGTGTTTCACCCTTCCTCTTGATTCGAAAACTTTGCGAAATGGTGTGACTAAACGCCAAGTCGGCGCGTGATTTACTAGTAACACCCAGGAAGCGGACAATCTATACCCTTGTCTACTCACAACAATGTACTCCTACTCGTAAACATGTATACCCTTCCTACTCAACCCCTCCTCGGCCACCGTCCACCTCTCCAGCAAAGCAGCAGCTTGCCGTGCAGACAACCCTAAATGCTACGCAACTCATTCCGCGCAATATCGAAAGGTTTTTGAGCGAGGCCTTGTGGCACAATGAGATGTGACAGATCTTCCTTTACGGCTTTCTGTAGGTTGTAGAGTGGTTTCGATTGAGGACTGCAATTGTCTGGCAGTCTAATGCTGTTCAAGTCGACAGCTATGTCACAAGAAGTTCGTGCAATCATGCAGAACATATTATGCTGCCTCTTGCAAAAAATTCAAGTTTCATCATCAGACGTGTAGTCTGGAATCATATCGTCAGACTCCTCCACTCCTCCCCAATCCCTCCCTTCTCTTCCAATCTCCGCCTCCTCGCCTCACCAATGCGGACGCTCCGCCTCATCATAATCCTCATCTCCCTCCCATGGTGCCCACCCCCGCCTCACCGTCACTTCCTCCCTCCCATCAACAGGCCAACCTCCCGAGCGCAAAAGCATTCGTCCACTGGCATGAAGCCAGGAATCATCGTCCGGATCGATGGTGTGAGTGGTGTCGTTGGGGCGGCGCCACCAGATGAAGGAGGAGAAGAAGTCGAGGAGTCTCGTGAGGGGAGACATTGGGATTTGTTTGATGTCTAGGTTGGTTTTGTTAGATATGTGATGGATGTGTGGAGTGCTGGGAAAATAAGAGGTGATGTGATTGCGAAAGAGAATGGTTTGAGAAATTGAGAAAGATGACGCGGATGAGATGATGAGATGGAGGTGTGAGTGGTGTCGACGGGCTAACGAGACGTTGTAAGATATCGAACAACGCTGCAACAGCCTGATCGCATGCTGATACATTCTGCATTGTCTTCAACAAACAACAAATCACAGGTGTGAAGGACACCGCCAAGATCCAAGACATTGTAAAGCAAACCGGAAGATGAAATTGCAACAAACAACAGTCAAGGACACCAACACAAGCAAGCTGAAAAGGAAAGCCAATCTTTAGGTGGGCAGAGGTCACATGCATATCAAACAGAAAACCGAAGAGAACGAACTAAAAACAGTCCGAAACAGCACCGTCTCAGGATGAAAAGAGACGAAGAAAGAATAATACCTACAATTTATACTCGTGAAGAGTGCTGATATGTTCTAAGAAGTTGTGAGGAGTTAGTGAACTGTTAGTATCTCAAAGAAAGCACACGGGAGAGCAGGTAGGCAGGTTGGCTAGTCAAAGGAAGAGGAAATTGGGGTGTGAGGAGTGCCCTTATATATTCGGGGTAAACGAATGAAGAGCTATTGCTGACAATCCTAATTATCAGCAGGGTGTTTCAGAGTAAGCACGTTCTTCATTCAAAAGAGATGATTGGGTAGTCGATCAATCCGTTGAGCCTTATAGGAGGGGCGTTCTGAAACCAATCTGAAACTTTGAAAATATTTCAGGATTGCTCGGCACAATGAGTATCGCTAACTGAATGACCCTACCGCCACTGGTTGACCGTCTATGCGCATATACCCTATTGCCAGCGCCTTATTCACTTTATCTTTATTGTCCCATTTATGGATCTTTCTGTCATTAACCGCACTATTGCCTGGTTTAAGCTGCCTGACGATAACGGGTCGAGTGTAGCCCTGCCGATAGACCCGTTCAATAGCTTGTAGCTCCTTAGGAGCATACCACCATACTTCGTTTAGAACAACTCGATTTGTAAAAGCTAAGTTCAAGCCTTCAGCCCCAGCACCTTTTAAGATCAAGAGAACCTTTCTTCCTTTGTAATGCTTAAACTTAGCTAATACTGCTACACGCTCTTTAGTGGTCCGCCGGCCGTTAAGACGAAGACACCTCACTAGTTCGACTATCTTCAGAAAGGCGATCTCGATGATGTCTTGAAAATAGACATACTCGGAAGAGATTACTACGTTGTCCTCAGGGTCCGAGTCTCTGTATCAATTGTACTCGTTGATCAACGAGTCAATTCTAGACAAACTCCAGTTGTCCCCAGTATTAAGGTCTGCCAGCTATTGATCGTAGACAGCTTTGGCAGTGTGAGGTACTGCGTCTATTGCAAGTACCCCTCCAGCAACAGCAACAGCGAATCCTTCCACTGTATGACTTGCCCTGAGGAAGTGGTCGTGCGTCGAGTGCCCTGAGACTTCCGTCTCCTCTTTGTCTCTACTGGCTTGTCCTCTATCTCCGAGTCATCCACTTCGGGATCCTCTGATCCAGTTCGTCTGAAATTGAGACAGATAGTGGTGGGTCGAGTGCTGGGGGGTTTCTGGCCACTACTCATCGCTAGCAGGTTCTCTGCAATCTTACGCTCAGTTGCTTCGGGATCTTGTGCGTCGACAGGATTCGAAGTGGTGTGACTGGTGGCACCAGTATTTTCCTCCGCGTCAAGCGCGAATGCATCCCATGCGGCCTCCCTCCACCTGTGCATCGTGGACCATGGCAGCAACCTTCGTAGTAGTACTGAGCTGCATATCTTGGATCGCTTGGATGCTGTAGTGGATGTTCTGGTTGAAGGTCGATTCGGTCATATTGTTTGAAAAGCTTGGATGAATGTGCGCGTGTGTACGAGTGCAAAGATCGGAGAGGAGAGGATGGAATGTGAGGAGTGCTGATTGTAAAGCCGCATGCTTGAATGTATGGATCTTCGAGCCGATCTCTATTGGCTACCTCAAAGAGCTCGAGGCCGGTCTGAAGGATTTAGTCAAATGGGGGCGCGTGTAGGCTGCCGGTGATTATCAAGGTCACCAAATTGGGAGAATGCTTGGTACTACTTACAGGTTGATGTTCTAGGATGTAGTAAGTTCTGCTTGGATGAAATCAGCGTATTCAAGTTTGTGACTAGTGTCAGATAGAGAATACGATTTCTGGTGTAGAAGATGATCAACAGAAAGTAGGATGAACGGTCGAGCTATTTGTACTGTAGCCCGGAGCGAACGTTGTGCAGCTGCCATTCTTGCTTTGTTGGTTTTGGAAAGCGCATTGTTGAGCTGCGAAGGAAGTACGATGCGCTACGATAGAAGGAAAGTGTGAAATAAAAATAGAAATAGAAATAAAAATGTGAAACGATATTTGTGTATTGTGGTATTCATGAGATCCCAGATTCTTTGATTTTTTGTATTGAACGAGTTGGCATGGTAGGACACATAGGACACGAACGGAAGATGGAGGGGCGGATGAAATGTCCTTTTTCTTTTTGGGATTCAGTGATAATGACAATGACAATAATATAAATGTTTCATTGCACATAGAAGTTTGAAATGGTTTTATAATTTCGAATGTTTTCTTATTTCGAAAGCATCATGCTTGATAGCAGCACGACACTTTGTCATCGTCCTACCTAGCATTGCTTTGCTACATTCCATGCCCACTGGAATCCATCCATCCAGCCAATAAAACGCCATGAATACGCATCATTCAATCATTGCCTGCCTGCCATATACCTACAAACATACCCATATTCATTTTCCATACTCAAACATGTTCATCTTTTCTCTCATTCTTACATGATGATAGCAGGAGTGTCGACATTCTGCTTCAGACTCTTGTGCGGCAGCACACTAGCGCCATTAACATAAATCTCATCTCCAATCGTCACATCATCACCAAGGACAGTGGTATTCTCCAATCTCGACCAACGACCAACAGTGCTGTTCCAGCCAATGATGCTGCTCTTGACCCACGCATGCTCCTTGACCTTGCTGTTGGCGAGGAGCACACAGCGTTGTAGACGGACACCATCGCCGATAACAACGCCAGGGCCGATGGTGACATTAGGCCCGATCTTGCAGTTCTTGCCGATTTTGGCGGTTTCATCAATCATGACGTTGCCGCTGTGGATGTAAGATTCGCTTGTTGGGGTGAGGAGTTTGGATTTCTTTTGTGTGAGAGATGAGAGGTAGAGGCATGTACCGGCGATGAAGTCTTTAGGTTGACCGACATCCATCCAGAAGCCTTCGAGGTCGAAGGAATGCAGCTCGCCATCCTTGCACATGGCGGGGAATGTTTCTTGTTCAATGGATGTAGGGCGCAATTCGATGCGGCTGAGCACGGAGGGGTTGAGGATGTAGATACCGGCGTTGATTCGGTTACCGACGAATTCAATGGGTTTCTCGACGAAGCGGTCGATGCGGCTGTCGTGGCCGGGTTTGTGCACTACGACACCGTATTTGGAGGGCTCTTCTACTTTGGTCACGATGATGGTGCCTTCGTTGCCGTGGGC
>Ga0160428_1001476_pt1 | contig 17589 bp, 16 predicted proteins | sample SolpanmetagenomM_FD_108198 | JGI IMG/M metagenome (GOLD analysis project Ga0160428, IMG submission 108198) | Solar panel surface microbial communities from Lawrence Berkeley National Laboratory, California, USA - M | ecosystem: Engineered > Built environment > Solar panel > Unclassified ... | reverse complement strand
TCGAACACCTGCTTGGCAAGGCTTCCCGACAGCGTACCGTCCGCGACCAGGGCGAGCAGTTCCGCCGCACCATCCGGCGTGATCGGCGAGTTGCCGATATCCTTGCCCAGCCGGTTCAAGGCGCCGAACAATTCCGACGTCACCCAATTCGCCGCCGCGACCGGTTTTGCGCCGGTTTCCAGCAACGTGTCGAACCAGCGCGCATTCTCGACCTCGGCGGTCAGCACGGCGGCGTGATACGGCGTGATCCCCAGCGCTTCGTACCGCCGACGCTTGCCATCGGGCAGTTCGGGCAAGCTGGCGCGACATTCATCGAGAAATGCCTGGTCCAGTTCGAGCGGCAGCAGATCCGGGTCAGGGAAGTAACGATAATCGTGCGCGTCTTCCTTCGACCGCATCGACCGCGTCTCGTTGCGATCGGGGTCGTACAGGCGCGTCTCCTGGACGATCTTGCCACCGTCCTCGATCACCTCGATCTGGCGCTTGGCCTCCTGTTCGACCACCGCCATCACGAAGCGCACCGAATTGACGTTCTTCGTCTCGGTCCGCGTGCCGAGCGGGTCGCCCGGGCGCCGCACGCTGACATTGACGTCGGCGCGCATCGATCCCTCCTCCATATTGCCGTCGCACGACCCAACATAGCGCAGGATCGCGCGCAACTTGCGCAGATACGCCCCTGCTTCGGCGGGAGACGCCAGATCCGGCTTCGACACGATTTCCATCAGCGCGACTCCCGACCGATTGAGATCGACATAACTGCGCGTCGGGTGCTGATCGTGCATCAGCTTGCCTGCATCCTGCTCGACATGGATGCGCTCGACGCCGATCCGCTTGCCGCTCGCGTCCGGGTTCTTGTCGTCGAGGCTTATGTCGATCGCGCCTTCGCCAACGAGCGGGTGATACAACTGGCTGATCTGATAGCCCTGCGGCAGATCGGCGTAGAAATAGTTCTTTCGATCGAAGCGCGACCAGGTGTTGATCTGCGCATCGATCGCCATTCCGGTGCGCACCGCCTGACGGATACATTCGCGATTTGGGACCGGCAGCATCCCAGGCATCGCCGCATCGACCAGACTGACCTGCGTATTGGGCTCCGCGCCGAATTCCGTCGCCGCGCCCGAAAACAGCTTTGCATTCGACGTGACCTGCGCATGCACTTCGAGACCGACAACGACCTCCCAGTCGCCGGTATTGCCGCGGAGCGTGTAGGTGGAGGCTTCGGTCATTGTTCGGTCTCTGGCGTGATAAGGGTGAGTTCGGGGAAGTAGCTCGTAAAGCGCCCGCGGTCGCGGGTCATGAGCGACCCACCGAGGGTCGCAGCATGTGCACCGATCAGGAAATCGGCGAGGATCGCACTACGCTCACCGCCGGCGCGGCGATAGGCACGATGCGCTTGGCCAGCACGAAACGCGGCGACATCGTCGATCGGAATCGTGACGAGGTTCCAGTCGCCCAGAAAGTCATTCTGCTCTTGCACGTCGATGAACTTAGGCGCGATCTCGGCGCGAATGACGGCGTTGACGATCAACTGCTCACCCCGCCGAGCCAGAAGTCCGATCCGCGACCAACCGGCATCTGCGTCCGCCGAAAACAGGTCGAGCAGGACATTCGTGTCGACCAGAATCAAGGCAAGGGCTCACGTATTTCCGCCATATATTCGTCGGTCGTCTGACCATTTCGAAGGTGCTTCCATTTCTCCGCCAAAGCTTCCAACCGCGCGAGTTCGGCATGATAGGCTGCCTCTTCTTGGGCCGGATCGAGACGCGGCTTACGGATAATCGCCTCGTCGCCGCCGCGCCAGTCGATCTCGACCGGCTCGCCCGGTTTGAGACCGAGCGCATCGCGGACATCCTTGGGGATCGTCATCTGCCCCTTGACGGTCAGATTGGTCCTCTTGCTCATTCCAAAAGTAATACCAGCACCGGTATTACCTGTCCACCAGAGCCGTCATCGACGAATGTTCCGGTGGCGGACGTAGTTGATCGCCGTCAAAATCGCGTTGCTGCCGAGCAAGGCAGCGATCCAGCAGAACGCCAGCAGGCGTAGCACGACGACCTCGAACCCCAGACCGTTTCCGGAACGGTACGCCAGCACTGCGCCGATTGCGCCGACGCCAAGGAAAAGCGCGCCGAACTTGTATTCGCCGCGCAAAATGACGCTGTTGCCTACGCATAGGCCTAAGATGAAGATGGCGACGAAGATGAAGAAGCGGCCGAGCAGGGCGTGGTCGAACGCGTGGTTGTCGATTTCTGCAAGCGAATTACCGACATAGGCGCTCAGGATCGCACCGAATGCGACGTTCAGCGCGTTTTGGGCTTCCCGCAATACTTCTACGTTGCGCTCGCGAAAACCGTCCACTTTACCACCATGCTTCCGCCCGCGCAGTGAAGCCGGCACGCTGCTCCAGCGCCAGCCCGGCGTTCAGCACGCTTTGTTCGTCGAGCGCCTTGCCGATGATCTGCAGCCCGAGCGGAAGCCCGTTCGAGTCGAGCCCGCCCGGCACGCTCATCGCCGGCAGCCCGGCGAGCGAGGACGGCACGGTGAACACGTCGTTGAGATACATCGCGATCGGATCGGCGCTCTTCTCGCCCAGTGCGAACGCGGCGCTCGGCGCGGTCGGCGTGAGCAACAGGTCGCAGCTTTCCCACGCGCGGTCGAAATCACGCGCGATCAGCGCCCGGACCTTCGAGGCCTGGGTGAAATAAGCGTCGTAGAAACCCGCCGACAGCACGTACGTGCCGATCATGATGCGGCGCTTCACCTCGGGGCCGAAACCGGCGGCGCGCGTCGCGGCATACATGTCCTGCAACCCCGCCCCCTCCGGCAAGTCGCGCAGACCGTACCGCACGCCGTCATACCGGGCGAGGTTGGACGAGGCTTCGGCCGGCGCGATGATGTAATAGGCCGGGAGCGCGTATTTCGTATGCGGCAGCGATACCTCGACGATCTCGGCGCCGGCATCCCTCGCCCAGGCGATCCCCTGCTGCCACAAGGCATCGATCTCGGCCGGCATGTTCTCGACCCGATACTCCTTTGGAATACCGATCCGCTTGCCCTTGAGATCGCCCGACAAACCCGCTTCCCACCTGGGCACGGGCAGGTCGAGCGAGGTCGCGTCCTTCGGGTCGAACCCGGACATCGCCTCCAGCATGATCGCGCAGTCGCGAACGTCGCGCGCCATCGGCCCGGCCTGATCGAGCGACGAGGCGAACGCCACCACGCCCCAGCGCGAGCAGCGGCCATAGGTCGGCTTTATTCCCGAAATCCCGACGAACGCCGCCGGCTGGCGGATCGAACCGCCGGTATCCGTGCCGGTCGCCGCCGGGCACAATCGTGCCGCGATCGCCGCCGACGAGCCGCCGGACGATCCGCCCGGCGCCAGCGCGGCATTGCCGCCGTCGTTGCGGCGCCACGGCGATATGACGTTGCCGAAAGCGGAGGTCTCGTTCGACGAGCCCATCGCGAACTGGTCCATGTTCAGCTTGCCGAGCATGCCGGCGCCGGCCTCCCACAGCTTGCCGGAAACGGTCGATTCGTAAGGCGGCGTGAAGCCTTCCAGGATCAGGCTGGCTGCGGTCGAGGCGACCCCCTTGGTGCAGAACAGGTCCTTCATGCCGATCGGCACGCCGGCGAGCGGCTTGAGCGTCTCGCCCGCCGCACGCGCTGCATCGGCGGCATCGGCCGCGGCGAGCGCATGATCCGGCGTCTCGACGAGGAACGCGTTCAGCACCTTCGCCCTGGCGACGTTGGCGTTGAATGCCTCCGCCACTTCGCGCGCGGAGAAGGCTCCATCGCGCACGCCATCGCGGATCGCGGCGACGCCGAGTTCGGTAAGGTCCGTCATTATTCGATCACCTTCGGCACGGTGAAGAAGCCATGTTCGGCCTGCGGCGCGTTGGACAGCACGGCATCGCGCACGCCGCCATCGGTGACGACGTCGTCACGCAATCGCAGATGGTTGGGGATCACCGCGGTCATCGGCGCGACCTCGGAGGTGTCGACCTCGCCCAATTGCTCGATCCAGCCCATGATGTTGTCGAGCTCCGGCGCGATACGCGCGGCCTCGTCTTCGGTGATCGCGATGCGGGCAAGGCTCGCGATCTTCTTCACGGTTGCGATATCTACTGACATAGCGCGCGGCTAGCAGAGCGCGCCGCGCCCGCGCAACCTATTCGAACGGTTCGCCCACCGGAACGTCGCCGACGAACACCCGCCGCACGGTGACGGGACGGATCTCGACCCTCCCGGCAGCCAGTGCCGCCTTCAGTTTTTCGAACTGCGCCTCGTCGATCGCCGGCCGCTCGTCGCCGCGCCGGAGTCGCCATGCACCGTTTATCAGTTCGAACCGGGCCGGGCGGCAGCGATCCGAGACGATCGCGGGTTTCCGATCGGCCCTGCTCGATGGCTTGAGGTCGTCAAGACAGTCGTCGCGCAAGGCGACCGCCTCGCTCGTGCCGGGAGTGAAGAACAGCGTACAGCGCGCCCGTTCGTTCGACGTGCACGCCTCCCAACCGGTGAGCAAACGGCCCAAGTCTTCCGGCACCGGTGCGGTCCGGGGCAGCACGTTGAGGCGGCTCGCCAGACGGTCGGCGGCGTTGACCTTCTCGCCCTCGTCGGACAGTTCGTAGCGATTGGTCTTGCGTGATGCGATGACGGCACGCGTCCGGATCGCTGCGTCCTTCGACGCCATGAGCCGCCGCACCGCCGCCTTGCCGGGATCGCCGAAATCGAACGCCAACGCGGCCCAATCGAACTTTGCGGGCGATATGCGACCAGTTTCCAATCGCGCCACCTGGTTGCGCGTCGCGAGCGCGTTGAAACTCAGCAGCGGTGTCGCGAGGAACAGCGCGACGCCGGCGACGACGAATGCCAATCTCAGATTGGCGCGGCGGCCGTGCGTGCCCCAGTCCATTCGTCCGCGGATCACCGCCACGAAATAGGCCAGTCCATACCCCGTCGCCAAAATGACGAAGGTCAACGCCCAGAGCCGGTCCGGGGTCAGACCGTATTGACCGATACGCAGGCCCGTTGCGATCGCCGCGACGATCGCCAGCGGCAAGACGCAAACCGCCAGCGCAACCGCGCCCCAGCGTAAAACCGGATTATGGAGTTCCTCGTCCGCACCGTTGCCGATCACGGTATTGGCCAGGATCAGCGCCCCGACGATGCAGGTCAGCAGGATCGGCGTGGTCGACCGGGTCGCTTCCCACAAAGGACCAAGCCCCGTGAACGGCAGCGAGATCAGGAATACCAGCAGGCCGAGGCCGGGCACGGGCGCCAATACGCCGAGCACCGCGGTCACCACGCGCTGCAAGAGCCGCACGACACGGTCACGCTCCCGGAACAGCCCCAGCGCGCTCCCGAACGCCACCCCGAACAGCACGGCGTCGAACCATTGGTGGCGCAGCAGTTCGCGCAGGAAATGCAGTCCGATCAGGTCGAACAGGGACGACAATAGCCATGCCAGTGCGAAGACGATGCCGGTGAATATCCAGCAGGCGAACCACAGGACGGCATTGGTCCACGCATGGCCGTGCACCTCGACATAGGGAAAGCGCAGCGCCCCCTCGTCCCGCGCCGTCTGGAACAGCGGGAGGGCGATGCCGATCGCGAGCACCAGGCTCGCGCTACGCCAATCCCCGAAATATCCCCAGCCGGGTTCACCGTTCCAATAGAAGATCAGGGCGGCGATCGCCCCCGCGCCGATGCCGAACCCGATCGACCAGCCTGTTCGCACGCGTTCCAGCGAGAAGCCGACAGCAACCGTCGCACAACCGATTCCCACCGCCAGAGCGATACGCCACGTCGGCAGCGTGTTGGAGACGCTCCAGAAACTGCCGCCGCGCGAAAAGGCGAGCTGCTGCACGATCAGCGCCGCGACTGCCCCCAGCGCTGCGAGCACGAACGGCCGGATCGGCCAGGCAACGCCATCGATATCGCCGCGCTGTTCGAATTCCTCGGTCATTCCACACGCCCCTTGGGCGGAAACAACGCCGGGCCGATGGCGATTGCAAGCATTGCATCGATGCGGCACGGGATCGGGATGCGACGTGCCAGGGCGCTTTTGCCACGCCGCATGATGGAGTTCGACCGGTGGCCCGCAAATTTCTCTACGTCTTTTCGTTTCTCGTCGTCCTGACGATCGCCGGGGCCTTCGCCTACCGGCTATGGGGCATGGAGATCCTGCGCTGGTGGGCGGTCCCCTCCGCGAAGTTCGAGGCGCAGGCACCGGTGGCGACGAACGCCTATGCCGACCAGAAGATGTGGATCGCGCACCCCGGCCGCCGGTCGGACCCCGCCCGCTGGACCCCGCCGGGATTCATGTCGACGGCGCAGGGCAATGCGGCGATATTCTACATCCACCCGACCTCGTTCCTCGGCACCGCGCACTGGAACGCCAGGCTGGACGATGCCGAAAGCAACGCCCGCGCGGAACTTTTCCTGCGCGGACAGGCGACGGCGTTCAACGGCGCCGGCGCGATCTGGGCACCGCGCTACCGTCAGGCGACGTTCGGCGCATTCCTTACCGACGCGGCGGCTGCCAATCAGGCGCTGGATCTCGCTTATGGCGACATTTCGGCGGCGTTCGACCAGTTCGTCAAGGAAGCGGGGGATCGGCCGATCATCCTCGCCGGGCACAGCCAGGGGGCACTGCACCTGACCCGCCTGTTGCGGCAGAAGATCGCCGGCACGCCGCTCGCGAGGCGCATCGTCGCCGCCTATGTCGTCGGCTGGCCGGTGTCGCGCGCTACCGATCTCGCCGCGCTCGGCCTGCCGGAATGCGCGCGCGCCGACCAGAGCGGGTGCCTGCTGTCGTGGCAAAGCTTTGCCGAACCGGCCGATCCTTCGATGATCCTCGACACGTACGATCGCACGACCGGCTTCAACGGCGCCCCGCGCAAGGGCACGCCGATGGTCTGCACCAACCCGTTGACGGGTACGGAAAATGCCACCGCGCCTGCATCGGCAAATCTCGGCACGCTGATCCCCTCAGCCGCGCTCGATACGGCGCAGATCCAGCCGGGGGCCGTGCCGGCGCGCTGCGATCCGCGCGGTTTCCTGCTGATCGGGGATCCGCCCGCAATGGGCAATTACGTGCTGCCGGGTAACAACTACCACGTCTACGATTACAGCCTGTTCTGGGCGAACGTGCGGGCGGACGTGGCCCGGCGGCTGGCGGCGTTCGCGGGCTCGGGTGCCCGCCGCTGACCTTGCCGGCTTGGACAAACCGGGCCCGCAGCGGGTAGTGGCGCTTCGATGATCACGACCGACCGCCTCGCCTTCCACGCCGCGCTGCCCGCCGCCGGCCGCCTAATCGGGCTCGATGTCGGGACGAAGACGATCGGCACGGCGCTGTGCGATGCCGGCTGGAGCTTCGCATCCCCCGCCGTGCTCGTCCGTCGCACCAAATTCCAGAAGGACAAGGCTGCCTTGATCCAGCTGATCGGCGAACAGCGCGTCACCGGGATCGTCATCGGCCTGCCGCTGCACCTCGACGGCAGCGAAAGCCCGCGCAGCCAGTCGACGCGGGCCTTCGCCCGCAATCTGGACGATATCGGTCTGCCGATCCTGCTCTGGGACGAACGCTGGTCGACCCAGGCGGTGACGCGCACGCTGATCGAACAGGACGCCTCGCGGGCCAAGCGTGCCGAACTCGTCGACAAGATGGCTGCGGCCTACATCCTGCAAGGTGCGATCGATTCGCTCGTGACGATCGATTGAGGCGGCGTTGACCGCGTCGTAACCTGCCCAGGCTGGCACCGCCGGAAATCGCGCTCCCGCCGCCCTGCCCTTCGCGATCGGCACCTTGCGCCACCGCCCCGCCGCCGTTACCCCGCGGCTTTAATGTCAGCATCGGATCATAGCCCCGCGACGCTCCTGCCCGGCAGCGCCGTCTTCCCGCACCGGCACCTCACCGGCATCGCCGGTTTGATGCCGCACGAGATCACGTTCCTGCTCGACGAGGCCGAGCAATGGGTCGAATCGAACCGTTCGCCCAAAAAGAACGACAAGCGTTTGCGCGGCCTGACGCAGATCAACGCTTTTTTCGAGAACAGCACGCGCACTTTGCTGTCGTTCGAGATCGCCGGCAAACGGATGCGCGCCGACGTCGTCAACATGCATGCCGCCCAGTCCAGCGTGAAGAAGGGCGAGACGCTGATCGACACCGCGATGACGCTGAATGCGATGCGCGCCGACGTGATCGTGATCCGGCACGGCTCGTCCGGCGCGGTACGCCTGATCGCGGACAAGGTCGATTGTCCGGTGCTGAACGCGGGCGACGGGGCGCACGAACATCCCACCCAGGCGCTGCTCGACGCGCTGACGATCCGTCGCAGGCGCGGGAGCGTGCACAACCAGCGCGTGGTGATCTGCGGCGACGTGCTGCACAGCCGCGTCGCACGATCCAACATCCTCGCGCTCACAGCGCTGGCGGCGGAGGTTCGCGTCTGCGCGCCATCGACGCTGATGCCGGCGGGGATCGAGCGGATGGGCGTCACGCCGTTCACCGACTTCGATACCGCGCTGGAGGGCGCCGACGTGGTGATGATGCTGCGGCTGCAGAACGAACGGATGGCCGGTGGCTTCATTCCCTCCAACCGCGAATTCCACCTGCGCTACGGCCTCACGCTGAAACGGCTCGACAAGGCGAAGCCCGGCGCGCTCGTGATGCATCCCGGGCCGATGAACCGCGGGGTCGAGATCGACTCCGCGGTGGCGGATCATGCCGATCAGTCCGCGATCACCGAGCAGGTCGAGATGGGCGTCGCGGTGCGCATGGCGTGTCTCGACGTGCTTACCCGCCGGGCCCGCGGCGTGGAGGGCTGGGCATGACGCGCGACATAGCCTTGCTCAACGCCGATCTCGTCTGCCCGACGAACGGGCGCGCGCAGGGCGGCATCCTGGTCCGTAACGGCGTGATCGCGGCGTGTGGCGCGTTCGAGCTGCCGGGCGATATCCCGACGATCGATTGCCGCGGCAAGACGCTGGCGCCGGCGATCGTCGACCTGGGCGTCTTCACGATCGATATCCCCGCCTTCCACGCCGGCGGTATCGTGCGCGTCGGGCTGATGCCGGACCAGACGCCGGTGCTGGACGAACCGGGTGTGGTGCAGCGCGCGGCGTTGATCGGGCGGCCCGGTCTGTGGATCCACCCGATCGCCGGCGCGACGCGCGGCCTGGCGGGCAAGGATCTCGCGGAAATGGCGATGAACGCCGCGGCCGGCGCGAAAGCGGTCGGCACGGGCGAACGCTGGATCGCGGATTCGGGCGTGATGCGGAAGGTGCTGGCCTATGCCGGGGATCTCGGGCTGACGGTCGTGACGCATGCCGAGGATGGCGGGATCGTCGGTTCTGCCGTCGCGACCGCGGGCGAAACCGCGACCCGCATGGGCCTGCCCTCCGCACCGGCCTTGGCCGAGCCGCTGGCGATCGCGCGCGACCTGATGCTGGCGGAACAGACGGAAGCGGCGTTGCACTTCCGCCAGGTTACTACCGCCGCCGGTTTCGCGCTGGTCCGTGCGGCGAAGCGTCGCGGCGTGAAGGTGACGTGCGGCATCACCCCGGCGCATCTGCTGCTGTCCGATATCGCGATGACCGATTTCCGGACCTTCACGCACCTCTCGCCACCCTTGCGCGACGAAAGCGACCGACAGGCCTGCCTCGCCGCGCTTGCCGACGGTACGATCGATATCCTGTGTTCGGGGCACGACCCGCGCGGACCGGAGGAAAAGCGGCTGCCGTTTGCGGATTCGGCGAACGGCATGGCCGGCGCGGAGACGCTGCTGGCGCTGTCGCTCGGCATGGTGCGCGACGGGCACATCACGCTGGAACGGCTGGTGACGATGCTGTCGGCGGCACCGGCCGCCATTCTGGGCGTGGAAACCGGCGCACTGACGGTCGGCATGCCCGCGGATCTGATGTTGTTCGACGCCGGCGCGCCGTGGCTGATCGATGGCGACAGGATGGTCGCGCTGGCCGGCAACACGCCGTTCGACGGCTTGCCCGTGCAGGGCAAGGTGTTGCGCCTGTGGAAGGGCGGTACGGCGTTGATCTAGTGGTGGGACCGGGACGTCGGGACCGTCCGGTCAGCCCTTCCGATAGCCTCGTCCGGCAGACGTCTTCGCACTGAACGCGACCTTGGAGACGCGCTTCACCGCGGCGACCGGGACGGTCGCCCATGCCGGCGCAGTATCGCCGGCGCCGGTGCGGACGAAGCACTTGCCGCCCTTCGCCCGGTATGCGCGGCACATCGCATCCGCGTCGCCGCGCGCGAAGCCGCCGACCGAGAGACGATAGAAGCTGCCCTGCTTGCCGGTGAAGTTCGCGCCCGATGGTGCGTGCCCGCCGAAATTGGATACGCGGCGCGCACGGGTCCAGGCATCCCTGGCGACGGCCGCGTTCTCGAACGCGCCGAGCTGAACGAAATAGCCACCCTTGACGGGCGGCACCGCGGCACCGACCGAGGCCGCCTTCGGCTTCGGAACGATGAAGGCGGTAACCGCGCTCTTCGACCGGGCGATGATCGCGTCGGCGCGCGTCGCGCCCGGTGCGCCCGCGATCTTCGTCGTGGCGACGGCACGTGCCGGCAGGATCTGGACGATTTCCTTGCGCGGCGCGAAGCTGACGCTGGAGACCGACGCCATCACCGGCGATGGCTCGGATGTTTCCACACCCGGCGCGGCGGACGCCACAGCGACGGCCATGGCCTCGGGCTGCGGCTTGGGCATGAAGCTATCGATCGGAGCGGCGGAGGCGACGTCGACCGTCTTGCTGCGATCTTTGTTCAAGGCCAATGCGACCGGCTGGCCGGGGTCGACCACGGGCACGACGCCGAGCAAGGATGCGACCTGGTCCGCCGCCGACTTCGGGTTGGCGAACGACGCCCATTGCAGGATGCGCGCGTCGAGGTCGCCCGGCGCGATATCCATCGCCGCGACCGTCTTGGCGTCCTGCCAACGGCCGGCCAGCGCCAGCACGAGGGCGAAGTTCTGGCGGGTCTTGGCATCGGCGTCCGGCGCGCGCACCGCGTCGTTCAACAGTTCGACCGCACTCGCCGGATCGCCGGCCAAGGCGATCGCAAGCCCGCGGTCACGGACCGGAATGGTCGCGGCATGCGCGTCCAGCGTGTGGCGGGCGGCATCCCAATGGCCCTCGGCGATCTCGGCCAGCGCGAGGCTGAGTGCGGCCTTGCCATTGGTCGGATCGAGGATGAGCGCGTCGCTGAACGCAGCGCTGGCCGAGGCGAAGCGCCCGGCTTTGAGATAGGCCTGCCCGAGCATGACGCGATAGGAGACGACGGCCGGATCGTAGCTGACCGCGGTTTCGCCGAACGTCACCGCAGCCTGCGCATTGCCTTTGGCGAGCGCCTTTCGCCCGGAGTCATACTGCTTCTGCGCCATCTTGGTCGGGTCGGACGCACCGGCAAAGGCGCTGCCCTCGCCGAATGCGGCCATCGTGCCGGCAAAGGCGAGCGTCGAAAGACCAAGAGTGAGCAATGCGCGGGTCTTCATCGGAAATTCCCTGATCGGATAGGTCGTCGGTTCACTTCGTCGCCCGGGTCGGAACCTGGCTCGCCAAGTCCGCAACATCCGGCAAAGTGGTTAAGAAAGCGTCTAAAGCTTCGGTCACAAGCATCTGTGCGGAGCGGTTTTCCAACGCACTCGCCAGTCGCAGCAGGAGATGCCGGTCGGCATCCAGCCGCAGCGTGAACGCCGATTTCGCGGCATGCTTGTGCTTGGCCCGCGTTTCGCGACCGATCCGCGTCGCGGTCGCGACCGAGACCGATTTACGCGCGGGCGTGGGTACCGGTGGAGCCCGTTCGACCGATGCGGGTGCCTCGACCGTATAGGCCGCGGCTTCAGTTTGCGGCGCGGGTTCGGGCGCTGGCGCCGGCTCCGGTACGGACACCGCTACCGGCGTCGCGAATTCCTCCTGCAAGGCCTCGCGCTGAACCAGGACTGGCGGGATCGGTGCCGTCGCCGTGCTGGCATCAGCGGGGATTGCGGCGAGCGGTGCCGGTACAGGCTCCTGTTCGCCCATATCGTTCCAGCCGAGATCGTCGTGGACCCCTTGCGGTGCGCCGAACCCGCCAAAGCCCTGCGGACGCATCGCGGGACGCGCGGTCCCCTTGCGGGCAAGCAGGGTCGAGGACAAGGAGGCGAGCGGTTTTTGCGTTCCTATCATCTCCGTGCTCCTCAGCTGACGACCCGGCGACCGAAGCCACCTGCGGCGCTGCGCTGCGGCACGTATCCGCCCGCGCCGGGCGCTGCGAACACGGTGCGACGGAAATTCTTCTCGAGCCGATCGGAGATGTACGACCACAAGGCCTGCACTTCGCCGGCAGAGCGGCTTTTCGGGTCGACTTCCATGACGGTACGGCCGTCGATCATCGACGCGGCGAAATCGGTGCGGTGATGCAGCGTAACTGGGGCGACGGTGCCGTGCTGCGACAGCGCGACGGCCGCTTCGCTGGTGATCTTCGCCTTGGGCGTCGCGCCGTTGACGACGAACAGCAGCGGCTTGCCGGCGCGTTCGCACAGGTCGACCGTGGCGCCGACGGCGCGCAGATCGTGCGGGCTGGGACGTGTCGGAATGACGATCAGTTCCGCCACCGCGATCACGCTCTGGATTGCCATGGTGATCGCCGGAGGCGTGTCGATCATCGCCAGCTTGAAGCCCTGCTGACGCAGCACCTCGAGATCGGCGGCGAGCCGGGCGACGGTGGTCTGCGCGAAAGCCGGATATTCCGCCCCCCGCTCGTTCCACCAATCGGACAGCGACCCCTGCGGATCGATATCGATCAACACGACCGGGCCGGCACCCGCGAGTTGAGCCTGCACCGCAAGGTGCCCGGATAGCGTCGTCTTTCCAGACCCGCCCTTCTGTGATGCCATCGCGAGAACGCGCATGTTTGCCAACAACTCCCCAATTCGCAGGGTGTTGAATGACACGGCACCTCTCAAGAAGACGTTAATGGCAAGCGGTCGGATCGGCTGGGTCGATCGCCGGACGGCGCCGCTAACGATCCGTTTACCGTCTTTTGGCTAGATGGCGGTCTTCACCGGAGTTCCGCTTTTGCCACAGGTCATTCGCCATAGTATTGCGCTCGCACTCGCGCTCGTCGCCGCGATGACGGCCACTCCGGCGCTCGCCGACGTCAAGCAGGGTATCGATCTGTGGAATGCCGGCGACTATCGCAAAGCCGCGGACGAGTGGCGGCCTTCGGCGATTGCCGGCGATGCCCAGGCCCAGTTCAACCTTGCCCAGGCCTATAAGCTCGGTCGCGGCGTTCCCGGCGACATGGCGATGGCGGAAAGCTGGTACCGCAAGGCAGCGCTGCAGGGTCTCGCGCAGGCGGAAGTGAATTACGGTCTTGCCCTGTTCGATCGCGGCGAGCGGGCCGCTGCCCTGCCCTGGCTCGAGAAAGCGGTCGCGCGCGGCGAGCCTCGCGCGCAACTCGTTCTCGGGACGATGCTGTTCAACGGCGACGGCGTCGTGCGCGACTATCCCCGCGCCTATGCGATGATCGTCCGCTCGTCCGCCGCCGATGTCGCCAACGCATCGAAGGTGCTGGCGCAGATGGACCGGTACATCCCCGCCGAGGATCGCCAGAAGGGGCTGATCCTCGCACGCCAGTACGAAGCGGAGGCGCAACGCGTCGCGCTGCCTGCGGCCGAAACGATGTCGCCCGTCGGCATAGCCGCCGTCGGCAGTGCGGCGACGCCCGCATCACGACACGGTACGACATCCGAGCCCGAGCCGTTCGCTGCCCGGTCCCGCGCCGTCGCCTCGCGTCCGCCGATGATTTCGCCGCGCGGAGCGGCCCAGGCCAGCGGCGCGTGGCGGATCCAGCTCGGCGCGTTCGGCGATCCGTCCAACGCCCGGAAATTATGGTCGAGCGTCGGGAGCCGTTTCGCGGGACGGTCTCCCTCCTACGTCAAGGCGGGTGCCCTGACCCGCCTGCTGGTCGGCCCGTTTGCCACCAGGGCGGAAGCGGCGCGCGCCTGCGGACCGATCAAACCCTGCGTCCCATCCGACTTCTAGCCGCCGCGCTGAACCTCGGCGCTAGCCTTGCACCCAATCCGCCCGCTTGATGCCCTGCGCATAAAGCAAGGCGGTCAGATCGTTATGCTGGACCCGAGCCGCTGCCGCCGCCGCGACGATCGGCTTCGCACGATAGGCGACGCCCAGCCCTGCCCGCTCGATCATCGCGAGGTCGTTCGCGCCGTCGCCCACCGCCAGCGTCTCGGTCGCCATCAGCCCGCGCTCCGCGGTGGCCGCGAGTAACGTTTCGAGCTTGGTGTGCGATCCGACGATCGGCTTGGCGACCTTCCCCGTCAGCACGCCGGCCGAGATCAGCAAGCGGTTGGCGATCGCACGGTCGAAACCGATCGTCGCGGCGACCGGTTCGGCGAAGCGCGTGAAGCCGCCGGACACCAATATGGTCAGCGCACCGCGCGCCTTCATCGTCCGGACCAATGCGGCCGCGCCCGGCATGATCACGACACGATCCGACAGGCACGCGTCGATCGCCGCCTCGTCCAGACCTTCGAGCAAGGCGACGCGGGCATCCAGGGCCGCCTCGAAATCCAGTTCGCCGCGCATCGCGCGCTCGGTGATCTCGGCGATCTGCGGTTTGATCCCGGCATAGTCGGCCAGTTCGTCGATGCACTCGACGGTGATCATCGTCGAATCCATATCCGCGACGAGCAAAGCCTTGGCGCGCCCGGCGGCCGCCTGAACCACGACGTCACCGCCGGGGAGAGCGTCTTCCAGGACCGCGCGGGCCCTGTCGGGCAGTCCCGCGAACGCGATGTCTGCCGCATAGCCCTCGTCGATCCAGCGGCCCTCGCCGGGGGCGCACCCGTCCGCTGCGAGCCGGTCGCGTGCGACGGAAATATCGTCCCGGGAGAGCGTTCCCGGTGCTATCAGCGTCGCAATGAACATCGCAGTTTCCCTACCGAAAGTCGCGCTCATCGCAGGGCCTACCGCCAGCGGCAAGTCCGCGCTGGCGATGGATCTGGCCGCGGCGCACGACGGCGTCGTCGTCAACGCCGACAGTGCGCAGGTCTATAGCAATCTTCGTATCCTTTCCGCCCGTCCCAGCATCGCCGACGAGGCCCGCGTGCCGCACCGGCTGTTCGGCTATATCGATGGCGCCGAAAGCTGTTCCGCGGCCCGCTGGGCCGCGGACGCGCGGGCGACGATCGGCAAGGTACAAGCGGCGGGCAAGCTGCCGATCCTCGTCGGCGGCACCGGCCTGTATATCCGGACATTGCTCGACGGGATCGCGCCAGTGCCCGAAATCGACCCGACGATCCGGGATCGCGTGCGCGCCCTGCCCGTCGCGGCAGCGCATGCCGAGCTGCGCGATGCCGATCCCGCAGCCGCCGCGCGGCTCGCGCCGGCCGACACGACGCGCGTCGCCCGGGCGCTGGAAGTGAGACTGTCGACGGGACGGACGCTGGCAGAGTGGCAGTCGAACAAAACCGGGGGGATTGCGGACCATGTCCGGCTGCTGCCGCTTATCCTGCTGCCCGACCGCGACTGGTTGCTGGCCCGATGCGACACGCGGGCGGAGGCGATGTTCGAAGACGGTGCGGTGGCGGAGGTCGAGGATTTGCTCCGGCGGACCGACATCACGGCCAATCTGTCGGTCCGCCGGGCGATCGGTGTCGCCGAGATTGCCGCGTGGCTAGGTGGGGAGACGACCCGCGATCAAGCGCTTGAAGCGTTGCGGCTGGCGACGCGGCAATATGCCAAGCGCCAGTTCACATGGTTCCGCAACCAGCCCCCACCGGAGTGGCCGCGACTGACACCGTCCGAAACATCCAAATACTTTGCCTCCTACGACAGAATATTACAGGACTAGAGCTTGACGCGTATGATTCATACGGGTAGCCGCACCCCCTCGCAGCGGCTATTGCAGCGCGGCAACAAAGGACGACGATGATGAACGCCGAAAAGAGTGGAGCCGATATTCTCGTCGAGGCGCTGTGCGATCTCGGCGTGGAAATCGTCTTCGGCTATCCCGGCGGTGCCGTTCTGCCGATCTACGATGCGATCTTCCGCTCGGGCCGGATCAAGCATGTGCTGGTGCGTCACGAACAGGCGGCGACGCATGCGGCCGAAGGCTATGCCCGCTCGACCGGAAAGCCCGGCGTGGTGCTGGTCACGTCGGGACCGGGCGCGACGAACGCGGTGACCGGAATCACCGACGCGCTGATGGATTCGATCCCGATGGTGGTCATCACCGGTCAGGTGCCGACCGCTTTGATCGGTACGGACGCCTTTCAGGAGGCGGACACGGTGGGGATCACACGGCATTGTTCGAAGCACAATTATCTCGTCAAGGACCCCGGCAGCGTGGGTCCGATCCTGCACGAGGCGTTCCACATCGCGACGTCCGGCCGGCCCGGCCCCGTCGTGGTCGACATTCCCAAGGACGTGCAGGTCGCCACCGCGCGCTACACCAAGCCCGGCCCGATCAAGCACAAGACGTATCGCCCGCAGATCAAGGCCGATCCCGCTTTGATCGAACAGGTCGTCGACATGCTCGCCGCGGCGGAACGTCCGATCCTCTATACCGGCGGCGGCATCATCAACTCGGGTCCCGCCGCAAGCCAGTTGCTGCGCGAACTCGCCCGCATCACCGGCGCGCCGGTCACGTCGACGCTGATGGGCCTGGGTGCCTATCCCGCCAGCGGCGACGGGTGGCTGGGCATGCTGGGGATGCATGGGACGTTCGAGGCGAACATGGCGATGAACCAGGCGGACCTGATCGTCTGCCTCGGCGCGCGCTTCGACGACCGCGTGACAGGGCGGCTCGACGCGTTCAGCCCGCTGAGCCGCAAGATCCATATCGATATCGATCGATCGAGCGTGAACAAGAACGTGCGCGTCGATCTGGCGGTGATCGCCGATGTCGGCCACGCGCTGGAGGACATGGTCCGCGTCTACAAGTCGCGGCGCCATCCCAAGCCCGATCTCGCCGAATGGTGGACGCGGATCCAGGGCTGGCGCGCAAGGGGCAGCCTCGACTTCAAGGACCTGCCGCGCGAGATCATGCCGCAACGTGCGATCCGGGCGTTGTGGGAAGCGACGCACAAGCGCGCGCCGATCGTCAGCACCGAAGTCGGGCAGCACCAGATGTGGGCGGCCCAGCATTTCGGCTTCGAAGGCCCGAACAAATGGCTGACGAGCGGCGGCCTCGGCACGATGGGGTACGGCCTGCCCGCGGCGATCGGCGCGCAACTCGGCAATCCCAACGCGCTGTGCATCGATATCGCGGGCGAGGCATCGATCCAGATGAACATCCAGGAACTGGCCACGGCGACGCAATATCGCCTGCCGGTCAAGGTCTTCATCCTCAACAACCAATATATGGGGATGGTCCGCCAGTGGCAGGAACTGACCTATTCCAGCCGCTATTCCGAGAGTTACAGCGATGCCCTGCCGGATTTCGTGAAGTTGGCGGAAGCCTATGGCTGGAAGGGCATCCGGATCGAGACGATGGACCAACTGGACGACGGCATCGCCGCGATGCTCGCGCATGACGGGCCGGTGATGGTCGACTGCATGGTGTCG
>Ga0160428_1001475_pt1 | contig 17596 bp, 17 predicted proteins | sample SolpanmetagenomM_FD_108198 | JGI IMG/M metagenome (GOLD analysis project Ga0160428, IMG submission 108198) | Solar panel surface microbial communities from Lawrence Berkeley National Laboratory, California, USA - M | ecosystem: Engineered > Built environment > Solar panel > Unclassified ... | reverse complement strand
CCGTTGCAGGGATTGTGTGGCTCCTGTTGGATTTTGGCCAGAGGGGACGGTGTAGATGAGGAATGGTTTGGGGGAGTTGTTGAATTTGGAGGAGAATGAAGTATCCCAGTTTGACAGCATTTCTTCTAAAGCGCTAGGGAGCATGCCTTCGTCATCAACTGCAACGCCGACCATTCTAACACCCATTGATGTTGCAGCTTCGGCAGCAGTAGAGAAGGTATATTCTTCGGTAAGAACCGAGATGTTGGGGTGGAAGAACATCCTGAGCACCATGTCGAGGCCTGAAGTAGAGCCTACAGTGAGAGTGCTAGACCAGTCTGCGTACGGAGGGTTGTGGATGAGTTCGGTGTGCTCCACACACCATCGAAGTAGTTGAGCTGAGCCTGTACCTTGTCCATAATTCAGAGCAGCAGAGATGTCGTAGATGGACTTTCCTTCGACTAGATCATGCTTCCCTGCGGTTATCGTCACACCATTTTCTCGTGTTTCTTTTTCGGAAAAGTGTCCAAGACGAGGGACTTTGTAGGACAGTTCCTCAAAGGGAAAGTATTCCGAGGAAGGCAGACCACCACCAAGAGAGATAAGGCCGGGCTTGGAGAGATGCTTTGCAGCACCTTTAATGGAGGAAGGGTTTCGACGTGCGGATTCTGCATTTATCCGATCTGGCAATATGTATATCAGATGCTATTCCTTTGTGTATATGATTTGTAGTCCTTGCCATCCCATCTCTTCGCTTTCGGCTTGTGCTTGTGTTGATTTATGTCTTTGTATAGCGGGACATTTACTGGTGCTGCAGTTCCCGCGATGAGTCTTCCTGCTTTGATCCTTCGTGCAGCAATGCTTTCTATCGTTGCTGGGTCGGGAATGATTACACCGGTGGTATCATCGATGGCCTCGACGGTGGGTATATGAGAAGGGGTTGACATTGTTGTGATGGGGAGGGGAGTTGTATGAGGAAGGGAATGGTCATTATTGTTTGAGGAGAGGTTTACATAAAATATTTGTCTGACTCAAGGGTCCATCGGTTTCATGATTGTTTCATTAGCTTTTGGATTAGAATTTCAACCACGTGTATCTCATTAGCTTTTCGTGCTTGCTTTTTCGTTCCGTCTTCGTTCCGTCTTCGTTCCGTCTTCGTTCATTCAGAGAAACTTGGACGCCATCGACATCAATCCTCCCATGCCACCTGAACTTTGGCCTCCCCCTCCCATCATCTTCATTCCCATTGACATTAGACTTGATGCGCCTCCTCCACCACCGCCACCCTTCATCTCACTTTGCATAAAGAGCTTGAGTGCCATTTGAGCCGCACTGGAAATAGCATCCTGCTTGTTCGCGCCAGGAGCCTAGAGTATCATTATCAGCATTTGAAAGAGTTTCTCTCGTTCAATCGTCACTTACCACGTTTCCAGCAGCGCTCTGCTTATCAAATAGCTTGGAAGCCTCCTGCATAGCCATACCAATGTACTGGTTCTGTGCACCCCCTTGTGGCATACTGTTTCCACTTTGGCCACCACCTCCTGAGAACTTCTTCAATGCCTGCATTGCTGCTGCAGACCCCATTGATCCTGAGTTGACATTGCCAGAGGCAGGTGGCCCACCTCCACCATAAAAGTTTTGGTGATGTTGAACCATTTCGTTTTCATCAATCTCAGGATTGCCCATCTGCTGCTTGTACTGACCAAGTTGAGAAGTGGCGTGCTGAAACATTCTGCTGTCGTCATCGGATCCCCCTTCATATTGGGAAGCGTGTTGATGAGCTCCAGAGTAGTCGTCGTTCATACCGCCATACCCACCGGCTCCTCCGTAGGAAGTGCCTGATGATTGACCACCATAACCCTGGTTCTGTCTTCTTTCGTAGTCATCGTTGTTGCCTTGTCCATAGCCGCCTTGTCCGAATTGTCCTCCTGGACGACCACCTTGCATGTTATCATCTCTTCCGTATGAGTTGTCACCACCGAACCCACCAGCACCACCCGGGCCACCACCAAATTGACCACTTCCATACCCAGTGTTGGCATGCTGGCGGATCTCTTCTCTGCGTTCACCATACTCAGAATCTCCAGGGCGAGCACCACTTTGCCTGCCGTCGTACTGTCCATGCCTCACCTCACCACCTCCATACGACGAATCTTGACCTCCGTAGCCGCCGCCATAGGCTTGACCACCTCCTCTACGCTCAAAATCATCGCCTCCAAAACCGCCTCCTTGGTTTTGACCATAGCTGTCCTGATCTCTACCATATCCTTGCTCTCCACGACGTCCTCCACCATCAAAACGACCTTCTTGTTGTCGGTCGAAGTCTCCGGATTGGCCTCCAAAGCCACCTTCTTCTTCGCGATGGCCATGGTGGTGACGTCCGCCGTGCTCTCCTCGGCGCTCTTCTCTGTCGCGTTCGTCTTGGTATGACATGGTGTTCGTGATGTTGAAGAGTTAGATGAGGATGCAGAGGATGCTTGATGAGGTGAGCGGAAGGGGAATAGTGTAGATTAAGTAGCACAATTGTGGGAGTTGGCAACAAGATCCATCATGGAGCTCTCTTGGCCAATGTCATTGCTTGCTTGGCGTCGTCGGATGTAGCCCCGTGACGTGTCACGTGACGGCGTATCAATAATCAGGGTATCGAGACGTCGACATGGTGATGAACATAGAAGTCTGCCTCATCAACCACCTGTGATAATGTCCTATCAACTTCAAGCATCAGGCATATTCTACCATAGAAGCAGAAAAAACATAATGTCACTGTGATCCCCATATCTTTTTCATATACCTAACATGCACAAACTACACATCCCAGTCTTCCGCATCTTCTACAGCACAACCTACACTCTCCTCCTCCTGGTAATTATCCTCCTCCTCACCGTAACTCCAGTCGACCACATCTACCAAACCCTCCACGACGGCAAATACGGCAACGTCTTCGTCGTCGGCGACGTCTGGATCTTCGCTTTCATCCTAGCCGTTTTCATCTACGCCAGCAGATTATACACCACCCGCACTGTCTTGGCCGCAATACCAAGGAGCTATCTGCCTATCGGAGATGGAGAGGTGGGCAAAAGTGTGCGGAGGATGATTGTGGACAGCAGGAAACGAAGTGCGCTTGTCGCATTCAGATCGAGACCCAGAGTATCCAAGGGAAATGAGATGGACACCGGCTTTAGCAAACGTGAAGGCGAAGAAGATAGTCGCGAGAAATCGAAGGTGAAAATCGGCAAGAGCAAGCAAAGCAAAGTTTCCACGACCAATCCACCTGAAAGCGAAAATGGCAAACCGACATGGGGCGTCATCGCCCACGCAGGCTGGTCGTCGCCAAATTCCTCGGACCTACCAAGTCTCGAGTTCGAGCCCGTTCTGAAAGAACTGCCTAACCTCATCGAAGCCAAAGCCGTCTCGCTTGCCCCACCGGACCCAGCGTTCAACTTTGTATCGCAATTCAATGGTCAGATCACTGCACCGCCTGATCCTCACGCAGTATCGTTGCTTCAACGAAATCAATCGACGAGTCTGCGAGAGTATCTTGCGCGATTGGCAGGGATGGGCGTGCTGATGGTGGACGAGCTATTGGTCGCGGACTTTGTGGAAAAATATGAGCATGCCAGGTTTTCGACAGATGCGCTGAGTGAGCAGCAGTTCAGAGAGTTGATGGAGGTATTTTCGATCGTGTTGGCCGGTGTGGAGATTCTGAATTCTGGAGAATCATTGGTGAAAGGTAGTGATGAAACCTCGAATCCTGGATCAGTGAGAAAGACAGATTCCTTGCGACCGAGTTTAAATCAGCGAGCACCTTCAGCGGCATCAATGGTCTCGTTTCGTTCGACACAATCTGTCATTCATCATATTGCTAGATGAAATGAGTACGACTGGAACTGTCTGTCGCTCTCTTTCCTAGCAGCACCACCGCGTGTCCCAGACGTGATATTGTGAAGAGGTTGATGGTGCTGACACTGACAACATGGCTAAAGAAGCACTATGATTGTTGCTGCGACTGTTCTGCTACACTGGTTTTCGCTAGTACTGCAGCGGCTTTCGGTGTGAGGTTCTAAGGAGAAATCAATGATGACAGAAGTCACGATAAAGTTGGAAATGGGACGTGGCTGATGTTGCCAGAAAACATCATTCACGACACCGAACTCTCTTCAGATCGAACACCACTTCATGCTGAGATACCCGACCCACAACAATCCTAATTCGCTCGATGGCCAATAACAACAATCATACGCACTGGGCCCAATCACAACCAGTAGACATTACGAAACTCGGGAAATAACAAAACCAAGCAATACAAGCGACACCTCTGCCTCCATCATCGGACACAACCCTGTACTCCATTACATCCTGACCTGCGCAACTGCAGGACTGACACAGTTCCGAGCAACTAACAAAGCAAAACGCCCAAGCTCAACAACCTGTCCCAGATCCACCAAAGTGTTCTAGCATAGCCATCGAGACAAACACTCATTATCCTTACCCCTTAAAAACTCGCTCTACATCCACGCTCTTACCCACTGCGCCAGAAATGAGAAAGAATAATCGTACTTGCTTGGGCCTCCACTCTAGGCGTGAAACATATCGCCATATGCGTGTACACACCACCTGCCAGAGGGCAAAATTTCCCATAATCGAAGGCAATGCGCGATAACCCAAGCTTCCAGGAGATTTGATGGGCAAGCTGTATGAAGCGTGCCATGCGGTATCTTCTCAATGAACTGATCATTTTCGACTACCACATTCATAGTAGCATCACATCAAGACGAGCATTGTGACTCTGACTGGACTGGACTGGACTGGACTGGATACTCCGAGTGAACTCGATTACAGCGGCGAGCATGTATGTAAACGGCCAATATCGAAAAGTCTCATCAAACCACACACAACACAAAAGTTAGAAGTGCTTATTCAATCGCACAAAGACAACAATATGACATTCTCTCTCGTTGCGGGTGAACCAGCAGCTATGATCAAATACTGTAATCATCGTGTCCCCACAGCTCGAATCATCCCTTTCACTCCAGGGCACACCATTACCAACTGTATCCTTTTCCACTGCACCATGTGCGCCCTAATCTCTATGGCGCCATCGTCGAACTGCGCACTCGAAACGTGTGTTGAATTGCCAGCGACACGTATCGTTGTATGCGTATACTGTAGGATAATCTTGACACTTGTAGAAGGTTGCTGGTAACACGATACCTGATAATCTCTATACCACCCAAAACACTCCATAGCTTCGGCGGCGGTACTACTATTTACCTTGGGTGGGTGGGGAGGTGGTGGCCGGCGGCGGCGGAGGTAGATGGATGGGCGAACGGGCGAGCCGACAGCAATCTATCTGGGGGACGTCCATGGGGAATGCTGGAGTACTGTAGTATTAGCTAGGACCCCTCTATCTTGCCGGTCTCTGATGGGTGACAGAGGCCGTCAGACTTGCGAAGGACAAGTGGTGTGTGGAGCTGGGAGCAGCGACAAAGGAAGAGCGCGAGGGTAACTGCTTGGCTCGGGAATGAGCAGGATCTTGGTGCTTTCTTTTTGGACGCGATTTTGCTTTGAACCTGTTCTTTGCTTTTTTCGTATTCATACCCCGAATCCCGCTCGTGCTTGTTGACTTCTCTCTGGCTTCGTTGACACAAACGTCTGGAAAGAGTTCAAGCGCAAAAACAACAATGGTGATTACGTCCTCCCCGAGGACCCAAGCGCGCTATGCAATCTCCATGAACTGGTCATGGCTTCACGAGATCTTCAACCCAATATCGTCAGGTGCCGCGATCGTTTCGTTCTCACGCCAGGCGCCTACACCAGGACTGACGGCGTCGTCAGGACTCATGGCAGTAGCCACCGCCACGGAAGAGCCTTTTTGATGACAACTATCGCTCCGACCTTAAGATCCTCGAGCCGCGCCGACAGTGTATCCTCCTTTGCTGTCCAGTCATACTGTCGGTGTTTATTGACACAAACGATAAGTGCAGGATGCTTCACGCCATATTCGGGACCGCGACGAGCGATGTGGCATAGTAACCAGCGTACTTCTCCACTAGCAGGGAGCCCTCGCACCCTCGTAGACATTGATTACACCGTATCTTGCAATGTTCATGCCGTGGTTGGTAGATGCGCAGGGATGTTGCCTGGATTTCTGTTTTCTGTTTGCATTTTCACAACTACTCTGACATTAAGGAGTGAAGTTATCATTTGCCACTTCTGGTTGCTATAGATTGTACTGCTCGTCATTTTCATTTGTCGTCAAAGTATCACATATGCCACTTGTGCAGAACCATCAAGGAGGTTTTGCCAGAATGTATCAACTGACGGGTGTGTAAATGACTGCAGAACTCTTGGCGGAGGCGGTCATAGCATAATGTGGTTAACCTATCAAGACGGCTTCAAAGTAGTTTCTGACTTGATTTCGGCTTACTCCTACACTATTGACGGGGTGAAGCCTAGGATAAGTGCCCAATCAAAGTACGAATTCAGCTATATCCCAGGTTGAAGACTGCTAGTAAAGCTTGGAAGCTAGCACGTATAGCAGCGTTACTGGAATTGCATATGGCTTCGATGCTAGTGGCGCCTTTCGCGGTACCTTAATGCTCTATGTGACGAATACAAACGATATCGTGTTTCATAAGCGTCATTGTACTCCTACTTGCTCTTGCTTTGGCTCTTCTCTTCCGGTGGGTGGGCGGGCGGACAGGACAGGGCGAGCGATGTATCTTCCCTCCCCTAAACCATCGGCCTCCTCATCGGCTGCACCACAACCCCCTTCTTCAAAAGCACCCTCGGCTTCGTCACTTGCTGAAAAGTCTCCTTCGTCGTCCACTCCGGTCCGATCGGCAATCTCAAACTCCGCTCATACTGCGCCCTATTCTCAAACTGATGCGGCAACGTCGGCGCAAGATATTTAGCTCCCTTCTTATTCCTTCGCTCGCTGATAATCACGTCCTTGAGCTTTTTATCCCGTCTTCTGTCGGCCGCGACGCCGTCAGACGTCTTTTTGATGAAGGAAGGGTTGGAGAGAGATTTGGAGGCGTGGTGCCGTTCGCCTTTGCTGAGGCCGGTGCCGGCCCAGCTGCCCCAGCCTGGCAGGGCGGTGCTGGTTGTTTTGGTGTCTTCGTTGGCCGCGAGGCTGGCTTTTTCGCTGGCGAAGTGCGTGGAATCGTCCGCGGTGCCGAAGGCGGCTTGCACTAGTTCGAAGTTTGTGGGGGATGGGGAGCGGGATGTTTGGCGTTTTGACTGTAACACTTCGACGTCGGAGGTGTTGTCGTTGTCATTGTCAGAATCGTTGTGGTGGACTACGGTCCAGCCGTCTGTGTTGCCTGGTGCTGTGCTTTGTGACGGAATTGATTGGGGATTGCTGGATTGTTGGAGGTTCAAGGTGGCTTCTTCTTGATCTTCTCCATCTTCTGGTAATGTTGGTGGCGCAGAGCGAATGGAGACGTGTGGTTTTGCTTTTGTGGCGGGTCCTTGTAGCTGGCCTCGGCCTTTCGCCTTTGTTGGTCGTGACTGTGACCGCGCTGTGGTCTTTTCTTCTGATCTGGCGTTGGGAAATTCTTCGATCGCTGCCGAAGAGTCAATGTTTTGACCATCCTCGTCTTCACTGTCAGAACGGCCTTCTTCAAGCTCGTTACGAATGACTGGCTTGGGTGTTTCGGTGGTTTGTGAAGGACCGAAGATTCTTCGCCCGATTGACGTTTCGGTTGGCTGTAACATCTCTTCGTCGTCGGATTCTTCGCCTGCTAGTTCGCGCTTCATACGTAAGATGTCTTCTTCGTTCTGTTTCTTCCTGGCTGCGTCGGCTCGTTGCATAAATGCTAGTTGGCTGATGCCTGATTTTGGTACTTGTGCTTCAACCCCAGCGTCATCATCATCAAGCTTGTCCAGCTGGCTCCTTAACGTGAACTCTCCATCCTCATCATTATCATCACCGTCGTCATCCTCACTCTCGTCTTCACTGCTAGCATCACTATCCCGTATCCTCCTGCCCTCCTTCCTCATCATAACCTCCTCATTCTTCCTCGCAGCAACCGTCATCGCATCCCTAGCATCACCATCCCACCCCGCCCGCCCCGTCTCCTTCATACTCTTCGCCCATTTACTCTCCTTATGTCTCGCTCCCATCCTCGCCTCCGCCCTCTTCCGATCTGCAACCTCATCCTCATCCTCGGACATCTCCACTCCAGCTGCAGTAAGCAAGTCCCGCTCCTTTTGCGCCGTCCGTTGCGCTTCTTTGCGGTGAATGCGGCGGTATGCTTTACTCTTGATTTTCTTGACACGTTTCGAGCGCGCTTCTTCACGGAACATCAGATCGCGTGCTTTTCGTAGTTCGGCGCGCCGTGCGAGCACTTCTTCCAGGGGTAGTTTGTTAGACTTTAACTCTTCAAAACCAAGGAGTTGCGCTTCTTCCGCTTTGGTACTCATTCCACCTAGTCCCGATGCTTGTAGGATATTGGCGATTGTGTTTTCGAGTTCGGAACGTGGTAAGCTGCTGGATTCGAGCGGGAGCAGTTTGCTTGTACCTTGGGCTTCTTGGGCTAGAGGGTCGATTAGAGGAAAGGTGAGATGTTCTGCGCGACGGTTGTGCTTGACAGTGTCAATCCAGCGATTGAGTGTTTCTTTTGCCTTATCGTAGGCTGCGGCGCGGTCGATGCGGTCTTGTTGACGTTTTGGCAGGGGTGCTTTGAGCAGGCCGTTGTTGGTGGCTGCTTTGCTACTACTACCACGAGATGTTTCTGTGTTGCGAGAAAGTGTTTTGAGGGATCGGGTGAGGGTGGGATCGACGCCGGACATGCCTTTGAGTGCTGCGAGCATGCGAGCGGCTGTGGTGGATGAGTCTGCTTGGGTGCTGGGTTCGTTGATAGGATCGTCTTGTGGAAGTGATGCGACGACGCTGTGTAATTGTTTGACCTTCTCGGCATTGTTGTCGTCGGAATCGTTGTCAAAGTCGGGAAAGTTATCGGAAATCTCGCCATCGTCTTCTGATGGTGCAGAGTCAGAGTCGTCTTCATCTTGCTCATCTTGCTCGTCTTCAGAATGTTGTGCTTTTCGCTTTTTCCGAGCTGGTTTGGCTTTCTGATCATTGTCATAATCTGCTTCGTCAGCACTCTCCATCTCTTCATATTGATCCAGTGCTGCCGCAAGATCAATCGCATCTTCACCTAAATCATCATCTTCTTCTTCCTCATCATTCATATCTTCATCATCTTCATCCAGATTAACATCCTTCTTCGGCGCACCGCCTTTCTTCGCCCTTGGACCTTTCGAACTTGCCCGAAAAGTCCATCCTTCAAACCTCTCCTCATCGCTCTCACCAAACGCCTCATCACTATCAATCTCCTCATCGTCATCATCATCCACCACACCCATCCGCCATTCATTCCCTTCACTATCACTCCCGGCACTCATATCCAACTCATCGAATCCACTCTTTTGTTGTTTCCTTCTCGATTGCGGTGCTTCAATTTCTTCATCATCATCTTCATCATCATCATCATCATCCGCCATCCGTTGCCTCTTCCGTTGTGGCTGCTCATCCTTTTCCACCTCGCCGAGCCGATTTCGTCGGATCTTGAGCCGTTCTGGATCTGTTTCTTGAGCTATGGCGAAGGCATTGAGACTGCGTTTGTCCCGCTTGCGAATGGCTTTGCGAGTGGCTTTGGGGGCGGATTTGGGCGTGGATGAGGGAAGAGAACTGCGTGAAACTCGAGGCGGCATTTTTGGAAAGGATGCTGAAGGAGTAGCAGTAGTAGGTACCAAGCAATGGGAGGAATGTCGAGAAATGTCGATGATGGAAACTTGAAACTTTTTTGAAACATTAGACCCTGCAGATCTAGATCTTCAATAACTCCCTTTCTCCATACGCAGACATCATCACACCTATAAAGATATATTCTTTAGGGCGATATACATCACACCTATAAAAGATATATTCTTTAGGGCGGTATATTGTGTTTGATATACATCATCTGTAAACATGAAACCAACAGCGGCCCTCTTCCGCCGTATCCGCCAATTCCAGCTTACCACCAAACAAGGCCCAAAAGACTACTACAAAGGAACCAGATCCGGAAGAATGGGAGATCACACGAAACATGGTGGTTATGTCGTCAACTACGATCGAGTTAGGACGTATGTTGTGCCTGAAGGACTTGCTAGCTTCAAGGTATGTTCTGTGTCGCCATGTGTGTATGTGCTTGGTGTGTCATGTCTATCTGGATGATTTCAAGGTAGCCATAAAAGAGATGCATCCAAAGACGTAGACTTGTTTGTACAAACTTGTGATATCTCAAAGATATACTACCACTCTCCATTCTCAAAACTACTTACTAAGATGAATGTTTTCTCTCATCCAGTTAACACCCTTCGTCACAAACCAAATCCAACCAATGCGCGGCTCCTACGGTTCCCGCAAAAACCAACCCATAAGCGGACACAACTACCTGGCCAAATGGAAAAAGGAGAATGGTGAAGATTGAACAATACTCTCTTGTACCTTGTGGAGGCATTAGGTCGTGAACAACGACGGCGGGAATCTGATTGTCACTCTAGCGATGCCATTCGTCAAAATCGCAGGAATCTTTGCACAAGAGATGAGCAGAGAAGTTCGTCAAAGTGGTTTGGGGATGTAATGGATCGCGGTGGTGGGCATATGGAATATAGCATGGGCATGGCAAGGCATTTTGCGGTTTTAAGGTTTGGGTGGAAGGATATCTACCCAGCATAATGTACAGGAACTACGGAAACACAGTACATCGTGGGAGCCAGCGAGCGCACGAATGTTAAAGAAGGCCAAAAATGCGCACGTAAAGATACACCGCAACTCATTTTCAATTGCACCTCTTATACAGCGGAAATGGAAGAAAGATGACGAGAGTGAGCGCAAACCTAGAGAGACGAACGAGCAGACCTGGCAGAATAACCTTCTCCAGCCGATGTTTCAAAGAAGGTGTCTCAAGGTCACACTGAGCACATACACCGCATGCAGATAACGTATCAATATAAACAACTTTCACTTCCTGAATGACAACACGGGAAGTAGGGACCATCAATCAACCATACATAGGCTCTTTCCCATTACATTATCGTCATCGCGCTTATTGAGCCAATTCGTATCGTCTCATCGTCATCAGATATGTCGTCGTACTCCGTCCAAACTGTCTCCTACACTCGGATACCCTGAGACAATCCTTTCAGGCTTCCAGTCACGCCCTTCGTCACATTGCCCACCTGTCCCGTCACACCACTCGCCGTCTTGGTTACTCTGCTCGCCTGCTTCCCAACATTACCAACGGTGCCTGATACTCCATTTGCTTGTTTTCCAACATTCGATACAGCATCCTGAGCTTTGTTTTGAGGATAATATTGACGGTTTTCCTTTGGTGTATCCTTTGCCGCAGCTGCGGCAGGAGCAGACGACTTCTTCCCTGCTGCCCCGGATGTGAGGCCGCCAGCTGCCTTTTGCACGTTTCCTGTCGTTTGGCCGAGAATGCCGTTTGCTGTCTTTGTCGTTGATTGAAGCGTGCCGGATGCGGTTTTGCCGGTGGACTTGACGAGGTCTGTGTGATGCATCAAGTTAGTGGGACAAATCACATTAGTGGTATGATGAAGGAAGAAGTCAACGTACTACCAGCTTTCGGGTTTACTTGGGAAACGGTATTGCCCACTCCATCAGTCAAGCCCGAAGTCGCGTTTCCTGCTGTTGAACCCAAGTTGCCCACAGCACCAGTAGCTGTGTTCGAGAGCCCGGATACTGCGCCATTGATATCGCCCTTGGTCGCGCTGTTGACTGTCGAGCCTACTCCCTTCGTGGTGGATGATACTGTGTCTCCCAGACCTTGTCCTACGCCTGAGACGCTGTCGCCTAGTCCTTTCCCGAGGCCACCCACTACAGGTAGGCCGCCAGTGACACCTGATACTGTAGAGCCCACAGTCTACAAGACAAAAAGGATTAGTATTTCTGGAAAGGCCTGAAACACAGCTGCTCTGTTCGCATTGCAGTATACGCACTTTGGTTAGACCTCCCACAAGTCCTCCTACCGCTCCCCCAGCCCCTCCAACGACGTCACCCACACCACCTCCGCTTTGTTTTCCTTGTTTCCCGGCGTTGACGCCGATTTTGTTTGCGCCACCAGTGACATCGCCCAGGAGCTGGCCTGGTGCACCGGCGACACCTCCGACAGCCCCGGAGACGCCCTTCGTGACGCCACCGACTAGTGAATGTGAGCTTGTGCTTCATGTAGGTTTCGAGTGTGATGGACAGATTCAAGCACGCATTGAGGAAGTGATGTGATTAGCTTACCTGCATCAGTAGCTCCTTTCGTTACGCCTCCAAGGCCTTGTGTGACACCGCCGACTTCAAAACATGTTAGTCTCACTCGAGTCGTATATTAGTTTTGTTCAAGCCGTACCTGCACCACCAACACCCTGTACTCGTTAGTTTGAGAATACCAGTTGGTGATTAGTGTGTACATACCTTGGTTACGCCCCCGACTACTCCTGTAACACTGTCCGCGACTCCCTATTCAGGTGTGTTAGCTCTTTACTGCCAATTTCCTTACATTTGCTATTTGGGATGGGTTTTTGCTGTGACGTACTCCTATTGTGCCGAAGACGGTAGAACTAATTCCTCCAATAAGGCCACCAAGTCCGCCTTTGCCTCCACCACCCCTACGAGCTAGTCAGTAACATTGTATTCTTTTTGGAGGTTCCTTATCTCACTTGAGGTCAAGACCAAACCCCTTTAGTAATTTGTTAAGACCGAGCTTTCCAAGTGCACCGCCGATTAATTGCCCTAGTCCGACCTAGTTCAATTAGCAGTGGGAACAGGTACGTCAAGAATCCAAATTCTACATAATGGAAGACGACCGGAAGGACAATCAGAGACTAGAGAAAGAAAGGAGGAAGACGTACAGTGTTGAGCAACTGGGCTACGAGCCCAAGGACTCCAGTAACGAGCAAGGCCACAGCTCCGATGATCTGGACCTGATTATACTGTCAGCAACCAGAGCTATTGACGATATCCATTTTAGTCGTACAAGTGGCATGCCAATCATCTAAATATACGTTAGTCACCAATGATACCAGCCCTTCACTTCCTCAAACGCACCTTCCAAAGTCCACTCATCTTCTTCTCCGCCTTCGGCATGCTCTTAAGCTTCTGTTTCGCCTCTTCCACACTCCTCGTCGTCTCTCCAGTCAGTTCGCTCAAGTATTTCGCAGCTCGTCGTTCTTCCGGAAGAGCATCGTCACCCTGCGCTCGCATACGCAACTCCCCCGTGCCATCAAGCCCACGTATATCCGAGTTACACTTTTGCAGCGCATCACCCGCTTGACTGATCAAAGGTTCGCATTTCTGTACCAGCTCGTCTTCGTTTCGTTCTTTGGGGTCTTTACGGTCCTCCTCTTCAATATAAGTGTTCACTTGGGATAGTAAAGGCTTGATGGTGTCTTGACAGCTGGAGATTGCGTTTGAGACGTTGTTGGCGATTCGCTTGTCTTTCTCTAGTCGTTCTGGGTCTCGGGTGGTTTTTTGTGTGAAGGGGAGGCCTTTTGCTACGGTTGTGTTTGGGAGACTTTTCTTTCGCTGTTGTTGTGGCTGAGATTGTGCTTGTTGTGCTGCTTTTTTCTCGACTTGTGCTTTATGGTCTTGTTGCTGCTTTTGTTGTGACTGTAGCATGTAGGTTAGCTAGATCGATTGTCATTGCCTAGCAAGGCAATGCAAGTGTCTATAGATACTCACGGATTGTGCGTTAGTGGCTTGGGTTGCCTGTGTCCTGGCTTTTGAGCTGTTCGGTTGGGTAGACATTATTGATTGATTGTTTTGATTGTGTTGATATGTATAGGTATGAAATAGCTGTCAATGTATGCACAACTCGAGAGTACTCGGAAGACAAAGGAGAGTCGTTAGCTTCAGTAGAACAACATGTGGTGCGGTGTCATACAATCCAAGGAAAAAGACGTCTAAACAAAGGATGATCTGGGCCAACCGCGGGGCATTTCTTTGCTAGCACAGCAAAGAGGCGTAAAAAGGGCGAAAACGGCCTAGGTGCATGTTCCACAAGCTCCCCTCCACCAGGGAAGACTACCACAGATAGCTAGCGCCTGGGGCTGCGTCATGGGAGACTCTGTGTGAGGTAAAGGTTGGCCATGGTGGAGTACAGCGCGGCTTGAGCTGTGTCAGCGGCTATAGTGGCAAAAGACTGGTAGTACGCGGCTGCTAAAACAAGCGAGCAGGCGTTGTACAAGCAACAAACAGGAGCTTGGCTGATAGCACGCTTTGCTACGTTGTTGTCAATATTTCGAGACTCCACAGCTCTGGGCGCAGTCAACGGGCGCATAGGAAGCGTCCAGCCAATTGTGCTTTACGCGGCTCATACAAAGGCATCGTCGGATGCTCAAGAAGGAATGGTGGTGGAAGGATTGTCGTCAGGGTCATCTTGCTCCGCACGCTAGGGTGCCGCCCGAACACATCGAATATGCAGAGTGAAGTCACTTGTGGCAGGTGATGCATAATCAGCCACGCCGTATTTCCGAAAGAGCAGATCACAGTAAAGAGATCCTCGATGCATCAAGGCAGCAAGAGGTGATCACGACAAATGCTAGTCGTAGTTGCAGACATAGCAGATCGAGTCACCGAGATCCTCTTATAGAGCGAAATTACTTCAAGTTTAGAAACGTTTGTTTACCTTCACGTTATAACAGTATGCCACGAAAGGAAGTATAATAGCCACGTGCAGTGACGTGGCAGCAAAACTCCAAACGTCAAGGCAATTTTGACATTATGCAGCATGTCGACCGGGTGAAGCTACAGACTTTGGGTAAGGTAAAAATGCAATTCGCTCTTAGGATCGAGGATGTAGCAGTGTGAGTGAACAGCGAGGAAAACGTAAAGACAGACCAGCACTACTCCTGTAAAGAAATAGCGAAACTGAACGAGTGATATCCTCTCAGGAAAGAGGCGTCCCCAGTTTTGCAAACATCGTGTTCGCGGGTTCGTCCATAATCTTCGTTGTGAGAGTAGTCGGTATCGTAGTTCTGGCGTTCAGATGCTACCAATTGTTAGGCAGTTGACAGGTGCAGACAGATGAGAGTGAGAAGTGCTTGTATTGATTGACTAGACTAGTCCAATCTCAGACCTGTAAACAGGTGTTGGTAACCTGCAGACAGGTAGACGCTCAGGTGTTGATTACCTCGCTGAAGCGAGAAGACTGTCCTAATTAGGTGATTGGAAAACAAGTACGCAGTTGTACCGTGTGTGTACGCGCGGACAATGAACAAGCCCGAAAAAGGTGGCATTTTTAATAGTGATAGGTCCTTCTCCGAGTCGCTTCACGACAGTCTGAAACATCCGGGAGGTTTCCTGGGATCCAGCGTCTCAGGGCGAGGATCATCCAGTCAATATCTAGCTTTCTGAGATGACCTTGGAAACCGCTGCCCAACTTCCAGGATTCATCCTTCGCATAAGCAGACCATGTCTCGATTGAGTGCCTGATATCAGCCTCGAAACGAGCGAAGTTCTCTTGCCATCTTTGGGCAGCTGCCTCGCCGCCATTGGAGATAAGCTTGGTCTGAATGCTATTAGTAATGTAGTGTTCAGATTGAGGTATTCTTTCAGCCAACATAGTCTTGCTCAATTGCTTGAGCAGCTTTCTCGTAGTCTTGTTAGAGTATCTCGTACTCAATGCATTCAAGTACAAACTTGGCCTTTACTCTGTCCACGAAACGTTCCATCTTCTTGGAGATGCAGTAACATTTGAGAATAGGACGGACGAAAGACATGGTGTGTCGACCGCCCTTTTCATGTTCTCTGCGAGCTCAGTGTACAAATATACGTCCTATAGGTCTCTGATTCAGCGCTCTCCTCAAGTGCATAATCTTCTCATCCACCTCAGTGCTCTCCACCTGATTCTTCCTCTCCCTATGTGCATCTTTGCCCTCAAAGGCATCAACTCGTATCGCCACATCCTCCATGAACGCGCTCGATACATGTAGTAAATTGCCTGCAACACGATACTTAATGACCTCCACCCCACGCAAAAGCTTCCATAGCGTTAAAGATATGGTGTTAGGGGCTTGGGAACTATGCATCAGTAATTCGCGAATCATAACAGCTTTATAAGGCGCAATGTGTTTTTCCTCGAGGTAGTGCTGCATAGTGTGCTGATCTGTAAAACACCAGGAAGACAAGCTATACTCCAACAATGCCGTTTCCTGATGGAGCTGTCTGCATACTGGAGATAGGGAGAATATGCCTGGAGTTGTGATTCGGACATCAAGATGATGTGTTTGGACATTGAAACCACGCTTCTCGACTGACAAGCCATGGCGCTGAGCAGTCTTGGAGTGCCATACTGTTATTCCCGCGTTGCTTAGTGCGCAAAGCCAGATTTGTATGCGAATTTCTGCTGGAAGGCGGAGGAGTAGCGAGTTGGCTTGGTTCGTAGCATAACTATAGTATACCGCTAGTAAGTTTTGCATGAATTCATAATCTGGTTCATGGCGAGTGCTGGGGACCATGAGGGTCCTTCAGGATGCTTCTTCGTGACAGATCCCGGACAAGTTATATGGAATGGGAAAATATGAACGTGGAGGAAGTTTGATTGTGTACAGTGCTGAGATATGATGACAGTATTCCGAGTTATGAACACTTGACACATCCTGATGAGGCTCGCGAGAAGAGTGAAGAGAGTGCAATACACGCACGTAACAGCATAAGGTACGGTACTCACATCAATGCTTCACGAGTGCCTGGTTGAGGCAGCTGGGCGCGCTGATTGTTCCGCGCTCTTGTGTCTTTCCGAGCGGTAGGGACTTCTTCTACTTCTTTGCTTGTGCTGCTACGTGTTTTTGGCATGTTTTACAGTCTATGAGCTTGTTCACGGAGCAATAATAGTAGAAGATGTGGAGTGGTAATAAAAGCTTAGAACCGTGACAATTCGGTGAAGTTTCGAGAGCCACGTGAGTATGTCACAAGGGGATTTGATCCAGGTAGTCAACTCCTTGTGTGTCTATATCCTAGAGTTCGCACATCTCTATGCATGCATACTTTCATCCATTACACAGAGCCATTCCATGCTCCTACTCAAACTTGATACCCTTCTTGCCTCCAATATCAATCATGCCACCCCTGTAAGAGCCTCGCTTCCCTAGTATTGATGTCAGCAGATGTCTTCTCGCCAATGAACCAGTAAAAACTCACCCTTGTTCTTCGCCTTTGTGAACGATTTTCCTTTCGTCACAATCAGAGCTTCATGTGCCTTCTGTGCATAGTCGTACGCTGCGTCCTCGAATCTGTTGCTCGCAAACTTCTCATCGACCTGGATATCTGCTGGGATGCGGCTGAAAGGTACGTTTTCCTTCTTCAAACGCTTCAGGTTCTCCATTGTCGCTGGGATGACCTGCTTCTCGCCGGCTTCATCGTCGTCGTCGTTGCGCTTGCGCTTCTTGTCGTCCACAGGTTTGGCGAACACGAGCACGTCAGAGGTGGTCTTTGTTTCGGAGTTGGGTGCAGAGATGGTTGTGCTGGGTGCGGATGCGGAGGAACTGCTTCGTGATGCAGGTAGCTTCTCCGTTGCGAGCTCGTCGTTATCGCTGTCTGAACTCGATTCGTCTT
>Ga0160428_1001474_pt1 | contig 17597 bp, 19 predicted proteins | sample SolpanmetagenomM_FD_108198 | JGI IMG/M metagenome (GOLD analysis project Ga0160428, IMG submission 108198) | Solar panel surface microbial communities from Lawrence Berkeley National Laboratory, California, USA - M | ecosystem: Engineered > Built environment > Solar panel > Unclassified ... | reverse complement strand
GAGGGCGGCCGTAAAAGCGGCGGCGGCGGCTAGCTTCAGAAAGGAATTGCTCATGGGGAAATGGGAGAGAAAGAAGAAAAATGTTAACGGGACAAAGCTACGCCCGCCCGGCAAATGAAAAAATAGGTACGCATTGCCGCCGGCGCTAGTTCCACTTGGTTAGGTACGACACCGGGGGTAGGGCGCCGCGTTAGCGCAAAAAGGGGCAAGCAGCCGCGTGCTACTTGCCCCTCACCTACTACTAGCTACTGCTTAGCCAAGACTACTCCTGGTCGTCGGCTTCTTCGGCTGACGCATCAGTTTCGTCGAGGTCGGCCAGGTCCAGGGCCAATTCGTCGGCGGGTAGCGCAGCTTGCGCATCGCTCCCTACCCCCCCACCGGCGGCTAACAAATCGAGGGCTTCTTCATCAACCTCGGCGGCCGCTACTTTGGCTACGGAAGAGATTTCGTCATTGGCCGCAACTTTGAACAAGCGCACCCCCTGGGTGGCCCGGCCGATAGTGCGCAGCTCACTCATACTGAGGCGAATAGTGAGGCCCGAACGGTTGATTATCATCAAATCGTCGGCATCGCTCACAGCCTGAATGCTCACTAGCTTACCGGTCTTTTCGGTCAGCATCATGGCACGCACACCTTTGCCACCGCGGTTCGTGACGCGGTACTCGTCTAGGGCCGAGCGCTTGCCGTAGCCGTTTTCACTCACCACGAGTAGCTCCTGGCTGGCATCGGCAATGCACACCATGCCCACCACGCGGTCGCCAGCTTCTTCGCCCAGCGTAATGCCGCGCACGCCGGCCGCCGTGCGGCCCATCGGGCGCACCTTGGTTTCGGAGAAGCGCACCGCCCGGCCCGAACGTAGGGCCAGAATGACTTCGGCGTTGCCAGTGAGCAGCTGCACGTCGAGCAAACGGTCACCTTCGTTAATGGTAATGGCGTTGATACCCGCCGCCCGAGGGCGCGAGTACGCCACGAGCGGCGTCTTTTTTACGGTGCCCTGCGCGGTGCAGAACATCAGGAACGTGTTCTCCAGGTAGTCCGGCGAGCGCAGGTTGCGCACGTTGAGTACCGAGCGCACTGCATCTTCCTTGGGCTTGTCGATGAGATTTTGCAGCGGCGTGCCCTTGCTGGTTTTGGCGGTTTCGGGCACTTCGTAGGCCCGCAGCCAGAACATGCGGCCCTGCTCGGTGAAGATGAGCAGGTACTCGTGGGTGGTCGCCACAAACAGGTGCTCCGTGAAGTCGTCCTGCTTGGAGCCGGCGCCACGGGCGCCTACCCCCCCCTACCCTGGGTCCGGTACTCATCGAGGCTGGTGCGCTTGATGTAGCCCTCGCGGCTGACGGTAATGACCATCGCCTCATCGGCAATCATGTCTTCCATCGAGAAGTCACCGCCCACCTGGTTGATGCTGGTGCGGCGCGCGTCGCCGTAGCGCTCGCGCATCTCCAACAGCTCAGTTTTGATGAGCTGGCGCTGCTCGGTTTCGGAAGCCAGAATAGCGTTCAGGCGGTCAATGAGGCGCATCAGGTCCTCGAACTCGGCCACGAGCTTGTCGCGCTCCAGGCCGGTGAGACGCTGCAAACGCATATCCAGGATGGCGCGGGCCTGCACTTCACTCAGGGCAAAGCGCTCGATGAGGCCGGTGCGGGCCACCTTGGGGTCGCGCGACTCGCGGATGAGCTTGATCACTTCGTCGAGGTGGTCGAGCGCGATAAGCAAGCCCTCCAGGATGTGGGCCCGCTTCTTGGCTTCAGCCAGCTCAAACTTGGTGCGGCGCACAATGACTTCTTCGCGGTGCTCTACGAAGTGCACGATGAGGTCGCGCAGGTTCAGCGTCATCGGGCGGCCCTTCACCAGGGCCACGTTGTTGACGCCAAACGACGATTGGAGCTGCGTGTACTTAAACAAGTTATTGAGCACCACCGTATTCAGGGCGTCACGCTTGAGCTCGTACACCACCCGCATGCCGTCGCGGTCGCTTTCGTCGCGCAGAGCGGCGATGCCCTCAATTTTCTTGTCGTTGATGAGCGCGGCGGTCTTCTCAATCATCGAGGCCTTATTCACCTGATAGGGAATCTCGGTCACGATAATCTGCTCCTTGCCGTTGGGCAGCACTTCAAAGTGCGTCTTGGCCCGCATCACGATGCGGCCCCGGCCGGTTTCGAAAGCCTGCTTCACGCCCTCGTAGCCGTAGATAATACCACCCGTCGGGAAGTCCGGCGCCGTGATGTAGTTCATCAGCTCCGGAATGGTAATGTCGGCGTTGTCCAGGTAGGCCACGATGCCGTTCACGACTTCCGTCATGTTGTGGGGCGCCATATTGGTGGCCATGCCCACGGCAATGCCGCTGGTACCGTTCACCAGTAGGTTCGGGAACTTGGCAGGCAGCACGCTCGGCTCTTCGAGCGAATCGTCGAAGTTGGGCTGGAAATCAACCGTATCCTTGTCCAGGTCACCGAGCAACTCGTCGGATAGGCGCTTGAGGCGGGCCTCGGTATAACGCATAGCGGCCGGCGAGTCGCCATCGACTGAGCCAAAGTTACCTTGGCCATCGACCAGGGGGTAGCGCAGGCTCCAGTCCTGGGCCATGCGCACCATGGTGTCGTACACCGAGCTGTCGCCGTGCGGGTGGTATTTACCCAGCACCTCGCCCACGATACGGGCTGATTTTTTGTGGCTTTTGGTATACGAAACGCCCAGCTCGCTCATGCCGTAGAGCACGCGCCGGTGCACGGGCTTGAGGCCATCGCGCACGTCGGGCAGGGCCCGGGAGATGATAACCGACATCGAGTAGTCGATGTAGGCCCCGCGCATCTCGTCTTCGATGTTAATCGGGATTATTTTTTCGCCTTCGGCCATCTGAGGAAATGATGAGTTATGAATCAGGAGGTAGGAGCTGCTGGTAATGAGCGGGGTACCCAGGCTACGCTGGTAGCAGATGCCCCGACGCCTACTTTTCAACGCACAACACCTAATTCTCTTTATTACGTGCGCAATTTACGTCGGAAAACCCGGTTTTCCTAGCTTCTGCGGCACTTTACGCACGCACTCGTCCTCCCCCCGACAAGCCCCCCTGCGGCTACCCTACCCCCCTTAAAAAGCAAAATCGGCCCGAGGCTTGCTTTTCCAGCTTACTTCAGCGTCTTGCTATGATCGCTCTTCTTGCGCTTGTTGTCGCCGTCGTGCTGCAGCCGGTACTTCTCACCAATGGCGGGATACTGCATCTTCCAGATGGGCCGGGCGCGGTACTTGGCGCCGTTGTGGTAGTGCACCTTACGCGTGTGGCACGAGTCGAAGGGACACGTGCGGCAACCCGCCAGCGTGAGCGTGGTCAGCAGCAGCAGTAGGTATAGCCGGCTCCGGCCGGCCGTGGGTAGCGCACTCCTATTCATGGTATAAAGGTAGGGAGCGGGGCCAGCCGACTGCAGCTGGCCCCGCCCAGGTTACGTAGGGCGCCCGCGGGTTAGCTAGCGTCCTGGCTGTCCCACTCGCGCAGAAACTGCGCCACAAAGGCTTCCATGAAGCGGTGGCGCTCCTCGGCCAGGGCGCGCGCGGCCGGGGTATGCAGGCGGCCTTTGAGGTGCAACAGCTTTTCGTAGAAGTGATTAAGGGTCGGCGCGGTACTTTGCTTGTACTGCTCAAAATCTTCGTGCGAAACGGGGGGGGTAGCCGGGTCGTGCAGCGGGCGGCCCTTGTGCCCCCCGTAAGCAAACGCCCGCGCCACCCCAATGGCCCCAATGGCGTCGAGCCGGTCGGCATCCTGCACCACGGCCGCCTCGGGGCTCGAAACCGGGGTTTCTACCCCCAGGCCCTTAAAACTGACCTCCCGAATAATTTGCTCGACGCGCGCCACGGTAGCCTCGGGCACCTGCTGGCTAAGCAGCCAGGCTCGGGCGGCGCGCGGGCCAGCCTCGTAGTCGCCACCGTGAAACTTCCAGTCGGCAATGTCGTGCAACAGGGCGGCCAACTCGGCTACCTCCAGGTCGGTACCGGGCGTATCGGCCGCCAGCGCCCGGGCTACCTGCCACACCCGCCGGATGTGGGGCCAGTCGTGGCCCGAGCCTTCGGTCTTAAATTTTTCTTCGATAAAAGCAGCGGTGGCGGCGATAACTGAGGTCATAGCAAAAGCGTATTTCCGGCAAATATCGCCCCTGCGGCTCTAGCTTGCGGGCTGAATTCCCTCCTACCCTGCGAATGGGCCGCCCCTACCCGGCCCTTACTTATGGAAAAAATTGCCCTGATTGGCGGCGGCTCCTGGGCCACGGCCCTCACCAAAATCCTCTCCGAAAACGGCGCCCGCGTCGACTGGTGGCTGCGCTCGAAAGACGACGTGCAGCATTTGCTGCGCACCGGCCACAACCCGCGCTACCTCTCGGCCGTGCAGTTTGACCGCAACCTGGTCTACCCCACCACCGACCTGAGCGACGCCGTAGCCGAGGCCGACTGGCTGGTACTGGCCGTGCCAGCGGCGTTCGTGCAACCCGTACTCGACAAGCTGGGCCGCGACGCGCTGCGCCACAAAAGCGGCGTGGTATCAGCCATCAAAGGCATGATTCCGGGCAAGAATATCCTCGTTACCGACTACGTGCAGGAGCGCTTCCGGCTGCCCGCCGCCCAGCTCGGCGTCATTGCCGGGCCCTGCCACGCCGAGGAAGTAGCCCTCGAAAAGCAGAGCTACCTCACCATCGGCGCGCCTGACGTGAGCGGCCTGGGCCAGGCCTTTTGCCAACTGCTGCGCACCCGCTACGTGAGCGCCCACCCGGCGGCCGACCTCGACGGCATCGAGTACTGCGCCGTAATGAAAAACATCATTGCCCTCACCGGCGGCATTGCCCACGGCCTGGGCTATGGCGACAACTTTCTGGCCGTGCTGGTGAGCAACGCGGTGCAGGAAATACGGCGCTTTCTGCAAGCCATCTCGCCCCAGGCGCGCGACCTGTCGGCCTCGGCCTACCTCGGCGATTTGCTGGTGACGGCCTACTCGCAGTTTTCACGCAACCGCACGTTTGGCTCCATGGTCGGCCGCGGCTACTCGGTAAAATCCGCCCAGCTCGAAATGAACATGGTGGCCGAGGGCTACTACGCCGTCAAGAGCATCCACGAGCTCAACCGCAAGCTCAAGGTGAACATGCCGATTACCACGGCAGCGTATAATATTCTCTACGAGCGCATTGCCCCCGCCGTGGAGCTGGAGATACTGAAGGAGAAGCTTAGGTAACAACTTATGTGGCATGAACTTAAGAATCAAGCTGACATTGACAAGCTAATGCGCGTGTTTGGCGGTTTTCACGATAGTTGTCTGAAAGAAGCGGCCATCCGCAACCGGGAGTTTGTTTCCGCGGATTTAGCGATGAGCTTTAGTAACCGCTCTATTGTCAGGTTACTATTTCAACGCCAATTTAATAACCCTATGGGGATTGAACTTCAGTTTGAAGGTGTTCAAGATTTTAACTGGACTCATTTCAACGCCTCATACGACCCTGGATTTTCTATAATCTACCAAGCTGTTTTCTTTCAGCAAGACACTTTATTTTACTGGGCAGAGGACTTAGATTGGCAACTTACTGCTCCCGACCGAAACGATTTTCGCTGGATTTCTGCAGCTTCAGTCAAGTGGCGCGTCACTACAGACGCAGCAGGTGCCAGTGATAAGCTGCTGTCATTTGAGTAAGCCAACAACAAACATCCATCTCAACCCGTTATATTTGCAGCCGTTACGAAGAAAATAAGGGGCCGGGCGCACGGCCCAACCCCTTACCCAACTACCGGAGGATGTAGGTGATGAGTAGCGCGGCCAAGGCCTTAGCTACCCCACCCGCAAACCCCACCAATGCCGCCGTACCGATGGCATCAAGTAGTTTCTTCGCGTTGTCCCGTTTCATTGGTGATGAAGTGAAGGGTTGTCGCAAAACCCCCGCTTCAGAAACCCCGACTGTTGACGCAGCCGGGGTTTCCCTTTTTCAAGGGCTACCGTAGGCCGGGGGACATACCCAACGCGCGTGCGGCAAAGGTAAGCGCGCCATTTTTATGGGCTATTCGCCCCCGTTTTTCGATGCTAAACTGGCTGCCCCTGGCCCTGCTCACGGCCCTGTGCCTGGCGGGCTACAATTTCTTCATTAAGCTAGCCGCCGCCCACCTACCCCCCGCCGTGGGCGCAGTAGTACTACAGCTTGTGGCCGCTGGGCTGGGCGCGGCGTGGCTGCTGCGCCTCAAGCTGCTGGGGCAGCCGCTGGCCGTGTCGGGCCGGGGGCTGGGACTGGCGGCGCTGGCCGGCCTGAGCGTAGGCCTGGCCGAGATTTTGACCTTCGTAGTGTTTAAGCGCGGAGTGCCGGCCGCGGTGGGCACGCCCGTGATTGTGGGTGGTTCGGTGCTACTGGCGGCCCTACTGGGGCTGGTGGTACTGCACGAAAGCCTCTCCCTGACGCAGCTAGGCGGGCTGGCGCTCCTAGTAGCCGGCATTGGACTGCTGGCCAGGGGGTAGGCGCCTACGCAAGGCAATGAAGCAACCTAAAACGGAACAACCTCAACTCTGGCGAAATGCTATGCACTAGGAGGCAGCTTGCCTTAGCAACGCCTGCACGGCGGGCCACACCCGGTGGGTCGGCAGCCCCATCACGTTGAAGTACGACCCCTCTAGGCGCCCAATGCCTACCAGCCCAAGCCAGACTTGCGCCCCGTAGGCCCCGGCTTTATCAAAGGGTTGGTACTCGGCCACGTAGTGCGCGATTTCGGCGGGCGTCAGGGGTTGAAAATGCACCGTGGTTTCGTCGGAGAAAACCAGCGGCTCGCGGCCATCGCCGGGCAGCAGGCAAACCCCCGTGTACACCTGGTGGGCGCGCCCCTGCAACCGGCCCAGCATGGCGCGGGCCTCGGCCGCATCGACGGGCTTGTTGAGCACCTCCTCGTCGAGGCACACAATGGTGTCGGCGGTAAGCAGCAGCTCGTCGGCGGCCAGGTCAGGGCGATAGGCTTCGGCCTTGTGGCGGGCCAGGTACTCGGCCACCTGGGCCCGGCGCAGGTGGGGCGGGAAGCTTTCGTCTACTTCCCGCAGGCGAATTTCATAGGTCAACCCCAATTCGGTTAACAACTGGCGACGACGTGGCGACCCGGAGGCGAGAATAAGACGCACGAATAGAAAAACTTAAAAAGAAAGATTGGCAAACCAGTCCAGTGGAACAAGCAAACCGGTCAAGCGCTAAAAACGCTTTCAAACACCGTGGGCGGCTCGTCGTGCACACTGCTGAAGAGTAGGCCGGCCAGTACCTTGGGGTAGAAGAAGGTAGACTTGGCCGGCATCACGGCGCCCGAGTGGCACACGGCCTCGACCTGGGCCATGGTGACCTCGTTGGTGAGGAAAGCGGCGCGGGCCTCGCCGCGGTCTACCTGCTGCAGGCACTCGGCCAGGCCACGCACGTAGGCCACACCGGGCCAGCGGCGCTGCGCCTCGGGGCCCACAATGCCCAGCGCTTTTTCCAGCACGAAGTAGTGCAGCACTGTTAGATCGAGGTCCTTCACCTCGGGGGTGGTAGGCCAGTCGAGCTGCGCGTGCACTTCGGGGCGCAGGCGCAGCTTATAGGCAGCCCCACCGGGCAAATACAGCCCAAATGCCCACCGCTTGCCAGCTAGCAGCTCGGGCAAGTCCTGGGCCTCGACCTGGGGCCGCACCGTAAAGTACGGATCCAGCCGGGCCAGTAGCTCGGCATCGGTGAGGCCGCCGGGCAGCTCGCGCAGCACCCGGTGGGTGGGCAAGATGCGCACATCGTCGCTGGCCGCGTTGGTCAGGTACATCAGGTGGTACTGCCAGGGCTCGTGGCCGGTGCTGCCGCCGGGGCCAGCGGCCAGCTCACGGGCCTGCCGGTAAGCCAGCGAGCCCTCGTAGCGGTGGTGGCCATCGGCCAGAATGACTTCGCGGCTGGCCAGCACTTGCTGAAACGCTTGAATGGCCCCGGCATCCTGAATCACGGCGAGCACGTCGCGCGCACCTTGGTAGTCTTCCTCCGTCTGGCACAAGGGATCCTGGATGGCCGCGTCCATGAGCTGCTCCAGCGTAAAGGCTTCGTCGCGGTAGAGCCCGTGGGTAGCGCTGGTTTGCAGCTCGAGCGCGGCCAGCAGCTCGGCGCGGTCGTTGACAGCGGCGGGCAGCGTGTTTTCGTGGCGCAGCACTACCCCCTCGGCCCAGTCATAGGCCCGGATGTGGCACATAAACCCCTTGCGGCAACGCTCGCGCGCCTCACCCGGCAGCCGAAAATACTGGTAGTACACGTAAATGCCCGGCAGCCCATCGGGCAGCAACACGCCCGCCGCCTGCCAGGCGGCCAGCCGCCGCGCGGCGGCAGCGGTCGCCGGCAGGTCGCCCTCGGGGCGCGGCACCGAGAGGTGAATTGAGTTGAGCGGCTGCTGGTAAAGCGCCTCGCGTTGGCGCGCACTTACTACGTCAAACAACGGGGACACCACCTCGTCAATCGCAGCACTCAGGGCCGGGTTGTAGCGCCAGCCGCGCACGGGTTGAATCTCAGCCAAGGCTTTTTAGTTAATTAACAGGTATCAGTTATCTAGGTGACAGGCTTACCAACCAACAGCTAGCAGGCATTTTGCGCGAGGCGCCTGTTACCTGTTAAGTGGTGCCTGTGCACTGAGCTACGGGGCCAGGCGGCTGATTTTCCAGGCGCTCCCCCCGGCTGGCCGCTCATACACGAGGCGGTCGTGCAGGCGGCTGGGGCGGCCCTGCCAAAATTCGACGCGGGTGGGGCGCAGCACGTAGCCGCCCCAGTGCGGGGGCCGGGGCAGCGGGGCCTGGCCTTCAAAGCGGGCGGCCACTTCGTGCTCGCGGGCTTCGAGCTCCTCACGGCTGCCAATCACTTCGCTCTGGGGCGAGGCCCAGGCGCCCACCTGGCTGCCACGCGGCCGGCTCTGGAAATAGTCGGTCGAAACGCCCTCGGGTGCTTTTTCAACTACCCCCTCCACGCGCACCTGGCGCTCAAGGCCGGGCCAGAAAAAATTGAGCGCCGCTAGCGGCTGGCTGGCCAGCTCGTGGCCCTTGCGCGAGTCGTAGTTGGTAAAAAACAAAAAGCCCGCGTCCTCGGGCAGGCCTTTGAGCAGCACCACGCGCTGGCTGGGCTGGCCGGTGGCCGCGTCGACGGTAGCCAGGGTGAGGGCGGCGGGCTCGGGCAGCTGGGCGGCCACGGCCTCGTCGAGCCACTGCCGAAACTGGGCCACGGCATCGGGCCGCACATCGGCTTCGAGCAGCGTGCGCTGGGTGTAGCTCTGGCGCAGGTCGGCAAGTTCGGCGTCGGACATGTAGGGAAGGTCGAAAAAGATTTCTCCTCAAAGGTAGCCTACCTATCCGGGCCAGGCTACGTAGTTTAGGGTATGAAACCTGGTACGCTCCTTATTTCGCAGCCCTTTCTGGGCGACCCCCACTTCGAGCGCAGCGTGGTGCTGCTGTGCCGGCACAGCCCCGAGGAGGGCGCCTTCGGGCTGGTGCTCACCCACCCTACCCCCCTGCTGCTGGGCGATGTGCTCGACCTGCCGCCCGCCACGCCCCGGCACGTGGCCCAGCTACCCCTGCTGCTAGGCGGGCCGGTAGAGCCCGATACGCTGCACTTTGTGCACCAGCAGGCCGAGCTGCCCGGCGCCAGCGCCCTGGGCCAGGGCGTGTACTGGGGCGGCGACTTCCCACAATTTCTGGCGGGCCTCGCGGCCGACGCTGAGCCCGCGGTACGGCTGTTCACGGGCTATTCGGGCTGGTCGGCGGGCCAGTTGGAGGAAGAAATCAAGCGCGGCTCCTGGATTCGGCAGCCCGCCTCTGCCGGGAAAGTGTTTACTTTGGAGTCTGATGCGTTCTGGCGCACGATTCTGCGCGAAAAAGGCGGTCGCTACCGCGCCCTGTCCAACTATCCGCTCGACCCGCGCCTGAACTAATTTTTTTTCTGACCTCCGTTCCGGCCGCCTACTCCTTCCGCTTTTCCAACCCCACCTGGCTTTGGCCGCCGGCTTTTTGCTTCGCTTTATGTTGCCCGAAGAAAACCCTACCCCCGCCCCCTCCTCGCCCGCCGACCAGGGCGCTACCCCGGCCTCGGCCGGCGACCGTCTCAGCATTGTGGAAGCCCGCCTGGCCGAAATTCGCGCCCAGCAGTCCACTGGCTCCGATGAACCCACTCCCGCGGCCCCGGCCCTGAGCGACACGCCCCCCGCCGCTGCCGTACCTCCTGGCGGCGGCTCCACCCAAACGGAAGCTGACCCGCTGCTTTCGGAGCCCGGCCTGGCTGAAGCTCTCGAAAGCGCGCCCGCCAATACCCCGGTACACCCCGAAGACGCCGCCGCCGCCGAAACCGCGCACCACGTGCCCACCGACGTAGCCGCTGCCCACCTGTCGGCCCCCCAGGCCCGGGCTACCGCCCACTACGGCGAAGCCATGGCGCCCGCGCACCCCGAGCCTACCCCCGCTGCACCAGCCCAAGAAGAAGCTACGGCCCCGGTCGTAGCCCTCTCGTCGGCCGCTGACCTGGAGAACGCCCCCGATGGCGTGGGCACCCTGCCCACCTCCGCCACCGACACTGCTGCCGAGGCGCACCAGGCCGAGCTAGAGCACCAGCACGAGGTAGCGGGCGAGGAAACCGACGACTACGTACCCGAAACCCCGGCACCCGACTTTGCCGAGCTCGACCTCGAAAGCCAGGCCGCGCACCTCATCGACCTGCTGCGCCGCCCCGACGCGCGCCGCAACCGCCAGCAGATTTTTGAGCTCAGCCGCCAGTACGAGGCCAACGTAGCCGCCGCCCGCGCGGCCTCACGCCAGAAGCTGGCCGAAGATGCCAACGCCCCCCAGGAGTTCAGCTTCCAGCCTCCGGCCAGCCAAGCCGAGCTCAACAAGGCGCTGCAAGAATTTCGCGAAGGCCGCGCCCGCGATGCCAAAGCCGAAGACCAGAACCGGGGTCAGAACCTGGCGCGCAAGCAGGAGCTGCTAGTCCAGCTGCGCCAGCTGGTCGAGAGCGCCGAAACCAAGGACAGCTCGCAGAAGCTTAAGCAGCTGCAGGCCGATTGGAAAGCGACCGGCCCCGTGCCCCAGACCGACAGCCAGGAAACCTGGAACACCTACCACGGCCTGCTCGACCGCTACTACGCCAACCAGGGCCGCTTTTATGAGCTGAAGGAGCTCGACCGCCGCCGCAACCAGGAAGCCAAGGAAGCCCTCGTGGCCCGTGCCGAGGCCCTCAAAGATGCCCCTGGTATCAACAAGGCCCTCGACGAGCTGAAGAAGCTGCACGACGACTGGAAGCACATCGGGCCCGTGCCCGGTGAGCAGCGCGAGCCGCTGTGGCAGCGCTTTTTGGCCGCTTCCGAGGCCGTGCACCTGCGCCGCAAGGAGTTCGTGGACGTGCGCTCGGCCCAGGAGCAGCAAAACCTCGCGGTGAAGCAGTCGCTTTTGGAGCGGGTGCTGCCCTTCGCCGAGTTCACCACCGAGCGCGTGAACGAGTGGCGCTCGCGCACCGACGAGCTGCAGGAAATCAAGAAAGAGTGGGAAGCCGCCGGCCCCGTGCCCCGCGCCCAGGCCGACCAGCTCAACAAGCAGTACTGGAACGCCTACAAAGCGTTCTTCAACCGCAAGAACGACTTTTTCAAGAGCCTCGACTCGGAGAAAAACGCCAACCTGCAGGCCAAGTACGCGCTCATCGAGCAAGCCGAAGCAGCGCAGCAAAGCGCCGACTTTGACGAGGCCCGCAGCGTAATTATTCGGGTCCAGAAGGAATGGAAGGACGTGGGCCGCGTGCCCGAGAAGCAGGCCGATAAAATCTGGAAGCGCTTCCGGGCCGCTTGCGACAGCGTGTTTGAGCGCCCCAAGCAGGAAACCCGCCAGCGGGAGGACCGCCAGTCGGCGGCCAGCGCCGAGCAGGTGGCGCGCCTGGATAAAGTGGGCCAGCAGGTAGCGGCCCTTTCGCCCGCTACCCCCGGCACCCTCGAAGAGTTTCGCGCTATCATCGCCGATTGGCAGGAGCTCGACACCACCGGCGGGGGCACCTCGGACCGCGGCGAAGAGCAGCTACTGACGCTGATGGGCAAGTACCTGGATAAAACCGCTGGTATCACGCCCACTGACAAAGATGACCTGCTTTTCCAACTGGAGATAGCGCGCCTAAAGGCACGCCCCCAGGCGCAGCAGGCGTTTACCCGCAAGGAAACCGGCTTGCGCCGCGAAATCCAGGAGCTGGAAAACGACGTGGCTACCCTGCAAACCAACCTCGACTTCTTTGCCCGCTCTAAGAACGCGGACCAACTGCGCCAGGAATACCAAGGCCGCATGGCCGAAGCCCGCACGCGCATCGAGAAGCTCAAAAAGCAATTGAAGCAGCTACGTAGCTAACGTCATGTATTTGTGCTAAAAAGCGGGGGCCCTACCAAGGGTTCCCGCTTTTTATTTGGCCTATAGGTTGCCTCATGACGTTTTTCTGTTTACTTTTGCACCACAATTAAGCCTCCTTAGCTCAGTTGGTAGAGCTTCTGACTTGTAATCAGAGGGTCGTTGGTTCGAGTCCGACAGGAGGCTCAGTAGTAGATAAGCCCCTTGCAAATCGCGTATTTGCAAGGGGCTTTTTCGTGTTGTGCCCCTCCTGTTGGATTAACTTATTCTAACTTCTTTAAACAACAATATGCCTCACGCAGACCTAAACGCTTTCAATACTAATTTTTTTAAGGAATTAGCAGCCCATCATAATGATTACGATGCTACCATTGAAGCGCTTGTGGACCGCTATAAGCTACGGATGGCTACTAATAAGCTAACGGAAATCCAAGCATCATTGCATGAGATGGCCCTCACGTTGTTGCTAGCTGAAAGAAATAACGCAGCAGCAGTAATACTTCCCTACTTGAAAGAGCATAATGAGGCTGCTTATGACGCTCTGGCTACTCCCATGGCTAATTATTCTCGGAACCAGCAGATACGAAGCACCCAGTATAGCTGCAGCACGGGCGAGAGTAGGCGGAAGGAGTAGAAGGTCATGACTGCAAAGTAAAAAAGCCTACCCGAGCAGGTAAGCTTTTCACTCTCATAAGACAAAGTCTACAAGTAGGATCTAATTCTTCTTTCTTCCTACGTGGTAAGGGTGTGCAAGGATGGGGAGCGTCGACCGCGTCGCTGCTGGCCCAGGCGCTGCGTGTCAAGTACCGCTGGGAGCCGCTACCCGAGGCTTCTTAAACATTAGCACTAGGGCTGCTAGGTTAAGCGCAACCTTGAGCAGTGTTACTAATTGCAAGCCCTCAGGCAAGCGATTGAACGCGATACCCGCCAATATGTAGCCTGGCAGAAACGTGGTGCTGTATACTCGCCATAGGAACAGCGCCAGCACTAGCAACTTCGCCCACGGCTTCCCTTTCCGGATAGCATAATAGCAGCTTCCAATCGCAAGCCACCCAAGCACTAGGGGTGCCCATAGGGCTACGTTTACCCACACATCCTCGGTGCCAACTGGCTTCGACGGGTGGGACGTTCGCACTATACTCGATACCACCAACTGCTCGACTACTGCGATAGCTAGGAAGGCGAACAGCAGGTTGGAGGCAAGCACATCATTCTTGCGCAAGGGGTTAGCAGAGCGGAGTAGAGGCACGGCCTAGGCTTCAGTGAGGGTAGGAGGATGTAGCAACTTACGGCACAACGTAAGCCAGTACACGTAGAGCGTCGTGAGAAAGGCCGCGCTCAACGGATTATTACCGAAGAGCAGTTCTCCCGGAGCCCAGAGCCAATGGGCGATATGCTGTAACTTGTGGAAGAAGAGCAAGTAATCTTGATTATACTCGGTCGACATACTGGGGTAATCCACCTGCGCATAATACCTCAGCAGCCGATACAGCTTAAGACTGATGAAAAGAATGGCGACCCACCACAGTGGTTTCCAATTTCGGTAGGTAGCGACTACCATCACCCCGAAAAATGCGGCGTGCACTACCCGATACGCGTAATACCTAGGCTGCCACTGGTAGAGCTGCCAGGCACTGCCAGACGGAGAAAAGAAAAGGTGACTCAGCACTCCGACGATAATAAGCAGGGTAAAGCCAAGCCACCAGCGCCGCAGAATACGTCGGGCTTGTTGCATAAGGAGGGAAGTCATCGCAGCACTGGGCCACATCTTGGCAAACATAGCAAATGGACAGCTTCTACCTATTAGACCTCCTGTAGAGCCCAGGGTATTTCTGCCCTGCTACTGTCAACTATTTCAGCACCCTGCGGATGCCGCGCACTGGCTCGCCAACGTCCGTGGTGGCTGGCCCCGCCAACAACCTTCTGCAGCTGCTTGGGTGGATAATCAGCTCAGCTGGACCGTTAACTAGTGCGTGGTATTTACTTAGCTGACAGCAAGGGGCTTTTTCGTGGTGTGCCCTCTCGCCTATTCAACGAGCACAGAAAACCCCACAAAGACTGCTCTATGCAAGCGAACCGTTACGGTAATTACCTCTACCCTTGTTGTGCTTATTTTACTTTTGAGGCTGCGCCAGATAACAGCTTCGATATCTGTCCAGTATGCTTATGGGAGGATGATGGGGTACAGTTACGTGACCCAACCTATGCCGGTGGGGCAAATAAACTCAGCTTAGAACAAGCTCGCCTTCATTTTGCGCAACATGGCACTTGTGAACCTGGCTTGCAGCGGTACGTTCGGTCGCCTTTGCCGGACGAATTACCAGATTAATTTGCTAATTAGTCATTTAGCTCTCTTATGCGAGCAGGCAGAGGGTAGCGGGCGCCACCTCCACGTCACTCAGGTGCCCATTCGGCGCCCGGCGCTTAATGCCGTGGCGGCAGGCTAGGTTGTACACGTTATCTACTACCGGGGTAGGAGCAGCGTGGGGCTCTATGTATAAATACGAGTTTATCGTTCAATCCATAAAGCCTCTCCTTACCTTTAGACTGTTCGCGTTGGGGTTATGCCCCGCGACCTACAACCGGCTTTCCTAGAAAGACGAATGCCCAGCCGTTGCGAGCGGCTAGGCATTCAGAGTGCGGGGTTATGGTACAACCCTCTACTCACTTGGAAACTATGGAGAGGAACGCGAAAAAACTACTGCAAGCCCTGGCGACAGGCTTCGCAAGTGGTGCCGGGAAAGCTATCGGAGCGGCCCTGGTCACTTACTTGCTAACCCAGCTCGCTAGCTGGCTGCTGCGGTAGTTAGTGAGGTGGTTCGGCCTAGGGCTGGGCCACCTCATTTTTATTGTCTTTATTGTCTTTTTGGTAAGGACTACGCAAAGGTATATGACGTAACGCAATGGCGGTACACCAAGTTTTGAAATTCGAGATACAGCTCTGATTTCCAAGATGGTTGTCGGGTAGATTATGACCCTACTGCGAAAAGTGTACTGCCAATACACATAGCAGAGGCACAAAAAAGCCCACCGTTGCGGGTGGGCTGTAAAAGCCACCTAGTTAGTGTCGTAGTTGGCCCGCTGATTCCGTTACTCTTGTTCAAGACGCTCTGTACAAGCCCGTTCCTTATCGCGCTGTTCTTGTGCGCACTGCTCGCCAATAATAAATTTGCTGGGTGCGCGTCTCTTGGCGAGCGGAGTGGGCTAAGGCTTCACCGTGATAGAGTCAAAGAAGCGGCGGCGCTGCGCAGTGGCGCTAGCATCATTGTCGTCATGCGCTAAAAAGGAGAAGGTGTAAGAAGCTCGGCCTACTAGTATTGTACGGAGGTGCTGTATAAGAACCTGATTAGTTGAGCTGGGCCTACTACTGAATTTGACCTCAACCCCCTTACCGGCGGGTGTGAGAAAAGTTGAGCGGGCTAGTAAAGTGCTATGTTCTCGTTGAAGCACATTCCGAATACCTTGATTATAAAACGAATCAGGTTCAATCGGCCGCTTTAGGTCGATAGGTAGCGCCTCACTGTTGACGATAATGCCGTAAACACCTGATTTATCCTTCGCAGATAATACGCGCACGCTTGGACTGGTAGCTACTTGCCGCGTGGCAGGCGAAGGAAAGGGCATGCCGCTTACGTCAACAAGCTTAGGTTGCTCAGGTAGTTGCACCGTTACGTATTCATCTACTGCAACAGTCTGCCAGTCAGATAGGGCGCAAGATGTTACGAATGATAGCGCCAGCAGGTAGACTTTTTTCATACCCTAAGCTACAGCATCACGCCCAGGCGGCGGGGCGCTCGGGCAAGCGCCTGCCTCCTATGTAGAAATCCAAATAGGTGAACTGCTGCCCTAGCTCGCTGTTCCACACCGCCGCCAGTAGTTCACCCCAGCCCCGCCAAGTGCAGATTATAAAGTGTCCGTCACTCAGGACGGGTACGCCGTGGGGGCTATCTTGGTGCCAGTCGCCGCCCGCCCAAATTTGCTTTGCTATGATAGAATGCCGAATGGCTTCTAGGTGCAGGTGCCACTCAGCCGGATACAGCGCTAGGTAATCAGGCCAACTAGTATCGGCTTCCTCAAAGCCGCCAAAGCTGCTCAAGTTGTATCCCTCATGTTCAGGAGTAATGCTGTCGTAGCTCTGCCACGTGACGGTGAGGGCTGGCATCTTAGTGGTAGGGTATTCTACGCCCAGTTGGGAGGCTTACGATCAGGGGGTACGGAACTAAGGTATGTAGTAGCCCCGACTGGTGAGGGCCGGGGCTACTACAAAGTGCTGGGCTACTCAGAAAGCCCATACGTACACTCCTTACGCCTAGGATGGTGTACTCGCTACGACCCAGTCGGGCAGCGTTTACTAGCTAGCTGGCCTAGCTTCGCGGTGAGTTGCTACTTCAAATCGTAAGAAGCGGTATTTACCAATTTTGCCATGACTGGCGCGATTTCCGCCGGCTCATCTTCGCCCCATTTGTCGCTGGTAATGCTTGCTATAGGCTTGCCTTGCCTATCAACCTTTACGAAGGTGGGCACAGCGGTCACGTGGTAATAAGCGGCCAAGTCTTGGCAGCTATCAACATTCACCTTAATTAGTGTGGCCTGCTGCAGCGCTTCGTCCACCTGCTCATTAGGCAGCGCTGCCCGAAACCGCCGACACGGCCCACACCAGTCAGCATAAAAATACACTATCGGTACGCGGTGGGCAGGAGTGGCACTGCCTACGAACTGCGCGAACGCCTGTGGGCTTCCTGCTTGCTTATATTCGGTGACGACTGCTTTGGTTGGGTGCGTAGCATGTTCTGCGCAAGCAGTTACTAGTGGCAGCAGCAAGAAAAAGTAACGCGTAAGCTTCATACCCGCGAAGATATGTGCGTAGCACTACTCTATCCTGAGTCGGCGGCCGCAATGGGGTAAGCGTGGGCTAAGCGCCTTGCAGCGCGGCGCTTACCTCCGGCTCGGGCAGGCCGGTGTACTGGCAGAACTCGCGCACGCTAACGTAGGCGCGGGCATCCTTGCCCAGACGAGCACGAATGCGCTGCAGCAGGCGCTTGCCGGCCTCGTAGGTGTTGCCGGTGAGCTGGGCGGCCTGCTTGGGGTAGATGACGACCTGGCGCATGAAAACGGGTTACTTCGGGGTATAGTTGGGCATACGAATATACAACGTAAAGCAGCAGCCGGTAGGTTTACTGACATGATGCGGCTAGGCGAATTTTTGCGGGTGCTGGTACACGTAGTAGTGGCCCTGACGGGG
>Ga0160428_1001473_pt1 | contig 17600 bp, 17 predicted proteins | sample SolpanmetagenomM_FD_108198 | JGI IMG/M metagenome (GOLD analysis project Ga0160428, IMG submission 108198) | Solar panel surface microbial communities from Lawrence Berkeley National Laboratory, California, USA - M | ecosystem: Engineered > Built environment > Solar panel > Unclassified ... | reverse complement strand
GGAGTGCAGGTACAGGCGCGGGTAGACGGGGATGCAGTGGCCCCCGACGGCGACGCCCGCGCGGTGCAGGTGGCTGTAGGGCTGGGAGTTGCAGGCCTGCGCGACGGCCGTGAAGTCGATGCCCCGGCCCTGCGCGAAGAGCGCGAACTGGTTGGCGAGCGCGATGTTCACGTCGCGGTAGGTCGTCTCGGCGAGCTTGGCCAGCTCGGCGGCCTCGGCGCTGCCCAGGTCCCACACGCCGTTGGGCCGGGGCAGGTCCTCGCGGGCGTCGAAGCGCAGGACGGTGTCGTAGAACTCCGCGGCCCGGTGGGCGCTGGCCTCGTCGACGCCCCCGACGATCTTGGGGTAGCGGCGCAGGTCGGCGAAGACCCGGCCCGTGAGCACCCGCTCCGGGGAGAAGGCGAGGAGGAGCTCGTCGTCGGGCGCCAGGGCGCTGTGCTCGCGCAGCAGGGGCAGCAGGCGCTCCCGCGTCGTGCCGACGGGCAGCGTCGTCTCGTAGACCACGAGCGTGCCGGGGCGCAGGCCGCGCGCCACGTCGCGGGTCGCGGCGTCCAGGGCCGTGAACTCCGGGCGGGCCTCCTCGTCGACGACCAGCGGGACGACGACCACGACGACGTCGCTGACCGCGACCGCCGCGGCCGTGTCGGTGGTGGCGCTCAGCGTGCCCGCGGCGACGACGGCGGCGAGGCGCTCGGCCAGGTGGGCCTCCTCGGCCCACGGCGCGGTGCCCGCGGCGACCGTGGCCACGAGGGCCGCGTCGATGTCAGCGCCGACGACCGTCGCGCCGTTGACGGCGTACTCGACCGCCAGCGGCAGACCGATCTTCCCGAGACCCACGACGGTGACGCGCACGCCGGGCAGCCTGCCACTGCTCACGCGCCCCTCCGCCCGGCGACCCCCAGGACGGCGGCGGCGGCGCGGTCGGCCACCCCGGTCAGCGAGGCCTCGGCGCGGGTCCACGCGGCGAGCCGCCGGCGCTGCTCCGGCCCGGGGGCGGCGGCCAGCGCGGCGTCCATCGCGCCGGCCACGGCCTCGGGCGTGAAGTCGACCGCCCAGCCCAGCTCGTGGCGGCGCACGAGCCCCGCGCAGGGCCCCGGGCCCGCGTAGACGACGGGTGCCCCGCAGGCCGTGGCCGCGAACACCTTGGTGACGATGGCGAACTCGTAGCCGCCCCCGGGCCGCAGCGAGGCCAGGCCCGCGCGGGCGCGGCGGAAGGCCGCGGCGACCTCGGCGGCCGGGACGGGCCCGGGGAAGGTGACCCGGCCGGGCACGAGCGCCTCGGCCCGGGCGCGCATGGCCTCGCGGTCCACGCCCCCGCCGAACATCACCAGCCGCGCCCGCGGGTGCGCCGCGGCCACCCGCGCGAAGGCCTCGACGAAGAGCCCCGCGCCGTGCACCTCCGACATGGTCCCCGCGTAGACGAGCAGCTCCTCCTGCTCCGGGGCCGCGGGCTCGCTGGCGAAGGCGTCGACGTCGACGCCCGAGCCGACGACCTCCAGGCGCTCGTCGCGGACCCCGAAGGTGCGCACGACGTCGGCCACGGGGTCGGACACGGTGAGCACCCGCGCGGCGCGGCGCAGGACGGCCCCCTCGACGGCCCGCAGCACCCGCACGACCGCGGGCGACACCCCGCTGCCGGCCGCCGCGACGGAGAGGAGGTCGGCCGCGTAGTAGACGAAGGGCACGCGCCGCAGCGCGCACACCGCGGCGGCGACCGCGCCCGTCGTGGGTGGCGGCTCCACGACCACGACGTCGGGGCGGGGCGCGAGCGCCAGCCGCAGCAGCAGGGGCAGGTCGTAGCTGGCGTAGGGCAGGTACCCGCGCACGGCGCCGCTGGCGTCGCGCAGCACGGGCCAGCGGCGGACGCGGACGCCGGCGTCGTCCGGGCCCGGCTGCGGCGCCCGGCTGGTGAGGACGTCGACGCGGGCCCCGCGCCGGGCCAGCGCCCGCCCCAGCGCCCCCAGCCGGTAGGCCGCCGCGGCCGGTTCGGGGGCGTAGATGCGGGAGGCGATCACGACGCGCGGCACGCCGGGCACCGTACCGGGGCGGCCGTCCGCCACCGGTGCGACGACGGGGGACCCGACCCGCGGCGCCCCTATCCTCGCCGGGTGCCCCGACCGCTGCGGATCCTCGTCATCACCGTCGCCCACCCGCCGCTGGACGCCCGCATCCACAACCGGCAGATCCGCAGCCTGCTCGAGCGCGGCCACGAGGTCACCTACCTGGCCCCGTTCTCCGCGTTCGGCGTCGAACCCCCCGCCGGCGTGCGCGGGGTCGACGTCCCGCGCTCGGTGGGCCGCCACCGCCTCGGCCCGGTCCTCGCCGCCGGCCGGACCGCCCGCCGCCTCGCGCGCCACCACGACGTCGTCATCGGCCACGACCCGGAGCTGCTGCCCGTCCTGCACGCCCTCGCCCGCCCCCGCCGCGGTCGCCGGGACGCGCCGGCCGTGGTGTGGGACGTGCACGAGGACGTGCCCGCGCAGATGGAGATGACGACGTGGATCCCCGGGCCGGTGAAGCGCCCCGCCACCGCCGTGGCCACCGCCGTCGAGGGCTTCACCGAGCACCGCCTGCACCTGACCCTGGCCGAGCACGCCTACGCGAGCCGGTTCGCCGGCGAGCACCCGGTCGTGCCGAACTCCCCGCGCGTCCCGGCGGAGCTGCCCACCGAACCGCCCACCGCGCCGGGGGAACCGCAGCGCCTGGTCTACGTCGGCGCCCTCACCACCGCGCGCGGGATCGAGGAGATGCTGGAGCTCGTCCGGCGCCTGCCCGACGACGTGCGGCTGGAGCTCATCGGCAACGCGGCCCCGGCGCTGGACGCGCGCCTGCGCGCGATCGACGACCCGCGGCTGGACTACCGGGGCTTCGTCCCCAACGCCGTGGCGCTGCAGCGCCTGTCGGGAGCCCTGGCGGGCCTGGTCCTGCTGCACCGCCACGACAACTACCTGCAGAGCCAGCCCAGCAAGGCGCTGGAGTACCTCGCCCACGGCGTCCCGTTCATCACCACCCCGAACCCCGCGTCGGCGGCGCTCGCCGAGAGCTCCGGCGCCGGGATGGTCGTGGGGCACGGCGACGTCGACGCGCTGCTGGAGGCCGTGCTCGCGCTGCGCGCCGACCCGCAGCGGCGCCAGGCCATGCGCGTCGCCGGGCACACCGCCGCCCTCGCGCGCCACGACTGGAACACCCAGGGCCGCGAGTTCGCGGAGGCTGTGGAGGCGTGGGCGGCGCAGCGGTGACCGTCCTCGTGCGCCCGGCGGTCCCGGCGGACGCCCCGGCCGTCGCGGAGGTCCACGTCGCGGGCTGGCAGGTCGGCTACCGCGGGCTGGTCGACGAAGCGCACCTGGACGCCCTGTCCGTCGCCGACCGCACCGGGACCTGGTCGCAGCGCCTGGCCGAGGGCGCCGACGTGCTCGTGGCCGACGACGGGCGGGTCCGGGGCTTCGCCACGGTGGGCCCGGCCCGCGACGACGACGCGGCCCCCACCGCGGGCGAGGTGTACGCGCTCTACGTCCACCCCGACGCGTGGGGCCGCGGGATCGGCGGGGCGCTGCTGAGCGCCGCGCTGGAGCGGCTCGCCGCCGCCGGCCACGAGGGGTGCGTGCTGTGGGCCCTGGAGGCCAACGCCCGCGCCCGCGGCTTCTACGAGCACCGCGGCTGGGTCGCCGACGGGAGCGTCAAGGTCGAGGACCACCGCGGCCTCCTGCTGCGCGAGGTCCGCTACCGCCACGCCTGACGGGCCGGTCGAACCGGAGCACTGCCGTGCCGCGCCCGACGCTGCGGGACGGGTCAGCCCGCAGCGGTGGGGGCTGCGCGGGACCTACCGTGGTGGTGTGCCCGGGGTCGTCGAGGTCGTGACCCTGATCGACGCGCCGGCTGCTCTCGTGTTCGACCTCGAGCTCGACGTCGACGTGCACGCGGCCTCCCTCGCGGGCAGCGGTGAGCGGGCCACGACCAGCAGCGGGCGCCGAACCCTCGGGCTGGGCGACGAGGTCACCTTCCGCGCGCGCCACCTCGGCCTGCCCTGGCACCTGACCAGCCGGGTGACCGCCCACGAGCGCCCGCACCGCTTCGTCGACGAGCAGGTGCGCGGGCCGTTCCGGGTCCTGCACCACGAGCACCTGTTCACCGGCCTCGGCCCGGACCGCACGCGCATGACCGACCGCCTCGACGTCACCGCACCCGCGGGGGTGCTGGGCGCCGTCGTGGCGCGCGCGGTGCTGCGGCCCTACCTGCGCGGGTTGCTGCGCCGGCGCGCGGCGCACGTGAAGCGGACCGCGGAGGCGCTGCACCGGTCCGCGCCGGGCTCCGGCCCCTAGGCTCGTCGCGACCTGCACGCCGTCGACGGAGCGGAGCCCGGAGATGACCGACGTCGTCCTCGTCCACCACGTGCAGGGCCTGACGCCCGGGGTGCGCGCCTTCGCCGCGGCGCTCGCGGGCGCGGAGCACACAGTCACCACGCCCGACCTGTTCGGCGGCCGCACGTTCGCCACGCTCGACGAGGGGCTGGCCTTCGCGCGCACCCTGGACGACACGGCCGTGGGGCGCGCGGTCGACGACGTCGTGGCCACGCTGCCCGCGGGGTTCGTCGTGGCGGGCGTCTCGTGGGGCGTCACGTCCGCCCAGCGGCTCGCCCAGACCCGGCCGGGCGTCCGCGGAGCCCTGCTGTTCGAGGCCTGCTACCCGCTGGGCCCGGACGGGTTCGGCGCGTGGCCCGACGGCCTGCCCGTGCAGGTCCACGGCAGGGACGGCGACGAGTTCTTCGCCCTCGCGGGGGACCTCGACGCCGCGCGGGAGCTGGCGGCCGCGGCGGGTCCCGGCCGCGGCGAGGTGTTCACCTACCCGGGCGACGCGCACCTCTTCGTGGACTCCTCGCTGCCGACGTTCGACCCGGCCGCGGCCGCGCTGGCCGTCGAGCGGGCCCGGGAGCTCCTCGCCCGGACGTGACCGGCCTCGGGTGACCTAGCGTGCGGGCCATGACGATCGCCCGCTCCCTGGTCCTCTTCGTCGTCGCCGCGCTCGCCGAGATCGGCGGCGCCTGGCTGGTGTGGCAGGGCGTGCGCGAGCACCGGGGGCTGGCCTGGGCCGGGGCCGGCGTATTCGCGCTGGGCCTGTACGGGTTCGTCGCCACACTGCAGCCGGAGGCGCAGTTCGGGCGGATCCTCGCCGCCTACGGCGGCGTCTTCGTCGCGGGCTCGCTGGTGTGGGGAGCCGTGGTCGACGGCTACCGGCCCGACCGCTTCGACGTCGCGGGCGCCCTCGTCTGCCTCGTGGGCGTCGCCCTGATCATGTACGCGCCCCGGGGCACCGCGTGACCGTGCCGGGAGCGGACCGCGGCGCCCGCCGCGCCGGCGGGTGACCCGGTCGGGCCGCCCCGGCGAAGCGGAGGCACGATGTCCGGGTGAGCCACGCGACGTCCGGTGAGCAGAGCCCGGTGGACCCGACCCGATGAGCAGCGTCGTCTCCGGCACCTCCCGGGCGGGCGCCGACGCGCGGGTCGCGGACGCGCCGGCGGTCCCCCGGCCGGCGCCGGACCCCGAGGTCGCGGCCGCGCTGCGGGTGGGCGACCCGCTCGGCGAGGCGGCCGCGGCGGCCCTCGCGGGCGACCCGGCGCTGCGGGCCCAGGTGGACCTCGGCCTGCGCTCGGGCCTGGCCGCCGTCGCGGACCCGCACCCGGCGATCGCGGCGCTGCTGGGCGAGCTGGAGGCCGCGTGCGCCGCGGTGGACGACGACCTGCTCGCCCGCGGCAGCCGGCCCTACTTCACGATCCCGTTCCCGGCCCACATCTACGACCTCGGCGCCGGGGCCCTCATCCGCTCCTACGCCCCGCCGGAGCCCGCGGCGGTCCTCGTCGGGACCGGCGAGCTGGTCGACCGCGCCTACCAGCGCCTGCTCGACACGGCGCACTGGATCAACCTCTGCATGCTCCCCGGGGGCCTGCGCCGCGGAGCCCCCGGCTACGTGGCGACGGCGGAGGTGCGGCTGCTGCACGCCCGCATCCGCAACGGCCTCGCCCGGGCCCGGCCCCGGGCCGAGGTCCTGCCGCTGCACCAGGTCGACCTGGCCCGCACCTGGCTCGACTTCACGCTCGTGACGGTCCAGGCCGCCGCGACCATCGGCATGGACCTGACGCACGAGGAGCAGCGGACGCTCTACCGCTTCTGGCAGCACCTCGGCCGCCTCCTGGGCATCGGCGACGGCGCGGACCCCGGGCTGCTGCGCGGGGTCCTCGACGGCGACAGCGCGACGCGGCTGGAGCGCCGCGTCGCCGCGGTCACCGGTCCGCCCAGCGACGACTCGCGGCGGCTGACCGCCGTCGGCCTCGGGGCCATCGCCCAGGCCCTGCACGACCTCGGGTACGTCCCCCTGTGGGCGGCGGGTCAGCTCGTGCACACCGTCTCGCGCCGGATGCAGGGCGAGGAGCTGGCCGACGCCCTCGGCGTGCGGCGCCACCCGGCGGCCCTGGCGGTCGCCCCCGTGGCGGTCGCGGTGATGCGGGCGCACCGGCGCCTGCTGCGGCGCGTGCCCCCGCTGTGGTCGGCCGTCGTCGAGGTCAACGTCGGGGTCGCGCGCTGGCACGCCCGCAAGCGCCGCGACGCCACCGGCTACGAGCACGGCTGAGGCCCGCCGCCGGCGGCCGCGACGTCAGCCGCCGGCCACCCCCGAGGGGGCGCGACGGCCCTGGGTCGAGCGCGGGTCGGCGTCCACCGAGACCCCGCGGGTGCGCGTGCCCAGGACGGCCACGTTCAGGATCAGCAAGCCCATCGCGACCGCGACGACCGCGAACGTCCAGCCGCTGCCGGCGCCGTCGAGCACGGGCAGCAGCACGAACGGCAGCGCACCCGTGACGATCTTCGACAGCGAGTAGGCCGCGCCCGCGGCGGTCCCGCGCACGGCCGTGGGGTACTGCTCCGCGAGGTACACGTGGTAGGCGTTGGAGAACACGTTGCTGCAGATCGTGTAGAGGAACCCGGCGCCGACGATGAGGGCGGGCGAGCCCGCGAACCCGAAGGCCAGGCCGAACACCGCCATCCCCGCGGCCGAGGCCATGACGAGGTGCTTGCGCTCCAGGCGCTCGACGATCGGGACCGCCAGCAGCGACCCCAGCGGGTACCCGAGGTAGGACACCGCCGTGTACCCGATGCTCGCGACGATGCCGTAGCCCTTGGCCGAGAGGACCAGCGGCGCGAGGGTGCCGAACCCGTAGTACCCGAACACCTCGAGCCCGGAGAGGATCCAGAGCATCGTGGTGCGCCGCGCGTACGGCGGCCGGAACAGGCTCGACAGCCGCACCGACGCGGCCGGGAGCGGCTGCAGCGCAGCGTCGGGCGCGGGCAGCGGCCGTCCGGTGGCGGCCTCCGCCTCGGCCTCCATGCGCGCGACCTCGCGCTCGCCCTCCTCGCGCCGGCCGACCACCTCGAGCCAGCGCGGCGACTCCGGCAGCCCGCGCCGCACGAACCACACGACCGCCGCGCCCAGCGCCCCGATCACGAACAGCCAGCGCCAGCCGTCGACCCCGAACGGGGTGAGCGGCACGAGCCACAGGGCGAGGAAGCCGACGGCGGGGACCCCGCAGAAGGAGATCGTGTAGGCCCAGGAGATGAACCGGCCGCGCCGGTCCGGGGGCAGCAGGTCGGCCAGGTAGGAGTCGGCCAGGGCGTACTCGGCGCCGATGCCCAGCCCGGCCACGAAGCGCGCCACGATGAGCCACGTCGCGTTCGGCGAGTAGGCCGCGACGAGCGAGAACACCGAGTAGACGGCGATGTTGACGAGGAACGCGGTCCGACGCCCGATCCGGTCCGCGACCCGGCCGAGCACGAGCGCCCCGAGGAACTGCCCGACGAAGGCCGACGCGAGGACCAGCTTCAGCGAGGTGCCGCCGAGGGCGAAGTCGCGCTGCAGGACCTTGGAGATGGTCCCGGCCAGGAAGTTCTCGTAGGCGTCGAAGAACAGGCCGACGCCGACGACCGCGGTCACCAGGCGGTGGGTGCGGCCGATCGGCAGCCGGTCCAGGCGGGCGGCCAGGCTGGGGGACGCGGGGACCGCGCCGGCGGGTGTCTGCACGGCGCCGCATCCTGCCGCGCGTGGTTGCCCCGGGCACCTCGACGCGGCGTCCGTCTCACGACGTGGGAACGGGACCTCCGTCGCGGGCCCGGACGGGCCGGCGCAGGACCGTGCGCGGCCGCTCGGGGGGCCCGAGCCCGGCGGGGGTCAGAGCAGCTCGACGTCCTCGCCCGGGGTGCGGCGCGTGTGGCCGCGGGCGTCGAAGAGCAGGCGGGCGTGCGCGAGCAGCAGGTCCGGGACGTACTCGCGGTGCGCGGTGAGCAGGACCGACACGTCCGCGGCCGCGAGCGCCGCGGGCAGGTCCGCGGCGGTGGGGGTGACGGGCTCGCCGTCCACGGCGAAGGCGCCGACGTGCGGGTCGTGGAACTCCACGACCGCGCCGCGGGCACGCAGCGCGCGGACCACCGCGGTGGCCGGCGTCTCGCGGGTGTCGGCGACGTCGGCCTTGTAGGCCACCCCGAGCACGAGGGTGCGCGCGCCGTCGAGCTGCCGGCCCCGGCTCGCGAGCAGCTGCGCGACGCGGTCCACGACGTGGGCGGGCATGCCGTCGTTGATGGACTGCGCCAGCTCGACGAAGGCGAACTCCCGGCCCGACGTGCGCACGGCGTAGGAGAGGTAGTTCGGGTCGATCGGGATGCAGTGCCCGCCGACGCCCGGGCCGGGCCGGAACGCCTCGAAGCCGAACGGCTTGGTCGAGGCCGCGTCGATGGCGTCCCACAGGTCGACGCCGAGGTCGTGGCAGAAGACGGCCATCTCGTTGACGAGCGCGATGTTCACGTGGCGGTAGGTGTTCTCCAGCAGCTTCGCCATCTCGGCCTCGCGCGCGCCCTTGGCGAGGACGACCTCGTCGACGACGTGGCGGTAGAACGCTGCGGCCGCCGCGGTGCACGCGGCCGTCACCCCACCGACGACCTTCGGCGTGTTGCGCAGGGAGAAGCGCGCGTTGCCGGGGTCGATGCGCTCGGGGGAGAAGGCGAGGGAGAAGTCCTCCCCCGCGCGCAGCCCGGAGGCCTCCTCCAGCACGGGGCGCACGACGTCGTCGGTCGTGCCCGGGTAGGTCGTGGACTCCAGGACGACGAGCATGCCGGGGTGCAGCCGCGCGGCGACGGCCGCGGTCGCCGCGCGCACGGCGCGCAGGTCCGGCTGGCCGTCCAGCAGCGGAGTGGGCACGCAGATGACGACGACGTCGGCGTCGGCGAGGACGGCCGGGTCGGTCGTGGCGGTGAAGCCCTGGGCGAGCATCGCGGCGACGTCGGCGTCGGAGACGTCGCCGACGTGCGAGTGGCCGGCGGTGAGCCCCTCGGTGGCGGCCGTGCTGGTGTCCAGGCCCGTGACCTGCAGGCCGGCGCGGCTGGCCTCCAGCGCCAGGGGCAGCCCGACGTACCCCAGCCCGATGACGACCAGCCTCACGGAACTCCCCCACGCTCGCGGTTGCCGTCACCGCTCCCGGGTCCCGGGGCGGCGCCGGACGACGGCGTCACTGTAGGCGGTGCGCGGTCGCGGCCCCGGTCACCGCGCGCGGGCGCCCAGCAGGGTCCGGACCTCGCGCGCCGAGGCCGCGGCCCACGCCGCGACGAGCACGACGGCGGGTAGCGCCGTCCCCCACCACGTCCCCGCGGGCAGCGCGGCCTGCACGGCGAGCGCCGCGACGAGGCCCGCGATCCCGACCACGACGCGCACGGTCAGCCCCGCCCAGCGCTGACCCTGGGCCCGCCACGTCCACGCCCACGGCAGCGCCACGGTGACCAGCGCGCCGAGCAGGTAGGCGACGGCGATGCCCTCGATGCCGAAGGGCCCGGTGAACGCGGCGAGGCCGAGGACGCCGACGCCCAGACCGGTGGCGCTCATCAGCGCGGAGCGGCGGATGCCGGCGGCGGTCCCGCTGGTCATGGCCGCGACGGCCGCCACGGGCAGGGTGGTCAGCAGGACGGCGACCAGCAGGACGCGCAGGGCCGCGGTGCCGTCGCCGAAGCCGCGACCCACCAGGCGCAGCAGCGGCTCCGCGGCGAGGACGAGCACCGCGAAGACCGGCACGAACACCGTGACGATGCCTCGCGTGACGACGTCGGTCTGGCGCCGCACGGCGTCGTGGTCGCCCGCCCCGACGCTGCGGGCCATGGTCGGGAAGAGCACCTGCACGAGCGAGCGGGCGACGAGCGAGGCGGGCGTCGCCAGGGCCACCGCGCCCGTCAGCAGGCCCACCTCGGTGGCAGGGCGGGAGGCGCCCGCCACCACGACGCACAGCTGCAGCAGGCCCGCGCTGGCGACGTTGCCGAGCACGCCCCACGCCACGAAGGCGTCCATCTCGCGCCGCAGCCCGGGGTCCACCGCTCCGGCGGCGGCCCTCCGGGGCCAGCCCAGCGCGGCGTAGGCGAGGTAGCCCGCGGCCAGCGGCAGCAGGACGAAGGGGGTCGCGCCGCCCACCAGCAGCGCGGCCAGCCCGCCGAGGGAGACGACCAGGGCGACGAGCTCCGCCCGGGTCGCGCGGGCGACGCGGCCCTGCCCCAGCAGGACGCCGCGCGTCAGCAGGTAGGCCGAGTAGCCGAGGACGAGCGGGAGGACCGCGAGCGCCGTCGCGGGCCGCTCGCCGTAGACGACGACGGCCGCGATCCCGGCGAGCAGGGCGGTGGCGGCACCCGTCGCGAGCGTGCGGCGGCCCAGGTGCGCCGCGACCCGCGCGGCCAGCGGCTCGTCGCCCGCGCCCTGGGCGCGGGCCACGAACTTCGACGCGGCCGAGCCCGTCGCGGCGGGCCACAGCATGGTGGCGAGCACGGCGAGGGAGATCTGCGCCCCGACGACACCGGTCAGCGCGGTGCCCTCCGCGTTGCCGAGGATCAGCGTGTAGCCCGTGCGGGTCAGCCCCGACACCACGACGCCGACGGTGCTCCAGGCCGCGGCGACCGCAAGCACGGGCAGGACGGGCAGGCGCCTCACGCCAGGGCCCGGTACTGCCGGCGCAGGCGCTCCGCGGCCGCGGCGACGTCGTGGCTGCGGCGCAGCCAGGCGGGGCCGTCGAGGTCGCGGGCCACGGCGTCGGGGTCGGCCAGCGCGGCGCGGACGGCCTCGACGACGGCGTCGGTGCGCTCAGCCGCGCTGGGCGACCAGGCGGCGGTCCCGCCCAGCACGGCGGGCTGGGCGTCGGGCGCCGAGGGGGGGTACCAGTCGGGGCGCAGCGCCGCCACGACCGGGACCCCGGTGCCGACGGCCTCGAGCTCGCTGGCCGCGAGCATCCCGCTGCCCTGGCCGACCACGACGTCCGCGCCCGCCAGGAGCTCCAGGAAGTCCGCGCGCGCGCGGCGGGGCAGCAGCCGCACGCCGGCCGCCGCGGCCGCGGAGGCCCCCGGGCCCCAGTCGAGGCCCGTGAGCTCGACGTCGGCGGGCAGCGCGGCCCGCAGCGCGCGGGCCGTGGCGAGCTGCTCGTCGAGGCCCTTGACCGCCTCCCAGCGGGAGGCGAAGAGGACCCCGCCCCCGCCGCGGCGGGCCGGCAGCGCGGCCAGGTCGAGCGGGACGGGGAAGTAGGTGGCGTCGCCGCGGTGCGGCAGGACGTGCTCGGCCAGGTCGGGCGTGGAGTAGTGCACGGCGACGGCGTCGCGCAGGGCCTCGCGGATCGGACCGGTCCAGCGCCGCTCGTACTGCTGCGAGCGCACGTCGGTGCCGTGGGCGTGCAGGACGTAGGGCCGTCGCGTCCACGCCGTGTGCCGGGCGACGCTCGCGTAGTGCACGTGCAGCAGGTCCGCCCGCGCGGCCCGCGCGGCCAGCTCCACGGCCCAGCGCGCGCCCGCCCCGGCGTAGGCGAGCCGGCCGGCGGGGCCCGACCAGTCCCGCGTGCGGCCGCGGCCCGCGAGCGGCAGGTAGTGCCACGGCAGGTCGCGGCGGCCGGCCTCGGCGACGAGCTGGACGGTGGTGGAGGCGCAGTCGTTGACGTGCAGGACGCGGGGTTCGCTCGTCACGACGCCGGGCCGGTCACGGCAGGTCCACGGTCCGGCCCTCGTCGGCCGAGCGCAGGACCGCCTCGGCGACCTCGACGACGCGCAGGCCCTCGGCCGCCGTGACGACGGCGTCCGCGGGCACCGGCGCCCCCTCGTCGCGCACGGCCCGGACGGCGTCGCGGAAGCCCGCCAGCTCGGTGCGCAGCGGTTCGGGCTTGGGGAACGCGAACCGCGTCACGTCGCCCTCGCTGACGCCGCGGAAACCCGCCAGCGCCTCCCACGACACGGGCACGGACCCGTTGGCGTGCAGCGTGAGGTCCGCCGTGAGGGTGTCGGCGACGAGGGTGCCGCCCTCCCCCGTCACGACGGTGACGCGCTCCTTGACGGGCGAGAGCCAGTTCACGACGTGGTTGGCGATCGTGCCGTCCGCGAGCGCCCCGACGACGACCGCGAGGTCCTCGTGCGCCCGGCCCGCCCGGTGGGCGGTGCGGGCGGACACGGCCGTGTACGGCGCCCCCGTGATCCACGCCGTGAGGTCAATGTCGTGCGTGCCGAGGTCCTTGACGACGCCGACGTCGCCGATGCGCGCGGGGAACGGGCCCTGCCGCCGCGTCTGGACCTGGTGCAGCGCACCGAGGTCGCCGCGCGCGGTGCGCCGGCGCAGCTCGCGCAGCGCGGGGTTGCAGCGCTCGATGTGCCCGACGGCCGCGACGACGCCGGGACGCTGGGCCGCGGCGAGGATGCGGCGCGCGGACTCCGCGGTGTGCGCGAGCGGCTTCTCGACGAGGACCGAGACCCCGGCCTCCAGCAGCGGGACGGCGACGTCCTCGTGCAGCGCGGTCGGCACCGCGACGACGACCAGGTCGACGCGCGCGGCGAGCAGCGCCGCGACCTCGGCGTGCACCGGGACGCCGGCCGGGACCAGCTGCGCCACCTGCGGGTCCGTCGCGGCCGCGTCGACGACGGCGACGAGCTCGACGCCCTCGAGGGAGTTCAGGACGCGCGCGTGGTGGCGGCCCATGACGCCCAGGCCGACGAGGCCCGCGCGCAGCGGACGGCCGGGCCTGCTCACGCGAGCCGGCGGGCGGTCGCGTCGACGGCCTCGGCGACGCGGGCCACGTCGTCCGGGCCCAGCGCCGGGTGCACGGGGATCGAGACGACCTCGGCGGCCGCGGCGTCGGTGTGCGGCAACGGGTTCGGGACCAGGCCGTCGGCGTGCGCAGGCAGCCGGTGCACGCCCACGGGGTAGTAGACGGCCGCCCCCACGCCGAGCGCCGCCATCCCCTCGACGAACGCGTCGCGGCCCGCGGGCACCCGCAGCGTGTACTGGTGCCACACGTGCCCGGCCCCGTCCGCGGTGCGGGGCAGCACGATCCCCGGCGTGGCGAGCTCCGTGAGCGCCGCGGTGAGCGCCGCGGCGTGGCGCCGGCGGGTGGCCGTCCACGCCGCGAGGCGGCGCAGCTGCACCCGGCCGATGGCCGCGTGCAGGTCGGTCATCCGGTAGTTCAGGCCGACGATCTCGTTGCGGTAGCGCTCCTCCATGCCCTGGTTGCGCAGCAGGCGCGCGGTCCGCTCGACGCCCGCGTCGGCGGTCGTGAGCATGCCGCCCTCCCCCGACGTCATGTTCTTCGTCGGGTAGAACGAGAACGCCCCCGCGTCGCCCAGCGCGCCGACCGGTGCGCCCTGCCACGTGGCGCCGTGGGCCTGGGCGGCGTCCTCGAGCACGCGCAGTCCGTGCGCGGCGGCCAGCGCGCCGATCCGGGTCATGTCGGCGGGGTGGCCGAACAGGTGCACGGGCACGACGGCGCGGGTGCGCGGCGTCAGGGCCGCCTCGACCGCGGCCGGGTCGAGGCAGAACGTGACCGGGTCGACGTCGGCGAAGACGGGCACCGCCCCGCACAGCCGGACGGCGTTGGCGGTGGCCGCGAAGGTGAACGACGGCACGACGACCTCGTCGCCGGGGCCCACGCCCATCGCCAGCAGCCCCACGTGCAGCGCCGACGTCCCGGAGTTCACGGCCACACCGCGGCGCCCCGCGACCACCTGGGCGCAGAACTCCTCCTCGAAGGCCGCGACCTCGCTGCCCTGCACGAGCCGGCCGCTGGCCAGGACGGCCGCGACGGCGGCCTGCTCCTCCTCGCCGATCTGGGGCCGGGCGATCGGGATGTCCTGCAGCGCGGCGCCGCTCACGGCCGGGCCTCCGACGCAGCGCCGTCGGTCAGCGCCTGCAGCCCGCCGTCGACCTCGCGGTGCAGCGCCCCGGTGTCCGGGCAGCGCCACAGCCCGCCCTCGGCCACGAGCCGACTGCCGGCCGCCCCGACCCACCCGATCCGGCGGGCGGGGACCCCGGCGACCAGCGCGTGGTCGGGCACGTCGCGCGTCACCACGGCCCCGGCCGCGACCATGGCCCAGCGGCCCACCTCGACGGGGGCGACGCACACGGCCATCGCGCCGATCGAGGCGCCGGAGCGCACGACGACCCCGACGGGGTCCCAGTCGGCGCCGGACTTCAGCTCCCCGTCCGGCCGCACGGCCCGCGGGTGCTGGTCGTTGGTCAGCACGGCGCCCGGCCCGACGAACACCCCGTCCTCCAGCACCGCGGGCGCGTAGACCATCGCGCCGTTCTGCAGCTTGCAGCGGTCGCCGACCCGGACGCCCACGCCCACGTAGGCGCCGCGACCCAGGACGCACTCGGCGCCGACGTGCGCGCCGGGGTTGACCTGCGCCAGGTGCCACACGCGGGTGCCCGCGCCGAGGACGGCGTCGGGCGCCACGTCGGCGCTGGCCTCGACCGTCGCGGGACGGGCATCGACAGTCATGACCGGGAGTCTAGGAGCGGCCCGGGGGCCCCGGGGCCCGCCGCCACGCCGGTCCGCGTCCTCGACCGGCCTCCGCGACGCAGCATGATGGGGGCCGGCCCGCGCGAGCGCCCGGGCCCCCGCGCGCGGCGGACCCACCGCGCCGGGCACGACGGCGGGCACGGCGGGAGGGACGAGCGTGAGCGCAGCGACGACCGGCCCCACCCCCGCCGCCGCGACCGACGACACCTGGGTCGTCGTGCCGCTGTACCAGGAGGCCACGGCGGTCGGCGAGGTCGTGCGCGAGCTGCGCCAGACCTTCGCCCAGGTCGTCTGCGTCGACGACGGCAGCACCGACGGCTCGGCGGCCGAGGCGCGCCGCGCGGGGGCCCGGGTCGTGCGGCACTGCATCAACCTCGGCCAGGGCGCCGCGCTGCAGACGGGCTTCGACTTCGCGCTGCGGGACCCGGCCGCGCGGTTCGTGGTCACCTTCGACGCCGACGGGCAGCACCGCGTCGCCGACGCCCGCGCCATGGTCGAGCGCCTGCGCGCGGGCGAGGCCGACGTCGTCTTCGGCTCCCGCTTCCTCGACGGGCGCACCGAGGTGCCCCGGCTGCGCCGGGTCGTCCTGCGCTCGGCCGTGCACTACACGAACCTCACGACGGGCGTGCGCCTCACCGACGCCCACAACGGGCTGCGCGCGCTGTCGCGGCGCGCGGTGGGCTCCCTGCGCATCACCCACCACCGCATGGCGCACGCGAGCGAGATCGTCTCCCTCGTGGGCCGCTCGGGGCTCAGCTGGGTCGAGCACCCCGTCGAGATCCGCTACACCGACTACTCCCGCGCGAAGGGGCAGTCGCTGCTGAACAGCGTCAACATCCTCGTCGAGACGATCCTCGGGTGAGCGGGCCGGGAGCGCCGTCGTGCTGCTGATCCAGGGCGTCCTGGTCGTCGCGCTGCTCGTCGTCGGTGCGGTGCTCGTGCGCAGCACCGCCGACGTCCGGCACCAGGCCGTGCGGCGGCTGCTGCTCGTCCTGCTCGGCGTCCTCGCCGTCACCAGCGTGCTCGTGCCCGGCGCGGTCACCTGGGTGGCCGAGCGGGTGGGCGTCGGGCGCGGCACCGACCTCGTGCTCTACGGCCTCGTGGTCGCCTTCCTCGGCTTCATCGCCTCCTCCTACCGCCGCACGCGCGCCCTGGAGGCGAAGCTGACGGAGCTGACGCGCCGCCTGGCGCTGGACGAGGAGGCCCGCGACGCCCACCGCGGACCCCCCGCGGTCGAGGACGCGCAGGCGCCGGGGACCGCGCTCCCGGACGCGGACCGGCCGGGCACCTAGGGCACCCGGCCGGGACGGCGCAGGGGCCGCGGCCCCCGTGTCAGCTCGGGACGGTCACCGCGGCGATCACTGCAGGACGATCACCGCGGGACGATCACTGCAGGACGATCACCGCGGGACGATCACTGCAGGGCGGTGCCCACCTGCGCGGCGACCGCGTCGGAGACGACGTCGGAGCCGCCGAAGACGAGGGCCTGCTTCACGCCGCCCGCGCTGCGCGCGTCGGACTGCAGGGTGCGCAGGGCGTCGGCGGAGGCGTCCGGCAGGACGGTCCCCTTCGTCAGGACCAGCGGGCCGCCGCCGTAGGCGAGCAGCGCGGACCCCGCGAGGGCGTCGGGCCAGTTCTCGCCCGTGGCCACGCCGACGAGCTGGGTGGCGTCGGTGAAGAACTGGCTGGAGGAGAACAGCTTCGCGACGGCCGCGGCGGTGTCGTAGCGGGAGTTGCCCGCGACCGGCGTGGCGCCCGCGACGGCGGCGGAGGCCTGCACGGCCTGGCCGCCGACGGCCAGCACGGTGCCCTTGGAGGAGAAGCCCGCGGAGGTGACGTAGTCCTTGGTCGCCTGCGGCATCGTCGCGCCGTTGGTGAGCAGGACGACGCCCAGCGCGTGGCTGGTCGAGGCGTCCACGACCCCCATGAGGGCGCCCGCGGCGAGGCCGTCGGGGAAGTTGCCGCCCGTGACCAGCGCGACGTCGGTGGCCGACGGCAGCAGCTTGGCCACCGAGACCGCCGTCGCGTAGCGGTCGGAGCCCTGGACGCGGGTGACCGTGCCCACGCCGGCCGTGGCCCGCACGGCCGACTCGACGTTCGCGGACAGCGCCGCGGTGCCGCCCAGCAGGTAGACCGTGCCGCCCGGCTTGAGCACGTCGCGGATCGCGTCGGCGACCTGCGACTGCAGCGCCGCGGGGCTGGTGAGCAGCAGGGGGCCGCTGCGGTCGGAGGCCAGCGGCGCCGCCGCGAGGGAGTCGGCGAAGTTGTCGGAGCGGGCGAGGACGACCGCGTCGGCCTTGCCGCCCGTGAAGGACGCGGCGGCGGCGATCGCCGTCTCGACGCGGCCGGCGCCGGCGACGCGCTGGACGGAGGCCGCCTTCAGGTCGACGTCACCGGGGGCGGCGAGCGCGACGGGGGCGGCCGCGCCGGCGAGCAGGCAGGAGCCGGCGGCCAGTGCGGCGATGCCGAGGGAGCGGGGGCGCAGGCGCATGGGTGACCCTTCCGGGGCGACGAGGCGGTCGTCCGGCCGAGGAGGCGCGGGACTCACCCCTTGTCTCGACGTGGACCAGGCAGACTTGAGCACAGCGTGTCACGGACTTGCACCCCGTCGTGCACGGGCGGAGCAGCGGGGCCGGGGCGGACGGCGTGACAGCCTGTCCCCGCCACGCTACCCACCACTACGGTTGCGCCATGCGAATGACGGTCATCGGATGCGGCTACCTCGGCGCGGTGCACGCCGCCTGCATGGCGGAGCTGGGTCACGAGG
>Ga0160428_1001470_pt1 | contig 17642 bp, 15 predicted proteins | sample SolpanmetagenomM_FD_108198 | JGI IMG/M metagenome (GOLD analysis project Ga0160428, IMG submission 108198) | Solar panel surface microbial communities from Lawrence Berkeley National Laboratory, California, USA - M | ecosystem: Engineered > Built environment > Solar panel > Unclassified ... | reverse complement strand
GGGTCTTTCGCAGACTTGCTCGGCCGTTCCGCGATCCTGCTGTTTGCCGGGTCGCCTCAGGGCGAGAGCTGGCGGTATTCCCCCGGCGTGCAGCCCGTGACCCGCTTGAACGCGGTGCTGAAGGCGGCCTGGCTCGAGAAGCCGGACGAGAGGGCGACGTCCACCAGCGGCAGCTTGCGCTCGGCCAGGAGCCGGCGGGCGCGGGCCAGGCGCTCGGCGCTGACGAAGCCGTAGGGCGTCTTGCCGGTGACGCGCTTGAACAGGCGCGCGAAGTGGAACGGGCTGAGGCAGGCGGCGGCGGCGAGTTCGGTCACGCTGAGGTCGCGATCGAGGTTGTCGCGGATGAAGGCGATCGCCCGCTGGATGCGCTCGGGACAGCCGTGATCGCCACCGGCCGCATCGGCACCGTCAGGTCGGTCATGCCCGTAGGCCTGTGCCACCCGGGCCGTGAGGGCGAGGGCCGCCGCCTCCACCATCATCCGGCCGGCCGAGGATTCCTGAATGAGTTCGCTCAGGATCGACAGCCCGATCTGGCGGATGAGCGGGTCCGGCACATCGGCGAGGTAACGCACGGTGTCGGCGCGGATGCGGGCATCGCCGTAGAGGTTCGCCAGGGCCGCGAAACGCTCGGCCGGCAGGTAGATGTGCAGGATCTCGCTCAACGGGGCCGAGATGTTGATGTCGTCCTCCCCGACGCCGACGGGGCAGAGCCAGATCGTCCCCGCCTCGACCGCCGTCCGCTGGCGGAGGCCGGCGCCCTTGCGGCTGACATGCGCGCCCGGGATGCGGCGGGTCGCCAGGGTTATCTCCATCTGGGTCGGCACGATCGCCGGCAGGTCGCCGGCCGGGTGCGAGCGCAACTCCGCCGCGACGCCCTGCCACTGCCGGCCCCGGGAGGTCGCAAGCAGGCCGGCATGGGGAAACTTGTGCGCGCTGTGCCGATGCAGATCCATGCCCGCAACGTGCAATCCATACGCTGGGCGCGCCATTATACAGGTGTATCGGAGACCCCCGGGCGCGGGTCCGCTATCCTGGCGGACCCTGGTGGATGAGGTGCATGCGGCACGGTTTCTCGCGGCAACGGTTCTCAGGCCCCATGCTGTCGCGACAGACGCTGTCGCGGCAGGTCTTTTCCCGCTGGCCGAGCCGGGCCTCCGCCTCGGCCCATGACGGGCCCATCGGCAGCGACGACCTGCCGGCCTGGATGCTGGCCGCACCGACGGGGCCGCGCCGGGCCTGGGCGGCGGCCGTCGGCACGGCGGCCCTGCTGATCCTGCCGCCCCTGGGCCTCGCCGGCCTCGCGGGCTGGGCCGCCGCGGCCGGGGGCGGCGCATCGGCCGCGGTGTTGATCGGGCTCGCCCTCGTGGCAGGGGGCGCGGCCCTCGCCCTGGCGGCCCGACAGGCACAGCGGCACCGGATCAGCGAGACGCGCCTGGCGGCCATCTTCGAGCGCTCCGGCATCTCGATGTGGCGCGAGGACTGGACGGCGGCGGGCGAGGCGGTGATGGCCCTGCGCCGGGCCGGCACCGTGGACATCGAATCCCACTTTGCCAGCCGGCCGGAGGCGCTGCGTGCCCTGCGCCGGCAGGTCATCGTCACCGACGTGAACGGCTTCACGGTCGAGGAGACGGGCGCCTCCGGCAAGGAGGCCTTTCTGGGTCCCCTGGACCGTCTCCTGCCGGACACCGACCAGACCTTCGTGCAGTGGCTTGTGGCCTTCGGCCGGGGCGACCGCTTCTTCCGCTCGGAAGCCCACGTGGTGCGCGCCGACGGCAGCGAGGTCGACATGCTGTTCACCGCCATGCTGCCCCGGGACCTGGCCGGTTTCTCCGAGATCGTCGTGACGGCCCTCGACGTCACGGCCTTCAAGCAGGCGCAGCAGCGCTTCGCCCTGGCCGACACCGCGCTCGCGCGCGCCTCCCGCATCACCACCGTGGGAGCGCTGAGCGCCTCCATCGCCCATGAGGTCAATTCGCCCCTGGCGGCCATCCTGGCCAACGCACAGGCCGCCGCCCGCTGGCTGCGGCGCCCGGTGCCGGAGATCGGCGAAGCCTCGGCGGCCCTCGACGACGTCGTGACCGAGGCGACCCGCGCCCGCGACGTGATCGCCCGGACCCGGTCCTATCTCGGCAACGCCCCGCGCGCCTCCGCCGCCGTCGATCTCCTCCAGGCGGCGCGCGACGCGAACCTGCTCGTAGAGGGCGAGTTGCGCCTGCACCGGGCCGCCGTCCACATCGCGGCGGAGGGGGACATCCCCTGGATCGACGCCGATGCGATCGGCCTGCAGCAGGTCTTCGTGAACCTGCTCCTGAACGCCGCCCAGGCGATGGCGGAGGGGGACGGACCGCGCGACGTCACCGTGACGATCCGGGCCACGGGCGACGCGGTGGCGGTCGACGTCAGCGATACCGGCCCCGGCATCGCGCCCGAGCGGCGCGCCCGGATCTTCGAGCCGTTCCACTCGACCAAGGCGGGCGGGATGGGCATGGGGCTCGCGATCTGCCGCAACCTCATCGATGCGCATGGCGGCGACATCTGGGCCGATGCCGCGCCCGGAGGCGGGGCCGCCTTCCACTTCACCCTCCCGGTCGCCGGACCCGCCCATGGCTGAATCCGCCGCGGGCGATTCCACCCGGAACGCGGCGCCGCGAGCGCCCGTCGTCGCCATCGTGGACGACGACCCGGCGATCCGCTCGGCCCTGTCGCGGCTCGCCCGCTCCCTCGGCTACGCCCCGGCTCCCTTCGCGGGGGCCGAGCCGCTCCTGAAGGCGGCGGACGATGCGGGGATCGCCGTCGTCGTCACGGACGTGCAGATGCCGGGCCTGAGCGGTCTCGACCTCCTGCGCCTCCTGCGCCTGCGCCGGCCGACGCTGCCCGTCATCGTGATGACGGCCTATCCCAGCGAGGCCAGCCGCGCGCGGGCGCTGGCCTCGGGCGCCTTCGCCTACCTCGCCAAGCCCTTCGACGCCGAGCAGTTCGAACACTGCCTGGGCAGCGTCCTCGGCATCACGCGCGACCCGTGATAGGCAGGCCAAGATCAGCAGTAGCCAAGCCGCAGATGATGCACCGGGTTGGTCCGTATCTTGTAAGCCAGCCCTGCGTATTCGCACTCCTCTGGAAGATGTCCGAAGCGACCGTCCATATCGTCGACGATGATCCGGCCCTGCGCTGCGCGCTGATGCGCCTGTGCCGGTCGAGCGGATTGCTTGCGGTCGGTCACGGAGATGCCGCTGCACTCGCCGCGACACGGGTCCGGACCGCACCGGAATGCATCCTCCTCGACGTTCGACTTGCCGGGGAGAACGGCCTCTCGGTCCAGGAAGCCCTGCGTTCGGCCGGCAGCACCGTGCCGATCATCTTCCTGACCGGCTTCGGCACCATCCCGATGACGGTGCGGGCGATGCGCGGCGGCGCGAGCGAGTTCCTCACGAAGCCGGTGGTGGCCGAGGTCCTGCTCGACGCCGTGCACCGGGCCCTCGCAGCCGATGCGGCGGCCCTGGAGGCCCATCGCGCCCGGGAGGCCGTGGCCGAGCGCCTGCAGGCCTTGACCCCGCGCGAACTGGACGTCCTGCGCTGCGCCATCGGCGGCCTGATGAACAAGCAGATCGCCGCCGAACTTGGGATCACCGAGATCACCGCCAAGGTCCACAAGCGGCGGGTGATGGAAAAGATGCAGGCCCGGTCCCTGGCCGACCTCGTGCGCATGGCCGACCAGATCGGCGTGGCGGCGACCCACCAGCGCTGAGGCACGGCGCGAAGGTCCAAAGCAAGGCCGGATTCGACAAGCCATCCCGTCCCCCCGTCCCCACAGGTGACCGGCCCGCACCCGGAGCCGCCTCGCGTGCTAGGCTCGGCACGCCCGGCGCGACGGTCGGCGCGGCACCGGTCCGGCTTGGCGGCCCTGACGCAGGAGGACATCGAATGAGCTGGCACAGTGCGGACGACCCGATCCCGGGCGACCGCTTCACCTGCGACGCGATCAAGACCCTGATCGTGCCGCGCTCGCGGGACCTCGGCTCCTTCGCGGTGCGGCGTGCCCTGCCGTCGACCGAGTGCCGGATGGTCGGCCCGTTCATCTTCTTCGACCAGATGGGCCCGTCCGAGTTCCTGCTCGGCCAGGGGATGGACGTGCGCCCCCACCCGCATATCGGCCTGTCGACGGTGACCTACCTGTTCGAGGGCGAGATCATGCACCGGGACAGCCTCGGCACCGCGCTGCCGATCCGGCCGGGCGAGCTGAACTGGATGACGGCCGGGCGCGGCATCACCCATTCCGAGCGCACCGGATCGGACCTGCGTCGGACCGGCTCGACCCTGTTCGGTCTTCAGAGCTGGGTCGCGCTGAGCGGCAAGGACGAGGAGACCGCGCCGGCCTTCGAACATTACGAGGCGGATGCGCTGCCGATCCTCACCGGCGAGGGCAAGACCGTCCGGCTGATCGCCGGCGAGGCCTTCGGGGCGAAATCGCCGGTGCGGACGTCGAGCCCGATGGTCTATGCCGACGTGCGGCTCGAGGCCGGCGCGGTGCTGCCCCTCGACCCGACCTACGACGAGCGCGCGATCTATACGATCTCGGGCGCCATCGCGATCGCGGGGGACGGGTTCGGCCCGGGCCAGCTCCTCGTCTTCCGGCCGGGCGACCGGATCAGCGTGCGGGCGACCGAGACCGCCCGATTCATGGTCCTGGGCGGCGAGCCGATGGACGGCCCGCGCCATCTCTGGTGGAACTTCGTCTCCTCGCGGCCCGAGCGGATCGAGCAGGCCAAGGAGGATTGGCGCCAAGCCCGCTTCGACACCGTGCCGGGGGAATCCGAGTTCATCCCCCTGCCCGAGCAGCCGGCACCGGTGCGCTACCCGTGAGCCGGTTTCCCGCGCCTCAGTAGCCGAGGGCGCAGCCGTCCTTGCGCGGATCGGATCCGGCGGCACGCATGCCCGTCGCCGGGTCGATCCAGATGATCTGGCCGCCGCCGATCGGGACCGGGGCCGGCACCGTGATGTGACCGCGGGCGGCCAGCCCCTCGGCGAGCCCCGGAGCGAAGCCGGCCTCGAACTCGACGCCGCCGCCATAGGCGAAGCTGCGCGGGGCATCCAGCGCCTCCTGCACGTCGAGGCCCCGGTCGATGATGCCGGTGAGCAGTTCGACGTGGCCCATGGCCTGATAGTGCCCTCCCATCACGCCGAAGGGCGCCACCACCGCGCCGTCGCGCATCAGCATGCCGGGGATGATGGTGTGCATCGGCCGCTTGCGCGGCGCGATGGTGTTGGGATGACCCGGCTCGACCCGGAACGAGAAGCCGCGATTGTGCAGCAGCACGCCGCTCTCCGGCGCGGTGATGCCGCTGCCGAAGCCCTGGAAGATCGAGTTGATCAGCGAGATCGCGTTGCCGTCGCGGTCGACCACGCAGAGGTAGACCGTGTCGGTGTGGCGGATCTCCGGCCACAGCACCGGCGCCTGGGCACGGGCCATGTCGATGGCGCCGTGCGCCCGCGCCTGCCAGGCCTGGGAGAGCAGGTGCTCGACCGGCACGGCGTTCACCACCGGATCGGCGAAGAGCGCGTCGCGGTGGTGGTAGGCCTGCTTGCAGGCCTCGGCGAAGAGGTGGACCCGGTCGAGCTCGCCGAGCGCGCCGACGTCGTACTGCGACAGCACGTTGAGCATCATCAGGGCGGCGAGGCCCTGGCCGCTCGGCGGACACTCGTAGACGTCGTAGCCGCGGTAGCGGGTCGAGATCGGCGTCACGTATTCGGGCGCGGCGCTGGCGAAGTCCTCGAGGGTGTGCAGGCCGCCGAGGTCGCGCAGGCGCGCGACCATGTCCTCGGCCACGGGGCCTTCGTAGAAGCCGGCGGCGCCGTGCTCGGCGATGCGCCGCAAGGTGGCGGCGAGCTTCGGGTGGCGCATGATCGTGCCGACCTTCGGCGCCTCCCCGTCGATCAGGTAGGCGGCGGCCGAGCCCGGATCGGCCCGCAGCTTGTCGCGGTTGCGCGCCCAGTCGTAGGCGACCCGCGGCTGGACCGCGTAGCCGTCCTCGGCGTAGCGGATCGCGGGCTGCAGCAGTTCACCGAGGCTGCGGGTGCCGTGGTCGGCGAGCAGCCGCGCCCAGGCCGCGATGGCGCCCGGTACCGTGACCGCATGCGGCGAGGTTGCCGCGATGGCCACGTCGTTCTCCACGTACCAGGCATCGTGCGCGGCCGCGGGGCTGCGGCCGGAGCCGTCCAGCGTGATCGGCACGGCAGCGCCCTTCGGGGCGTAGAGGGCGAAGCAGTCGCCGCCGATCCCGGTCATGGCCGGCTCGACCACGCCCTGCACCGCCACCGCCGCGATGGCGGCGTCGACGGCGTTGCCCCCCGCCTTCAGGATCTCGATGGCCGCCAGCGAGGCGAGCGGGTGGGAGGTCGCGACCGCGGCCTGGGCGGCATAGACGGGCGAGCGGCCCGGTTTCGAGAAATCTCTCACGGCGTCGGGTCCTTGAATCGAATCCTGGAGGATCAGGCGTAGCGGGTGTCGGCGACCCAGTGGCCGGGGGCGACCTCGACCAGGCCGCCCGTGGCATCCGGGTCGGCCGTGGGCAGGAGGGAGGCGGCGCGCAGGCGGGCGCGCTCCTCCACGGGGTTCGGCACCGGCACCGCGCTGAGGAGGCGCCGGGTGTAGGGGTGGCGCGGGTCCTCGTAGAGGGCGTCCGCCTCGGCGAGTTCCACCACCCGGCCGTGCCAGAGCACGGCGACGCGCTGGCACAGGTAGCGCACCATGCGCAGGTCGTGGGAGATGAACAGGTACGAGATGCCGAGCTCGTCCTGCAGGTCCTGCAGCAGGTTCACGACCTGGGCCTGGATCGAGACGTCGAGGGCGGCGATCGGCTCGTCGGCGACGATGAAGCTCGGTTTCAGCGCGATGGCGCGGGCGATGCAGATGCGCTGGCGCTGACCGCCGGAGAACTGGTGCGGGTAGCGCTGGGCGAAGCGCGGATCGAGCCCGACCCGGGCCAGCAGGCCCTCGACCTCGTCGCGGCGCTCGGCCCGCGCCATGCCGGGCCGGTGCAGCCGGAACGGCTCGGCCACGTAGTCGCCGATGCTCATGCGCGGGTTGAGGGCGGCGTAGGGGTCCTGGAACACCATCTGGATGCGGGCGCGCATCCGGCGCATCTCTCCGGCGGAGAGCTTGGCGAGGTCGGTGCCCTCGAAGGCGACGGTGCCGGCGCTGGGCGGGTTCAGCATGGTGACGGCGCGGCCGATGGTGGACTTGCCCGAGCCGGACTCGCCCACGAGCCCCAGGGTCTCGCCGGGCCGGATGTCGAAGCTGACATCCTCCACCGCCCGGAACACCGAGCCCTTTCCGCCCCACCAGCTGCGCAAGGGGTAGTGCTTGCTGAGATTTCGTACCGAGAGCAGCGGGTAGCGGTCGGCGGGCTCGGGCCTCATCGGGCGGCCTCCTCGGCGGCGAGGCGCGCCGGCAGATCGTACCAGGCGGCCACGAGGTGGCCCGGCGCGGCGCCGGGGGCCTGGACCAGGGGCGGCGCCTCGGCGAGGCAGCGCGCGGTCGCGTAGACGTTGCGCGCGGCGAAGGGGTCGCCCGGCGGCGGGTAGCGCATGTCGGGGGGCGCCCCCTCGATCTGGTGCAGGCGCCGGCGCCCGGCCCGGCCGCGGCTCAGATCTGGCAGCGAGCGCAGGAGCCCGAGCGTATACGCACTCCGGGGATCGCGGAAAATGTCGTCCACCGGGCCGCGCTCGAGGATGCGGCCGGCATACATCACCTGCACGGTGTCGGCGATGCCGGCCACCACGCCGAGATCGTGGGTGATCCAGACGATCGCCATGCCGATCTCCCGCTTCAGCTCCTGCACCAGGGCGATGATCTCCGCCTGCACGGTGACGTCGAGGGCCGTCGTCGCCTCGTCGGCGATGAGCAGCTTCGGGCGGCAGGACAGGCCGATGGCGATCATCACCCGCTGGCGCTGGCCGCCGGAGAACTCGTGCGGATATTGGTCGAGGCGCGCCCCGGCCTGGGGAATGCGCACGAGGTCGAGGAGGTCCCGGGCCCGGGCGCGGGCGGCGCGGCCGTCGAGCCCGAGATGGATGCGCAGGGGCTCGATGATCTGCGCGGCCACCGTCATGCCGGGGTTGAGCGAGCTCATCGGGTCCTGGAACACGAAGCCGATCTGCCCGCCGCGCACGGTCCGCAGCGCGCGCTCCGGCAGGGCGAGGAGGTCGCGCCCCTCGAACAGCACCTGTCCGCCGGTGATGCGGCCGGTCGGACGCGGGATCAGGCCCAGCATCGCCAGCACGTGCACGCTCTTGCCGGACCCGGATTCGCCGACGATGCCGAGGGTCTCGCCCTCGGCGAGGGTATAGGACACGCCGTTGACCGCGTGGACCGCGCCGCCCTCGCTGTCGAAGGCGACGGCGAGGTCACGGACGTCGAGCAGAATCGGCTTCGCCTGCGCCGAATCTTCCTGCGCCGGAGCTTCTCGCACCATCGTCAGGTCCTCTGCCGGGGATCGAGGGCGTCGCGCAGGCCGTCGCCGAGCAGATTGAAGGCCAGCACCGCGAGGAAGATCGAGGCGCCGGGCCAGATCGCCATCCAGGGCGCCTGCTCGAGGAAGTTCTTGGCGACGTTGAGCATGGAGCCCCAGGACGGCTCGGGCGGCTGCTGTCCGAGGCCGAGGAAGGACAGGCTGGCCTCGGCGATGATCGCGGCCGCGATGGTCAGGGTCGCCTGGACCAGGATCGCCGGCACGATGTTCGGCACGATGTGGCGGATGGCGATGCGCCAGGGCGGATTGCCCACGGCACGGGCGGCCTCGACGAACTCCTCCGCCGCCACCGCCTGCACCTGCGCCCGCGTCAGGCGCACGAAGGTCGAGGTCGCCGAGAGGCCGATCGCCACCATGGCGTTGGTCAGGCTCGGGCCGAGGAAGGCGGCGAGCGCGATGGCGAGGATCAGGAACGGGATCGCCAGCAGCGCGTCGGTCAGGCGCATGATCACCATGTCGATCACGCCCCCGGCATAACCGGCCAGCAGCCCGAACGGCAGGCCGAGGGCCACCGCGAGGGCCACCGAGGTCAGGCCCGCCCCCAGGGAGGCCCGCGCCCCGAAGACGATGCGCGAGAGCACGTCGTGCCCGACCTCATCGGTGCCGAACGGGTGCGCCCAGCTGGGCGCGGCGCGGATGGCGCCCCAGTCGGTGGCGATGGGATCGTAGGGCGCGATCCAGTCGGCGAAGACCGCCATCAGGATCAGCGCCACCACGATCACGAGGCCGACCATGGCGGTCCGCCGTGCGGTCAGGCGCGCCCAGAATGCGCGGATCGGACCGGGCTCGCTGCGGAGCGGGGGCGCGGCAGACGGCAGGGCGACGCCGGTCGGAGCGATGACGGTCGGAGCGGTGACGGCCTTGGTCATCGACGCCTCCGACGCATGTCGTCCCGGCGGGGTCGGCACGTCGGGCTCGCGCTTCCGGAAGCGAAGGCGATCCCAGATCCCGGCACCGCGTCGTTCCGGGGCGCCGCAGGCGAGCCCGGCCTCCAGGGACGCCGACGGCCTGAAACCTCGCACCACCTGCGTGTCCCGATCCCGGGCCCCGCTGCGCGGCCCCGGGACGACGCGGTGCCGCAAGGCCTGTTTTCGGAAAATGCCGCGTGCGCGCGATCACCCTGCCCGGAACGGGGGACACCCGCGCGTAAATCGGAGGCGCAAGAATCGGAGGAATGCCGGTGCAGGGGAAGTGCCGCCATGCTCACGCGCGCCTCAGCTTCGGGTTGACGAAGGCCGCGAGGAGGTCGGCCGCGAGGTTGAGGAGGACGTAGGTGGTGGCGGTGCAGATCACGACGCCCTGCACGGTGGCGTAGTCGCGGTTGAACACGGCATCGACCATCAGCTTGCCGAAGCCCGGCACCGAGAAGACCTGCTCGGTGAGCACGGCGCCGGACAGGAGCTGCCCGAATTCGAGGGCGCCCAGGGTGATGATCGGGATCGCGGCATTGGGCAGGGCGTGGCGCAGGATCAGGCGCAACGGCGAGACGCCCTTGGCCCGGGCGGTGCGGACGTAGTCCGAGCCGAGCACGCCCAGCATCGCCGCCCGGGTGTGGCGCATCATCACCGCCGCGATGGCGTTGCCGAGGACGAAGGCCGGCATCGCCATGGAGCGCAGGTTCTCGGACAGGCTCTCGAAGGGCGAGACGTAGCCGGAGGCCGGGAGCCATCCGAGCTGGACCGAGAACAGCAGGATCATGAGGATGCCGAGCCAGAAGTTCGGCACCGACAGGCCCCACAGGGCGATGCCGTTGGCCAGGGTATCGGCGGCGGTACCGCGCTTGACCGCCGAGAGGATGCCCATCGGCACGCCGATCACCAGGGCCACCAGCATGGCGAGGCAGGCGAGCTCCAGGGTGACCGGCAGCTTCTCGATCACGAGGTCGATGACCGGCTTCTGCAGGCGGATCGACTCGCCCAGATCGCCCTGGAGCACGCCGCCGGCCCAGAGGGCGTAGCGCACGGGAAGCGGCTGATCGAGGTGGTACTTCTGCCGGATGAAGGCGATGACCTCGGGGTCGCGCTCCTCGCCCGACAGGGCGGTGGCCGTGTCGCCCGGCAGCAGTTGCTGCAGGGTGAAGATGATCATCGAGGCGATCACCAGGGTGGGGATCGCGAGCGCCAGGCGCTGGACGAGGAAGCGCAGCATCGGCCGGGCTCCCGCCTCAGTTCAGCGTCAGGCCGGTGAAGCGCACGAGGCCGTCGGGATAGGGCGTGAAGCCGGTGAGCTTGTTGCTGTAGGCCCAGAACAGCTTGCGGTGGAACAGGTAGATCAGCGGCCGGTCGGCCATGACCCGGTCGGCCAGATGCTTCCAGGCCTCGGCCCGTTGGGCCGGATCGACCGTGGCGCGCTCGGCGGCGAGCGCCGCATCCGCTTCCGGGTTGCAGTAGCGGGCGTAGTTCAGGGGCGTCTTGCAGGCCAGGAAGCTGAAGGTGTTGCCGTCCGGGTCGGGCCGGCCGCTCCAGGAATAGAGGTATGCGTCGAAGTTGCCCTTGTCGGCGGCGTCCAGCGCGGTGGTGAAGTCGGTGGCCTGGAGCTTCACGTCGAAGCCGGCCTCGCGGGTCATCGCCTGGATGACCTGCCCCACCTGCGGCGCCTCGTTGTTGGCGTAGACCGTCAGGGTGACGGACGGCTTCGGGATGCCGGCCTCCGCCAGCAGGGCCTTGGCCTTGGCGACGTCGCGCTTCGGCAGGGGATAGTCCTTCACGTAGGCCGGGTGCTTGGGCGAGACCCATTGGTTGCCGGGCAGGAACTCGCCGCTGAACACCACCTGGTTCAGGGCGTTGCGGTCGATGGCGAGGTCGAAGGCGGCGCGCACGCGCGGGTCGGCCACGGCCGAGCCGGCCCTGTTCGGGTTGAAGACGATCGACTGGAAGCCGAGCTCGATGGTCGAGCCGATCTTGAGCTTCGGGTCGCGGGTCACCTGCGGCAGGTCGGTGGGGGTCAGGCGCTCCAGGAGCTCGAGCTGGCCGGCCCGCAGGTTGGTCAACCGCACGGTGCCGTCGGGGATCGGCCGGAACTCGATGCGCTTGAGGTGGATCTGGTCCTTGTTCCAGTAATCGTCGAAGCGCTCGACCACGATCCGGTCCTGCGGCACCCGCTCGACGAACTTGAACGGCCCGGCGCAGACGGGGGCGGTGGAGAACTTGTCGCCCAGGCGCTCGGCGGCCTTGGGCGAGACCATCATCCCGGCCCGATCCGTGAACTGCGCCATCAGGGGCGCGAACGGCGTCTTGAGGACAATCTTGAAGGTCAGGTCGTCGACGACCTCGACCCGGTCGATCGGCGCGATCTCGCCGCGCCTCTGCGAGCCGGGCAGCTTCAGGTGGCGCTCGATGCTGTACTTCGCCGCCGCCGCGTCGAGCTTCTCGCCGTCATGGAACCGCACGCCCGGCCGCAGGGTCATGGTGAGCGTCTTCTGGTCCTCCGACAGGCTCCAGCTGGTGGCGAGCTGCGGCACCGGCTTCAGGTCGGGCCCGATATCCACGAGCTTGTCGCACATCGCGGCGAAGACCATGCGGCTGGTGAAGGTGCGCGCCAGCGTCGGGTCGAGGGCGTCCGGGTCCTCCATCAGGCCGAAGCGCAGGGTCTGCGCCTGGACAGGAGAGAGCGCGGCAATGCCCGCGACGAGGCCGGCAGCGAACAGACGCAGCATCAAGCTTCCTTCAGAACTGGGATCGGTCCGGATCGCAGATCCGCCGCACGGGAGGGCGGATCGGCGCGAACCGGGAAGACGTTCGAAAGTGTATACATTATCTGTGCCAGCGAACCGCTTGGCAACGACCCGACCTCACCAGACCGCCACCTGTCCGTCACGCCGGGGATCGCTGGCGCCAACATACCCCTCGGTGCCGGGGTCACCCATCCGCCAGATGAATTGGCCGGCCCCGAAATCCTGGTAGCTGTCCTCGATCACGTCGACCCGGTGGCCGCGCTCCACCAAGCCCTGCAGGGTCGCGGCCGGCATCGCCGCCTCGGCGTTGATCTCGAGCCCGGCATTGAAGCGCCAGCGCGGCGCGTCGCAGGCGGCCTGCGGGTTCTGGCCGTGGTCGATCATCCGCACCAGGGTCTGCAGGTGGCCCTGAGGCTGCATGTTGCCGCCCATGACGCCGAAGCTCATCACCGGCGCTCCGCCCTGGGTGAGGAAACCCGGGATGATGGTGTGGAAGGGCCGCTTGCCGGGCGCCACCACGTTGGGGCTGGCCTCGTCCAGAACGAAGCCGTAGCCGCGGTTCTGCAGGGACAGGCCCCATTCGGGCACGACCACGCCGGAGCCGAAGCCCATGAAGTTCGACTGGATGAAGCTCACCATCATGCCGGATTCGTCGGCGGCGGTGAGGTAGATGGTGCCGCCCCGGACCGGGTTGCCGGCGCCGAATTCCTGGGCACGGTGCCGGTCGATCAGCCTCGCCCGCGCCGCCAGGTAGGCCGGATCGAGCATCGCCTCCGGGGTCACCTCCATGCTGCGCGCGTCGGAGACGTAGCGGTAGGTGTCGGCGAAGGCGAGCTTCATCGCCTCGATCTGGAGGTGCTGCGCCTCCGGGCCATCCGGGGCCAGACCCGCCAGATCGAAGGATTCGAGGATCCCCAGGGCGATCTGGGCGGCGATGCCCTGCCCGTTCGGCGGGATTTCGTGGAGCGTATAGCCCCGGTAGTCCTTGGCCGTCGGCGTCACCCATTCGGGCCGGAAGGCCGCGAGATCGGCCATCGTCATGGCGCCCCCATGGGCGGCGGCGTGCCGGGCCATGGCCTCCGCGATCTCGCCCTCGTAGAAGGCGCGCCCCTTCGTCTCCGCGATCGCCCGCAGGGCCCGGGCGATGCCCGGCAGGGTGACGCGCTCGCCCACGTGCGGGGCGCGACCGTGGGGCAGAAAGGTCTCGGCGAAGCCCGGCTGCCGCACGAGGTCCGCGACCCGCGCAGCCGCGGCCCATTTCTGCTGCACCACCACCGGCGCGAGGTAGCCGCGCTCGGCGATGTCGATGGCGGGCTGCAGAAGGTCGGCGAAGGGCAGCTTCCCGAAGCGCTCGCTCAGGGCCATCCAGGCCGCGACGGCGCCCGGCACCGTCACGGAATCCCAGCCTCGCATGGGCGGCCGCTCGGCCGCACCGTATTTCCGGGTGAAGTAGTCGGGGGTCCAGGCCGCCGGTGCCCCGCCGGAGGCGTTGAGGCCGTGCAGCTGCCGCCCGTCCCACAGGATGCAGAAGGCGTCCGACCCGAGGCCGTTGCTGCAGGGCTCGGTGATGGTCTTGGCCGCCGCCGTGGCGATGGCGGCGTCCACCGCGTTGCCGCCCTGCCAGAGCATGCGGATGCCGGCCTGGGCCGCGAGGGCGTGCGAGGTCGAGACCATGTTGCGGCCGAAGATCGGCATCCGCACGGTGGGGTAGCCGGTGGTCCAGTCGAACGGCTTCATCGGATCGCGGCCTCACGCATCGGGGGATCCGGCGATGATGGAGACAAACGCCGGGTCCGCCAAGTCGAAGAATTTTCGACGCGAGAAATCGAAGGTCCGGCAAGGTGAGTGAGCCGCCGCGGCGGCTCTTCCTCAGCGATCCGTCGCCAGTTCCGGCATCAGGCGGTTGATGACGCTGTAGTTGATCGCCGTCCAGAACTCGGATGTCTCCGGATCGGCGAGCGCATTCTCCGCCGCCTCGATCACCGCATGGTCGGGCGTCACCAGGTAATCTTCGACGTCGTTGAGGGAGTCGAAGGACAGGACCGAAATTCCGTCGATCCTGGAGCCCTCGGGATCGGCCTGGGTCGACCCGAACGGATGCAGCTGGGCATAGCGGCGAACGTACCGCGCGGTCGCTTTCTGGGCGCAGACCAGGTCGGCCTGGGCCCCGAGCCAGGCCTCCTGGAACGCGGTGCGGGAGAGGTGCGCCCGGCGTCGGTGGATCTTCACGAGGCTGACCGGGTCGCGGTGGCGCGCGCTCGGGATGAGGATGTATTCCCGCGCCACCTCGCGGGTGACCATGCGAAAGGCGGTCCGCTCGTCCGCGACGATGCGGGCCGCGTACTGCTCCTGGCCGAGCACCGCCGCGATGTCGTCGGTCTCCGCGTAGGCGATGTAGGCGAAGCCGTCGAAGCTCGGGCGCCGGTAGGCCGGCACCCGCGCGGCCGGATCGGACACCAGCCTGCCCTCGGCCTCCACCATCGCCCGGTAGGGCGGCCGGAAGCCGGAGGATGGCCCGGATGCGACCCGGTGGACCTGGTCGTAGCGCAGCACGCGGTCGTTCTGGGTTCCGGGCTCCGCGTAGGCGAATTTGGGCCCGTGCACCTTCCGCCAGTACGCGTCCCAGTGCTCGAAGGCGAGGTTGGGATCGGGCTCCAGCGCCACGGCCTCGGGATGGCGGTCGGGGCGCATCGCCGACCGCCCGTCCCGGCCGACATTCGATCCCGGGTCGCGCGGGCGCCGCTCCAGGGGGGAGTCGTCGCTGCGCGAGACGAAGGTCGGGGTGACGATCAGGGGCTTCGTCGTCGCGCGGGTGGCTGCTCCGTGGGGCGGCCGCTGCAGCATGTCCGAGCGGGCGAGGTCCGGGGCGGTCCGGTCTGTCATGCGGGCTCCTTCGCCGGGGGCGGATGTCACGGAATGACCCGCTCGGCCCGCAGGCGTGCGAACAGGTCGAAGAACGCGTCGTCGGTGGCCTGGTAGTCGAGGAAGCCGAGGCGCCGGCTCTTGCTCATGTCGGTGACGACCTCGATCGGCCGGCCGAGATCCGCATCCGTGTGCCAGGCCGAGGCGAGGCGTCCGAGATCGGTTTCCTTGAGGCCGTGCCGGGCCGCGAGCTCGGCCCAGAGCGGGGCGGCCCCGTCCATCTGCTGCTCCAGGGGGAGGATCGCGCCGTCGAAGGGCGCCGGCTCCACGCCGAACCAGTCGGCGATCCGGCCCCACATCCAGCTCCAGCGGAAGACGTCGCCGTTGACGATGTTGAAGGCCTCGTTGCGGGCCGCCGGCGTGGTCGCGGCCCAGGCGAGCTGGCGCGCGAGGATGCGCGCATCCGTCATGTCGGTGAGCCCGTTCCACTGGGCGGCCGAGCCCGGGAAGCGGAACGGGCGGCCGGTCTCGCGGCAGAGCGTGGCGTAGACCGCCAGGGTCACGCCCATGTTCATGGCGTTGCCGAGCGCGTAGCCGATGATGGTGTGAGGCCGGTGCACGCTCCAGCCGAAGCCGTCCCGCGCCGCGGCGGCGAAGACCTCGTCCTCCTGCGCATAGTAGAAGTTCTCGACGTCGAGGCGGCCCTGGTCCTCGCGGAACGGCGTGGCCGGCAGCGTGCCCTTCCCGTAGGCCTCGAACGGTCCGAGATAGTGCTTGAGGCCGGTGACCAGGCCGACATGGTCCACGCCCCCGTTCGGCCGCAGGGCGTCGAGGAGGTTGCGCACCATCGCGCCGTTGACGCGGATGTTCTCGGCCTCCGTCTCCTGGCGCAGCCAGGTCGTGATGAAGACGTCGGTGGGGCGGACGTCCGCCAGCGCGCCGCGCAGGCTCTCGGGGTCGAGGAGGTCGGCGGCCACCGGGGTCACGCCGGCGATGTCGGCCGGCGGGCGCCGGGCGAGGCCGGCCACGGACCAGCCCTCCGCGACGAGGTGGCGGGCGAGGTTGTTGCCGACGATGCCGCTGACGCCGGCGATGAGGGCCGTCCTGGTCATGGAAGTCTCCGTCCTGGTCATGGAAGTCTCTGGCTTGATCTGACGACCGACCTATGGAGACAGTCCGCCCCTGACCAGACGGCACCGATTGGGGTCCTAGGCACCCAACGGTACCCACCCAGGGGGCAACGACCATGGAGAGGCTGAGCGCGGACGAGGCCTGGCGCGAGGACTGCGCGCCGCGCCGGGTGCTCGAACTGTTCGCGACCAAGTGGACCAGCATGGTGCTGCACACCCTGCACGCCCGCCATGCCGGCCGGGCCCGCACCGGTATCCTCCAGCGCAGCCTGCCGGGCATCTCGAAGAAGATGCTCACCCAGACCCTGCGGGACATGGAGGCGAGCGGGCTCCTGACCCGGCACGTGGCCGGCACGGTGCCGCCCGCGGTGGAGTATCGCCTCACCCCCCTCGGCGGCCGCTTCGTCGAGCCGGTGGAGCTTCTCTACGCCTGGGGTCGGGCCAATGCCGATGCCCTCGACGACCTGAAGCCCCGTCCGACCTCCCGCCGCTGACGGGCGGGGCCCGCTCCGGCAAGTCTCCTGCATGCGGGCCCGCCTGGGCGCCCCGCGGGGGCCCGCCGATGCGCGCGGATGGACGGAGACGACGACACGATGGCGACACGATCCAAGGTGGCCTTCATCGGCACGGGCGGGACGATCTCGTCCCTCGGCTGGGATTCTCTCGACGTCCTCGACTACACCGCCACCGGGCAACGCCTCGCGGCCGACGCGATCCTCGAGCGGGTGCCCGAGGCGGGCCGCGTCGCCGAGGTGATCGCGGTGCCGTTCCGCGCGGTGCCGAGCCCCGCCATCGGCTTCGCCGAGTGGCGCGCCCTCGCCGCCCTCTGCGCGGAGCTCGCCGAGGCCCATCCCGACCTCGCCGGCATCGTCATCGGGCACGGCACCGCGACCCTGGAGGAGACCGCCTACGCCCTCGGCCTGACCCTGACGGTGGCCTGCCCGGTCGTCCTCGTCGGGGCCCAGCGCCCGATCAGCGCCCTGTCGAGCGACGCCGGGCTCAACCTCGTCGCGGCCCTGCGGGTCGCCGCCGACCCGGCCTCGCGCGGGCGCGGGGTGCTGGTGGTGCTCAACGACGAGATCCAGGCGGCCCGCGAGGTGACGAAGACCTCGGTCGGCCGGCTGCAGACCTTCCGCACGCCGGACTTCGGCGTCCTCGGCCACGTCGACGGACCGCATGTGCGCTACTACCGCCGCCCCGAGCGCCGGCATGCCCCGGATACGCCGTTCGCCTTGGACGGGCTGGCCGCCCTGCCCCGGGTCGACGTCGCCTACGCCTATGCCGACGCGGACGGCACCGCCGTGCGCGCCTTCGTGGCGGCCGGCGCGCTGGGCATCGTCTCGGCGGGCCTCGCCCCCGGCATGACGCCCCCGGGCGAGGCCGACGCCCTGGCCGAGGCGGTGGCCGCCGGGGTGGTGGTGGTCCAGTCCACCCGCGCCGGCAGCGGCG
>Ga0160428_1001468_pt1 | contig 17673 bp, 27 predicted proteins | sample SolpanmetagenomM_FD_108198 | JGI IMG/M metagenome (GOLD analysis project Ga0160428, IMG submission 108198) | Solar panel surface microbial communities from Lawrence Berkeley National Laboratory, California, USA - M | ecosystem: Engineered > Built environment > Solar panel > Unclassified ... | reverse complement strand
GTTGAACTCCGCGCCGCCCCAGGCTAATCAGCCGCTCTCCCCGGCGCCCAAGTAGCTCAGCTGGTAGAGCATGCGACTGAAAATCGCAGTGTCGGTGGTTCGACTCCGCCCTTGGGCACCATTCTTCTCAGCTAGTTAGGCTTGTTTCGTTGCAACTCCCCCTCAAGGGGTCTGGCTGCGGACTCACTGCGGACTCTTGAGGATCAAGGCGGGGATGACGATTAGGTACGAAGCGGGCAGACTCACCGGCATCGATGTCTCGCAGATTTGTCTTAACGGCCATCGAATAACCAGCAACGCCCTGAAAGCCCCCGAGGTGCAAGAGGCATTCTGCTCTGTTTGTGGCGAGCCGACCGTAATGGCTTGTTTACATTGCAGCATGCCCATTCCTGGCCGGAATTGGGGTTCTATGGCTCCATTCCCAGCTTTACCGCCAAGCTACTGCCAAGCATGCGGCAGTGCTCACCCCTGGCATCAGAGGGCGATTGCCAACGCCATTGAAGTGCTTCAGGAACTTGAGATTGGCGAGACAGACCTCATTGTGGCGGAAAACGCACTCCCTGATTTAATGTCCAACACGCCAAGGTCCGAGGTTGCGACCCTAAGAATGCAGCGTGTCCTCGGGAAATTAGGTAAGCCAGCCTATGATATCGCCATCAAAGTCATCAGCGACTTGGTTTCCGAAACAGTCAAAAAGACATTGAAGCCCTAGCGATACCGCTTTCATCGCGCCGACAGTACGTAGTCCACCATCCCCGGCCATACCGCCCGCACGATCTGCGCCGCCCTCACGCCAGCCGCGTCTAGATCCGGCGCGCATCGCCGACATAGACCGGCCTCAGCCGTCGGGATTGCGTCGTTGTTTCCGCGCGCCAGCACCAAGGTAAACGGTGCCGCGCCCAGCGTTGTCGGGCAGCAACAGCACGTCATCGGGTCGCCCTTCCGTCGCCGGGCCTTGATGCCGCGCAAAGCTTCCTTGGCTTCGGGATCGGTCGCCGCGGTGGACGGGATCAGGGTGAGATCGATGGTCCATAGCGGCGGGTCGCGTCTCGGGTCGTCCAGCTGCTCACCACTCAGGGCACCGCCCCCAGCGTCGGTGTCTCAATCCGAAGCCCGCCCTGCGCCACGGTGCTCGCCCTCATATTCTGGGGAGGATTGTCGAAGGTGAGACGCACCGTGGCCTTACCATCTGGACCAGGCTGCCCTTGTGCGCCCGGTGCCGCCATCGCAGGCACAGGCGGCACCGGATCTGCCAGTTTCGCCATCCAGCGGCTTGCTCCGGCGCCGCGCTCGGTAGCCTCGCTATCAGCCGCAGCCGGTCGCTCGTAATAGCGCGATATCACTGCTCCAGCATCAGCCGCGGTTCTTGTCGCGCGCAGTCGGTCGCCCGCGGCGCGCTCGTTGTTGCGCAGCTCGTAGTCGATGGCACGCAACTGATCGTCGAGGCTAGCCCCGATCAGGCTCCGGCCAGTGCCGCGCTCGATTGCCGCACGTCGATCAGGATGCCACTGGGCGATCCCGTATGCCGCGCCACCATCGCCAACGGCGCCCGGGTTGAACCCGCTTTCCTTGTGCAAGTTGGCGACTACGCCAGCGGCTTGTTCCGGGCTCCACCCAAGCCCAACGAGCGTGTTCATCGCGTGCCGGCCGCGGTTTTCCTGCTCGGCGGTCGTTGGCGCCGGAGTGCCGCGGCCGAGCATTATGCCTGCGCCAGTGCGCTCCCGCGGCGTCGAGTAGTCGTAGTCGCCGGGTTGAGGCCGTACCGGGTAACCATCCGGGCCGTAGCCATCCTGCGGCGTGAGAATGGCTCCCTGCCGGCGCTGGCGATCAAGGTCCCGCAGCTGGGCATCGCGATCTTTGACTTGGTCGGACTCAGCCCAGCCTTTAGCCGTGAAGTAGGCCAGCGTGGCGCCGGCGGCTGCGAGCGCACCGAAGATCGGCAGCTTCATCGCGCCGGCACTGAACAGGTTTGCTGCAACGCCGGCCTTGGCGAAGGCTTCGACTAGGCCAATCGTGAGCGCCGTCGTCAGCCGACCGACTACCGCAATCACCGAAAGCAATGGCGACAGCATGTTCAGCGTGATTGCACCTCCCACGATCGCGATCGCGTTCGTCCAGCCACCAACCTTGTCGACGACGTCCTGCACGCCCTTGCCGACGCGCTCAATTTGCTCTTGCAGGCGCTTCGGTCCGCCTGAGTCCACCCACTCGCGCAGGCGCTGCGCCACGTCCCCAAAGAAGCCGGAGATGTCCTGCCGGTGCAGCGCGATCCAATCGGAGAACTGCAGCAGCATCGGCACCAGGATCGGCGCGACCTTCTCGGAGATGCTGTAGCCGACGCCGTCGATCGCCAGCTGCAGCCGAGTCTGCGCTTCCCGCATCGAGTTCGCAGCAGCGACGCCCTGATCGTTTAGCAGCCCATATCGAGCCGCTTCGGCGTTGTAGGCGGCCATTCCTCCAGCGCCGCGCATCAGCAGCGGCATAAGGCTCTCGCCGGCCGACCCGAGTAGCGTCGTCGCCACCATCGCGCGCTGCGCCGGGTTCGTTAGTTTGGAGATCTTGTCGGCGATCTCCGGCAGCACGTCCTTGGCAAGACGGACTCCGCCCGTGGCGGTGTCCCTGAAGCTAAGGCCGAGTGTCGATAGCATCTGCACCGTTTCCGGCGACCGGCCGGCGACGGCATTTGTCAAATTGTCGCCAAGCGACTGCATGCCCGACGTCAGCGCCTCGGCCGAGCTACCGGCCAGTTGGGCTGCACCCTGCATCCCCTGCAGGCTGGTGGCGGTCATACCGATCCGCTGGGCATCAAACCCAAGACGAGAACCGAAAGCCGTCCAGCGCTCAACGAGACTCGCTAAGCCGGCAACTGATGCGGCCCCGGTGATCGCGCCCAACGCTGGGGCAAATCGCCCGAGACCTGCAGCAGTCGCACCGATCTGCCGACCCAGACCACCCATGTCGGAGGCGAGACGTTCAACCCCGGTGATCTGGCCGAACCGACCGAGGCTAGCGCCCATCCGATCCATCGGCGCCCGGGCCGCCATGGCGCGGCGGTTCAGGCTCTCGAGCCCGGTGTTGACCTTCGCGATGACGCCGCTGGCCGCGTCGTTCGCGCCAATGGTGATCGAAATGCCAGCTGCCATCGCTTACCTCTCCACCCGCCGCGCCGCCCGGTTCACTACTTCGGCCACGGCCGGCCCTGCGCGTCGGTGATCGGGTCCATCGTCAACTCATCCCACTGCCGGACCATGCCATTGAACCCGGGATCATAATTTCCGGCCTTGATCGGCTCGCGCGTGTTGATCTGCTCTGGAGGCGTCCAGGCCGGCAGATTTCGCGCATCGCTGTGCCAAGTCCGCCCCCCATCACCGGTGACCGTCACTCCATGGCTTTCGAACGGTTGCGGCGGAGGCACGAGGCGGCCCGTGGCCGGGTCCAGGATCAAACGAGCGTCCAGCAGCTCGCGCATCCGCTCGGGGGTCACGTCGAGCTCGTCCCCGAAGTTCAGGATCAGCGCTGGCAAGTCGCGTATGCCGGACGGATGCGGGCTGATCGGGATATGGCAACCCGGCGCGATTTTGACGCGGATGGTGTCAGCCATTCTTAAAGTTCCACATCATGAACAGGAGGGCGGGGTTGTCGCGTTTCGGGGGCACCTGCACACCCAATCCGTCCGGCGCGGCATTGCGCACGTCTTGCGAGCGGAAAGCACTCTCGACTTTGGCTAAGAATTCTTCCCGGGCGTCGCGCGCGGCGTTGAACGCCTGCACGCCGGCCACCGCGATCGGAAGCATCTTGGGCCATTCCTTCGTCCACCACGCCATCAGCGCAGCATCGAGGTCGATAACTCCCGGCATCATGGCTTGCAGCTCGGCCACCGTCTCCCGGCCGCGCGCCGCGCCCAAATCAGTCTTCAGCCTGGGGAGAAGCTCGCCGATCCGGTCGGCTGCGAGCCGCGCTCGGCTGGCGTCGCGCTCGGAAGCCTGCAACTTCTTGTCGTCGACGGTGAGCAACCCACTGGCCCGTACCCGTTCGGCCTCGGTAGCAAGGCCGACCATCTCTTTTCGCTTGGCTTCTGCGGCAGTCACGCCAGCGGCCAGCGCTTCGGCGCTGGCGCCGTCGCCCGGATGCAGCGCGAGGACTTCAGCAAGGGTCATCACGGCAGGTACTGCCCGGTCGCGGTCACGACCGGCTTGATGTAAATGCCGGCATCGCGAAGGGTGTCCTTTACGCTGGCGACGGTCTGGCCGGCACCGAACGTCATCGCGTTCGGGTTGAACTCGCCCTTGATGTAGACGCCAACCCCGACCAGGTCGCCGGCCGTGGCGTCGTAGGCGTCATAGAGGATGCCGTAGGGCACCTGACTGCCATCGGTAGCCGCGGCGGTGCTTAGATTTAGCTTGCCAGATGCGGTGATCCTGCCGAGCAGCGCACCGCGGGGAAGAGCCTGCCCCGCCAACAAAGTGCCGTTTTCCGACACAACCTGCGTCAGGCCGGCGATGAGGTTGTCGGGCGCGTATGTGTAGACCGCTTGGCTCGGGTATTGGGGCATCGGTGAATTCCTACTTCTTCTGACCGCGGGCTTTTGCGGCGGAGGCCGCGACGAAGTCGGCGACGCCCTCGGGGGTGCTCATGTCGTGCTTGGCGGCGACGGGCGGCTTGGCCGCGGCTGCGGACTTCTGCCCCCGCGCCTTGGCAGCGCTTGCCATGATGAACGCTGCGGCGTCGGTCGGCGTGATGTCGGTGAGCACCGGCTCGTCGGTGATCGGGGCCATCGTCGTCATGCCCGCGAAGTGTGCGAAACGGTTGGGGTTGCCGGGCCTGTCCACCTTGCTCTCTCCCGCGCGCGTGGCGACCACTGAGGTGGCACCCGGCTTGGCTGAGGTGGACTTCGCTGCTCGATCGGCCCGGCTGGGACCGCCTGAAACGCGGGGTGCGGCAGCGCGGGAACCATTGATGGATACGTTCGCCGATCGGGCGAATCGGTTGAGCGTGTTCATGCAGCGTTCCTTCGATTGCGAGATGCACTCCGCGGGCGCTGCTCGGCCCGTTCCCGCTCTTCGCGGGCCATCTCGCGGACCGAGACACGCAGCAGGCTCTCGGCCAGCGCTAGGCCAACGCGAGGCGTAACCTGCACCGTTTCCTGGCCGATGGAGAGACGGAGGTCGCTGGCGATATCGAGGCCGAGACGATGCATCATGCACCGGGTCTACGGTCCGGCGCTGGCCCTTAAAACAACGAGTTGAGGGCCAGGATTTTCCGGATTTGCCGTATGCTGTCAGGGACAGCCGGATCAGACTGCAGGAGTGCCGTTATTCGGCGAGATAGGTCGTCGGCGACGTGCCCGCGCGATCGCTTCTGCCGTGCCATAGCGGCCAGGATCGCAGCGGCGGCCGGCAGCGGCCCGAGATCGGGCCAATAGCGTCGGTGCAGCTCCTGTAGCAGGCGGTCACGATCGGAACGGCGCTCCATCACAGCGTGGCCGCCGCCGCCGCCATAGCGCACGAGCCCGAGCGCGTGAGGCAGGGCAACGCCTTCGTGCACGTGCATGCGCAGCCCATCCGCTACTGCCAGACCCGCTGGGTCGCCGGACTGGCGCAGGATGGCCTCGGCGCGGCGGAGGCGGTCTATGGGCGAGGCTTCAGGCATCTGCGCCCATCTGCGCCATGTACTCCTTCGCGACGGCCTCATATTCAGCCCAATCATGTTCCGACAGACTCTTGGTGAACCACGGGTGATCCTCCCACGAGGCGAAGCCGGGTGGTGGCGCGATGTCCTGCTCGGTCATGACCTCATTCGCGCCTCGACGGGCCATCGCGACATATTCCGCTATCAGCGGACGAACCAGCGCCTGAGGCAGGTGGCGCAGCATCAGTTCCGCCACAGACCACGGATCAATCATGCCCGACACGTCGCTCGCCAAATGCCGGTTCGGCCCGGCCGTCTCCCAAAGTAACACCTCGGGCGTCATGCCGCGGTTACCTGTTACCTCATCGGCTGTGGAGGTAACACGCTGGAGACTGACGCGACCGGAGGCAGCGAGCTTCGCGTTTGAGCGCTCGACATCGACTAGACTGCCTGAAAGCTCAATGTATCCGCGCTTTTTCCAAGTCGTCACCGTCTTGCGGCTTACATCGTGCAGCCGCGCAAAGTCGGCTTGAGAGATGAGTTTCATGGTACGTTGTTACCCCTGTTACTTGTTACCCACTTTTTGGAACCTGTAGCTGCGAACGAAAGACGCGGTGCAAAGCCCGTGACTGCGCTGAAGGGGTGCAGGGACCCATGCACCTCCGGGGGTCCCTGGAGGGTCGCCCTGGCGCTCGGCGGGATGGTGATGACGGTCACCCGGCGTGGGGTCGCAATCGTAAAGGTTTGTTAACCTTTGCTCGTCAACCTTCCGCGGGTAACCTCTTGAGGAGACCGACAAAATGTCGACCGACACCACGTCCGCCCAAAACTGCAACGATATCCAAGCAATCGCCATGCTGTCTGCTTTGGCTGGGTTGCTTCGTTCTGAAGCTTTCATGACCGAGTATTTGGACACGCTCGTTGCGGTAGACTGCGACACTAAGGCTGGAAGCGACGCTTTAGCTTTTGCTGGACAATCGCTCGACTGATTGGGTGATCCAGCACGCGACCGTAACCATTCGTTAACCGACTTCGATCCACACTGGCGGCCATCATCAGAGAAGCCGCCGCCATGTCTGACACACACGAAATCCTGTTCCGCACGGTCGGCCGCATCCTGCAGCGCGGTGCTTACGGTCTGGAGGAGATTGAAGCGCTTCGTGCTGCCGCGGCCGATAAAGCCGACATCGGAAACTGCCGGCTTGCTAACCACACGCTCGCTTGGCTCATGCAGCAATCCGACTACAGGAAGACCCATCATGCCGGAACTGACACGGTGAACTAGCGACAAAGGATCCGACCCGCAGGGCGAAAAACTGCAGCGGGACCTAACTCCCAAGCTGCCGATCCATACTTCCTGGTGTTGTGAAGGCGAACTTCTCGAAAATATGCACGTCCTGCGTGTGTCAGCCCTATCTGTTGAGCAGTCCGGTAACCGGCACAAGGCTCGGTAGGGCAACACGCAAAACGGGTGCAAAATGCTTCCCCTGGTGCGAGCGGCTGCTCGGGCCGAACGCTTTGTTAACCAATGGCTGCCACCATCACGTTCGTCATTGGAGTGCGACGAATGTCCGAGAAGCAGACCTACGAAGCCGCCCTGGCTCCGGTGCGGCACTTCGCGGATGAGGCGTTGCGCGAGCTGGAGGCTCTGGCGGCCGACTGGAGTGAGCGGCAGCGTAAGCGGGTAGCTGCGGGTGATGCCTAAGCCGAGCCCATGACTGGCGATACTGGTGACGTGATGCTGATCGGCACGCGTCTCTGCCGCGCAATCTGAGCCCTCTTCGTTACGGGTGCGCGCCGCTCTTAAGCGGGCGCCACCCGTATGGGGGGTATGGGGGGAACACTGGGGCACACCTGGGCAGAACCTGGGCACCAATGAAAACAATGGCTTGCAGGTAACCTGGGCAACCTGGGCAACGAACCTGGGCAGAACCTGGGCATTGAATGATTTCAATGGGTTCCAGACAACCTGGGCACGTTCGGTTTCGCAACGACCGATGCGGTTCATCATGCCCCTCCAGCCTCCTTCGCGGGGTCACGTTCGACCCGGCTGCGCCACTTTCCGGGGCGGCCGTATTCGGCAACTCGGATGCTTTTGCTGGCGAACAGCGACTGCATCGCGACGTCGAAATCCTTGCGGGAGAGGCCGGCCCGATCAGGCTGCTTTGCGAAAACCCGGGGGGCATAGTTCGGCGAGTGCGGCGACTCTGAGACGGCCTGCCCTTGCTCAAGACACCGATCAAGCAGCGTCAGAAACAAGCCTTCGGCAGCTGCCCTGGAAGGTGCGGTAGACGATGACGGACCGGCCGCCACGTTCTGAGCGATCAGAGCGCCAGCCTGCCAGCGCAGGTTGATCGTCTCGCCAATGGCCGCGTAGTTCGCCTTGCGACGTGTCAGGACGCGGGCGTTGGGATCTGCGTCGGCGCCCTCCTCGGCCGGCGGGCGGGTGAGCGACCACCTCGAGCGAGCCGTGTTGCTCCAGGCCGTCGAGCCGCCGTCGAGGTCGCCAGTAGTGGACATTCCCGACCGGGACGGATGCGCGTTCACCAGCACGGCGCCGCCGATGTCGCGGGCCAGCCTAGTGAGCACCGGCCCGAGATAGGCGCGGACCTGCTGACGGTCATTTTCGTTCCCGCCGAAGGTGTCGGCCGCGGTGTCGATCACGATCAGCTGGGCGCCGAAGTCCTTCGCTGCCTTGATGATCTGGTCGAAGCGCGGCGTGGTGTTCCAGCTGCCGTCCGCCTCGAACCGCACCAGCACGTTGTCTTGACCGACGGCGCACGCCCAGCGCATGTCGCCCAGGTCGGCCCAATCAATACCTAAGGCATCGTTGATGCAGTTCTGGCGCCGGTGAACCTCGTCAGGATCGTCCTCGCAGAACAGGCCGAACACTTTGCATTGCCGCGGCGTGAGGCCGAACCAGTAGGCGCCGGTGGCGCACGACGCCATGAGCTGCTGCGCGAGCAGCGTCTTGCCCACGCCGCCGTCGCCGTAGCTGATGGTGACGTGGCCGAAGGGTAGCCAGTCCTCGATTATCCATTTCCGGACCGGGATCGGTACGCCGGCCAGGGTCCGCGGGTCGACCAGCTCGAGGCGGTAAGGGTTTGCGGGTGTGGCGTCCGGCGCGGGTTTGGACGCCCGCGCTCCCCGAACCGGCGCGGCCTCGGCCAGGTCGAACAGCTGCTCGGCCGTCCCGCCAGCAGCGAGCCAGTCGGCGACATCACCTTTGTCGGGCAGGTTGGGCAGCGATAGCAGTCGGAGGCGCCGGGCTCGGCCGGTCAAGCTATCGGCGACCGTATCGGCATGGCGCCTGCCGACGTCGTCGTTGTCCGGCAGCACGACGACGTCGGCACCGTTGAACCACTCGGCATAGGCTGACACCCACTTTCCGGCGCCGCCGGGCGAGCAAGTGGCAGCAAGGCCGGCCTCGGCCAGGAGGTCGGCTGCCTTCTCTCCCTCGACGATGTAGACCGGCTCGCCGGCGCTGATGGCGCCCAGCACGTCAGGTAGGCGGTACGGGACGCGCTGGATGCCCTGCATGTCCCAATGCCAGCCGCCGCGGCCGTCGGGCCGGCGCTGGCGGAAGGTCTTCGGCTCGAATCGCACCACCTCGAACAGCAGCGTACCATCGGCATCGGTGTAGGCGTAAGCGGCCACCTGGTGCGGCCGACCGGGCTTGGGCTGTTCTCTCGGTGCCAGATGCCCGTGCTCCTCGAGCCAGGCCATGCCCGCGCCGTTGACCAAGCCCCGCCGCACCCGGAGGAGGTCGAGTACCCCGCCGCCTTCGCTGGCCTCGTGATCGAACCAGGTCCCCTTGCCGAGGTCGACTGCCATGCTGCCGTTGGTCCCGAAGCGGAGCTCCGTTTTGGACGACAGGCGCTCGTTCGGCTCGCCGAGCAGGTCACGAGCGACCGAACCCATAATGCGAGACAGGTTGGACAACTGTGTCTCCGCGCCGCTCACGCGTGCCCTACCTGCTCATGAATCGTGAGCGGCTTCAGGTCCGGCCAGATTGAGCGAAGGCCTTTGAGTGCAGCCGCCTCGATGCTGTCCAGATCGGTGCCGCAGCTGGTGCACACGCCCATTGCCAGCCCGTTCTTCGGCGTGATCCTGGCTGCATGTGCGACCACGACGGCGAAGCTGCCGGCCAAGGGTGCCGGACATGCGGCGCACAACATCGGTTCCGATTGAGCTGCTCGATGAGCCCGCCCGATCGTGTCGGATACCATGCGCATGAGGCCGAGATGCTCGGTGCGGCCACGGTCCACGTCGGCGAGCATCAGGGCGAAGTCGATCGGCCGAACCGTGGTGAGCTTGATGGCACCCCGGACCTCGGCCGCCATCGCCTTCACGCCAGCCCGAAAAGTCTTCCGCTCAGCCGCCCGGCGCTGCTGCCGGTTCATTGGGGCACCTGCGACGGCGGCGAGGCGGGCAGGTAGATCGTCTCGCCGCTCGGCAGCATCAGGGTGGCGCCGCTCACGGTGCTGTCCGTTGCAGCAGCTCGAGCCAGAACGTCGGCAGCTGCGGCGATGGTGCGCTGGCGTTCTGGCTGGCTGCGCGCTGCGGCCTTCCGCCTCTCATGGCGGTTCACCGTGCGCCCTCCCGCATCTCGGCCGCGCGATGCGCCAACCGCTCGGCCTGGTGGTGGTAACCGGCCTGCAGTTGTTGGTCTGCCAATCGATCCAACATCGCGGCGCGGGCCTGGCGCGGGTCGGGTAGAGTCGTCGGAACCACCTTGCGGCGGCGGAGTGGGCGTTTGGTCATCGCGTCTCTCACGTCGAGGCGCGGAAAGGGCTGGCGTGGTCGGGCCGGAAGGCATAAAAGACGAGTGTCGAGTTCGTTTCTTTTATGCCTTCTGCAGCCCCCGCCGGTCCTACCGCGGGGGTTTGCTTTTAGGCGGCGAGTTCGGCGGCGCGGCTCTTGTGCGTGCGACCGTTGGCGTAGGCGCTCAACGCAGCCTCGGAATAGGCGATCTTGCGCAACCCGACCCGAACATACTCAGGCCCCCAACCTTCGTGCCGCATGCGCTGCATCGTGCGGGCCGAAAGACAGAGGCGCTTCGCGGCCTCGTCCTCGTCGAAGTAGTGATTGGCGTCGCTCATTGAACTGCTCCGCGTTGGTGCGGTCGCGATGACCGCCGGAGCAATCCAAATATTGCCATGAACAACCCTGCGTAAGTGCAAAGGGTCGGGGGGAGGTTATGCAGTGCAAAACCTTGGGCCGAGGTTTTGCACTGGTAGATCAGTGAATGGCGGTTGTTTTGAGCCGCAATGCTTTGATTTGGTCTCGGATGCGGTTGCCGCGTGCAACACGCTTGGCAATCACGCTCGATTCGACCTGCCCAGATTCTCGCTTGATCTGAGCGAAAGCTTCCTCTCGGCTTAGACCTGAGACTTGAAGTTGTTCTTTCCGATCGGCGCTCCACTCGTCGAGAAGTGTGGCCTGATATTTCTTGAATGCATTTCCACCTTGGCCTGTCATTCCAAGAAGGACCGCGGTGACGTCCTTCATCGACTCGATTGCGTCGTCCTGTACAACCGAGAGAAGAGACGACCCGTCTTTTGGTCGTGTAATCCTCACACCGTCTGCAAGGCCACTTAAGCGGGATGCAATGACGAGCAGATACTCCGTTGCCCACTCCGGGATCTGCAGCGGAGGAATCGGGCGTCCGGTATATTTCGCGTGAAGTCGAGGCGGTTTTTGCCTTGCAAGAGCCTGCCAGATGAAAACGGGATTTCCAGTCTCTCGGTAGAGAACCTCTAGTCTCTCCAGTGACCGTGCCAGTGTCGCAGCCTGAAAAGGACGCGGCAATGCGTCTTCGTCGTCTTCCACCCTGTGCCTCCGTGCAGCACTCCCCGAGCAAAGGTCGGCGCGGCAGCCCGGCACGGAGGTTCGGGCGTTCGGCGGCCAAACCTAGCCGCGCCGGTGTCGTATGTAGCACAAGCGGGCGACTTCCGATCATATTGCCAGCTCCGGAAACCGCGCTTCGTGCAGGTCAGTGACCTCGTCGAGCGCGAACTCGACTAGATCGAGCCCGGCCGCGGCGGCCAGAACAGGCAGAACGCTGACGATGATCCGCTCAAGGTTGTCGCAATGCTCGCTGATCTCGGACGGATCGAGGTCGTTGCAGGTCATCCTCATGATCCAATGCGCTGCGACGTTGATCTGCACGACGCAATCCGAGAGGGTTTTTGCCGGCATGGTGCCGACCAGCGAGCGCAGGGCGTTCAGCCGGTCGAAGAGCAGGCGGTCGGCCGTGTTCAGCCGTATCTGTTGGCTTGCCCGTGCACGACGCTCCTCTTCGTCCGCGGGCGGAGGCTGGCCACTCCCTATCAGGTCAATGGCGGCTTCGCGCCGGGCGGTCGTGCCAAGCACCCGTCCCAGCTGCGTGATAGAGGGCAGCTCGGCCGAGGGCACCTTGGTTGCTCGCGCCATGCTCACGCCCTCGCCGGTTCACAGGATGCGCGCAGACGCTCGGGCAGAGCCGGCGGGACATAAGCGTCGCCGGCAATCTGGCTCAGGACGTCCCAGGCCATGGCCTCGCCATCGCCTGGCCATTCACCTGCACTGAACCCATCGCGGAACCGATACATGGCGCCTGCAGCCTTCAGCGCACGGCCAGCGGCGGTCTGGGCTGGCGGCGTTTCCACGATCTCCCAGCAGACATCGCGCAGCCGATTTGAAATTTCAGTAAGCCTATCATCGGAGATCTCACCGACCATCTCCGACCAGCCCATGTCGGTGACCGCAGCGAGCAGTTCGGCGCGCAGCGAGAGAAGCGTTGCGTCGGGATCAACCTCGGTCGGGACGAGATCCGCGACACTGGCGGCAGTGCCGGCAGCAACGCCGGAGGTAATGACGCTGCCGGTCATGACGGCGAGCAGGCCAGCGCCTAGTCTTCTGCGGGTGGCATTGGGCGTGTTTGTGCTAGAGGCATGGTTAGCCATTTTCGGCTCTCCCTAGGAGTCGATTGGTTAGGCCGGGCGCGGGAGCTTCCACCTTCCCGTCCGGCCGGTTTACTGATATCAAAACGTCATGGCTCAGTCAACTTCTGATATCAAAAGCGACAAGCGGCCTGGCCAGTCTGGAACGCCCATACTCGTCCGCCTCCAGCCCGACCAGCTCGCGAAACTTGACGCCTGGATCGCTCACCAGCCGGCTCCAGCGCCGACACGCCCCGAGGCGGTCCGCCGCATTCTAGAAGCTAGGTTGGTGCACGAGGAGGAGCGCGGGCGACTGTGATCGATCGCGCCATCCGCACCGCCAGCGAAGCCACCGGCGTCGAGTTCATCCAGGAGAACGTCGGCGGCGCTGGCGTCAGACTGCGGAAGGCAAATCGATGAGCGTTCCCCAGATCGAACAACTTGACGACGAGGCGGCGAGAGCAGCGCGAAAGCCGATTGCTACCGCGATCAGCACCTTTAACGCTCAAGCTAGCGGCATCTCGGACCCAAGCCGGTTGCTCGCGATCACGATCCGAGACCCGGAGAGCCGAGAGATCACCGGCGGCCTACATGGCGTCAGCCATTACGGCTGGCTGTTCATCGAACTCCTGGTCATCCCCGAACGGTATCGCGGCCAGCGGTTAGGAACCCGGCTCATGCAACAGGCTGAAGCGACGGCTCGCGACCGCGGCTGCATCGGCGTTTGGCTCGACACCTTCAGCTTCCAAGCGCGAGGCTTTTACGAGAAGCTTGGCTACGAAGTCTTCGGCGAGATTGCTGACTATCCACCTGGAAAGAGCCGCTTCTGGCTCAGAAAGCGGTTGGTGTGAGTTATCGGTCGGGTGCCTACAATGGCGTCGAGTTCACAAGCGGCGACCCGCCCGGTGTGCAGCTGCGGAGGCCTGAGACGCCGTGAAAAAAATCTCGTCCATCAAGGACGAAGCCTTGTCTCGGGCGCGCTCTTACATCCTTGAGCCGCAAGCGATCGAGGCTGGCGTCTTGTTCGGGACTGATCTTCTACGCGCTGAGGTCGATCCAGTACGCCAGACCGAAATTCAGACCGCGCTCACTGACACACTGCCGAAGACTGCTCCTGGATCTAACGCTCGCGCCTTCATGACTGCGTTGCTGGCGACCGTGGAGGCTGTTTGGGGATATATGCAATGAGCGCGGTTGCTGTCGAGTTCATCGACAAGCGGGGCGGTGCGAGGCGAGTGCGAACGACAAATAGACGAACAGCCCGACACCCCACCGATAGGGCACTGGCTTCATCACAGCCTGAAACTGCAGCCGAAACAGCTCCAAGCTCGCCTCGTCTTCAACGTGAAGGCGCCAGTCCTCTCCGTCCCAAAACTCGGAGCCCTGTTTACCAATGAGGTGCGTCACGACCTGCAGCGCATAAGTCTGAGCCGCGGCAAGATCCTTCAACTCCGTTCCTTCGGTGTCGAGGTATTCCTGGCCGTCACGGACGTGGAAAAAATATCGTGGCATGCTGACGTGCCCATGATTGATTACTAGCCAGGCACGTCGTCGACAAGCGTGAGTAGATAGGCACGATCGAGGAGGACGCGCAATTGACCGAAGAGAACGGCGCGGCGCCGGGCGTGAATTTAAGCAAGCAAGAGGTATGACCCGCTCTCACGACGTCGCGCCAACCCTTGTTGTTTGAATCAACAATGGGACTTGTAACAGTTACGGTCGGGATGCTGGGAGAGACCGGCGCCACACACTCGGTACGAATCCGTATCGCATGGCATGGCGTATCTTTTCCGATGAAGGTCCAGCCCAATGCCGTTCCTCAACTCGTCAGCCATTGCGAGAGTGGAGTATGATCCACATTCTCGCGATCTCCAGATCTGGTTCCGGACCAGCGGCGGCCCTTACACTTATGTGCAAGTTCCGGCGTCGGTGTATGCCGGGCTACTGAGCGCGCCGTCGGCAGGAAGGTATTTCGACACCTACATCCGTGACCAGTATAGCTTACGTAAGTAGCTGATATGAGTGAAGGAAAATCATTCGCGATGAAGTTCGAAGCAGAAGCGATCGACATCCCGACAATGCGCGACATGTCGATCGAGGCATATCGAGACCACCTAAACGGGGGTCTCTTTTTTGTGGATCATCATGACGTTCTCAGGGCAGGACCTGGTGAATTTCCGCTGGCTGTCACGCGCGAGCAGTTCAGGGAATTACGCTCTTATCTCGAGCGTTTTGTTGACCGAATTGGCGCGGAGATGGACCAATAACCCGCGCATCTGACAAAGTGAGGGCCATTCGCACCGCACTCGAGGCGGCTGGCGTCGAGTTCACCAATGGCGGCGAGCTGGGCGTGAAGCTTAAGCAACAGCCGGACTCGTCGTTGTGACAGCAACCTTATATCATAGTGGAGGCTTTCCGCCGCCCAACCTTGATTGGCTGCGTTTGCTGCCTTTGATCGGTCCGGCGAATGCAGCTGTTGCGAAGTATGAGGGCGTCCTTCATGGCATCCCCAATCCTGACGTTCTTCTCGCACCACTCACATCCCAAGAGGCCGTTCTTTCCAGTCGAATAGAAGGGACTCAGGCCACACTAGGCGAGGTGCTTGAATTTGAAGCGGAGGGCGAAGTTAATGACGAAAGCACTCCTAAGAAAGCCGATATTCAAGAAGTTCTAAATTATAGACGCGCGTTGTTTAGCTCTGTCCAACTTTTAGACGAAATCCCACTTTCTCAACGCCTGGTATCGAGAGCGCATGAGACTTTGATGCAAGGTGTCAGGGGGCGAAACAAGTCGCCTGGTGAATATCGTCGCATTCCCAATTGGATTGGGCCTGATGGCTGCAGCATCGAAGAGGCTCGTTATGTGCCTGTCGGGGCTGACATGCTACCGAACAGCATGAATGAATGGGAGAAGTACATTCATAGCGACACTCCCGATAGACTTGTGCAGCTGGCAATAATTCACGCTGAATTTGAGGCTATACATCCGTTTTTAGACGGAAACGGACGCTTGGGCCGCCTTCTAATTCCAATTTATCTATATACATCTGGTTTGATGTCCAGGCCAAACTTCTATCTAAGTGAGTATCTTGAGGGCAATCGGCAGGAGTATTATGATCGCTTATTGAGAGTGTCCAGTGCTGGAGATTGGACAGGCTGGTGCGAATTCTTTCTGAAGGGCCTGATTAAGCAGGCCGATACAAATCAGGACAAGGCAAAGCGCATTCTGACGCTGTACCAAGTTCGCAAAGATTGGGTAGTTGAGCAGACTCGGTCACAGTACGCGGTTCGCGCGCTTGACTGGATGTTTGTACGCCCAGTCTTCAGGAGCTCGGACTTTGCGAACTCGGTCGATATTCCAGCACCAACCGCAACACGCATTCTTCGTGTCGTTAGAGATGCAGGAATGTTGAGAGAGGTTCGGCAATCAAGCGGCCGCCGACCAGCAGTGCTAGCGTTCACTGAATTGCTCGACATCGCAGATGGTCACCCGCCCGGCTAGATGACACTCACCCATGCACGACAAACATCGTTGTCGATCATGAAAATGATTTTGTGATCGACAACGACTTTAGTTGTGTACCGGTGAGGGACAAGATTTGAGCTTGCCAGCCCAAGCCTCCAGCGCCGCCCGCTTTTCCTCCGTCCACGCGTGACGCTGATATACCCCGACAATCCCGCCTCGGCTGCCGCTAACATGATTGAGCACGGCCTCCGTCACCTCGAGCCGCACACCCTGCCGCTGTAGTCCGGTCGCAACAGTTCGCCGGAGATCATGCACCGTCCACGGCGCCATCTGCTCGCCTTCCGCCGCGAGCAGCACATCGAGCCGGGCCTTCGCCTTCCCAAACCCGCTGGGCGGCGTCTTACGGCCGAGTGATAGGACCAGCGGGCATCCCGCAAAGCGCTTCACCTCGGCCAGTATGGCCCGGGCTGGCTCGCTCAACGGCACGTCATGAGGATGCCCGTTCTTCGTTCGGCTACCCGGCAGCGACCACGTCGCGCGATCGGCCGGCTCGAGGTGCAGCTCGGACCATCGCATGCCAGCAACCTCGCCCCGCCGCTGACCGGTCAGAATCAGGATCTGGAAGATTGGGCGCCACGGCTCGTCCAGCTGAGCGCAGGCTACCCACACCCGATGCAGCTCGTCTTCCGTCAGCACCCGTTCTCGCGCCCGCTCCTGCGCCAGGCGGGGCACGTTGTCGAACGGGTTGTGCACGACGCTGCCTCGGCTGACTGCCCAGCCAAAGCAGGCCCGACCGTACGCCCGCACCCGGTTTGCTCCGATCGCGCCAGAGGCAGCGCTGAAGGCGTCCAGCATGCCGACCGTCGCTGTCCGGTCGAGTTCCTTCGCCGGCAGTTCTGCCAACGGCCCGAGAGCGATTAGCAGGCGGCGGGGCGCCTCCAGTCGGTATGATGCGCTCCGGCTACTCAGGTGCCCGCTCTGCCAGCCTTCGATCAGCTTCTTGACCGTGAACGCGTCGACAGCACGCTTGGCCTTAGCGCTGGTCTCTGCCTCGAGGACGGCCGTCTCTTTGGCCTTCCGATCGGCGACAGGATCGGCGCCGGCCTGGACGGTCCCACGATGCACCTCAGCCAGGCGCCTTGCCTTCGCGGACGAGGTGGTCGGAAACTCGCCCAGCTTGTGGCGGCGAATCTTCGGCCCGACCCGATACTGGTAGAGGAACACCTTCAGCCCGGAGGCTGTCACCCTCACTCCGAAGCCTTTGACCTTCAGGTCGAAGAAGAGTGCATCCTTCTTGCCTTCCGGGCATCGTAGCTCGGCAACCGTCTCGTCGTTGAGCCTGAGTCCGCCAGCCATTTAACCCCGCAGCAATTACTCGGAAGTCGCCCGCGGACTCTCGACGGACTCATTTCCGAGGCTGCTGGTGGCATCTTGTGGCGACCCTTGTCAAAGCTGCTGAGTTGGTTCTCCAAGCGCGTCAGCTAGTTAGGTAGCTCCTGGCGATTGCTGGCATTTCCTGTCGCGCATCCACTCTCGACTGAAAATCGCAGTGTCGGTGGTTCGACTCCGCCCTTGGGCACCATTTCCTTCGCGAAAATCAAACTCTCTCCATAATCCCCGGATGAGAGAAGCGACCTCTCCCGCGAGACCAAACTTC
>Ga0160428_1001467_pt1 | contig 17675 bp, 12 predicted proteins | sample SolpanmetagenomM_FD_108198 | JGI IMG/M metagenome (GOLD analysis project Ga0160428, IMG submission 108198) | Solar panel surface microbial communities from Lawrence Berkeley National Laboratory, California, USA - M | ecosystem: Engineered > Built environment > Solar panel > Unclassified ... | reverse complement strand
CGCGACGCCGGCTTTTCGGCGGCGACAGCTTGGGCGGGCGAATCTCCGTGCTGAGGTCGTGTGCGGCAAGCGCGCCGGCGATGCGATCGACGATGAACCCGGCGTAGCTCGCATCGTCGAGGTGCTGAAGTTGGCAGCCGCCACAGGTCGGGAAGTGCCTGCAAGGCGGGGTCTGATGGTGTGGACCCGGGATCACTTCGAAAGCGGCGGTCAGCGTATCGCCCGGGGCGGCGAGCGGAGCGTGGCGGCCGTCGGCGGTAACGCCTTCGCCACGCGCCGCGACGCGGAGGATCGTATCGGTCATGAAGCTGCCCTAGCCGCGCGCATCGCCTGCGCCAACTCATCGGCGATGAACGATGGACCGAGTCGGCGCGCGCCCTCCCCGTGCAGCCACACGCCGGCCGCAGCGGCGTCGAGCGGATCGATGCCGGTTGCCAGCATCGCCGCGATCGTTCCGGCAAGCACGTCCCCGGTGCCCGCCGTGGATAGCCAGACGCTGCCGCCTGGGGAGATCCTCACCCGACCATCCGGCGCCGCGATCACCGTATCCGCACCCTTGAATACGACGATCGCATTCGACCGACGTGCGGCCTCGCGGGCGCGTTCGATCTTGCTTCCGTCGGAAGTGCCGAACACGGCCGCGAACTCGCCGGCATGTGGCGTCAAGACGACAGGCGCCGACCGGCCTTCGACATCCGCGAGATCGAGGAGATGCAGCGCGTCGCCGTCGACGACCAGAGGGCGCGCTGCGGCCAGCGCCACGTCAAGCTTACTGCGGGCCGCGTCATCCCGGCCGAGCCCGGGACCGACGAGGATCGACCCGATCCGCGGGTCGTCGAGCGCGGCGTTCGAAAAGTCCTTGTGGACCAGCGCATCGGGCGCGCCTTCCGCGTCGCCAAGCAGCAGGACATAGCCTGCTCCGGCATGCATCGCGGCGACACTGGCCAGCCGCGCCGCGCCGGGCATCGCGCCGCCGACGACCGCGACCATGCCCCGCGTAAACTTGTGGGTGTCCGGCCCGGGTGGCGCGACGACGGGTTTGGCGATGACGGTAACGTCCGACGCAAGCGCGACCCCGATGTCGAGCAGTCGGACTTCCCCGCAATGCCGCGCGCCGGGTTGAAGCACATGGCACGGTTTGACCGCACCGAGCGCCAAAGTGATGTCGAATTCGCCGACCTTGCCGAGGGTGTCCCCGTCATCGGTCGCCACTCCACTCGGCATGTCGATCGCGATCGCCAACTGGGCAGCATCCACCAATGCCGCGATTTGCCCTGCAAGAGCAGAGTCGAGCGGACGGGCCAGCCCCGACCCGAACACCGCATCGACGACGATCGGAGCGGACCCGGCATCGGAGAAAGCCTCGACCGGACCGGACCATTCGGACCGGGCGGCGATCGCCGCGGCGGTTATCGGCACCGTAGTGGCGGCGACGCGAACGTCGACCCCCGCGTCGCGCAACAGCTGCGCCGCGACATACCCGTCGCCGCCGTTATTGCCCGGCCCGCACAGGACAAGGATCGACGAGGCTCCGCACAGGCGCCGAACGGCAGTCGCAATCTCCGCCCCGGCCCGCGTCATCAGGCTTTCGACCGTGGCGCCGGACGCGATCGCTGCGGCTTCCGCCGCACGCATTTCGGCTGCGGTTAAGATGGGGCGGCCAGCGATCGGCGTCACGGCCTCGCCCGCTTCAACGTCGCGGGAAGGACGTACCGGTCGCCGTCGAGCGAAAGCATGATCTGGTTCGCACCGGTGACGGTGAGGCGGCCAGGCGCCGCGCCATCCGCCGCGATCACCCCACGACCGTCCTTTGCGAGTACGAACCGGCGGAAGGCGCCGTCGGGATGGCGAATGGTCAGGACAGTCCCCGTTGCGCCGACCTGCCGGTCGACCGTGCAACCGGATGCCAAGGGCGCGCGAGGATGGGCGCAGGCGATGACGTCTTCCTGCGTCTTCGCCATGCCGTTCGCCTGCGTGGCGGCCGGTTGGCTGCACGCGGCAAGCAGGAAGGTTGCCCCGGTCATCGCGACACCGTGCCGTGGCCGGCTACCGGTCCGGAGCCGTTCTCTACCGAATGTCGTAAAGACACAAGGAGCCCGCAAAAGCTTCCCGTATGCGCTAGATATCCGCGTAGACATGGGTTTCGGCGCGTGCTCCCGGGTGAGTGACGGCACCCTTATAGGCTGGGCCGACATTCCGGGCATAGCGCCACAGCGCGCCGGACTGGTAATCATTGCTCCGCGGTTGCCATTTCGCGCGGCGCTCGGCGAGTACTTCCTCAGAAACGTCCAGATCGATCGTGCCGGCTTCGGCATCGATGCGGATGATGTCGCCATCCTCCACCAGGGCGATCGGTCCGCAATCCGCCGCTTCCGGCCCGACATGGCCGATGCAGAAGCCACGCGTCCCGCCCGAGAAGCGGCCGTCGGTGATCAAAGCGACCTTCTCGCCCAGCCCGAGACCATAGAGTGCCGCGGTGGTGGACAGCATCTCGCGCATGCCCGGTCCGCCCTTCGGCCCTTCGTAGCGGATGACGATGACCTGCCCTTCGACGATCTCCCGGTTTTCGACCGCGGTGAACGTATCCTCCTCGCATTCGAACACGCGTGCCGGACCTTCGAACTTCAGTCGTTGCATCCCGGCGACCTTCACGATCGCCCCCTCCGGCGCCAGCGAACCGCGCAATCCGACGACGCCGCCGGTCGCGGTGATCGGCGACTTGACGTCGTAGATCACCTTCTGGTCCGGGTTCCATGTCACCTGATCGATATTTTCGCCGAGCGTCTTGCCCGTCACCGTCAGGCAGTTTCCGTCAAGCAAGTCGTTGGCAAGCATCGTCTTCATTAGCATGTAGACGCCGCCCGCTTCATACATATCCTTCGCGACATACTTCCCGCCCGGCTTGAGATCGGCGATGTAAGGCGTTGATTTGAAAGCCTCGGCTACGTCGAACAGGTCGAAATCGATGCCCGCCTCATGCGCCATCGCCGGCAGATGCAATGCGCCGTTCGTCGATCCGCCGGTTGCTGCGACGACGCGTGCCGCGTTGATGAACGCCTCCCGGGTACAGATATCGCGCGGGCGGATATTGGCTGCGAGCAACTCCATCACCTGCGCGCCTGCCGCGACCGCGATCTGTTCGCGCGTGCTGTACGGTGCGGGCGTCATGTTGCTGTTCGGCAGGGATAATCCGATCGCCTCGGCGACGCAGGCCATCGTGTTCGCGGTATATTGCCCGCCGCATGCACCATGCCCTGGACACGCAGCCTTTTCGAGCGCGTGCACCTCTTCGATCGGGCACGTCCCGGCGGCATAGCGACCGACGATCTCGAACACATCGACCACCGTGACATCCTTGTCGTTGAAGCGGCCGGGCAGGATCGAGCCGCCATAGACGAAGATCGAAGGGACGTTGAGGCGGAGCATCGCCATCATCATGCCGGGAAGCGACTTGTCGCAGCCTGCGAAAGTGACGAGCGCGTCGTAGCAATGGCCGCGGACGCTCAACTCGACCGAGTCGGCGATGACCTCCCGGCTGACCAGCGATGACTTCATGCCCTGATGGCCCATCGCGATACCGTCAGTGACGGTGATCGTGTTGAACCGTCGCGGCATCCCACCACCCTGGATCACGCCCGCCCGCGCGGCATCCGCTTGCGCATCCAGCCGGGTGTTGCACGGCGCGCTGTCATTGCCTGCGCTGGCGAGACCGACGAACGGGCGTGCGATCTCATCCTCGCTCAACCCCATGGCGTAGTAATAGCTGCGATGCGGGGCGCGCTCCGGGCCGACCGAAACGTGGCGGCTCGGAAGAGTGGATTTGTCGAAACGGTTGCTCATAGGGCGCGCGTATGTCGCGAGATGGCATGTTTGCGCAAGTGTGTTGCGCTCCGACGCGAAAAAGGGCGACGAACTTGCGTTCGTCGCCCTCTGTGGTTCGATGACGCGCGGGCGGGCCGTGGATCATCAGCGGGCGCGGCGCTGCAGGGCGGCGGACCCGTTCGATCCGATCCACAGCAAGTGTCGGGCCAAGCGCCAATTCGCGGCGTTACGACAGTTAACGGCGGCGGAAGCGTCTCGTTTCAGATCGGCGGAGTGTTACGCGAGTGTCGATTCGAGACACCACCAGCCCGGCGCGCCGGCGCGGATTGCGACCGCAGCGGAGACCCGAGACTCCTCACTATCATAGAGCGCGAAGCAGGTCGCGCCGGAGCCCGACATCCGCGCGAGCATCGGCTGGGTTTCGTCGAGCCGATCCAGAACCTCGCCGATGACGGGTGCAATGGATTTGGCCGGTACCTCGAGATCGTTGCGTCCATCGCGCGCGATGGCCAGAGGGTCGCCTTCGCCGAGCGGACCTTCGTCGATGCCGTTCCAGGCTCGAAACACTGCGGCTGTGGAGACTGCGACGCCGGGATTGACGAGCAATACGGGGGTGCCAGTCAAACCGTCCAGCGGTTCGAGCCGCTCGCCCCGACCAGTTCCGATCGCGGTTCGTCCGTAGAGGCAGGCCGGAACGTCAGACCCCAACGCATCGGCGCACGCGAAAAGCCGTGGGTCGTCCAACGCGATCCCGTTGAGCCGGGCGAGCGCGCGCAGGGTCGCCGCTGCGTCCGCGGAACCACCGCCGATACCGGAGGCGATCGGCAGATTTTTGGTCAGGCGGACATCATATTGTGTCTTCGTGTCAACGAGTTGTGCGAAGGTCTTCGTTGCGCGTGCGACAAGGTTATTGCCGCCGGTCTCGAGTCCCGACGCGAAAGGACCGTCGATCGACAATCCTTTTTGCCCCGACGTAATGGTTATTTCGTCACCGTCGCGAAGGAAGGCAAAGAGCGTTTCAAGCTCGTGATATCCGTCGTCGCGCCGGCGGCGGATGTGGAGCGCGAGGTTGATCTTGGCGGGGGCGCGTTCGGTGATGATGTGCCTGATCCTTGATCTCGATCGGAACGCCGTTTCCAAAACGGCCTGACTTCAACCCGGACCGCTCGTAAAGACGAATGGAGGGGGCGAGGCGGTAAAGCCGGATGTTGATTATCACAGAGCGCACCGCGGCAAAGCGGCGTCGTCGGACGGCGCCTGGGGACCGCCGGCCGGACGCCCCTCCTGGCTCGGCGTAGCTTGCGCTGCGCCGCTGCCCGTCGCTTCACATATTGGGGTAGTTCGGCCCCCCGCCGCCTTCGGGCACCACCCAGTTTATGTTCTGGGTCGGGTCCTTGATGTCGCACGTCTTGCAGTGGACGCAATTCTGCGCGTTGATGACGAACTTCGGGTCGCCCGTTTCCTCGCCCACGATCTCGTACACTCCGGCCGGGCAATAACGCTGCGCCGGTTCGTCATACATCGGCAGGTCGTATTCGACCGGGATCTTCGGATCCGTCAACGTCAGATGGACCGGCTGGTCTTCCTCGTGATTGGTGTTCGACTGGAACACCGAGGACAGGCGATCGAAGGTCAACACGCCATCCGGCTTGGGATAGTCGATCTTGCGGACGAGATCCTTGCGCCACAAAGTCTTGTGGTCGGGATGATGCTTCATCGTGAACGGCATCTTGAGGCCGAAGCTCTCCAGCCACATCGTCACGCCGGCCAGACCGGAGCCCATCAAATCCCCGAACTTCTCGACCAGCGGCAAAACGTTGCGGACGATCGACAACTCCTTGCGAACCCAGCTGGTATCGAAGGCGGCGGGATAAGCCGACAGTTCGTCATGCTCGCGACCGGCGGTGACGGCATCGAACGCAGCTTCGGCCGCCATTATCCCGCTCTTCATCGCGGTGTGCGTGCCCTTGATGCGCGGGACATTGAGGAAGCCTGCGCTATCACCGATCAACGCGCCGCCGGCGAAGACGAGCTTCGGGATCGACTGCAATCCGCCGTCGCTGATCGCGCGCGCGCCGTAGGACACGCGCTTGCCGCCTTTCAGGATCTCCGCGATCGCCGGATGCGTCTTCCACCGCTGCATCTCCTGGAACGGCGAGAGATACGGGTTCGAGTAATTCAGCCAGGTGACGAAGCCCAACGCGACCTGTCCGTTCGCCTGGTGATACAGGAAGCCCCCGCCATTCGAGCCGGTTTCGGTGAGCGGCCAGCCTTGCGTATGGACCACCCGGCCCGGCGCATGCAGCGCCGGATCGATATCCCATAATTCCTTGATGCCAAGCCCGTAGACCTGCGGCTCGGCATCCCTGGCGAGATCGAAATTTCGGATCAGTTCCTTCGACAGGTGGCCACGTACACCTTCGCTGAAGAAGGTGTATTTCGCGTGGAGTTCGAGACCCGGCGTATAATCCGGCTTGTGCGTCCCGTCCTTCGCCACGCCCATATCGCCTGTGGCGACGCCCTTCACGGACCCATCTTCGTTGAACAGCACCTCGGCGGCGGCGAAACCCGGGAAGATCTCGACACCCAGTTCCTCGGCCTGTCCGGCCAGCCAGCGGCACAAATTGCCGAGACTGCCGGTATAGGTGCCCTTGTTGTGCATCAGGCCGGGGGTGAAGAGATGTGGCATGCCGAACCGCTTCTTGCGCGTCAGGATCCAATGCTGGTTGTCGTTGACCGGAACTTCGGCCATCGGACAGCCCATGTCGCGCCACTCCGGAAGCAATTCGTCGAGCGCGCGCGGATCGATCACCGCGCCGGACAGGATGTGTGCACCGACTTCCGAACCCTTTTCGAGCACGCAGACGGAAAGCTCCGCGCCCTTCTCGTTGGCCACTTGTTTAAGCCGGATCGCCGCCGAAAGACCTGCCGGGCCAGCGCCGACGATCACGACGTCATAGGGCATGGATTCGCGTTCGCTCACATCTCGTCTCCATCGCGGACGGACGCGGGCGCGCTCGTCGCGCGACAGCACCGTCCTGTCCAAGATGCGGTGCCAGCGAATTGACCTTCACGTCAACATGCTAGTCTATGGGCGACATGGGGGCTGACCTAAATTTCGACTGGAATGCAGCGGCATCGAGCGCGCTGGATTGGTGGCAAGAGGCCGGCGTCGATACCGTCATCGACGAAGCGCCACGCAACTGGCTGGTCCGCCCTGCCCCGGCGCCCGCACTCTCCTCCGCCGAAACGACCGGCGCTGCCGTAGCGGCGATCGCGCCGTCCGGGCTGCTGCCGGATTCGATCGGCGCGTTCGAGGCGTGGCGGGTCGGTGCGTCGGCACCAGAGGCGGCGTGGCATGGCCGTCCGTTCGCAGCGACCGGAAATGCCGATGCAGAAATAATGGTCGTTATCGACATGCCGGAACGCGACGATGTCGAATCCGGGCAGCTCTTGAGCGGTCCTGCGGGACGGTTGTTCGATCGCATGCTCGCCGCCATCGGCAAGGATCGCAGCGACATCTGGCTGGTGCCGCTGTGCGCGGTTCGGCCCGCGGCCGGCCGGATCGCCCCCGAAATCGAACTGCGCCTGACGGAATTGCTCGTGCATCGCCTGACGCTGACGACGCCCGGACGGCTACTCCTGATGGGCAACGCGCCGAGCCGTGCGCTGCTCGGGGTGGATTTCCTTCGCGCGCGGGGTAGTTTACGGGCACTTAACCATCAGGCTGGCACGGTGGCGGTCGAAGTGGAGGCGGTGGCGACGTTCCATCCGCGCTTCCTGATCGAACAACCGGCGAAAAAGGCCGATGCGTGGAAAGACTTGCAGATGCTGATCGGGGGATTTCAGTCGTGAAGGCAGCTCTGGCTTTGGCCTGTATCGTGGCGGCGGCGCCGATGGGCGCGCATGCCGCACAACCCGGCGAACCGGCCGAGGGAACGACCGCGGCCGTGTCGCGCGCGAAGACCGGTATTCCGGACCAGCTCGATGCGACCCAGCGGGACGAATATCGCACCGTGTTCGCGCTGATCCGTGACCAGAAGTGGCAGGATGCGCAATTGCTGCTCGCATCGATGAAGCCCGGCCCTCTCCACGCGATCGCCCGTGCCGAATTGCTGACGGCGAAGGGCTCGCCGAAGGCGGAACTCGATCCGCTGATGCAATTGCTCGCCGAGGCACCCGAACTGCCCCAGGCGCAACAGATCTACACGATGGCGAAATCGCGCGGCGCGGTCGATTTGCCCGCCTTGCCCGAGGCCAACCGCCTGACATGGCTCGGCAGCGCGCCGGTCCGGGCACGGGCCAAGAGCATCAAGAGCGACATGTCCGCCGCCGAACTCGCAATCCGCATGCAGCCGTTCATCAAGGCGGACGACGGCCCGTCGGCGCAGGCGTTGCTGGACTCGACGCAGGGCCTGTCGCCCGAGGCGTTGACCGAGTGGCAGCAGAAGGTCGCGTGGATCTATTACCTGCAAGGCGACGACAACAACGCCCGTACGATGGCGGCGAAGGCGGCGATGGGCGTCGGCGATTGGGCGATTCAGGGCGACTGGGTCGGCGCGCTGGCGGCGTGGCGCCAGAAGGATTGCGCCACGGCGGGCAGCGGCTTCGAACGCGTCGCCGGGCGCGCCGGGGATGTCGAATTGCGCGCTGCCGGCCTGTATTGGGCGGCCCGCGCCGACATGGTCTGCGTTCGCCCCGACCGGATCGAGGCACGGCTGAAAAGCGCCGCGCAATATAAGGAAACCTTCTACGGGCTGCTCGCCCGGCAGGCGCTCGGTATTCGCGATGCGGCACCGAAGCCGGAGGGGTATGTCGCCGCCGACTGGCAGGCGCTGGGCAATCGTCCCAACGTCCGCGTCGCCGCGGCGCTGGTCGAGATCGGCGAGACGAGCCTGGCGGACGAAGTCATACGGCAGGAAGCGAAACTGGGCAGTGCCAGTGGATACGGGTCGCTCGTGCGCCTTGCCGCCACCTTCAACCTGCCGGGAACGCAGGTCTGGCTCTCGCAGAACGGCCCTGTCGGGGCGCAGCCTTCGCTCGCCGCGCGCTATCCGGCGCCGAACTGGACTCCGGACGGCGGCTGGCGCGTCGACAAGGCGCTGGTCTACGCGCACACCTTGCAGGAATCGCGCTTCCGGACGGACGTGGTCAGCAAGGCCGGTGCCTACGGCCTGATGCAGGTGATGCCCGCCGCGGCGACCGACATCGCGCGCAAGCACGGCCGCATCTACGACCGGTCGGCGCTGTCGCGGCCTTCGGTCAATATGGAAGTCGGACAGTCCTATCTCGAGCAATTGCGCGACTTGCCACTCACCGGCGGTCTGCTGCCGAAGGTGATCGCTGCGTACAATGCCGGCCCGGCACCGGTGCAATTGTGGAACGCGATGTCGCACGACGGCGGCGATCCGCTACTGTACATCGAATCGATCCCGTTTTGGGAGACGCGCGGCTATGTCGCGACGGTGTTGCGCAATTACTGGATGTACGAGGCGCAGGGCGGCAAGACCGTCTCGCCGAGCCGGGTCGCGCTGACGCAAGGCATGTGGCCGCGTTTCCCCGGCATGGCCGGCGCTGCGGCCGTCCGGCTCACCACCACCGTCAACCGCGTCATTGCCAGCATCAACCGCTGATGGCGATCGACGACACGAGGGCGTTCCTGCCGGTCAGGATCGCGGTCCTGACCGTGTCCGATAGCCGCCGGCTGTCCGACGACAGGTCGGGGCAGACGTTGGTCGATCGGATCAATGCGGCGGGCCACGTGCTGGCAGATCGTAGCATCGTCACCGACGACGTGCCGGCGATCGTCGCCAGGCTGGACCGCTGGATCGACGACGACCAGGTCGACTGCATCATCACGACCGGCGGTACCGGCGTGACCGGGCGCGACGTTACCCCCGAAGCGATCGAGCGAGTTGCCGACAAGATGATCCCCGGCTTCGGCGAACTCTTCCGCTGGCTGAGCTTCGCCAAGATCGGCACCTCGACGATCCAGTCGCGTGCCTGTGCCTGCGTCACGCGCGGCACGTACGTGTTCGCACTTCCCGGATCGACCGGAGCGGTGAAGGACGGGTGGGACGACATCCTGGTCCACCAGCTCGACAGCCGCTTTCGACCCTGTAACTTCGTCGAATTGATGCCGCGTCTCACGGAGCGATAAGGCTCTAGGAACCCGATCGATTTCGCTGCGCTTGTTCTTGCTATGTTCTTCGCTGCCCGCTAGTTTCGGGCGATGGTGAACACACGGCCACTACGCGGGGCGACGCTGAACACGGAGAGTAGACGCTTCAACCTGCCCGCACGGGAGGCTGATGGCGACTGGCTGGACGCGCAGGAGACGCTGGACGGGGCGCCGCCACGATTGCGCACGACGGTGACCGTCGAGACGCCGCGGACGATCATCACGCGCAATCAGTCGCCCGATATCGGCTTCGACCGGTCGATCAATCCGTACCGAGGCTGCGAGCATGGCTGCATCTACTGCTTTGCGCGGCCGACGCATGCGTATCACGATCTGTCGCCGGGGCTGGATTTCGAGAGCAAGCTGTTCGCCAAGCCGATCGCCGCCGAACTGCTGCGGGCGGAGCTGTCCAAGCCCGGCTACGTTCCGCTGCCGATCGCGTTCGGGACAAACACCGACCCGTATCAGCCGATCGAGACCGATTGGGGCATCACGCGCGATTGCATCGCCGTACTGGCCGAAACCGATCATGCGCTGACGATCACGACGAAATCGGACCGGGTGACGCGCGATCTGGATCTGCTCGCGCCGATGGCGGCGAAAGGTCTGGTGGCGGTAGCAATGTCAATCACGACCTTGGACCCGCGGATTGCGATGACGATCGAACCGCGCGCGCCCACCCCCGCCCGTCGCCTCGCGGCCGTGAAGCGGCTAAGCGATGCGGGTATCCCGACCTATGTCTCGATCGCTCCGGTGATTCCGGCGATTACCGATCACGAGATGGAGCATATCCTGGAACGGGCGGCGGGGGCCGGGGCGCGGGCGGCGTTCTTCCTGCCGGTACGACTGCCGCATGAAGTCGCGCCGCTGTTCCGCGCGTGGTTGGACGAACATTTTCCGGACCGGGCGGCGAAGGTGATGGCGACGATCCAGTCGCTGCGCGGCGGCCGCGACAACGACCCCGACTTTCACAGCCGGTTTCGTGGCCAAGGCGCGTTTGGCGATCTCCTGCGCACGCGATTTCGGATCGCCTGCCGCAAATACGGGCTGAATATCGAACGGATCTCCGTCCGGCGCGATCTGTTCAGGCCGCCGCAAGGTCCCCAGGGCGAATTGTTCTCCTAGGGTAACGACGATGCTTGCCTCGGCAACGAGCCGCCCTCGCACGACGACGGAAGGACCGCGATGTTCTCGACCAGCGCGCTGACACTCTATCTGGGCTACGCGCTGTTGCTCGGCGCGATGATCGTCGGCAATCGGCGCGCGAGATGGTTGATTGCAGCAGCCGCTGCGGGTTTTGGTCTGCATTCGGTGCATGTACATTCCGAATGGATCGCGGCGATACCCGCGGCCGCGATCGTCGCATGCGGTGCCGGTTTCGGGGTTTACGCGCTGCTGCGAAACCGGTTCGCGCGCTTTTCGATCGAGGATACGGCCATTCGCGACGGTTTGCTCGTCGGTGTATCGGCGGCGGCGGCGCGGCATTTCATCGATCGCGGCTATTGGATTTCTGGCGAAACGGGCGAAACTCTGGCGCGCGAGGGCCAGCAGAGCGCGTATCTGGTATATCTTTTTGCCGGCGATGCAGCGGTGACCGTTGCCGGACGAAGGATCGCGACGTGCCACGCCGGCGACGTGATCGGCGAGGCGAACATATTGGCCGGCGAGCCCGCCTGCGCCACGATCGTGCTGGAGACGCCGGCCCGCTTCTGGTGCGCCGAGGCGGGCCCGCTGCGCGCCTATATCGCGGCGAACGAGGACATACGCGGCGCGATCGGCCGCAACGTTTCGCAGGTGATGCGCCGCAAGCTGCTCGAAACCAGTCGGGCACCGGTCATGGCGACGGCATGATACCAAGGGCCGAGTCAGGCCGCCAGTCGATAGTCCTTGTAGCGGGCACGGAGCTCGGTCTTGAGCAGCTTGCCGGTGGCGGTATGCGGCAAGTCCTCGACGAACAGGATTTCATCCGGCAACCACCATTTCGCGACGTGATTGCCGAGGTGCGAAACGATCTCGCTTGCGGTGACATTACTTTCGGGTTTGCGCACGACGAGCAGCAAGGGGCGCTCGTCCCATCTTGGGTGATAGATGCCGATCGCCGCCGCCTCGGCCACGCCGGGGCAGCCGACCGCGGCGTTTTCGAGATCGACCGAACTGATCCATTCGCCGCCGGATTTGATCACGTCCTTCGCCCGGTCGGTGATCTGCATCGTGCCGTCGGGATGCAGCACGGCGACATCGCCGGTGTCGAACCAGTTCCCCGCCTCGACCGCGTCCTCGGGGGCGCCGAAATAGCGCTGCACGACCCATGGCCCGCGCACCTGCAACCGGCCGGAGGAAATTCCGTCGCGGGGTTGCTCGACGTTATCGTCATCCATCACGCGCAGTTCGATGCCGAACGGGATACTGCCCTGTTTCTGCAGCATATCGAGCTGCGCCTCGCGCGACATTGTATCCCATTCTGGCGGTGGGCAGGCGGCGGTGGCGACCGGTGAGGTTTCGGTCATGCCCCACAAGTGGATGACCTGGATGTCCATGTCGAGGAACCGCGCGATCATCGCCCGTGGCGCGGCCGACCCGCCGACGGTGATCTGCTCGACCGTGGCCGGGCTTTCCCCCGTCGCGTCGATATGCTGGAACAAGGCGAGCCACACCGTCGGAACGCCGCTCGCCAACGTGACGCGTTCGCGGTTCATCAGCCCGCACAATATGCCGGCGTCATTGACCTGGCTGAATACCATCTTCGAACCGGCGAGCGGACCGGCAAAGCACAGGCCCCAGGCGGCGGCATGGAACAGCGGTACGATCGGCAGGATCACGGTGCGCGCGCTGAGCGTCATCACCGAGGGTGATGCGGCATGCATCGCGTGGAGCAGGGTCGAGCGGTGGGTGTAGAGCACGCCCTTGGGATTGCCGGTCGTGCCGCTGGTGTAGCACAGCATGCACGGTTCGCGCTCGCCGCCTTCGAACCACGTATAGTCGCCGTCTTCCGCGGCAAGCATCGCGTCGAACGAGCCAGTACCGTCTCCTTCGAAGCAGACATAATGCTCGATGCTGGTCCATGACGGTTTCAGGCGATCGACGATCGGTTGGAAGGCCTTGTCGTAGATGAGCATGCGATCTTCGGCATGGTTGGCGATATAGATGAGTTGCTCGTCGAACAGGCGCGGGTTGATCGTGTGAACGACGCCGCCCATCCCGATCGTGCCGTACCATGCGACGAGATGGCTGCCGTGGTTCATCGCCAGCGTCGCAACGCGATCACCCGGTTTCAGACCGAGCCTCTCGAGGGCCTGCGCCAATCGCCTGGAATCGTGTGCGACACCGGCCCAGCTCGAGCGCGTCTCGCGGCCATCCGCCCATCGCGTGACGATCTCGCGATGCCCGTGTTCGCGCGCGGCGTGATCCAGCAAGCGCGGCACGCGCAATTCGAAATCCTGCATTCCACCAAGCATCCGACTCTCCTGCCGCTAACGGGCCTGCCGCTGACGGCGCCTGAACGCCGCTGCGGATCTATCGAGAAGCAGCATAACTATGACCGGGCCGGGAGCAATCCCGCATCTGTAACGAATTGGTTCTGGCCGGCTTCCGCGCGTGCCCGGGATACCGAGCTGGTGTCAGCCGACCAGCGCCAGCCGCGTTTCCGATGTTTTCAATTCGACATTGGTGATGTCCGGGATCGTCTCGATCCGGCCGACCAGTTCACCATCCAGCAGGAAGTCCCGGCCGAGCAGGATCCGCGCGGAGCCGCCATCCGGCAAGGCGGCGTTGATCCACACCTCGCCCCGTGCCCCGCGATGTTCGGAAATGATCTCCTGCAATTGCTCCATCGCTCCCGCCGAACCGACATTGGCTACAATGTTGAACCGGGCCGAATTGGCGAGTTGCTCGAACGGCTGGATCCGCTTGATCGAGACGCGCGGCGTATCTTCCCCCGGCCGGCGATCCAGCTCGACGGTGATCACGCCGCACCCGCCGACCCGCGCCGCTTCCTCGAGATCGGCGGCGACCATGTCGTCGAAGCATGTGGCGAAGAACTGCCCGGACGGGTCCGACAGCGTGGCCATCATGTACCGCTTGCCCCGTGCAGACGTTCGCCAGCGTGCGTCTTCCACCAACGCCGCCATCGTCGCACCGGCGCGGGTGCCGTCATCGGGGATCTGCAGTTCGGACAAAGCGGCATATTGGCGGACGCCGTGCGCCTTCGCCAAATGCGCGTGGCGGTCGACCGGGTGGGCGGAGAAATAGAAGCCGAACGCCTCCTTCTCCTGCTCCATCCGCTGTGCGAGCGTCCAGCGCGCGGAGAGCGGCAGCTTTATCGCCGGTTCCGCCGCATCCGCCCCGCCGAACAGGCCACCCTGCCCGCTGACCTTGGCTTCCTGCGTCCGCGCGGCGGTAGCGAGCAAGGTTTCGGCGACCGCGAAGATCCCGGCGCGGTTGCGGTTCATCCCGTCAAATGCCCCCGCCCCGGCCAGGCCCTCCAACTGGCGTTTGTTGAGCAGGCGCGGATCGACGCGGTTGGCGAAATCGTCGATGCTCGCGAACGGGCCGTTCTGGCCGCGTTCGACGACCAGCTTCTCCATCGCGCCTTCGCCGACGCCCTTCAACGCCGCCAGCGCATAGCGGACGACCAGACCGTCTTCAGTCTCCTCGACCGAGAACTCCGCCTCGCTGGCGTTCACGCACGGCGCCACGCACGTCACGCCCATCCGGCGCATATCGTCCGCGAAGATCGCCAGCTTGTCGGTCAGGTGAAGATCGTAGCACATCGATGCTGCAAAGAATTCGTGCGGGTAATGCGCCTTGAGATACGCGGTCTGATAGGTGAGCAAGGCGTAGGCGGCGGAGTGGCTCTTGTTGAAGCCATAGCCGGCGAACTTGTCGATCAAGTCGAATAGCTCGTTGGCCTTGCCGGCGGGAATACCGTGCGCCGTGGCGCAGCCTTCGACGAACGTCGCACGCTGCGCATCCATTTCAGCCTTGATCTTCTTACCCATTGCGCGCCGCAAAAGATCGGCGCCGCCTAGGCTGTAACCGGCGAGGATCTGCGCCGCCTGCATGACCTGTTCCTGATAAACGAAGATCCCGTAAGTCTCCTTCAGGATCCCCTCCAGCAACGGATGCGGGTATTCGATCGCCTCGCTGCCGTTCTTGCGGCGCCCGAACATCGGGATATTGTCCATCGGGCCGGGACGATACAGCGCGTTCAGCGCGATGATGTCCTCGAACACCGTCGGGCGAACTGCGGTCAGCGTACGGCGCATGCCCTCGGACTCGATTTGGAACACGCCGACGGTATTGCCGCTCTGAATCAGCTTGAACGTCGCCTCGTCGGTCCATTCGAGCGCATCGAGATCCAGCGTGATGCCGCGCTTGGCGAGCAACTGGATCGCCTTCTTCAGCACGGACAGCGTCTTCAGCCCGAGAAAGTCGAACTTCACAAGTCCGGCGCCTTCGACATATTTCATGTCGAACTGAGTCACCGGCATGTCCGATCGCGGATCGCGGTAGAGCGGGACGAGCTGAGCCAGCGGACGATCCCCGATCACCACGCCGGCTGCGTGGGTCGAGGAGTGGCGCGGCAATCCCTCCAGCTTCATCGCCAGGTCGACGAGGTGGCGGACGTTGCTGTCGCCACGATACTCGTTCTCGAACTCGCCGACGCCGTTCAGCGTGCGGCTCAGCGTCCAGGGATCGGTCGGATGGTTGGGGATCAGCTTGGCAAGCCGATCGACCTGGCCGTAACTCATCTGCAACACGCGGCCTGTGTCCTTCAGCACGGCGCGCGCTTTCAACCGCCCAAACGTGATGATCTGCGCGACGTGATCGCTGCCATATTTCTGCTGGACGTAGCGGATCACCTCTTCGCGCCGCGTTTCGCAGAAATCGATATCGAAATCGGGCATCGACACGCGTTCCGGATTGAGGAAGCGTTCGAACAGCAGCCCCAGCTTCATCGGATCGAGATCGGTGATCGTCAGTGACCATGCCACCACCGAACCAGCGCCGGAACCGCGACCCGGACCGACCGGAATGTCGTGATCCTTCGCCCATTTGATGAAGTCGGCGACGATCAGGAAGTATCCCGGGAAGCCCATCGACACGATGACGTCGAGTTCGAAATCGAGCCGTTTGCGATACTCGTCCTCGGTCGTATTCGGCGCGAGGCCCTTTCTCAGCCGCTCGGTCAGCCCGGCATGCGCGTCCCGGCGCAATGCCGCGGCTTCGGCATCGCGATCGCCGGCGAGACTGGGCAGGATCGGCTTGCGATACGGCGCGGACACCGCGCAGCGTTGCGCGACGACGAGCGTGTTGGCGATCGCCTCGGGCAGGTCGCCGAACAACGCCCGCATGTCCTTGGCCGGTTTCATCCAGGCGTCGGGCGAGGATCGCGGCCGATCCTCCGTGGCGATGTAGGTCGAATTGGCGATGCACAGCATTGCGTCATGCGCTTCGCTGAAATCCTGATCGACGAAGCAACACGGGTTGGTCGCGACGAGCGGAAGCCCGCGGGCATAGGCCAGGTCGATCAGCGGCGCTTCCGCCCTGCCCTCGATCTCGTCGAGGCGGCGGGTCAGTTCGATATACAGCCGGTCCGGAAACAGTGCCTCCAGCCGGTCGGCATATCGCTCGGCGCGATCATACTGCCCGTCGGCGAGGAGGCGCGCAAGACCGCCTTCCCGGCCCGCGGTCAGCGCAAGCAGGCCGTCCGCGTGGCGGGCGAGAATGTCGAAATCGACATGCGGCAATTGTTCGACCGGCCGACCGAGATGCGCGTGGCTGACGAGCGCGCAGAGATTGTCGTACCCCGCTTCGTCCTGAGCATAGAGCGCGACCCAGTCGAGCGGCGCCTCGACCCCGTCGGGCATATCCGGCCGCGCGATACCGAGCATCGTGCCGATAATCGGCTGGACGCCTGCACCCTTGCAGCCGTCCGAATAGGCCATCGCCGCATACAGGCCGTTGCGATCGGTCAATGCCGCCGCGGGAAAGCCGAGTTCCTGCGCGCGCTTGGCGATCGCCTTCGGCTCCATCGCGCCGTCCAGCATCGTGTAGGACGAGAAGATACGAAGCGGAACGAAGGCGGAATGCGACATGCGGGCGACTATGGGGATCGGGGGCTGATTCGGCAAAGGCGAACTGCGCAGCGGCGGCAGCAGGTCCATTTCGGATACGTATCGAGATTGCCACAAGATTAAGTATTCGTATGAATAGCGACTCCCTTCACGGAGACCAATCATGATGAAGCTCGCAATGCCGTTAGTAACGCTCATGATCTCGGGCTGTGCGAACTTCTATCCACCGTCGCGCGTCGCAGTCCTCAAGCCGAATACGACATATTGGATAAGCTATGACGCGACACGGCGCGGTGCCTGGATGTCGACCGATACCGCTGGCCGCTCCGTTTCGAGTTGCGCCGAGCCTGCACCCGACGTCGCTTTGTCGCTCGCAACGACGTTGAAGGCCAAGGCATCGACACCCGGAAAGGTTACCGCCGAGGGCGAGCTTTCCGCAACCGCGACCGCATTGGCATTGGCCGGGCGCGACAATGTCGTCCTGCTTGCGAGAGAAGCGCTGTTCCGGATCTGCGAGGCTGCGGCGTCCGGCAAGATCGAGTCGAAGGACGTCAAGCCACTCTTCGAGAAGATCATCGATCAAACCCGGGCGATCG
>Ga0160428_1001466_pt1 | contig 17679 bp, 13 predicted proteins | sample SolpanmetagenomM_FD_108198 | JGI IMG/M metagenome (GOLD analysis project Ga0160428, IMG submission 108198) | Solar panel surface microbial communities from Lawrence Berkeley National Laboratory, California, USA - M | ecosystem: Engineered > Built environment > Solar panel > Unclassified ... | reverse complement strand
CTCCGGCCACCACCAGGCCCACGTCCGGGTGACGGCCCGAACGAACCACCTCGCCCCACGCCCGGAACAAGGCGGGCAGGTTCTTCCGGGGCTCGAGCGTGCCCACGGCAAGGATGTATCGCCCTTTGATCGCCATCGTCTCGCCCGACGGCGAATCGAGGGAGCCCAGACCGAGCGGCGCGACCACGCAACGTGCCGATGCGCCGGGAAACGCCTCGTCCAAGGCTCGCCGAGTCGCCTCGCTGTTGGCGACAAGACGGCGCGAGAGACGAATCTGCCGCGCGATCGTGCGCCGGAGGGCTTCGAGATCGGCTCCTTTGAACCACTCCGGATGGGTGAAGGGAAACACGTCGTGGATCAGGGACACCTGCGGGACGAGGTGGCTTTCGAAGGCGTCGAACGCGGGCGCGAACCAGACCTGGATTCCCCCGAACCGCGCGGCGAAGGCGCCGAACCGCTCGAACAGCCGGCGACGACGCACCGTTCGGAGCGCCACGTTAGGAAGTCGCAGCTCGGGACCTGCCTGAAACTCCGGATTGACGTGGAGCAGGAACCGAACCTCGGGATGGGCCTTCGCCATCGCCTCGACGAGCCGCACCACCGTTCGCCCGACGCCCGCCGTCCGAAAGCTCGCGTCCGAGTGGACCGCCATCATTGCGACCCCGACCCGCCGCAGGCTCAAGCCGCCACCGCCCGATCGTACAGCCCTTGGAGGCGATCCAGATACGTCTCCGGGTCGCTTGGCGCCGCCCAGTAGCGGGCGAACGCCTCGCGCGACATCGCCGCCGCGCGAGCGGGGTCGCCGTCGAGCGTACGCAGCGCCGCCGCGAGCGCGTCTCGATCGCCCGCAGGAAAGAGAAGCCCGGTCGCCCCGTGCTCGATCGCCCCGCTCGCCGCGGTGACGTCCGCCACGACGGCGGGAGTTCCCGCCGCGAGCGCCTCGGACACGACGAGACCCTGGGTTTCGTACCAGCGCGAGGAGAACACGAGCGCCCTGGCCCGCCGGAGAGCCGCCCACACGGCTTCGCGCGGGACTCGCCCCGGAACATGGGCGTCGGGGTTCGCCGTCCGAACCTCGTCCATCAGTTCGCCCGCCCCGAGCAACGTCGCTTCCACGCCGGCTGAGCGCGCCGCCTGGGCGAAGCCGACCGGGTCTTTTTCCGGCTCGAGTCGTCCCACGAAAAGGAAACCCTTCCGCCCCTCGGCGCCCGCGTCCGCCTCGCGCGGAGCGGCGATGGGGTTTGGCAGGACATCCATCGCCGCTCCGTGCGGCAAGTACGACTCGATCGCCTCGCGCAGGAAGTCGGACACGGGGAAAAAGGCCGACACCGCCCCCAAGTAGCCCTTGAACGAGCGCTGGTACACATGCTTCATAAAGTAGCGTGCCTTCTGGCCCCGGCTGCCGGGATTGCAAGGATGCGTCAGACAGGCGAGAGTGCCGCCGCGCTCGCCGCAAGGGGTGGCGGTGCGGTAATCGTAGAAACCGCCGTAAGGGCACCCGACGTTGTAGTCGTGGAGCGTCATCACCACCGTCGCCCCGGCGCGGCGCGCTGCCGTAACGATCGAGGGCGTGAGCAGGTGCTTGTAGCTATGGACGTGAACGATCGTGCGCGACGGATCGCCTGCCCGCACCATCGTCTCCATCGCGGCCTCCGCCCGAGGGTTCCATGTCGCGGCTTGGAGCTTCGCCAAGCCCGAAAGGTCGCCGAACGTGTAGCGGTCGTGGAAAAGAACGCGCGCCTCGACGCCCGCCGCCTCCAGAGACGGGTCGAGAGGGCCGCTCGCCGCGAGGAAGGCGACCCGTATACCCCGTCGTGCGAGGCCGCAGGCGGTCTCGATCGCCACTCCCTCCGCTCCCCCGAAGGGATATCCGTGCTCCGAAACGACGATCGTTCGCCAGCCGCCTCCGCTAGGCGGCACGGGTCCCCTCGATGGCCGCGACCGTCTCGCGGGCGACCCGCTCCCAACTGAAACCTCGCCCCCGCGCGATCGCCCTTTCGCGCAAGGCCGGATCGGAAGGTTGCCGCAGCGTCTCCGCCATGACCTCGGCCATCGCATCGATATCGGTCGGCGGGAAGTAGGTCGCCACGTCGCCGCCTACCTCGCGGAACGCGCCCACCCCGCTGCACAGAACGCGCGCTCCGGTCTGAAGCGCCTCGAGCACGGGCATGCCAAAGCCCTCATCGAGCGAGGGACACACGTAGGCGGCACAACGAGCGAAGAGGGGCGAAAGATGCTCGTCAGGCACGTAGCCGAGCATCTGAACCCGTCGCTCGATGCCGAGAGCCGCAAGCCGTTCGAGGATCCCCTCCACCTTCCATCCCTGCCCTCCCCCCACAACGAGTCCCACGTCGGCGAACTCGGGCCGATCTGCGATCCGCCCGAACGCCTCGAAAAGCGCCGGGAGGTTCTTTCTCGGTTCTAGAGTCCCGAGCGCGAAAAGATAGCGTCGGAAAGGGACGCCCAAGCGTTCCAGGTCATCGTCCGAGACCGACGCCGGATCGAGCGGCTCGACGACGTTGCCCGGCCCCAGAGGCGTGACCACGATCCGTTCCGGCGGCACGCCGAGACGAGCGACCGTCTCGCGCTTCGTCGCCTCGCTGTTCGCCGTTAGAATCCGTGCCCGCGCCACGCTGCGAGGAAGCATCGAGCGATAGAAGCTCAGCTCATCTTCTCGAAACCATTCCGGATTTGAAAGCGGGAAAAGGTCGTGGACCATCATCCCACACGGTGCCGGGCCGTATCCCGGCACCGTGTGGGCCGTCGAGAACAGGAAGTCCAGGCGATCCCGCACCGTCGCCGCCCCGCCCGTCAGGAGCATCCACCGGTTGTAGCGCGGCCACATCGTTCGCATCGTGAAATGGGGCGCGTCTCGCCAGAGCGCGGGGACCTCCAGTTTCTGGTTCGCGTAGATCACGAACTCGTGACCGGGATCGGGAAGAGCCGCGAGGGCGTTCACGAGGCCCGTCGTGTACCGGGCCACCCCCGCCGTCCTGAAATCGTTGGCCGTCTCTAGGGTCATCGCGGCGACGCCGATCCGCATAGGGCGAGTATACGCCTAGGCCGCCGGGACCTTGAACTGCTCCACGTGCTTGAGGCAGCAGGCCCGAACCCGCCCGCGGATGCGGTTGATGTACGCCGCCCGCTGGGTCACGCCGACCGCGCCCCGCGCGTCGAGCAGGTTGAAGACGTGGGAGCACTTCAACGCGAGGTCGAGCGCTGGGTAGACGAGGGCGCGCGGACCTGAGCCGACGGGGAACTCGTCCGTGCCCTGCGCCGAGTCGGCGGTCAGAATGCCGTTCTCCGCGTCCCAGAACACCGGCGTCTCGATCACCCGCCGCGATTCCGCCTCGTACATGTCGAACAGCTCGAACAGCATCGCGGTCGAGGCGACCTCGAAGTTGAAGACGTTGTTCTGCATCTCCAGCTGGTAGTCCACGTCCCGGTAGCTGACGTCCGCGCTCCACATCAGGTCATCCCAGAACCCCTTGCCCTTGTTGAGCATCAGGCACAGCCGCTCCGGGCCGTAGGTGATCTCCGCGCACACCGGGTTGCACTCGATGCCGCCCATCTGCTGGAAGAACGTGAACTGCGACACCTCCGCGCCGTTCACCCAGACCTCCCAGCCTACGCCGCTCGCGCCCGCCGCCTGGCTTTCCCAGTCGTCCTCCACGAACCGCACGTCGTTCCGGTCGGTGTCGAACCCCAGCGCGTCGAGCGAGCCGAGGTACAGGTCCACGATGTTGTCGGGACTCGGCTTCATGATCACCTGGTACTGGTAGTACCGCTGCGAGCGCTGGGGGTTGCGGGTGTACCGGCCGTCGGCCGGACGGCGGGAGGGCTGGACGTAGGCGACGTTCCACGCCTCGGGACCGAGCACGCGCAGGGTCGTCGCCGGATGCATCGTGCCCGCGCCGACCTCCACGTCGTACGGCTGGAGGATGGCGCACCCCTGCGCCGCCCAGTACCCGTTGAGGCGGTCGATCATCTCCTGGAACGTCATGACTGTCCTCAGAGGATACCGGCGAAAGACATGGCGCCGGAAACAAGCGCCGAAGTCTGATCCGGCAAACGTTGGAGGATTTAACTGGAGGCCCATCGTCTCTTAACCTTCCACTCGTAAGATGGGCCCGAAGGGGACCATCTTAAGACCTTTCCCCGACTCGTCCCATGCATCTTCCCCTCGTTCTCGGAGCTCTCCTCCTCGGTTCCCCGGAATCGCCCCGTGTAATCCCTGCCGAGACGGCGCTCGCGCAACTGACGCAAGCCGGCGCGCCGCCCGTCGAGTTGAGCGCGAAGCTCAAAGGACACCGGGTTCTCGTGGACCGAGGCGGCTCGACCGCCTCGGAGACGCTGGAGGCCGTGGCCCGGTGCCTGTCCGCGACGCTGCTGCGGACCGAGTCGGGCTACCGGATCGAGCGCACCGCCAAGGACGAGCGGGAGATCGCGGCGCGCCTCGCCTCCGATCGCCTCCGCTGGCTCAAGGCCTCGATCGAGGCCAACGATCGATTTTGCGAGGAACGAGTCCGGAACGGCGACATCCAAGCCGCGCTCGAGCGGGAGATCGGGCGGGTCAAGGACCGCCTTGAGGAAGGCCCCGGTTCCGCGAGCCTCGCCAACGTCGCGCCGCTGCTTCCGGCGAACCGGCTTCTTCAGGAGATCGTCCAACGGATCGGGCTCGAAGCCCTCGCCGCTCTCCCCTCCGGAAGCGTCACCGTGTACGAGCAGCCGGCGGTCGCCGCGAGATCCCTGCCGCGCGTGGACGATCTCCTGGACGCCTACCGGAAGCGGCAGGACTCCCTCGACGGCGCCCGGTTGTACGACGAGTGGGACCGCCAGATCCTAGGGAAAAGCCCGACCAATCCTTTTGCGAACTGGTCGGTGGCCGAGGGATACTCGGGAAAGCTGCGGATCGAGGTCCGCGTCGTTCCGAGTGGCTTGAGCTTCCAACTCGAAGGCTACGATCGCAGGGGGAAGCGGACGCTCTTCGCCTACTTCAGCTCCCGAGAAGACGTCTGGTTCGTTCAGCCGGCGGAAGTGACGGCGCAGGAGAGGGCAAAAGTCGGAGCGCCGATGGTCACCCTCGCCCCCGGGGCGATCGAGGCCTTCGATTTCCTGGGCGACTCCCAAGCCTCGACGCCGCCCGAGTGGTTCAAGCGTCCTGACCGCCAGGAGCCGCTCGACCGGATGGTGCGCGATGTGCTCCTGGCCTTGGCCGGTCCCCGCGATCGTCGATGCCTCGCGATGGACGTGCCGGACGGCCTTCTCGGCGCCGTACGCACGGCGACCACGCAGGACAAGGTCAATCTGAGCGTTCTCAAGCGTCGACTGCGAACGAGCCTCCCCTACGAGCGCGTCGATGGCGCGAAGGCGGTCGTCTGGCGGCCCCGGGATCCCCTGGCCACCGAACGCTCACGGGCCGACCGGACCGCCCTCCGCCGGTTCGTCGATCGGACGCTCTCGCAGTCCGCGATCGAGATTCGCGATCGCGCGAAACTCTTCTACGAGACGAGTCCGGCTCGCTCGGCGATCGCCTTGGATTGGTCGTTCCGCACCGCTTCCCTGGTTGCCCGGTCGCCGTCGAACGATTCGCTTTGGGACGGACTCTACCGCTTCCTCGGGGCCATTCCCGACGTTCAATGGTCGCGCCTGATGCGCGGAGAAGGGTTCACCGCGAAGGCTCTCGGTCTGACGCCGCGCCTGCAGACCCTCCTCAACGAGGAACAGAACCTGCCCCTGCTCGGACCGAGCGATATGCCCGACCTCTACCAACATCCGCTTGAGACCTTCGACCGAACGTCGGTGGGCGACGCGACGATCCGCTTCGAGGTCGCCGACGTTCCCGTGGAGATCGCGTGGACGAGCGACCAGACGGAACCGACGGCGGGGGCCGGCCCGCGCGACGGGCTCGTCAACTCGACCATGTCGATCCCGTACTTCTATCGCCTCGGCGAGTACCGGACGACCGCCACCCGGGAGGCTTACGAGGCCATGATGGACAAGTTTCGGATCCGCTATGGCGTTCGTTCCGACTGCCGGGTGATCGTCGGGCTTCCCCACGGTTGCGCCGTCGTGGCGGAGTTTCAGGGCGTCCCCCGGATGGAGGCCAAGGTCGTTCGGTACTCCGAGCTCCCGGCGGCGCTCCGGGACGCCGGCTGGGCGAAGGCGAACGCCTCGGGAATCGACTCCGCCAAACGGATAAGGCAGAGCATGTCGCCGGATCCTTAGACGGTCTGCGCCATCCGGAGGCCGACGGAACCCCGCTCGCCCGTCAGCGCCCACCCTTCGGGCGTTCGGGCTGCCGTTCCGACGGTTCCGACCGCGTAGTCGAACCCCTGCCACCGGTAACTGACACGGTGGGGCTGGACATCGACCAGGGCGGCGCGCGTCGGGTCCCACTCGAACGAGAGGGTCAGCGGCGCCAAGCCCTTGGGGGCGATCTGCACGGAGAAGCCACGCTCCTCGAACCGCACCCGCAGGGTTCGTGCACCGTCGACCGGAAGCTCGACGACGAGGCTCTTCCCTTCCTCGCGGATCTTGGGCTTCCCGGCGAGCCGAAGTCGGCGACCCTCTACAACGAAGTAGCCGCCCGCACCCGGCTCGGTCGACCCCGGCGTCCGGCTCCAATGGTAGCCGTCGAGGACGGCGGGCATCCGCTGTTCGACGTCGTGCGACCGGGTCGCCTCTTTGAGGAACGGCTGGGGGTTGCGGTCGCTGTAGACGGTCAGGTCGCGCAGGTAGATCAGGTCGCCCTTCAGGTGGAGGTCGGCGCGGTAGAAGCGGCTCTGGTACCAGATGGAGTTCTCGACCCGCTCCACGTTCCCAAACGGATCGTCCAGCATGGCCTGGACCTGCGGGGGGGTCTCCTTGAACGCACGTTTGAACCGCCGTCCCGACTCCCCCATCGTCTCGACGTGGACCTTGCCGCCTTCGCGAAGTTCGGCGAGGGCCTTCATCTGGCGCGGGTACGCGTCGGCCATCTCGGGCCAGCCGAAGTTGTTCTCCTGGCCAAGCTGGGCGTAGGCGAACCCGAGGGTCGGGGCCTCCGCGATCATACGGAGGAAGTTTCGGATGAACTCGGGCGAGCGGCCCGAGGGCCAGACCGGTTCCATCGTGTCCGGACCGCCGCCCCGCCGCCCTCCTGGCATCGGAAAGCCGTTCTCGTAGTAGTAGACCGGGTCTTGGCCGAGCATCCGGAAGACCGGCGTGTCGATCTGCGATTTCCGGTCGAGCGCGGGACTCCAGCAGTTCGTCGTGCTGGGGTAGTAGCCCGCGATCGGCGCGCCCCAGATCGTGAAGCCGTCGGTCGCGATCTGGTCGCGGCACACCGCGTAGGCGTCGACCCCGTAGTGCGCGGTAAGGTGGGCCATCGTGATCGAGTCGAGGTTCCAGCTTGCGACCGACTTCGGATAGACGCCCCAGACCCGCCGGAACTCCCGCATGAACGCGTCGGCCAGCTTGATGCGCTCGTCCGTGGTGTAGCCGATCGTGAAGGCCACCGACGGATAGTGGTCCCATTCGTAGCCCGGTCGGCCCCGCCACTCGACGCCCGCCGTCCGGCAATGCATCTCGTTCATCTCGAACCAGACGCCCACCTCGTGGTCTTTCGCCTTGTGCGCCTTGAGATACTCGACGAAGGGACCGGAGACGAGGGCGTCGAACTGGAGCAGCCACGTCGTCGGCAACCCGTGGGCCAGGCTGATCTCCATCTGCTTCTGGAGGGGGAGGAACAGGTCCATCGGTCCGCGCGGCTCGACGCCGCGCAGAAAGTTGACCACGTTGACGCACCGCACCGCCCCCTTGACGCCTCCAGGTTCTAGCAGGGCGCCGGACCGCGCAACGATCTGGGAAGCCAGCACGGCCTGGCCGGAGTACTTGAGAAGCTCGCGCCGGGAGATCACGGCCCGGATTCTATCCGAGCGAAATCTAAACTTCAGAAGCGCGAACGCCCTCGGTGTCCGGATAGATGCGAACGCCATCCACCCAGGTCTCCCGCATGTCGACGCGGTAGACCGTCCGGGCCTCCGCCGTGTCCGGAGTCGCGAGGAGTGCACGGTACTCCGAGGGCGTCATCCCCGACTCCCGACGGAAGGCGGTGGCGAACGACTGTCCCGAGGCGTAGCCGAGTTTCATAGCGATCGCGACCGTCGAGAGTCGTCCCCCTTCCAGCATCCGTTTCGCGTCCGAGAGCCGCTTCGCCCGTGCCCAGTCGCCCGGCGACGCGCCGGTCTCGCGCACGAAAAGCCGGTGGAGCCACACGCTGGAGACGCCCAGGCGCGCGGCGACTTCGTCGACGGTCGGGCGAACGGCGCTCCCGCCCATCATCGCCCGTTGGGCCTGCCGGATCAGACGGCTGTTCTTCCGTTCGTCGCCCTCCTCCAACTCGACGATCGACGCGACCAGCAGGGCGCCGAGGGCCGCGACGATCTCCGGCAGAAAGCGTCCGCCGTCCCGGTGCGCCGCGAAGACCCGATGCACGAGCGCGCTGATCTCGGTTTGGCGGGTTCGCCGCGCGGTGAGGGTGCACGCCGCCTCCACGAGGTTTAGGGGAAGCCGCTCCGGCGCGAGGTGGACGGTCACCAGTTCGCAAGGCTGGAGGTTCGAGTCGACTGCCCCGTGGACGACCTCCGCCGGAACGACCAACGCTTCTCCCGGTCGGATCGCGAAGCTCTCCTCCTCGACGAACCAGTCGAGCTGGCCGCGAACGACCACGCAGATCTCGATCGTGTCGGGGTGGTAGTGCGGTCGGTTGCGGTCGACCTGCCCCTCGGCGCTCGTCACCTTCTGGACCCTCACGAACGGGGCCGCGACGTGCGGGAGGCTGAACTGGATCCTGTCGTCGGAAACCTGCATCACGTTCTCTTGTGTGGATCGAACCTTACGAATCCGGGATTCAGAGCCCGAACCGTACCCTCGAACCCAGGTTGCCCCCAACGGAACGCCGTGACCTCACCCTCCTCGAACGCCTTATCCTGACTGATAGCTTCCTATGGGATCGCCGAGGGCCATACCGACTGTTCAATCGTCCGTCCTCATGTCCAACTCGACGTTCGCCTTCACGCCGATTCCGGGCTACCTCGTGCCCCGGCTTCGGCTTTTACCAAAAACGCGTGCATCCCGTCCTTTATCTCGTTGGAGCCGGAATGGGTGACGCTCGCCTCCTTTTCCTCCTCGTCGGGGAAGAGGTCGAAGCGAGAGCGTCTTGGGGATCATTCGTTGCGAGCCGCGTTCCCAAGAAGCGTGTGAAACGCAAGGGGTGCCGGACGGGTACAACGCGGGGCATCCCACATTCCACCGACGCTCGATGATAAACGACGCCTCTTTCCTGCGGAGCCTCTCTGCGCTATCTTTCCTGGTCGTCGCCGGTACGGCCTCCGGCGCTCTCACGATCCAAAGACTACGCTGCGAGTCTTTGGTGGATCCTCTCGGGATCGACGCGGTTCAGCCCCGTCTGAGTTGGGCGCTCGCCTCGTCCGGGCGGAACCAGCGGCAGACCGCTTACCGGATCCTCGTCGCTTCGAGCGCACGGGCGCTTGCCCGGAACGAAGGCGACCTGTGGGACAGCGGCAAGGTCGCCTCGGACGAGACGTTGAACCTTCCCTACGCGGGCAGACCGCTACGCTCCGGCCAAGGCGCGTTCTGGAAGCTCCGCGCATGGGACGGCGGGGGCGAACCGTCGGCTTGGAGCCGCCCCGCCACCTTCGAGATGGGCCTGCTCTCCCCTTCCGACTGGGGCGCGAAGTGGATCGGTCTTTCGACGGACGTGAGCGCCAAGCCCGCGCCCATGCTCCGACGCGCGTTCTCCATCGGAAGCCCGATCCGTCGCGCCCGCGCCTACGTCTGTGGACTGGGCTACTACGAGCTTCGGCTAAACGGCAAGAAGGTCGGCGATCGCGTGCTCGACCCCGGCTATACGCAGTTCGACCAACGGACGCTGTACGCGACCTACGACGTGACGAACGCGCTTCGGAAAGGGGGAAACGCGATCGGGGTCACCCTTGGGAACGGCTGGTACAACGTCCAGCCCTTGGCGACGTGGCATTTCGATAGCGCGCCTTGGCGGGCCGCTCCGAAACTCCTGCTCCGCCTGGAGATCGAGACCGACGACGGCCGCACACAGACGATCGTCTCGGACGGGGGATGGAAGGCCGCCACCGGCCCGATCGTCGAGAACAGCCTCTACGTCGGCGAGACCTACGACGCCCGTCTGGAAAGGGCGGGTTGGGACCGGCCGGGCTACGACGACCGCGCGTGGGCCCCTGCGATCGTGATGGCCGCGCCGAAGGCGACGATGGCCGCCCAGGCGATGCCACCCATCCGCGTGACGAAGACCCTCAAACCCATTCGGGTGACGGAGCCGAAACCGGGCGTGTTCGTGGTCGACTTCGGGCAGAACTTCGCGGGCATCCCGCGCCTACGGATCTCAGGTCCGGCAGGAACGACGGTCTCGATGCGGTGCGGCGAACGGCTCGCGAAAGACGGCACGGTCGATCAGGCGGACATCGACAAGTACATGACGAAGACGACGCCTCGCCAAGCGTTCCAGACCGACCGGTACACGCTGAAGGGCGGCGGGAAGGAGACGTACGAACCGCGGTTCACCTATCAAGGCTTCCAGTACGTTGAGGTAACCGGGGCTAAGGACGAGCTCACCGTCGAGAACGTCGAGGGCCTCGTGGTCCACACCGACGTGGCGCGCACGGGCGAGTTCGCCTGCTCGAACCCACTGCTGGAAAAGATCCTCGACAGCGCCCGGTGGGCCTACCTCTCGAACCTGGAAAGCATCTTCACCGACTGTCCCCACCGGGAGAAGAACGGCTGGACGGGCGACGCCCAGCTTGCGAGCGAAGGTGGGCTTCTCGGTTACGACAGCGTGACGGTCTACCGGAAGTGGCTCGACGACGTCGCCGACGCCCAGAAGCCCGGCCCCAATCTCGCGCTTATCGTTCCGACTCCCGGCTGGGGAAAGGGCGAAGGCTCGTTCGCCCCCGCCTGGGACGTCGCGTACATCGAGATCCCTTGGAACGTGTATCTGTATACCGGCGACAAAAGTCTCCTCGAAAAGCGCTACGCAGGCTTCACGACCTACCTCGACTGGCTGGCCACCCAAGGCAAGGACCTGATCATCGAGGGAATTCTCGGCGACTGGTGTCCCTGGAAGACCGAGACTCCGGTGGAGCTGACCTCGACCGCCTACCTGTTCCACGACGCCGTCCTCGTCTCGAAGGCGGCGACGGTCCTTGGTAAACCGGCGGAGGCGCGCAAGTACGCCGACCTCGCGGAGCGCGTGAGAAAGGCGTTTAACGCCAAGTTCTTCGACCCGAAGACCGGCCTCTACGCAAACGGCAGCCAGACCGCGCAGAGCGCCGCGCTGTACTTCGACCTCGCCGAACCGAAAGATCGCCCCGCCGTGCTGAAGGCGCTTCTCGACAACGTCGCGCGGTGCGACGACCACATCGATGCGGGCATCCTGGGCTCGAAGTACCTGCTCAACGTGCTTACCGCCGAAGGGCACACCGACGTCGCCTACCGGGTCGCCAGTCAGAAGACGCTCCCGAGCTGGGGCTGGTGGATCGAGCAGGGAGCGACCACGATGTGGGAGCAGTGGAACGGCACGGACTCGCGCAACCACATCATGTTCGGTGAGATCGCCGCGTGGTTCTACAAGGCTTTGGCGGGAATCAACCCCGATCCGGCGGCGCCCGGCTTCAAGCACGTCCTGATCGCCCCCCACCCAACGGGCGACCTGACGCGTGCAAGGGCGAGCCACGAGTCGGCCTACGGCCTCGTCGAGAGCGGCTGGTCGCGTGAGGAGGGCGTCTTCCGATTGTCGGTCACGATCCCGGCGAACACGACCGCGACCGTTACCCTGCCCGCCTCGCGAACGGCGGCGATAGCCGAAGGTGGAAGGGCGGTCGCCCCGAAGGATCGGACAGACGACCACGCCACCGTAGAGATCGGCTCCGGCCGCTACACGTTCGTCGTCCGCGACGCAAGAGGAAAATGAACCGTCTTCCTCGCGACTCGTCGGCTGGGCGATGGAAGATCCAACGTCTGGCCGACGGGTCTTCAAGCGGTTCGCCGTTCTGCTCTCCACAGGGTGGTCCCTCCCGATCCTCCTTCAGACCCCCGATCTCAACCTCGTCGATGCGAGGCGGATTCCCATCTCGAGGCGGACCAACGCGTCGGCCCCCGAGTGTCCGCTTCTGGACGGAGGCAATGACGCCTTTCCGAACCCTGCGGCAAGGTCGTGCTCGTCGATCTCTGGGCCACTTGGTGTCCCCCATGACGGAAAGAGACGCGCGCTCTTGTCCGCATCGCGAAAAGCCTGAAAGCCGAGGGGCTCAACGAAGTGCTTTCCGAACGCTCCTTTGGAAACTGCTCTCGGAGACCGCCCCTTAACCCGTCCAGACCTAAGCGGAGCAGGATCCCTTCGAGACTTCGACAAAAGAGCCCCTGAACCATGATAGGAGCATTCACCTTATTGGTCGATAGCCTTTACCAGTTGCGGAATCTTGAGGATCAGAAGACGGGTGGCGTGCACACAAGCCCGCCATACAAGGAGGGGACGGCCTGATACAGGTTCACGTAAAAACCGCATCCTCGTAACATCGTTTGGCGCCCTAGAAGGTTCTGCGCTACGATGCCTCCGTTCGCGACTATTCGTCACGACGAGAATACTTCGAAGACACTAAGTTTTCGGGGGTCACGAGTCAAAGCAATGTCGATCTTTGCCACCCGAACCGGCGCCGTCGCCACCTTCGTCGTCGCTACCGCCCTTGCCTCCGCCCAGAAGCTCCCCGATCGCCAGCCGGTCGCCGATAGCGTCCTTCCCACCCTCTTCTCCAGCCGCGCTTTGGCCCGCATCCCCTCGTCCGAGCGCGTCCAAGTCACGCTCAGCCTCCAGCCACGCGATCCCTCTGGGCTTGAAGCCTACGCCGATGCCGTCAGCACACCGGGGTCGCCACAGTACCACCGGTTCCTCACCCCGGCCCAGGTCGGTGAGCGCTTTGGGGCGAGCGCCGCCGACCGGCGGGCCGTGAGCGCCTATCTTGCCCGTAAGGGTCTGATCGTCACCCTCGTCGCCCCCAACGGCATGGCCGTCCTCGCCGAAGGTCCCGCTGCCCAGGCCGAGGCCGCCTTCGGCACGCGACTATCCTATTTCCAAGGGGCCGATCCGATCACCGGTCAGGCCAAGACCTTCCGCGCCAACGTCTCGGCGGTCACCCTCCCCGCGTCGTTCGCGAAGGTCGTCACGAACGTCTCCGGCCTGGAGACGCTGAGTCGCCCGATGCCGCGCGTCACCACCCTGACGCCTGCCCAGGTGAACGGTCTCTACAATCTCACCCCCGCCCACAACTCCGGCTACAACGGTCAGGGCCGTAACGTGGCGATCAGCAACTTCGATGGGTTCAAACTCTCGAACGTCCCCCTGTTCGTCTCGCGGTACGGACTCCCTACGCCGAGCGGCGGAGCCGGATCGAACATCCAGGTCGTGACGGTCGGGACCGGCGCCCAGAACGGGACGGCGCAGGGCGAGGGCGATCTCGACATTGAAATGGTGATCGCCTCCGCGCCGCTCGCGAACGTTCGCATCTACGACTCGACGGATCTGATCGGGGTCTTGACCCGCGAGGCCTCGGACAACTGGGCCGACGTGATTACCGAAAGCTACGGCTGGAGTCTCAGCGCGAGCCAAGCGCAGGCCGCCCATAATCAGCACCTCGCGATGACCGCACAGGGCATCACGTACTCCGCGGCCTCCGGTGACAGTGGGACGGACATGACGCCCTACTCGTATCCGAACTACGATCCCGAGGTCTTGCAGGTGGGCGGCACGATCGCCGACGTGAACGCTACCACGGGAGCCCGCAACACCGAGACCGGATGGAGCGGCAGCGGCGGCGGCTGGGTCTACAACACCCTGAGCTGGAACGTTCTTCCCTCCTGGCAACGGGGCACGGGCGTGCCGACTAACATCAACCGCCGCCTCGTCCCGGACATCGGCCTCCATGCGGCGGGCTCGAACAACAACGCCGGGGCCTATTACATCTACTACAACGGAAGCCTCTACTCGTTCCTGGGCACGAGTTGCGCCTCACCCCTGTTCGCCGGATCGCTCGGCGTCGTCGAGCAAAGGCTCGTCGCGGCGGGCAAGTCGGCCCGTCAGGGTCGGCTGCAGAACTTTATCTACGGTCAGAACGGGACGAGCGCGGTGTACTACGACGTCACATCCGGCACGAACGGGCGTCTCCCGAAGACGGCGAACTCGAACACCCTGAACGGCGCGACCTCGAGCGCGACCGTCGGATGGGACTTTGTGACCGGCTGGGGTTCGATCGACTTCAACGCCTTTTACAGCGCGCTCCTTGGCCGCGCCTCACCGTAGGCGTCGCCTTCCAGGGCCGACGAAATCCTCGTCGGCCCTACTATCGAGAGTCAAAGGAACTCCGCGCAAGAGGCGGAAGTCGGCACCGCCATGCCGAGTCCGGACTGGGACAAGATCTTCTCGTTCAGCGTATCGCCGCTGGAACTGTTGGTTCGAGGCACGGTGATGTATCTGTGCCTCTTCATCGGCCTACGGCTCGCCCTGAAGCGCACCTCCGCCCAATTCGGTCTGTCCGACCTCCTACTGATCGTTCTTATCGCCGACGCCTCCCAGAACGCCCTCGCGGGCGAATACCGCTCCGTGCCCGACGGCCTCGTGCTGGTCGCCGCTCTGATCTTCTGGAACGTCGCCATCGACTTCTTGGGTTTTCGCTTTAAAGCGTTCGAGCGGCTCGTCCATCCTCCCGCGTTGCGGCTCGTTGAGAACGGCGTTCCCTTACGCCGGAACATGCGCAAGGAGCTGATCACGATGGATGAACTGATGAGCCAGCTCCGCGAGCACGGGATAGAGCGGCTGGAGGACGTGGCCGTCGCCCACATGGAAGGTGATGGGGAGATCAGCGTCGTCAAGCGATCCCTCTGAGGGAACGTCGGCGCTTGAAGACTGTCAAAGAGCCATGGCAAACGAGAAAGGGCCGGAAACGGATTTCGGTGACGGCGGCGTCGGCTCACAGAAGGAAGGGTTCGTCGGAACCGACCGTGGCATCGTCTCTAACGAGCAACGGATTCCGGACGAAAACCCTACCCTGATGCAGGACGGCGGGTCGAACCGGGCCCAGGGTTCAGGAGAGGCCGAGGAAGGGCAGCCCAATGCCGGAGCGGGCACGGACACCCGCCTTCTGGATTCGGAGCGCCACTCCGGACTAAGCGGCGGCGAGGCTTCGATCGGAGACTAAGAACGGCTCGACGGACCGCCTGAGTCCGCCGAACAATTTGCGGTGCGGCCGGGTCGGAGAACGTACAGCGATGAGCAACCAGTACGAGAAGAAGAATCCCCTCACCCAGTATCCCAAGCCCCCCTTTCCCGAGCAGCCCCAGTCGGCGCCGGGAACGGTGCACAAGATGGTCCCGCCCCCTGACCACGGGGAAGATTCGTACGAGGGGAAGAACCGTCTTCCAGGCCGGAAGGCTCTGATCACCGGCGGCGATTCGGGCATCGGGCGCGCCGCCGCCATCGCCTTCGCCCGAGAAGGCGCGGATGTGGCGATCGTCTACCGCCCCGAAGAGGAGGTCGACGCCCAAGAGGTCGTGGAGCTGATCGAGAAGGCGGGACGTAAGGCCCTCGCCCTTCCCGGCGATATCCGTGACGAGGCGTTCTGCAAAGAGCTGGTCGAGAAGGCCGTCGCCGAACTCGGCAGCATCGACATCTTCGTGAGCAACGCGGGCAAGCAGACCTCCCAGCCCAGCATCGAGGATATTACGACCGAGCAGTACGACGCGACGTTCAAGACCAACGTCTACGCGCCTTTCTGGATCACGAAGGCGCTCCTGCCCCACTTAGAGCCGGGTGCTTCCATCATCAGCACCTCCTCGATCCAAGCCTCCGACCCCTCGGAGTCGTTGCTCGACTACGCTCAGACGAAGGCGTGCAACGTCGCTTTCGTCCAGTCGCTTTCGGGGCAGCTGATCGCGAAGGGCATCCGGGTGAACGCGGTCGCGCCCGGCCCTTTCTGGACCCCGCTCCAGCCGAGCGGTGGTCAGACCCAGGACAAGGTTAAGCAGTTCGGCTCCGAAACGCCGTACGGTCGTCCCGGACAGCCCGCCGAGATCGCTCCAGTCTACGTGTTTCTCGCCTCCCAAGAGTCGAGCTACGTGACGGGTGAGGTCTACGGCGTGACCGGCGGCGCAGGATTCAAGTAGGTCGCACGATGATTGCGGTCGTCACGGGCGGAGCGCAAGGGATCGGGGCAGCCGTTGTCGATCGGGTAAGAAACGAGGGTGGGACGGTCGTCGTGGTGGACGAGCGTCCCTGCGACGTTCAGGTCGATCTCGCCGACCCGACTCAGGTCGAGCTCGCCTGCATCGAGATCGTAGCGCGCTATCCAAAGATCGATCTGCTTGTGAACAACGCGGGGATCGGGGGCGCTTGGATTCCCCTTGATGAGCAGAGTCTCGGCGATTGGGATCGTGTTCTCGCGATCAACCTGCGTGCCCCTTACCTGATGACGAAGGGGCTCATCGCAGCCTTGGAAGATGGGGGTTCCGTGGTCAATATCGCCTCGACGCGCGCGCTGATGAGCGAGCCGAACACAGAGGCGTACGCCGCGAGCAAAGGCGGAATCGTGTCCCTCACACACTCGCTAGCGGTCTCGCTTGGATCACGCGGCGTCCGGGTCAACGCGATCTCGCCGGGCTGGATCGAGACGGGCGATTACGCGGCGCTTTCGCCCGCAGCCCACGCCCAGCACCCCGCCGGAAAGGTTGGGCGACCGTCCGACGTGGCCGAGGCCGTGCTCTATTTGGCCGGAGCAGGCTTTGTCACCGGAACCAACCTCGTCATCGATGGCGGGATGGTCCGTAGAATGTCGTATGTGGAGTAGCTGGACTTACACGAATCCTTAGGCCTCGCACTAAAACGTGCGCTTAAACCGTCCACCTTACGCCGAAAGGTAGACGAATGGGCGGGCTTGATCTATAATGGTCACGCAACGTTACAGGGGTTTCCCTGTGTCGGCGTCCAGGGTCGGTCTCTTTTAGGGGATCGCGCCCCCTTCGCACGGTAAAAAAAGGTGTCATCGTAGTGCTCTTAACCCAAACCGGTATCCGAAGCGCGGGCGCGCTCGGGATGCTCCTGGTCGCCGCAGGCGCGGCGCACGCGGGCGCGCTGGCTCCGCAGAAGAAGGCTCCGGCCGACTCGCGGGTGTCCACCGCCCAAGCGCAACGTCTGCTCGCGGTCCGCTCCGCCCATTTCGTCGAGAACAAAGGCCAGTGGGCCCCCCATGCCCGCTTCCTCGCCAAGGGACATGGCGTCAACGTCTGGTTCACGGACCAAGGCATTCGCTACGATCAACGCTTCCTTAAGGGCGGCAAGTTCACGGGACAAGCCGTGGACGTGACTTTTGGCGGCGAGCAAAGCTTCCGGCCGGTGGGTCGGGGCGACGTTGGAAGCCGCTCGGACGTTCTGCAAGGCAAGGTTCGGGCTTCGAACATCCGTTCATACCGCGAGCTTTACGCTTCGCGCGTGGCGAATGGGGTCGACCTTCGCGGCTACTACGACGCGGGCCATCCCCGTTACGACCTGATCGTCGCTCCCGGCACGAAGCCTGAGTCGGTTCGCCTCGCCTTCAAAGG
>Ga0160428_1001465_pt1 | contig 17681 bp, 21 predicted proteins | sample SolpanmetagenomM_FD_108198 | JGI IMG/M metagenome (GOLD analysis project Ga0160428, IMG submission 108198) | Solar panel surface microbial communities from Lawrence Berkeley National Laboratory, California, USA - M | ecosystem: Engineered > Built environment > Solar panel > Unclassified ... | reverse complement strand
TGCTGGACGGTGGCTGTTAGGGCGGTGAGGGTGGAGGAGGTTGTGGAGAGGGTGCGGGATTGGGAGACTGCTAGGCGGAGGGTGGGCATGTCTTAGGTATGTGCTGTGATCTTGATATGGGAGAAGTTATAGAGAGGAGCCATTGGATCATTGACCCCCCGCAAAGTGACGGGTCTAGCTCCGGCGGCGAGCCATGTAAACATGCAGTACTTATCCCAGTTCAGATGTCGATGTCCGATTTCGATACTGCTAGTGTGAGGAGTGCTGGAGTACTTTAGAATAGCTAGGCTGCCTCTACCTTGCCGTACTCTTGATAAGGTAGAGCTTAGGATAGGTGCCTATCAAAGTAATCCAGCTATATCCTGGGTTGTGAAGACTGCTGGTGATGGACACTCAATCTTGAAACGGGGTAGGTAGTAGCACATAGAATTGAGGACGTTTACCACGGACGCTCGAAAGATGTTGTTCTCATATGCTTGATCAAGCCTACATCGGAGCCAATATATAGTTTACTAAGCTATCCACTCTAGCATCTCATCCGCCCCCACGCTTACTCCTCATCAGTATCAGTATCGGTGTCACTATCACTATCGTCACTGTCTTCCTCCTCAGTATCACTCTCGTCATCGTCCTCCTCTTCCTGTTTGATGCGCCTAGTCTTAGGCTTGGCCTCTCCACCTCTCAGAGCATTCATCTGCCCAGCAAGCGAGTCCTCTTCTGGCTCGCTGATCTCACCTTCATCCACAATCTCCTCCGCCTGTGTTGGTTCTTCCACCTTCATAATGATATCCTGGGCATGGTCGAATCCGAGATAGCTATCGCAGATGAAGTGAAGTCGGAAAGGATACTCTGCAGCTTGTGGCGGAGCTTGAAACTGTGCTTTGAGAGTGACGACGTTGAAAGTTGGAGTGACCCCGTCTGCTTGGAAGATGGGCTTATCAAAGGTTTGGAACTTAAAAGGTGGTACAGCAATTTTGCCTGATTTCGGCTCGGAGAGAAAGGCGCGATAGGAGGGAGGGTGGTCGCGGGGGAAGTAAGGAGCGTGCGCAAGCGGGGGCTGAATAGTTTGTTCGCCTTTGCGACCATGGAGAGCGTCCAAATCGCCCTCCTTGGGATCAAGGTCTTCAAGATCGGCTTCGTTGACTTCGGGAATGTTCGTTGTACCAGGAGGAATTACGCGGATTTTGATAACAAGCAGGATCAAACTGCCAGGTGTGATATGCTTTTCGCCAGTAACTTTGAAGAAGGCTCTTTCGACCTTGGCGTAGGGTAGTTTTGTTGCCGTTGACATTGCCGTCTTGTACTTATCTTCGCTAAGTAGACCAGGTCCAATACTTAGTCTTCGTCGTTCCTGTTCGGTGAGGTTCATGAATGCTTGGATAGTCAGGTTCTTGCTTGCAGTGGATTCGCCAATCGAGCGTGCAATTTCAGGAGTAAAGTGTGGTAATTGGAGGAGTGCGGATCCTCCTGGAGGAATAGCCTGGATGAGGCCTTTGGTGGTCTCATATGCTGACAGCAGAGGCTGTGCATTACCCCATGTTGGTAACATGGTCAGGTAAGCCTCGTTCAGCTGTTGCGCTACTGCAGCAGCTTCGAACTTTTCTAAGATATTGTTAGATTGTGCAAAGATTCCTGCATATAGCATTTACACACCCTCATTCAGCGTCACATCACCAAGGTCAATACGACCGAGATATGCCCAAAGCAATGACAGCGTCTTCCTCCTTGTCTCATCTTCCAAGCTCTCTAGCTGGCGTCGGTCTTCTTGGGTGAGTTTAAGCGAGGAGTTGGTGGACATAACGTTCTTCTCAACTGTGGACAATCCAGAAGAAGCTCTGCTACCATTTCGAACCTCTGCGTATTCGTCTCCAGCACTGAGCACGCTGACAACAGAACTGGATGTCATTTCTTCCTTGTATTCTTTGAAAAGCTTGCCTGCCGTGGAAAGCAAGATATTTTCTTTTGTCATGCGTTGCGTACCGTACCACCAGCTACCAAGCAGGTAAGGAAGTAAGACCCCGAGAATACCTCCATAGAGTAGCAAAACATATTTCCCGTTGGACTCTGAGACCAGGAACGTCGGCAATGCGATACCAATGCTGAAGCTTTGTTTACCATCAGGATGACCATATAGCTCGTAGTTCTTTCTGATATCCTCATCCGTTAATGTCTTGAACGCTTTTGTAATCTCCACCCATTGATCGTTGATATCTTGTATTGTCTCATTCTTTGTTTCGTCTGGTCGGCGTTTATCTGGATGTTGTGTGATTGAGAGTTTGCGGTAGTGTGATTTTATCTTCTTCTCGTCCACGCTCTACAATGTCTCGTCAGATATCATTCTCATTCATCGATTTTGTCTGGCAACCTACACGCGACAGTCCGAGCACCTCATAGGGGTCCCAAACTTTTACTGCTGTTCTCGATGTGTTCGCTACCAAATATATCATCCAGGCTATCACAGCCCATCCCACAGCTGCTGCTATCATTCTCTTCAACTTGCGCTCAGCCCTCTTCTGCTTTCGCCTCTGCTTTTCGATGACATCTGCTTCATCTGGTCTGAAATCTGATTGTATTCTCGGGGCTGTGTTTGCGGCTTCTTTGCTGGGCTTGAATGCAGAGTATGTGAGCGGTATCGTGACGATCCCGGCTAGTGTGGCAACAAAGAAAGGGAAGAATTGTCCCTAATGATAAGTTAGCATATGCAATAGTGCTAGGATCAGCGATAGCATACCTGCTCATCATAGTTGTAGTCTTGCGACATTTTGAGATGTCTTGAGACGTCTTTGCGCCGGACGAGGGACGGAAATTAGTAGATGCGTGTCAACGAGACAGTCTCTATAGCAGGGCTTTTCTTTCAAGCTACTTTGCTAGGGTAGGCAAAATCAAAGCTAATGCAGTAAATTGTTTCAGTCGCGCATCAGAAAGGACACTTGCACGTTTCAGATTCGCATTCAGGGTTCAGATAGGGGCTGTCTACTTTTGGGCAACATCTTGGAAAGCCACAGTACTGCCATCTCTGCGCAGACGACAACGCCTTTGCTACCACAGTGATACTTCTGTTACATATCTATGAGGTGCTTAGACTCCTGGAGGAAAATTACACTGCTGCGATCACTGTGCAATGTCTCATACCACATCTTACTACCCTGAAGCGTTGCGAGTTTCAATGTGTGCTTCTCATCGCAATGCTCTATACTGGTCGGCGTCTATCGTGTATCGAAGTACAGCGGTTCTCTAGTCGTGTCCACCTGAACTTTATGAAGGCCAGAGATTGCGAAATCAACATATTGTCACTTCTTTTTACGAACTGCTGGCTTGTGGGATCTGAGACTCTTCTTTAACGGTTCAATCGGGAAACAAAACCTAAGCAGTAGCCGTTCTAGCCATCGCCTGGAAGATGCGGTAGAACTAGTAGGCCAGTAGCTGCTCACGACATGACAACCTCCTGCTGCTTGAGAGCACCATTCGGCCAAGGAATGGCGAGGCTGTGCAATGCAGTATTTTGTGAACGTCGACAGCTATCAACAACCTTGACAAACGCACCAACATCAGCATTAACACCAAGAGCGAATGCCAGCCTCGACTGCAAGCGCGAAGAAGAAAGCTCAGCACGACATAATCAGGCCGGTTAATATATTACCCCAGACGATTTCTCCGCACCCCCCACACAGATCTGCTGACAGATGGCGGGAATACGGCGCGGCCAGACCAAACCGCATCTGTCAATGATTTCCTTCATGTCGTTCTTCCACCATTTACCGACCTATCATCTTCCAGTTCCGCATACACTCTGCTTCACGTGTGCGTCGGGTTATGCAGCTAAGCCATGTAACTTTCAGCTCAGAAGGTCATCGCCCGCTGTGCTTTGTCCCGTGCGATAGCTAGGCTTTGTATATATATCCGCAGCTGTCCACTTCCCACATTCCATCCTTTGGCTTTCTTCTTGCTTTCGCCACTATCAAACACTCTGTTACTCTGATATTGTCAGGCATTCTACTCAAAAATTACTCATCAACTTGTCACTGCTCCTGCCATCGAACATGCAGCGAAATATTGATGACCCCAAGCATCAAGTGGACGTTATCTATCTTGATAATGTCAAGGAAGACCAATATGAGAGTGGTGGCCGTACCGACATTCCCGAATCCATCCGTAATCTGAGTCCAGAGGAGAGGAAGCGAGCAGAGAAGGCACTGGTGCGCAGGATCGATCTTCGACTCTTACCAATGCTTGTATTGATGGTGCGTCCAAAAATCAGCCATTGCTTTCCAGTGGTGTCGTACTGACTTATTACAGTATATCATGAACTATCTTGACAGGTACTTTATTCGCCTCACCGAAACTCAGTAACCTCTTCACCGTAGCTAATCTGTATCCAAGAAATAACATTGCCGCGGCACGACTGACGGGTAAACTTGGCTTGCAAAAAGCCTTGAAGATGAACGATACACAATATCAGACTTGTGTTAGTATTCTCTTCGTGGGATACCTCTTGATGCGTACGAATCTGTCACACAACTCGAACCCTTTTCATACTAGCTAATCCATGAGAACAGAGGTGCCATCCAATCTTCTCCTCAACAAGATCGGAAAACCTGCAATCTACCTGCCCACGGCGATGGTGATTTGGGGAGTCATATCTGCCTGCACAGCAGCAGCTAACTCATATGGTGGAATGGTCGCCATAAGATTCTTCTTGGGTGTTGTTGAAGCTGCGTACTTTCCTGGCTGGTTTGTTGCAAACTCCCTCATGCACTTCAGAAGATGGCTCTGACGCTTATTGAATAGTCTGTTCTTCTTGAGCTGCTGGTACACCAGGAAAGAGCTGGCACTTCGGACGGCAATGCTATATGCTGGGTCATTGATCTCTGGCACGATCAGTGGTCTGATTGCGGCAGGTATCACCTATGGCCTGGACGGTGCCAAAGGGCTTGAAGCTTGGAGATGGTACGTCGAGCATATCAAGCTGTAGCAAAAGACTCTCACAAGCTAACATGAACTAGGCTTTTCATCATCGAGGGAACAATCACAGTCGTGATCGCATTCGCTGCCTATTTCGTCTTGCCTAATCTTCCCCGTGAGACATTACTCCCTTTGTAACGCCACTATCACATCCATACTGACCACAAAAAGGTACAACTCCATGGCTTAGCGATTTCGAGCGCGATCTAGTACGTAAACTTTCACTCCTGCCCCAATGCCTACAACCTCTAATCGATTCCTTTCTTTTAGGCATGCGAACGACTCAGAGAAGATGTCGGTCTCGACGACTGGACCAGCAGCGAAGACCAAACCTTCTTCCACGGCTTCTACCTCGCCCTCAAAGACCCCAAAGTCTACCTCCTCATGGCTTGCGCTACAGGCATCGTCTCGTCCGGAGGAGTCACAAACTTCTTCCCTTCTGTCGTCAACACTCTCGGTTTCAACAAACTCGATACACTCCTCCTAACCGCACCACCATATCTCCTTGCCGTGATCACAGTGTAAGCTAGCCTAACTTCAATCCCAACGCACTAAAATTGAACACCCTGCTAAACTCGCGATAGGAGCACAAACGCATGGCATGCCGACCGCACAGGCGAACGCTGGCTGCACATCGTCCTTCCTCTCTGCGTCTCCATCCTCGCTTTCATCCTTGCCGCCGCAACGGAAGGTGTCGGACCAAGATATTTCGCCATGATGATCATGCCCGGAAGTTTCTAGTAAGCCCATTTCCCCCGCCCCCTTCCTCCTTCCCATCGTTCTCTATCCACCACCAAGCTATACGTATACATATATTCACAATCACCACAGCGCCTCCTTCGTCGTCTGCTACGCCTGGATCAGCAACTCCCTGCCCCGCCCCCCAGCCAAACGCGCCGCCGCTCTCGCCATGATCAACGCCGTCAGCAACGCCACGAGCATTTATGTCTCGTATCTCTACCAGAGCAAGTGGAAGCCTCGCTACGTCTTCGCAATGTCCTTCAACGTCGGCACAGCACTCATGGCCATCATCGCCGCCACGCTTCTGAAAGTAATGCTTGTGCGCTTGAACAAGAAGTTGGAGAGGGGCGAACATGTTGAGGGTGCTGTTATTGGGGAGGGTGGGGCTGCTAATGATGCGGCTAGTAAGGGGGGATTTAGGTTCTTGCATTGATTTTTGAGGTGATTGGGTGGCAGGCGCGATTGATATGTGTTGGTGGTTAAAGGAGCTAGAGTTGTGAAAGGCGGTTTGGGTATTTTTGATGTAGTGGAGGATGTATTGAGGGTGGTGTCTTGGTGCCAACCCTGTTCTGTCGTTGGTGAATGCTTGACTTGGGCATCGTCTGGACTTGTGTGTACACTATGCTGCGCCTACTTGATCTCTCTAGAAGGTGGCAGCAAACCTACACGACCAAAACCGAGCTCACACCACTGTAGTCTCGGCTTAGCTCAATCCTTACTGACGCTAGAAGCAGACCCAGCGAAGTACGCTGCAAGCCAGAAACTGGCATCCCCAAGAACGCACACATCCACCACACCACCCACACCACCCATACCTCCCACCATCCCCCCACTTCATTCCCCCGACTCAACCCATAAGCTGCCCCACATCCCCCGGCGGCCACCTCGTCTGCGCAAAGCTCAAACACCTCTTAATACTCTGCAGCATCTTCCTCGTACTCTCATCACTCATAATATGCGCCTTCTCCTTCCCCTGCTCACCAATCTTCTCCCTTGCACTCCTCTCATGAATACCCACCATCGTCACCCCAATCGGCCACGCCGCCTTGCCAATGCTCACTTGCAAATACTCGTCGTTGGCGTCCACGTACCGCCGTTCTTGCGCCAGTCTGATCAACTTGCAGATTGGCGCTAGCAGGTCGTCCGGGAGTTCGGAGGGGTTGGATGGCAGTTTCTCGAGTTTGCGGTACAAGGGCGTTAGGTGGGAGAGGGCTTGGGCGTAGGAGTTTGTGGCTTGTTGCCCTGAGAGCGTGATTTTTACTGTTGGGTCCCGAGAGGCGAGGGCGCTAGACCAGGCGCGGAAGATGAGGGTGAGCCAGGAGGTCATTTGCCGGGCTAAGAGCAGACGACCGGAGCGTGATGAAGATGGAGGGATTGTGCTTGGGATGAGCATGTCGACTTCTGGAACTGGGAGGAGAGTGGTGGGGATTGGGTCGGAGGGGTTGGGTGTTGTGTAGCCTTCTTCCTGAATGAGCATCAGGGATGAGACTGGGTTCTTCAGACGGTAGTAGCGCCGTAGTCGTTGTGCGTGTATTTCGCCGAAGAGCTGTATTGGTTCCTCCATCTCTCGTAATTTAGTGAATAGCTCCTCGTCTGGGATATCTTCTTGCTCCTCCTGCGGCCCAACAGCATCGTTCGCTTCTTTCTCTGCTAGCTCCTCCGCTGTAGGCAACTCTGGCAATCCCAGCCTCTTCCTCCGTGCTTTCTCTATCCGATCATCTTCTTCCTGCTGTCGTCGCTTTGACTCCTCGGCTAGTCGCATGCGCTTAGCTTCTCTTTCTCGAGCGCGATCGGCGTCCTCATCTTCTTGCTTGCGCTTCTGACTGGCTTTTGCTATTCGTTGGGATTCTATTGCTGCTTGCTCGGCTAGATACGCTGCTTCTCGTGCTGCTTCTACTTCGGAGCGCTTGAGGTACTTTGAAGTGGTGGTGGGTTTGGCTGGGGCAGGTGAAGGTGAGGATTGGCTGGATGTCTTTGCGATCTGAGCCGCCATAAGCTTGGAAAAGTCCATTTTATTTGACGTTGTAGAGTGAGCAAGATTGCGAGATGTGAATGGCTGATGTTGTTGATGGATCGATTTGGCACACGACAGATGTCTACGGAGCTAACGCCGGGCCTGGTTGTCTGAGCTCAATGCGCTCCAGCATCGTAACAACTACTACTAACCTCAAACACTGCTGAAACACCACTCTGACTGCACACCCGATCGTCCTCGCCCTCACTACCCGCCATCATGTCCGCAGCAGCAAAGATCGATCGGCACACTACAACGCCGTTCCTGCTCAAGCTTTTCTACAGCCCAGGCTCCTTCCCGCGTCTCGACGACTTCTCTCCAGATGCTCCACAACCTCCTCATCTCCAAATCTACACATGGCAAAGCTGTTCACTACGAGAGATGACCGCATTGCTCACCTCTGCTCTTCCACATCTTCTTCCCTCGCCAGCAGCAGGCACACGCGTAGCATATCGATTAGTCTATCCAGATACGCGTCCTAATATGACGAGAGGAAATGAACCAGGACGATACATCTCAAAGGAACTGGGAAGTGTGGTGATCGGCGCGACATCTGCGAATTCAGATACACTCATGGATGGTTCAAGTGCGGTGGAAGAGGATGCGAACAAGACGTTACAGGACGCACGTTTCATCATTGGCGACTACGTGTCTTGCGCAATATTACCTCCTCTTCCCAATGGAGCTGTGGCGCCAGTTCCATCAGGTCAAGGTAGTGCGCTGAGAGGTGGCTATGGAGGACCACCTCGAAATGGTGGAGGAGCACCACGGGATGATTTCAGAGGTGGTAGAGATGGGTACGGTCCACCAAGAGAGAATGGATTTGGAGGTAGAGCAGGAGGGCGTGGTGGATTCGGGGGTGGAGGAGGTGGTGGTGATTTTGGACGTGGGCCGCCATCTGGTAATGTGCCAATGGGTGAATGGCGGAGAGGAGAGCAGATACCACAGAATGGGAATGGAGACAGAGGCGGTGGCTATGGTAGAGGTGGAGGCGGAGGTGGCAGAGGTCGAAGAGGAGGAGGGTACTGATAAATCATGAAAACAAGAGTGAATTGCAACCTTGTGGACGTGTTGCAGATTGCGTGTTTCAGATCGCGCCTTCCTGCCACCTTCACGATTTACAAAACCAGAACTTCACATTTGAATCAACATCTCACAATGCGACGATCTCTGGATCACTTCGACTTCACCTTCATATCGAGTGCAGACGAAACGCGAAGCGGCGAACGGAATGAAACACGAGCTCAAGGCAAAAACAGTATGGATCCGCGACGAGCTCGAACCATAGTAAGTAGATGATATCTTCTTCGCTTCCAGATGCTTCAAAACACACATCCAACCCTTCAAATCAAGCAAAACAAGCATTGCTGTACTCAAAGCTAATACTAAAAACCATAATAGTGTCGCGCGAAATGGACCCCGCCACCTCAGCCCTGATACCGTCCTTGATCTCAATGCTTTCCTCTCGTCGCTACGACTACTACTGCCCCACCTCACACTCGAAGGCGTTCTTTATTCTCGTGTGCACAAAGCGCTTCTTTTGATTTCAGGTCGAGGCACGCGGTGGCCAAGCAAGCTCATTGGGTTTAGCGATGCCCTGATTGCTGAGATGACTGCTCGTTTTGGGAGTTTGGATATGCTAAGGCCGGCGTTGTACGAACAAGGTGGTAGACTTGAGGCGTTTGCAGATGAGCAACACTTGGGTAGACATGTGAGTGTTTGAAGTAGCAAGAAATTGAATAATCGACTGACGGACGTATAAGGGACTCATCATGAAATGGATGAGCGATCCAACCAGTCGCGTGTCTCCTTTGAATGCCCATGAGTTTGGCCATCTTGGGTTCAAGCCTGGACAGTGGTGGGTACATCCCGTCTTTGCGTTTCATGACGGCATCATCGACTCTCCAGATCCTCTTGGTGGTATTACTGCCGACCAAGACGGTGCTTATGCGATTCTACTCACAAACAGTGACGAAAGTTCTGCACACAATGTCGAACACTTCACATATCGTTGTCATCCCAAGGACAAGGGCAAGTTCCGCCTAATGAATGCTATACTGCCGCCCAAGCAGAGCATTCGCGTTTTGAGGAGCCATACGCTTCGAAGTCCACATTCACCAGCAGCAGGAGTACGCTATGAAGGACTGTAAGTGTAGCTCTTTGCAATTATATTTCCCCATTACTGGGACGTTTTCGCCTGATCAAGCCGTATCACGCTTATGTATATGTCGACCTTCTGAAACGAATCCAGTGAAGCCTTGCAATATCGGCCATAGCTTCGCTAATACATCAATCTCGCAGATATAAAATCATGTCATATGCAATGCATTTGGTCTCAGGCGAGCTAGCTTGGGACATTACTCTTCGGCGAGATATCGATCAGGTGTCCATGCGCGAAGTTGAGCTCCACCCAAAAGCTGATGAAGTAGATGACTATGTTGAGTATAAGAGGCTTCGTGAAGCACGTCAAGCTGCCTACGATGAAGAGCCAGTCAAAAGCATGCCAACTACTCCGCCAACCCAAACACCGGAGAAGCTTGGATCTTACCGGATGCCTCCAGGAGTCAGTGCTGAGCGTCACCCAAAGGATAGTCCAAACATCCTTCGACACACGCCAAATCAATTCGACCGCAACACTGCGTTCCCTCTTACTCCTGTGCGAGCTGGGCTATCTACTAATGTGTCGCCACTCACTATGCCCGATCGTGTCATGGATGGTACTTCCGACTCCGAGCCTGGACTTCAGCAACACCGCACACGCAACGTGGTCGAAGAATGTTCTCCACGCTCTTCGGTCAACAAAATCTTGTTGAATACCACAAGTCAATATATACCGTCAAGCGAACGAAAGGACAGTGTATGGAGTGCGGGTAGCAAACCGGACGATTCTCCTATGGGTAAAACGTCCGAGCTGCGCAAACTCAGTGTCAGTGAGCAAAGCTCCAAAGTCGAACATCTGGCTACCACTCTAGGCGATCTGAAAACAGTGACAATACACAAAGGACAGATGAGCAGAAGATTCTCAGTCGATCTCCAACACTTTGCAAACATGGTGCAACAGATAAGACTGGAGACCCGAAAGATGGCCAGGGCACTCCCTGCAGCTGGTGATGCTACTGATGTTGATAACGAGATTGAGCTCGAATATTTGCAGCATTGTTTGGGTTGTCTAGAGGATGATCTGAAAGTGGTTCGTGATATTGTGACGGCGGTTCCTTCAAGCAAGACTTGGCATCAGGGGGATAATATCTTGGCGGGAGAGCTGCCGGATGAGGGTCAACTTGAGGCGAAGAGTAGTGAAGCGAAAGAGAAAGAGCTCGAGGTCGATTCAGATGATGATGTGATGACTGAAGCGCTGCGGACTTTTGAGATTAGGTATTCTATTGATGATGTGCTTGCTTCGGCGGACAGGCAGGTTCTGGATGAGTAGGAAGAGATGTGAGCAGTAAAGAAAAGAGGAAGAGTTTGATGACGACTAAAAAGTAGAATAGAGTAGAGTCTGGACTGGCACTGTATGTTATCAGCCAATAAACTGAAATTGAAGTAATCACACAAGCCCACGAGACAATCATCTCTGCCTGCCTCAACTATGCTTCCCCAATCATTGCTCCTTGCCTAATCGCAAAGGCTCGAACATGATATGAAGTTGAGAAGGATTTGGTGATGAATATGGCTATGGTGATGTTTCGGGGAACTTGAGGAATGAGCCCAAGCAGAAGCGGGACAAGGCACATCTATACACGAACAAGTAACTGCCTTTCGACCTGACATTGGCGGCTCACTCGTCTTGCATTCACTAACGAAATCGTCTTCAAGGCCCACCGCCAGCATTCCCTTCCTTTTGGCCTGATCTCAACCTGAAACAGCACTGGCTTGCATGCCTACCATTTCATCCTTCACCAATCCAACAAGCAAAGAGAAGATGAGCGCGATATAAATTATTCAATTAAACATGTAAATTGATCAACGCCCGAACGAACTGCTTTCTTTCTTTCCTTCTTCCTCACCAATATTAATCATGCCTTGACCCGGTTTGTACCGTGACAAATAAGCCTCTTTTTCATCCTATTTATTCCGGTACATTTCTCTTTCTCGAAATGTTTATTCGAACGCACCCACCCATCTACCTAGACACTCATAGTAAACAGAACAAAGGACAATAAACGAGCAGTATAGTAACCAAGCTATCGAAACACATCTTAGATAGAAAACCATCAAGATGCATGAATTAGCGCTGTAAATTTATCAGCCAAAGTTGATTCACAATGAAGTTTGGATGTTACGCAAAATCAAAACACCACTATTCCGCATGCCTCACTGAAGCTCGCTGTCGCCAAAGCCGAGCTAAAATCAGGTAATATTTATTTCCTTGTGCATTAATACGGGTATTTGAATAGGGGATTTTGCATTGAGGTCCTGGAGGAGCAACTTTTAAATTTCTATCAAGGAAGAAGAAGTCTTCCCATGACGATGAACTGGACGAAGAGACCGATGCCTGAGTGACAAACTACAGCAGAGAAGGGGTTGTTTCACATTATGCTTCCAAATTGAGTTACTATACATACAGTATGATTATCTTCAACACATTCTCTCGGTGCTCTCACTCACAATACATCTACCCTTGCTTCTGAGGATCGTTGCGATATTCACCTATCATTACTCATTAGTGCAACTCTTCCCTCCACAACTCCCTCTTATTATTGTTATTAAACTCACCTTTAGGAGCCTCACCCGTCCCAGAACCATACGTCTTGACCTTGTTCTTACCAGCATCCGCATCCTTCTTGAAATGCTCGACTTCGGGCTGTGACATCCATTTGGCTACGTTGTCGGCTTGGAATTTCTTGAAACTGAAGCCGACGCCTTCGTGGGAGTAGTCTTTGTCGTTGGCTTGGTCTTTGTGGTATTTCACTCGGATGAAATCTGCGAGAAGGAATATGTGTTAGTAAAGTATATGCGTATCGTATGCAGCATTGTAACATACCTGAATCAATGCTATCTGGGTCCAGAGAAAGCGTAACAATGGCGTTGATCGTCATACTCGTGGGAATGATCTTAAAAGTCCAGGTTTGCTCGTTCAAAAACTGGATGACATCCTACTATAGTGTGAGTGGGCTGATCTTGGGTTCCAGATGCCTGCTTGGGCCAACAACATACCCTATCGTTCTTAATAATCTGATATCTTATTCTGGTGTTAGACCTTCCTCTATCTGGATATACTGATCGTGTATCTCTTACCTCTCGCATTTGCTGTCGTTGAACAGCTTTTCTAGGGCAAACCACTGAAGAGGAAGAAGAGTGTTAATGGGGCATCTCTCTCCTTGCTCGTGAGTCTATTCTTTTGCTTACCTGTCCCGCCATCTTGTACCGATCATTGGCGTACACAAACTGGTCATCATACACACAGTCTGGGGTATATCTCTCCACTCTCTTGATCGTGGGCTCGCAGGAGTACAGTGCAATGATGTCGTCTACTAATTCTTGTCGAGCTTTTGAAAGAGGTATAGACTTGGAAGGATCGGGAGTGAAGTCGTCGGAGGTTGCTGTCTGTCTTTCGAAGCAGGGAGTGTTAGCATGAGTGAGGAGTGATGGTCATGTGGAATATTAGTTACCTGACTTCAAACTCCTCGCCTGGAGTTGCTGAGGTGAGGTTGGGGAAGTGGACGGTAGAGGAAGGCTCGGTGGACGACATGGTGGGTTGTGTTTTGAGAGTTGTAGATGTGATAGTTCTAGATGTGATAGTTGAACTTGGTTGTGTTTTAGTAAGAGGTAATGCTGTTTCCAAAGCTATACGCATGATGTCCATGATGTCACGATGGAATTGGCAGAAGATCAGCTGTAACGTTTCACGGATCGTCCAGATCTGGATCTTTGTTTACATTTGGCAGCTTGTAAAGAGGGACATGGTGTGGTCGTAGGCAATAACGCAACAGTGCCTCCATTGTGGCTTGTATAGACAGGTGACTACTCCTGATGTTGTCATTTGTTTCGGGAGTGTTTCAGATTGGGATCACGTGATTGCAGGCTGGGTAGCTAGCAGTCTGGTTTCTGAACTTGGTTAAATTCAACGCTGAGATGATCACCGGAGCTCGTCCCGTCAGGAACAAATGACAAATGTCATACCGCAGCTGCATCATGCATGCGGGCACACTTAGCACAGCCACTACGAGTCAATAATCAACACCACTCTTTGTATCACATCGGTGTCACCTCGACGAGTCATCTTTCAAACGACACTCCTTGTCGTGCGGCAGACACAACACCACCATGTCATCAATACCCATTCAAGATCCACCTGTTGACGACGACTACGATGAAGATGAGGATGAGGACTTCAGCCCAGAAGTAGCTGCCGTTGTCGACGAGGCTTCTGCTTCCTCTGACTCAGAAGAGGAGACTACAGCCTTAACGACAGCCAAACGGAAAAGAACAAAGGGATCAGATGAAGCAGAAGATGTGGATTTTGAGAATTCTGGAGATGAAGCAACGATCCGATCTGGAAAACGCAAGACGAAAAAGAGCAAAGATGTTGCAGCCGGAGATGATGAGGAAGGAGGAGAAGGAGGCTTGATCAAGACAAGAGCACAAAGAAAGTTAGAGCAGAAGGAGAAGAAGGCTTTGGCTACTTCAAAAGGAGCAAGCGTTGATGTCAATGCTTTATGGGCTCAGATGGCCAGTGGACCAAAGGCGACTCCTGCAGATGAGAAGAAAGAGACAGATACACCTACCAGTGATGCCATTGTGAGACCGCCACAGAAAGTGTCAGCAGCTCCTCCACTACAAGCACAAGAAGCGGAACCTACCATCCTTATTAAACGTACTTACGACTTCGCTGGCCAGACCATGACCGAAGAGAAACAAGTACTCGCTTCGTCCGCCGAAGCAAAGCTCTACGTCGCTGATCTCGAACGCCAGAAACAAGCTACTTCCCACAATGACACCACATCTACTGCGTCTTCCTCAGCAAAACCACCACTTCGCCGACCGAAGAAGCGAGTTTCGATGTTTGGCAATGCCTTCAATCCAGAAACAGCACAAGAAACGAAGAAGCTGACAACTCTTGAGAAGTCCAAGCTAGACTGGGCCCAACACGTAGATCAGCATGGCATAAGTGAGGAGTTGACCGAGCACTCAAAAGCAAAGGACACATATCTGGGAAGAATGGACTTCCTCGGCAGGATGGAAGCCAAAAGAGAAGATGAAGCAAGAGAACGACGAACAAAAGGATGATCATTAAAAGAAGGCACAAAATCTGTCAAATGAAAAATGATTTCCATTTCTGTGAGAGCGACCTAGCTCAGGCCACCAGGGCTCTGTTTAAGCTGGCTGTTGCGCTATTCAACAAGTTCCCGCCACCTTCAATTCCAACCAAAGGGTAACCGAAAAAAATACAGTAATGACAGTCTGTTCAAAATCGGGTTGTGTGGTAATGACAGTAATGCTATTCTTACAGAAAGAATGTCCAGGCGAGCGGCACTATGATGTGTAGAGCAGCCAGCCATGAAAGGTTGAGAATGATGCGAGGAAGTATGTGAAGATGTGATGCAGAAAGTGCTTTTGTGATAGTAAGACTTTCTGGAGATGCAGTAATAATGCTGTTGATGACCGAAGATGAACGATGGAAGTTCAAAGGCGTGGCTTGAAGAAACGTTGAACAGATGTGATCTGTTCAATTCGTCCTGTCTTGAGCAAACGATCGAAGCAGTGGTTGAGAACTTCCTCCTCAAGCATTTGCCAAACATTCCTGCCAGCATTTTCGGTAGCCCGTCGTTGACCGACCTCCCTGACATAGTCGGCGTAGTCAGGGAGCTTCCTCATGTACTCGAGGTCCGGCTGCGTCTCCTTCTTGACAGCCGCCTTGTTCCTCTCGCGGACACCGTTCACGAAAAGAGACCAAAGAGCAGCGATGGTTCTCTCTTCAGGGTTTAGCTTCGAAACTATCTCCTCTGGATGCTCCTGGAGATCAGTCTCGTATTGCCTACGCATACGAAAGACGAGGTAGGCGGGGTCTATTGCCTTGTTGCGACCACCGCCCTTGACATGAGTGGCCATGTGCTGGCACCAATTGTCATGGCGGTTGCCCAGAATTTCCTTGCAACCAGCTTTGTTGGCGTGCCACAACGGACACTGCTCGATTGGAAATGCTTTGAGCTCTTCTGGATTGCAGTCGTCCCTGTGGCATGTCCTTTTGTGTCTCCTGAAGTGCTCCTCACGCTCGAACCTGCTTGTGCACTTTGTGCCGTCCTTCTCGTAATACGGACATGGTTCAGGCTTCTTCCCGCGTTGCAGCTCGTAACCGGTACTGGAGTTGCCAGTTCTCTTACATTTCCTGGCACTCTTGCTGGACTTCCCAGTTCTCTTACATTTCCTGGCACTCTTGCTGGACTTCCGGCCTCCATAGACATCGTTTCGGCTGTCGATCATGTCAATTGGACTCGACAGTTGGTAAGACGAAGTGGGTTGCTGGTATAATGGTGTCGACGGAGGACTGAGGTCCAAGTCCGGCCCAGCAGTCATAGGATCGAAAATATCTGCTGGTAGTGCCGCTAGACTGCCGGAGAGTGCTAGCGAGTTGAAACGGCCATCGAAAGGCAATGCTGTCACATCGAATGCAGGCTTGCAGTCAAGGACGTTGGATCGGAGAATGGTACCAGACATACGGAGACTGACTTGTTCTGGGTAGCTGTCATGCTCCACGAAGGACAATTGCATGTCGCTGCCTGAGAAAGACTGGCTGGCGTTCATGTCGGTGTTGAAGTAGTCAACTCCGTAACCTGGTGTTGACGGACCAGAGAACGAGGATGAAGATGAGTCCCAACTAGCAGATCTGGGCGTCCTTTCTCCATCATCTTGACTGCTGGTGTAGAGGTCGACCGAATCTTCCGTGGGAGAAAAGAAGGAGCACTGGAGCTGAGGAGTCTCGTAGGTGTAGCATGATGTGTCCATATTGACATCTAGGACATACAAGTCAGCCTGAGGCCCCGACCATGCAAGGCATTGAGCAGAGACAAAGACTGCTTACCTAAATGTGCAAAAGTGAACGACAGTGAAGGAGAATATGGTTGCGAATGAGGAAAGGATGTTGTTGATGTTGATATTGATATTGATGTTGATGATTGAGAATTCACAGGGAGCATTCAGGATTCTTATATCACCACGAAAGACACACCAATGGCTGCAAAAGAAGTACTGCCATCGACCCCGCAAGCCTACTCTGATAGACGTGCTCTTGCCCTGCAGCTCCATTGCAGGTCCACTGCATAGTGGAGCAAGCTGATATGCGGCCAAGATTGAGCAGCGTGCATTCCAATGACAAATACTTCATTTGAGGTGTAGCTTTGCGGTCTATCACACCCGCTAATGCAGCTAGCTGAGGCTGCATTCCAGCGCTTGATTACTATCGTGCCAGCGAAACAGCTTGGAAATGAAATTATGAATGAGGAATGTGCCTGCTGGGGTGAGGGCTACGAATGACGATGGAAAAAAGACAGCTACGCCTAAATGGTACCTGAAGATAGGCGGTGAATGTATGGATGAGTTGTCCAAAGAGAACGCCAGCCGGAAAAAGCCTTATGGTCACACCCAGGTCGTCCGACAATCGTGCTCACTCAAGTCGTACAAGCCCTACCTCTCGACGACCATCGCCCCCTTTCAGCCTTTCAGATTTCATGATGACCGATCGACCCAGCCTCAATCGTCCATTATGCAGCCATGCTGGTGTCGTGCTACCTGTTGTACTCAACTCTCGGACGGTAGAGTAAGGTACCGACAACATGGTCGTACGAGCAGACCCTGGCAAAATTCGCCATGGTACGTTTTGGATATAAGTCTATCTGACAAACGTAGGCATCGTCTCCACTTGCCACTTACTACACACAGTGGATTGGCTAGCTAGTAGCCTCACGTGCTAAGACCATCGTTCACGCTTATGTCGTGGTCCGTGTGCGAGTGTGGCGCTCTGCAG
>Ga0160428_1001464_pt1 | contig 17688 bp, 14 predicted proteins | sample SolpanmetagenomM_FD_108198 | JGI IMG/M metagenome (GOLD analysis project Ga0160428, IMG submission 108198) | Solar panel surface microbial communities from Lawrence Berkeley National Laboratory, California, USA - M | ecosystem: Engineered > Built environment > Solar panel > Unclassified ... | reverse complement strand
CCAATGCCCAACTGCAAGAGCCAGTGGCCCGTAAAATTACGGCCCTACTAGACTGGATTATTCGACAAGTTACTTATTATCAACCCCCTAAAATAGTAGGGTAGAGTGAGCTTGGACAACCCCTCAGTAAGCTTGGACTGCTTGTCAGTGAGCTTGGACGACCTCTCAGTAAGCTTGGACGGGCCCTCAGTAAGCTTGGACGGGCCCTCAGTAGCCTGGGACGAGAGGCAGGTAGGCAGCGTAAGCAGGTAAGTACGCTGCTCAGGAAGTAAGCGGGCAGCTGGCTGTAGCTTGGACTTTGTAGTCCGAGTGCGAGCGCAGCGAGCCGCTACAGTCGAACGAGCCAGATGCGAGATGCTCGCTTTGCTCGCGCTCGGACTACAAAGTCCAAGCTACTTGCTTAAGCCGCGCTAAGACTGGTAAACAGCCATTAAAAAGGCCATCATGCTCAGGAAAGAAGAGCATGACGGCCTTTTAGGGCAGTAAAAAGCGGGCGCTTACGCCTTGCCTTCGTGGAAGCTCACCAGGTCGTCGATGGGCGAGCGGATGATTTTGCCGACCTGCATGCCGTGGCTGTTCGCTACTTGCGTGAGCGCGTCGCGAAAATTATAAGCCACTGAGCCAATGCAGTTAAAGGAGTGCTCCTGGTAGTTGGGGTAGTGCAGCACGATGTTCTGGAAGAACGCCTCGAAGGCCTCCACCACGATTTGGCGGCAGTAGCTGACGTTGTTGTGGTCGTAGGCAAACTTGGCGAAGCTGGCCAGAAAGCGATTGGGCAGCGGCTGGTTGTAGAGGCGGTCGATGATGTCGTTGCGTGAGCCCAGCTGGTAAGCCTGGCGAAACTCTTCCTGGAGGCCGTCGGGGAGTAGGTTGCGCAGGTAGTCGCGCAGCAAGCGCTTGCCCAGGAAGGAGCCACTGCCTTCATCACCCAGGAAATACCCCAGCGAATCGACGTTGTAGGTGATAGTGGTGCCGTCGTAGATGCACGAATTGGTACCCGTGCCCAGAATGGCGGCAAAGCCAGCCTTGTGGCCCAGCAGGGCGCGGGCAGCGGCCAGCAAGTCTTCGGTTACTTCAATTTTGTTGGCCCCCGAAAACACGTGGCGCATGGCGGCGGCAATCACCTCGGCCTTGGCTGGGCTCGACACGCCGGCGCCGTAGAAGTAGATTTCGCGTACTGCGGCGCGGGGCAGCGTATCGGGTAAGTTTTTTTCCAGCGAAGCGATAATATCTTGGGTATTAACGAAATCGGGATTATAGCCTTCCGTGTTGAAGTAGACGCGCTGGCCCTCGTCGGAGAGTTGGCACCAGTTGGTTTTGGTCGAGCCGCCGTCGGCAATTAGAATCATGGTGGGAAACGCAAGGTGAAATGGGGGTGCTAAAATAGCGGCTGGTCACTGGCCGTGGGTTATTAGTTTTCATCATTTAAGAAAAAAAACAATGTCCTACGGCCAGCGGCCGGCAGCAGCAAAGCGGCAAGCTAGGTGTGCAGCGTCGATGGCAGCAGGTCAATCCAGCCGTCTTCGCTCACGACCACGGCCAGGCACGGATAGGGCGAAGAGCTGACGTAACGAACGGCCGAATTATAGCGCGCGCCGCGGCTCGAATCACCCTTTTCGGTGGCCTGGCCATCGAGAATTACGCCAATGGCATAGCACACGCCGCTCGGCTCGACCAGCACCGCCCCGTCGATAGATGAGGCCTGGCGCAGCACGGGGGCCGTCATGGGCCGGGGCACTACCCGGAAGCACTGGCGGCGCAGGCGCTCGGCCTCGGGCTTGGCGCCGGTGCTGATGCAGAGCATGGTGCCGTGGCTTTGGCCCGAAGCTTCGAGGGCCAGCTCCCAGAGGTAAGCAACGCCGTCGGGATTGACGTCGGGAAACACCTGGTGCACTACGCGGGCAAAATTATCTTCCTGCACTTTGCCCTGGGGCAAGCGTGGGGTATTGCTAACCACCCGCATGAGCGTATGGCCGCCGTGGCGCAGCTCCCAGCCGTAGTGGTTGGTAAACTGCACGGTGGCCAGCGGCTCGTACTGCGGCGAGGAGTTATCGACGGCGTAGCCCAGCCCAAATACGTGCGAGGCATCGGACACGAGGCCAGTGCGGCCTTCGGTAAGCTCAAGCAGCTTGCGGATGGAGCGGTGGTCGCGCAGGGGCACGGGCGTTTCGAGCGTGAGCACCGGCACGATGGCCGCGTGCTGGCGGCGGCCCAGCAGCATGGTGCCCTGGCCTTCGCCACCCTCGTGGCGCAGGGCAGCCACGCCGAGGCAGGCATCGTAGAGGCCGTGCATGTTGCCGGGCGAGATGCGCAGCATGAGGCGCCGGCCGGCGCCGCGCAGCACTTCGTTGTAGTCACGGTCGAGCACGGGCTGCTCGTTATCAGCGGTGTCGGCTTCGCGCAGGGCGCGGGTGCACTCGTGCAAAAACTCGATCACCGCCGCGTGGGGCAGCGACGCCGGCCAGTTCTGGCCCGATTTGCCGGGCAAGGTGTAGTAGGCGCCGTAGGCATCGGCGGCGAGCATTACCACCACCACTACCAGGTAGCCATTTAGGCTGAGGGGCGTGGAGCAGAAGGCCCGACGGTTTGCCTGGTGGCTAGCTACAATGGCCTGGAGCGTCTGGTCGGTGGCCCGCCACACCAGCTCGTACCAGTGCTGCTTTTCCATGCGGTCGTGGTCCTGCGGGTGCAGGTGGTACACGTTTTCGCGCGGGCCAACATTTTCCTCAAATGAGCTAGCCAGCTCCTTGATGCCCGCAAACTCGCTGGGCTGGTAGCGTAGGTTGGGGGGCTCAACTACTACACTCTGCGGGTCGTCGTGCTCGCGGCCGGAGGCGAGCCCCAGCAGGAAAACTTCGGGCCGCAAGTTGCGGTCGAGTAGATTGAAAATACCTTCGGCAAAGAGCTGAGCCGAAACGCGAAATAAGCTTTGGTGTTCCCACATAAGTCGTGGTCGGGGGCGATGGGGCGATGGCCGCCAGGGCCGGGAAGGCGGCCTGCGTACACCGCAGGCCACCTGGCTGCTTCTTTATACGGGAAAACCAGGAAGAAAGTAACATATTACGCACCAACCCGGTCAAGCTCACCGCAAAAACTTCGTATCTTCGGGCTACCAAGCCACTTTTCACGAGTACCTCAGCCGCTCAGCCTATGCTCTTCGTCGACATGCTTTTGGTGATGGTAGTGGCCATCTCCTTTATTCCGATCATGACGGGCTACTGCGCTGCTTCGCGGGGCCGCTCCTTTTGGCTGTGGTTTGCGCTGGGCTGGCTGCTGCCGATCGTGTCGTTTTTGCTGCTGTTTGCCCTCGTGGCCCGTGAGGAGCTGGACCCCGGCCGCCGTCTGCTCGGCGAAGCCCGCCAGATCCTGAAGGAAGCCGAAGCCGAGGCGATAAAAAATCAAAAGGAGACCAACTAACCCGGCGACAATCAGCGCGCTAGCCCAGCCAGGTAGCACCGTACGGCCCGGGCTACCCAGGCGCCGGTGCTGAAGCAGCCTTGCAGCAGGTAGCCGCCGGTAGGCGCTTCCCAAGCGAGCATTTCGCCGGCCACAAACGTGCCCGGCCGCTGGCGCAGCATCAGGTGCTCATCGACGGCCGCAAACGCCACGCCCCCTGCCGAGGAAATAGCTTCGGCCAGCGGCCGCAAACCAACCACCAGAATGGGCAACGCCGCGAGTGCCCCCGCCAAGCCAGGCGGCGGAGCAGGGCCGAGCAGCTCGCGCAGCAGTGTCGGCACGGGTGGTTTGAGCTGAAGGGTGGTGGCTAGCCCAGCGGCTAGCGTGGCTCCCGGCCGGCGGCGGGCCAGCCGTTGGGCTAGCTCAGCCGCCGTCAAGTCGGGCTTGAGGTGAAGGTGTAGTATGGCGGGCTGGCCGCTGGCCAGGGCCATGCGCAGCTGGGGCGTGAGCGCATACACAGGCGTACCCTCCAGGCCATACTCAGTCAGCATAATCTCGCCGCGCACCGATTGGCCGCCGCAGCTGAGGGCAATGTTTTTGAGTGGTGCGCGGCCCACTTTTTCCTTGAAAAACGCCGACCATGCTACCTCGGCGCCGCAGTTGCTCGGCGCGAAGGGCTGGCACGCCACCCCAATTTCGGCCAGCCGGGGCGCCCAGCGGCCGTCGGAGCCGGTCTGCGGCCAGCTAGCACCGCCCAGCGCCAGCACGGTGGCAGCGGGCTCCATGGTAAGCTCTTGGCTGGTAAGCTCGTTTAGGAAGCGCAGGCCGGTATTCCCCGCAAAGCCTAGCCAGCGGTGGCGGGTATGCAGCATCACCCCCAGCGTGGCTAGCCGGCGCAGCCAGGCGCGCAGCAAGTCGGCGGGCTTGTGCTGGGCCTCGGGGAAAACGCGCCCGCTGGTGCCCACAAACGTGCCAATGCCCAGGTCGGCGGCCCACTGGCGCAGGTCGGTAGGCGAAAAATGGGCTAGCAGCGGCGCCAGAAAATCGGCCGCCGGGCCGTAGCGGCCGGCAAAGGCGAGCGGCGCCTCGCCATTGGTGAGGTTGAAGCCGCCGTGGCCCGCCACCAAAAACTTGCGCCCTACCGTAGCCTTTTGCTCAAATACGTGCACCCGGTAGCCAGCCTCGGCCAGGCGCTGGGCGGCCAGCAAGCCGGCTGGGCCGCCGCCCACCACCGCCAGTAGCGCGCCCGTTGGCGCGGTAGAAGAGGTAGAAATAGGCATTAGTATAAAGTAAGCTAAGTAGGTATAGAGCCGGCAGCCAGCTACTTGGCGGCCTTATTTCTGAGTTGGAGCAATCAAAAAGTTGTCCGTCATGCTGTGCCCGTCGAAGCATCTTTACCACGTTGTTCGGGCATCGGTCAACGAAGCGGTAGAGATGCTTCGCTAGGCTCAGCATGACGGACGATTTCATCAAGAGTACTTGAGCAGGCAGCGAGCCCCCGCAGCAAAGTTCGCGCTTTTACACTTGGCCTTCCTCAATAAGCTCGCGGCGGTAGCGGGCCAGGATGGCCGACTTGCTGATAAAGCCCAGGTACTGGCCCTCGGCGTCGCACACGGGTAGTAGCTGGCTGTTGGTGCGCTCCAGCACCTCTAGCGTGCGCTCGACGCTGTCGGCCACGGCAATGGTAGCGGGGGCGGGTTGCATGAGCTCGCGCACTTTGGTGGTGGTGTAGTGCGCATCGTCGAAGAGGGCATCGCGCACCATGTCGAGGTCGATGATGCCGCGCAGCAGGCCAGTTTTGCTAACTACCGGAAATACGTTGCGGTGGGCGTGGCGAAACACCTCCACCAGCTCACCGAGCGTGGTGCCGGGGCGCAGCACCACAAAGTCGGTATCGAGCAAGCGGTGGGCGTCGAGGCGAGCCAGCAGGTCGCGGTCGCGGTTGGCGTACACATCTACGCCCTTCAGCGTGAGCTTGCGGGTGTAAACGGAGTAGGGCTCGAAGTGCTTGGTGAGCAGATAAGAAAGGCTCGTGACGAACATCAGGGGCACAAACAGCGCGTAGCCACCCGTGATCTCAGCAATCAAAAACATGGCTGTGAGCGGCGCGTGCACCACGCCCGCCAGCACGCCCGCCATGCCCAGCACCACAAAGTGCACCTCCGGCACGGCCACCAGCCCGGTAAGATTGACGAGCCGCGCAAACAGAAACCCCGCCAGCGCCCCCGCCACCAGCGACGAGCCAAACATGCCGCCGTTGCCGCCCGCCCCCACCGTCACGCTGGTGGCGATCACCTTGGTCATCATCGTGAAGAAGACCAGCGCCAGTAGCAGCCACACGTTGTCGTCACCATACACCGAAAACAGGCTGCCGTCGGTCAGGTCCTGGGCGCGGCCGGCTAGCAGCTTCTCCACTACCGTGGTGTAGCCCTCGCCGTAGAGCGGTGGAAACAGGAAAATGAGTAGCCCAAGCGCAGCTCCGCCAATCAGCACCTTCTGCCAGCGCAGGCCGGGCCAGCGCTCCACAAAGTGGTCGAACCAGTGGTAGGTGCGAATCATGTACACCGAAAGCAGGGCCGTAATCAGCCCCAGCAACAGATAAAACGGCACCGTATGAAGCACCCACGACGTGGTGATGAGGGCAAACGGCTGGCCCGCGTACAGGGCCTTCGACACCACCGTGGCGGTGGCCGAGGAAATCAGCAGCGGAATAAAATACTGCGCCGGCAGCTCCAGCAAGATGGCTTCGACCGCAAATAGCACGCCCGCAATGGGCGCGTTGAAGATGGCCGCCACGCCGGCCGCTGCGCCGCAGCCCGTGAGCAGGCGCCGCCGCCGCCGGCCCGCCCGCAGCACCCGCGCCGCATTGGAGCCGATGGCCGCGCCCGTTACCGAAATGGGCGCCTCCGTGCCCGCCGAGCCGCCAAATGAGACCGTCAGAAACGCCGTGATGAGCTGCGAGTAGAGCTTGGAGCGCGGCACGATGGCGTTTTCGCGGGCCGCGTTGTAGATAATTGGGCCGATGCCCCGGCCCAAGTTGCCGCCCAGCAAATACTTCGTCACCAGCGCCGTAAGCGTGATGCCGATGATGGGATAAAGCGAGAGCGCAAATACCCGGTTGGGCTCCGTCACGGCCGAGGCAAGCTGCTGCTGCTGCCAGTGCACGGCCGTTTTGAGCACCACCGCCGCCAGCCCTGCCAGCAAGCCCACCAAGATGGCTAGCCACACCACATATACCCGCTCGCTGACGTGGCGCAGCCGCCACAGCAGCAGCGGATTTAGCAGGCGGTAAATGCGTTTTTTGTGCATAGCGGAAAGTCAGAAACGGCCACCGACTAAGATAAAGACGCAGTCTATCACCGCATTGTTCTAGAGCGTGTGGACACCTGTCATTTTAGCCAACACATGATGCAGGCGAGTTCGACCACGGCCAGATACGAGGAGGCCGTTTTGTCATAGCGAGTGGCGACGGCTCGGTTTTGCTTGATTTTGAGGAAGAACCGCTCGACTTTATTGCGGTCCCGATACAGGTTTTCATCGATTTCCCGCCCTTCGCAGCGGTTCTTTTTGGCCGGCACCACGGCCTCGGCGCCAGCCTCCTCAATACGGGCCAGCACGGCGTTGGTGTCGTAGCCTTTATCGCCTACCACCGCCTTGACGTCCGTCGGCAGGGCGTCGGCTATTTGGTCAAAATGTTGACAATCTGCTTCTTGTCCGCCCGACAAATGCACATGTACGGGGTTGCCCAGCGCGTCCACCGCCGCGTGTACCTTCGTCGTCAGCCCGCTACGGCTGCGGCCGAGCGCTTCGGCCTCGGCGCTGCTTTTTTTTGGCCGGCTGCCTGCGGGTGCGCCTTGACGGCGGTGGAATCCACCAGTACCCACTCCCAATCCGGCTCCTGGATGGCGCGAAACAGTCGATGCCAGACTTTTTTGCGGGCCCAGCGGGCGAAGCGGCGGGCCACCGAATTCCACTTGCCCAGGCGTTCGGGTAGGTCGCGCCAGGGAATGCCGGTGCGGATGCGCCAGAGTACGGCATTGATAAACAGTTGATTCTCTTCGCTGGCTCCGCCCTGCTTGCGACAGTGGGCATCCAGCAAGGGCCCTAAAACGGCCCACTCGCGGGCGCTTAACTCGTGACGACGCATGAACCAAAATTACCACGGCTGTCCACACGCTCTAGTAAGAGGCCAGTTTACCAGCATTCAACCTGTTGCAAAAACCTTACCGGGCGCAAATTCCCCGGTAGGGGCAGTACTCGCATTTGGCCAGGTCGTCGGTCTTGCGGATGGGCTCGGCGGGGTCGAGCATCCGCCGGGCCAGGCGCGCCACTAGCCCCGCGCTCGCCCGGAGGAAGTCGGGCTCGCCGGTGCCTTCGGTAATGAAATCGAGCGGCGCCGACAGTAGGCCATCGTCGATCTTGCGCATCGATAAGATGGCCGCTTCCGAGCCGGGCGGCGCGGGGTGCAGCAGGTCGCTTTCGAGCATAAAGCGGTAGAGCCAGAGTTGACGCACCTTGTCGGCCCCGCTACTCGACTCGCTGAGCAAGCGCTCTACAGTGTCGGCGGTGCTCAGAGGCTTTTGGGTGCCGCGCAGGTTGAGCTCACGCTTCTCGACGAGGCCGGTTTTGTAGTCCACCACCCGGCGGCGGCCGTCGGGTAGCGCGTCGATGCGGTCGGCCCGGCCGCGTAGGCGCATCGCCAGCGGCGTTGCCTCGCCGGGCAAATCCACAAAAACAGTGACTACTAAGTCAGTTTCCTGGGCCAGGATGCGCAGCGGCAGCACGCCCGGCTGGCCCGGCAGGCTTTCCAAGTACTTGCGAATGAGGCGCACGGCCACCTGGCCCAGCACGTGGTTGAGGCCATCGTCGGGCCTGGCCTGGCGGTCGGCTTCCTCCTGGCGCAGCTGGTGGCGCACCTCGGCGGGCACCCTTTTTAGAATCTCGGGCAAGTCGGTGGCGGTTAGGTCGCGCTTTTCCAACTCAAAAGGCTTGAGCAGCATTTCGAGCGCGTCGTGTACTACCGTGCCGAAGCCGTCGGCGCCCAGCGCTTCTTCCACTTCCTCATTTTCCTGAAAGCGGGCCAGCCGGGAGAAGTAGAACTTGAGCGAGCAAGAAAGGTACTCGTTGAGCGCCGACGGCGAGAGGCCGCGCTCCAGCACGCCGCGCAGGGCAGCGAGCATGAGGTCGTCCTTGGCGAGCACCAGGTCGCCGAGCAGTTCACCCGCCGCCGGGGGCGCCGGGCGAGCCTCGGCGGGCACTTCTACTACCTTATCTTCCAGCACTAAAGCCGGATTTTGCGCGGCCAGGTCGAATTCCAGCTGCCGCAAAAAGCGGCTCCGCTCGCCGGTGCGCACGCCCTCGGCGCCGGGCAGCACGTGCACCAGATCGACGCGGCCGGCGCGCTGGAGCAGCCGCCAGAAGTTGTAGGCCGCGTTGGCCTCCGCATCGGCGTAGGTGGGCAGCTTAAACTCGGCCAGCACGTCGTAGGGAAACAGCGAGTTCTGGCGCTTGGGGGCGGGCAGCGTGTTCTCGTTGCAGCTGAGGATGATGACGTGGTCGAAGTCGAGCGCCCGGGTTTCGAGCAGGCCCATGATCTGCACCTGGGCCAGCGGCTCGCCCGCGAAGGGCAGGCGCGTGCGCCGCATTTGGTCGTACAAAAAGCGCCGGAACGAGCGCACGCTCAGGCGCTGCTGGCGGCAGTCGAAGGCCGTGGCGAGCTGCCGCACCAGCGTATAAAACAGGTACAAATACTCGGCCTCGATGGCGGCGTGCTCGTGCGCATACACCTGCTTGAGCAAGTCGATAAGCGTGTAGCAAGCCTTAATGATGTCGTTGCAGTTGTCCCAGGCTTGAAACAGCGCCTCGACGAGCGGGTGGCCGTGGCCCAGCTTTAGCAGCTCGGTGGCGGGCAGCAGCACCAGATGCTGGCGCACGATTTCGCGGCAAATGCCGTCGAGCAGGTGGTGGTACTGCGGCTCGCTGGCCTGCGCGTCGAGGTACTGCTGGTAGCGCCGCAAAAAAGGGTGCGCCAGCAGCTTGGTCACCGCCAGGTGGTGGTACTTGGGCACGCCGTAGTCGCGGCCCGGCTCGCCCTCGCGAATGCCCGTCAGGTGCACCTCAAACAGCAAATCGACCAGGTTGAACAGCGCCGTGCTCTGGAAGCTCAGGCCCATCGTCACGTTGAAGTCGGGCACCAGCTCGGCGGGCGGCAGGCCGTGCAGCACGGGCAGCAGCAGGGTTTCATCGGGCAGCACCACGGCCACCGTGGCGTCGGGGTTGAGCTGGCGCGCCTCGGCCAGCAGCTGGCCGGCCAGCTTGCCCTGCATGCTGGCATTGGCTACGCCCAGCAAGCGCAGGTGGTGGGCCCGGCCGCGCAGGTGCTCCTGGTAGGTAAAGTTGTCGCGCGGCAAGTTCCAGCGGCGCCAGTACTGGCGCAGGGCCTGCCCGGCGCGGTTGGGCGAGTCGTCTTCGAGGTAAAACGGGTCGCCGTCGAAGAAAATATCGGCTCGCCCCACCTTGCGCAGCAGCCCGATAAACGTTTCTTCGGCCCGGCTCAGTCCGCCCAGGCCCACGAAGATGTGGCGCGCCGGCAGCGGCTTTTTGGGGTCGGCCAGCTCGGCACGCAGGCCTTGTACGGCGCGGCGGTAAGCTAGCCCCGGGTAGGCGAGGTGGTCTTTTTTGAGCAGCGTCTTGAAACGCAGATACACCCGGTGCAGCTGCCCCCAAAAGCCGAAGTAGCGGTCGAGGCCGGTGGTTTTGCGCTCGGGGTCGAGCTGCCAGCGCTCCAGGGCCTTGGCCTCGGCCAGGTAGGCAAACACGCCCTTGGTGTCGGTCAGGTTTTGGTCGAGGTTCGAAAAGTCTTGCAGCAGCAGCCCGCCCCAGCCCACAAATTGGTCGAACTGCAAGTCGGGGTCAATCTCCCTAAAAATGTCGAATAGCAGCAGCTGCAACGCAATCGGCTCCTCGACTTGCACGCTGGCGCGCTCCACCAGGTAGTCTTCCATGGCCGCGATGCGCGGCGCCCACAGTGCCTGGCCGTCGGGGGTGGCGAGGGCCAGCTCGTTTTTCAAGTACACCACGGCGCGGCGCGTGGGCACTACCACCACGAGGTCGGCCAGGGCATCGTCGTTGTAGGTGGCCAGCAGCTCCTGGGCCACCTCGGCCAAGAACGAGCGGGAAGAAGCGGGTGCCGCCAGCGGCGCGGCCAGAAGAGGGGAGGGCAGCATACTACTCAAAGATACGGCCCTGAGTAAGCGTCCCGGTATCGCAAGCGGACGCTCGGGTGGAGGCTAGCCGCGCGCTCAGCATCAACCCTGGCAGATCCCTCTTACGCGAGCAAAAACCAGCATAGCAATCACGGGTATTAGAAAGGCGCGGTAGCCCAGGCGCGGGCCTCCTCGATAGTAGCAAAAAACTGACTTGTGAGCTTGGTGTCAGGAATTACGTTGGCTATCAGCGCCGTAACCCCCATGCGGTTCATCGCATCCAGCGATTCGACGGCGGCAAGCCGCCGGCCTCCCAGTTCACTTAGCCCTTTAAAAACGAGGTTGCCGCTCCATTCCAAATCGATTGGCCGCAAGGCGCGCAGCAGGCGATTATCAGCGATTAGCGCCAAGGCATTGTGCTGGTGAGCTAAGCGCATAAGCTCCGCTATCGAGGCGCGATAGTCTGCGCTAGGTATGAAGTTTAGCCATTGAAGCTCAAGCGTCTTATGGGTAGTGGCGTGTAAAAAAATGCGTAGATACTGCGTACTAAAAAGTATTTCCATTGGTGCAGGAGGCAGGCGGGTGTTAGGCGAACGATTGTAGCTGGTACGCGGCAGCGTAGTGAGTAATTAGCAGCTGGTTGAAGCGCGACAGCTGCCATATAATCTTATCTGGCTTGCAGCTCTTGTTGAGCGCCAGCTTTAGCTTCTTCCAGCGAGGAGTAGTAAGAAATCCCTAATTCGGCCACCTTGTTTGACGTTTGTTGCACGTAGCGCTGCGTCGCAATCTTGCCAAAAATACTTTCGGCTAGCACCACATGCACGACGCGCAGACCCGCTGCGAGCGCCCGCGGATTGAAGTCATCCTGTAGCCAGCGTTGTGCTTCTTCGGGGATGGCGCCCATATGTCGTACGTCACCTATCCAGCTCCACGGGTGGCTTGGGGCAAAGTGCTGCTCAAAGTATTGCAGCGCTGCCCCTTGTAAGGCAATAAATTCTGTCTTATTGGCAAAGCCGTGCCATTGGGTAATAACGCACGGCACCGAATCGTCGGCCAGCGCGGTGCCATAGGGGGTAGCTAAAATAATCTGTTCGCTCATGGCGGGTAAGCTATCGTATAATTCAGGTGCTGTAGGTGGAGGCTGTATACGTGAGGTAGCAAATAAAGCCATTGGCTGCCAAGGCATCCATCTCCAAAAGGTCAGCTTTGCACACCGGCAAGGCGCCGGATTGAACCTGGCGCGGTTTCGCAGTTGGTGCGCTAGCGCGGTTTCGAAGTCAATGTACGGCCCGGCAGTGGCGCGGACTTTCAGTCCGCCAGGGCAGCAGGCCTAGCAACTCGCGGACTGAAAGTCCGCGCTACTGGACCGCGATTCCGCAACTGCGCTAGGCGGCCGGGGTAGGTGGCCCCGCTACCACTAGCAGCAGGGCATCTTCGGTGGCGGGCAGCAGACAGTGGTAGCACGTTCGGCCCCGGTAGTAGTAATCGGTGAGGCCCAGCTTATTGAGGCGCACCGCCGTGCGGGCGGCCATGCGTGGGCCGTGGCCTGCGACCTGGCCCAGCTGGCTCGTGTCGCATTCGGGGGCTTCCATCAGGGCCAGCAGCATGCGCGCCAGGCACCGCTGGCCGCGCGGGTCGCGCAGGTGTAGGTAGCGTGCAGCCACGCCCGTAGCCGCGCTTCTACGGCGGCGGGCTCCTGGCTTAGCACTACGGGCGGTGGGTTGTCGCGCTCGGCTACGCGCTGGGAAAAGCGCGCCGCGAGGCTGTCGGGAAAAAGTCTGTCATAAATAAGTAGAAAGCGGTCTTAGTTTAAGCAAAAAAGTGTCTAAACTGCTAAGCTGTCGGGCTAAGAGGCTATCCGAATAGGGTAAAAGTAATTGTATCTTTGGGGTATGGCAACGAGTCAAGAATTCCGAATTTCGGATACGCTGTGGGAACAGCTTTCGGCGCAGCTGCCCCAGCACACGCCGAAGGCGCACCCCTTGGTCTGCCACCGCGGACGCGTACCGGAGCGCCAGGTGCTCGACGGTATTTTCTTCGTGTTGCGCACGGGCTGCCACTGGAAAGCGCTGAGTACCACCGGTATTTGCTCGGGCAGCACGGCCCATGCCCGCTTTCAGGAGTGGGTGCAGGCCGGGGTGTTTGCCCGGCTCTGGGACGTGGCCCTACAAGACTACGACGACTTAATCGGCCTTGATTTCGAGTGGATGGCCCTCGACGGTTCGCTGCACAAAGCGCCGTTGGGTGGAAAAAAAACCGGTCCCACCCCCACGGACCGCGGCAAAGGCGGCGTCAAGCGCAGCCTCTTGACCGAGGCGCAGGGCATCCCGGTGGGGCTGGTGCTGGAGGGGGCTAATCGGCATGACATGAAGCTGACAGAAAGCATCTTACAGAGTTTGCCCCCGGCTGCTGAAGCGGCTCGGCAGGCACAGGTAGCTGCCGGTTCTGAGCTAGGCTTATGCTTGGACGCAGGCTACGACTATGCCCAGGTACGCGCTGTCGTGAGCGCCTTCGGCTACACGGCCCACATCCGGCCGCGCGGCGAAGAAGCCCAGGCGAAGAAAGCGGGGCACAAAGCCCGCCGCTGGGTCGTGGAGCGTACCCACTCCTGGCTCAATCGCTTCCGGCACCTGCTCATTCGCTGGGCCAAAAAGCCCGAAAACTACCTGGCCATGCTCCATTTTGCCTGCGCCCGAATCACGTGGTACAATTGTCTTTTTGGGTGATGACGATTCCCTATTCGGATAGCCTCTAAGTAGCTAGTAACACCGACCTACTTTATTTGAACGCTGACCAGCTTGGTAGAAACACGGCCCTATTTGCTTCAAAAACTGCCCAACTTACCTCAAAAACTGTCCAATTTAGGCCTGGGCCGGTCCAATTTAGGTCGATTTCCAGTTAAGCCAACGATCGTTTTGCTGGGGGGCAGCGCCGCCCGCGCCCTCGTGGTAACTTCACGGCCCTAACTGGTTTGCTTGTTATGCCTCTTTCCTTACGTGCCACCATCCGCTTCAGCCTAGCACTGCTACTTGCTCATTGCTCCCTGCTAACTGCTCACGTCCAAGCCCCCAAAACCTACACCTCGTCCGACATCCTGCTGGGCCTGAAAAAGCTCGACGTGGTGGGCTCGGTGATGTACATCGCCGCCCACCCCGACGACGAAAATACCCGCCTGCTTGCCTACCTCGCCAACGGCCGCCTGCTCGAAACCAGCTACCTCAGCTGCACCCGCGGCGACGGCGGCCAGGACCTCATCGGCCCCGAGCTGCGCGAGCAGCTCGGCGTCATCCGCACCCAGGAGCTGCTGGCGGCGCGGCGCATCGACGGCGCGCACCAGTACTTCACCCGCGCCAACGATTTTGGCTTTAGCAAGACGTCGGCCGAAACGTTTACCATCTGGAACAAAGAACAGGTGCTCAGCGACATGGTGTGGGTGATCCGGCAGCGGCGGCCCGACGTGCTCATCACCCGTTTCCCGCCCGACCCGCGCGCCGGCCACGGCCACCACCAAGCCAGCGCCATCCTGGCCGCCGAAGCTTTCGACGACGCCGGCGACCCCAAGCGCTTCCCCGAGCAGCTTAAATACGTGCAAGTATGGCAGCCCAAGCGCCTGCTCTGGAACACCGGCAGCTACTTCGTGAAGCCCGGCGAAAGTATGGCCGGCTACCTCACCCTCGACGCGGGCGGCTACAACCCGCTGCTGGGCCAGAGCTACGGCGAAATCGCGGCCCACTCGCGCTCGCAGCACCGCAGCCAGGGCTTCGGCGCCGCCGCCCAGCGCGGCGAGGCACTGGAATATTTTCAGCCGGTGAAGGGCGCGCCCGCTACGAAAGACCTCTTCGACGGCATCGACCAGACCTGGAACCGCGTGCCAGGCGGCGCGGCTATCGGAAAAATGGTGGACGAGGTAATTCGGACGTATGATGCGGCGGATCCGAGTGCTAGCGTGGCGGGGCTGCTGAAGGTGCATAGCCAACTGCAAGGTTCAGCTAAAGCAGACTTCTGGCACTTGGAGAAAATGCTCGAAGTGGAAGCGTTGCTGCAAGCCTGCCTGGGGCTGCACATCGAGGCTATTGCGCCAACCGCCGCCATCGCAACCGGGCAAACAGCCACCGTGACGGTCGAGGCCGTAAATCAAGGCGTGGCGCCCGTTACAGTGCGCCAAGTGTGGGCCGAAGGTTTTGGCCGTGATACCCTCGTGGCCAAAGAGTTGCGGGCGGGCCAAACGCTCCGGGTTACTTTGCGCCTGCCGGTCAGTAAACAAGTGCCACCTTCGCAACCTTACTGGCTGCGTGAGCCCGGCACCATCGGCATGTACACCGTGCCCGCCGAATTGCCATTAGTCCAGGCTGACCTAGCGGTGCGTAAGACATCGAAACCCGAGACTTGGCTAACAGTTGACCGTCAGCACCTGATTGGGCGCCCCGAGAACCCACCTTCTCCCAACGTGACGTTGGAAGTGACGCTGCAAGGCACCCCTATTTACCTGACCGTTCCTGTCCAATACAAGCACACCGACCCCGTTCTCGGCGAACTCTACCAGCCGCTGGCCGTGGTGCCGCCCGTGCTGGTGAACATCCCCGCCGCCCGCGCCTACGTCTTTGCCGACCAGCAGCCCAAGCAAGTGCCCGTGACGCTGCGCGCCGGCCAGGCCGGGGTAGCTGGGTCGCTGGCCTTGCAGCTGCCCGCCGGCTGGCAAGCCGAGCCGGCCACGGTGGCCTTCAGCCTGCCAAATAAGGACGACGAGCAGACCATCAACTTCACCCTGCGCCCGCTCGCCGGCGCGGCCGTGGGCAAAGCCGAGCTGCGCGCCGTGGCTACCGTGGGCGGCCAAGCCTACAGCCGGGGCATCCAGACGATAGCGTACCCGCACATCCCGACCCAAACGCTGTTTCCCGAGGCCACGGCCCCGCTGGTGCGCCTCAACGTGGCGCGCGGCCACACCCGCACCATCGGCTACCTGATGGGCGCCGGCGATGAAGTGCCCGAAGCCCTGCGCCAGCTCGGCTACGCCGTGACGCTGCTCGACCCCGCGACCGACCTCACCGCCGAGCGGCTGGCCCGCTACGATGCCGTGGTGCTCGGCGTGCGCGCCTACAACGTGCTCGACCGCCTCAAAACCCAGCAGCCCGAGCTGCTTAAATACGTCGAAAACGGCGGCACCATGCTCGTGCAGTACGTGGTGAACCGCGGCACCGTGCTGCCCCAAATCGGCCCGTACCCGCTTACGCTCTCCGCCGACCGCGTGACAGTCGAAAACACGCCCGTCACCTTCCTTCAGCCCAATGCCCCGGTGCTGAACGTGCCCAACAAGCTCACTGCCGCCGACTTTGCCCAGGGCTGGGTTCAGGAGCAGGGCCTCTACTACCCCTCGGCCTGGGATGCGCACTACCAGCCCGTCGTCGCCAGCCACGACCCCGGCGAAACCGATAAGCAAAGCGCCATCCTGGTGGCGCCTTACGGCAAGGGCCGCTACATCTATACTGGCTTGTCACTGTTTCGGGAGCTCCCGGCCGGCGTGCCGGGCGCCTTCCGCATCCTGGCCAATTTGGTAGAGTCGGGCGGAAAGTAGTCTTTTGTGGTTTGTATTAAGTTGAAATCGTGCTCACAGTAGAAAAAATCGGCGGCACCTCCATGACCGCCTTCGCCGATGTTCTCCAGAACATCATCTTTCACGGCCGCCGGGGCCAGGAGCTGTACAACCGCATTTTTGTGGTTTCGGCCTACGCCAACGTCACCAACTGGCTGCTCGAAAACAAAAAAACCGGCGCGCCCGGCGTCTACCACCACATCACCCAAAACCAGGAGTTTCGGGCCGCGCTGCAAGAAGTAGCCGCCCAGCTCCAGGAGCTGAACAAAACCTACGCCCCGCTGGGCCTCGACCTGGCCGTGGCCGACGCCTTCATTCAGCAGCGCATCGACCAGGCCCAGACCTACCTCGCCAGCCTGACCAACGTGCTCGCCTCGGGCTACGTCAACAGTGCCAATATCTTGCAGGCGGCCCGTGAAATTTTGGCAAGCATCGGCGAAGCGCACTCGGCCTTCAACTCGGTTAATATCCTGCAAAGCCGGGGCGTGCACGCCACGCTCATCGACCTTAGCGGCTTCGACGATGCGCAGCCGCTCACCATCGACGAGCGCATTCAGCAGGCCTTTGCAGGCATCGACTTTGCCAGCACCATCTGCATTGCTACCGGCTACACCAAGGGCACCGAGGGCATCATGCGCGAGTTTGATCGGGGCTACTCGGAGGTGACGTTCAGTAAGATAGCTGTGGCGGTGCGGCCCCAGGAGGCCATCATTCACAAGGAATACCACCTCTGCTCGGCCGACCCCATGCTGGTGGGCATCGACCACTGCCGCCCGGTGGGTTTCACCAACTACGACGTGGCCGACCAGCTCGCCGACGTGGGCATGGAGGCCATTCACCCCAAAGCCTCGAAGCCGCTCGAAATTAATGCCATCGACCTGCGTATCAAAAACACCTTCGAGCCCGAGCACCCCGGCACGCTCATTACCCGCGACTTTGTGGCGCCCGAAAAGCACGTCGAAGTCATCACCGGCACCGATAAAGTCGTCATCATCGACATCTACGACCCGCTGATGGTGGGCGCGGCCGGCTTCGACTTACAGCTCATGCAGGCGTTTTTCGACCTCGGCGTGAGTTATATTTTCAAAGCCACCAGCGCCAACAGCATCTCGCTCGTTATCTGGCAGAAAGATCTCAAGCCGGCCCTCGTGCCCGCGCTCCAGGCCAAATACGAGAAAGTGACCGTCGAAAATGCCTCGATGGTCTGCCTCATCGGCTCCAACATCGACCAGCCCGGCCTGCTAGCCAAGGCGGCCGGCGCGCTGGCCGAGGCCGGCATCAACATCCGCAGCGCCGGCTTTGCCCTGCGGAAAGTGAACATCCAGTTTATCCTGGGCCGCGAAGAGTACAAGGCCGCCATCGTCGCCCTAAACCAGGCGATGGGGTAGCTTATTAAGTAGTCAGACAAAAGTAACCGTATATTCAGTGCCAATGTGCTTGACGATGTAGTCTAACCGCTCTCGCAAGGTGTCAAGTGTTTGATAATCAGCCGGCGTG
>Ga0160428_1001462_pt1 | contig 17720 bp, 14 predicted proteins | sample SolpanmetagenomM_FD_108198 | JGI IMG/M metagenome (GOLD analysis project Ga0160428, IMG submission 108198) | Solar panel surface microbial communities from Lawrence Berkeley National Laboratory, California, USA - M | ecosystem: Engineered > Built environment > Solar panel > Unclassified ... | reverse complement strand
TCCTCGATCTCGCCAGCAAGCGCGGCGACGGCGGCGTGCAGGAGCAGCTCTCGACCTTCTTCAAGGCTCCGATGGTCAAGAACGGCCACGGTCCGGAGCATGCTTTCGGCAAGCAGGAGAAGATGCTCCACGACTGGCTGGGCGTGCACTGACCGGACGCTGATGCGTCACCGCGGACGCTCCTCCCCCTGGCGGGAGGGGCCTGGAGACGGCGGGTGCCCCCCGGACGCTCGAGCCTGCGCCACGCCATCCCCCTGTGGCTTTCCCACGAGGGAAGCGGCCTCGCGCCTTCAGTTTCGCGCCTTGACGGTCCAGAAGTATCCGCGCGGAATCCGGCGAGGACCCCGCGCGCATTGCCGACCGCTGTCTGAAAGAGCCGATGTCCAGCGACAACCAAGGATCCGGCCCCGCGGCGCCGGAAGCGCTGCGCGACCTGCTGGTCGAGATGAACGACCTCAAGCGCGTCCGCTCCGCCGGACGCACGGGTTCGATCGCCGAGCGGCTGTTCGCGCAGGGGTGGGGTCTCCTCACCGGAGGCACTCCGCCGGACGACGTCGCCCTCGACATCACCGCGACCACCCTCGCGGCGACGCGCCTCTGCGACCTCGACGCGGCCTTCCTGACGGCGGCGGGCCTGTCGGAGGAAGCGGCCAGCGCGGTGCTGGTCGCGGGCTTCGATGCCGTGACGGGTGACCTCGATCCGGATCTCCGCGCCCGGTTGCGGGCGCGGCTCGCCCCGCGTCCGGCCGGTCAGCCGGGCCCGTTGCCGGGTTTCGTCGGCGCCCTGGCGCAGCAGCCGCGCGCCGGCGTCACCTGTCCGGGACGCGCCCGCATCCTGCTGGAGCCGCCCGAGAACCACGCCGAGCATTGCCTGATCGTGGCCGCCTACGGCGTCTGCCTCAGCCCGTTCTACCGGGCCGACCCCGGCACCGTGTTCCTGGCCGCCATGGCGCACCACTTCCACAACGCCGCGATGCCGGATGCGGGCTTCACCGGCGAGATGCTGCTCGGCGATCATCTGGGGCCGATCATGGCCGCCACCACCGCCTGGGCCCTGGACGAACTCGCCGAGCCCCTGCGGGGTCAGGTCGAGCGCGCCCGCGCGGTGCTCCCCGACGACGCCACCGCCGAGGGCCGTGCCTTCCACGCGGCGGATTGCATCGACCGGGTCCTGCAGATCGCCCAGCACCTGCGCGGGGCCTCGACCACGATGGGGATGGTGCTCGACGAGTGGGAGCTGGTCCATGCCGGCCCCGTGAAGGGTTTTCACGACCGTGTCCTCGCCGACATGCGCATCCCTTGATCGCCCGACCCATCCGCCCATCTGCCCGGGCGGTCCCGAGAGCCATGATCCCCTTCGAACTCAGATCGCCGGATACCGGCCACCCGCTGAAGGCCGACGGCCCGCACGCCCTGCGCGACGCGGTCACCGGCGCGCGCTGGCCCGTGATCGATGGCATCCCGTACCTGCGCGTCGGCCGCGACACCCTCATCGAACGGGTATTGGCGCATCTCGACGCGGGTGAGCCCGACGAGGCTCTGGCCGCCCTGCTGGTCGATCAGGACGAGTGGTGGAACGGCCCCCCCGCCGATCCCGCCGGGATCATCCGCCTCATCAAGGATCGCCGCACCGCCACCCTGCGCGACGCGGTCGAGCTCCTCGGGTGGGGACGCGTCGGCGACTACTTCGTGCACCGGTGGAGCGACCCGACCTACCTGGCCGGCCTGTCGCTCCTGGAGGCGCACTGGAACGAGCCGACCTGCGTCTTCGAGTTCGCCTGCGGCATCGGTCATTACCTGCGGGAGCTGCAGCGCCGCGGCTGCAAGGTCGCGGGGGCCGACGTGGTCTTCGCCAAGCTCTGGGTCGCGCGCCACTGGGTCGTGACCGAGAAAGCGCAGCTCGTCTGCTTCGATGCGGGCTCGCCGCACTGGCCGATCCCGGGGGCGCCGGTCGATCTCGTCGTCTGCAACGATGCCTTCTACTTCCTCGACGACAAGGCGACACTCCTCGACTGCCTGCGCCAGAATGCCGGCGACGACGGGTGGCTGGCGCTCAGCCACATCCACAACAGCGACTGCCCGGGTTTCTCGGCCGGTCGGGCGGTGGCCGCTGAGGAGATCGCCGAGCTGTTCCCCGACGCCTTGGTCTACGACGACGCGGAGCTGACCCGGGCGCTCGTGGCGGCGCGGGCGCCGGGTCCGCAGGAGCCCGCGGCCCTGCGGAGCTGCGAGGCCTTCTCGGTGGTGTGCGGTCCCGGGATGCGCCCGGCACCGCGCGCGCTGGTCGACGGTCTGACCCTGCCGAAGCCCGGTACGGTGCTGCGGCTCAACCCGCTCTACGAGGCCGAGGGCGAAGGCTACGCCATCCGGTGGCCGTCGGAACGCTACGAGGCGGAATACGCCCCCCGGGCCACCTACCCGCTGCACTCCCCCGGTCCCGAAACGCTGACCTTCGCGGAGGGCCTCGACGCGGCGGAAATCCAGCGCGTCCGCGTGCGCGAATTCGTCGACCTGCCGGAGCGGTGGTGATGGACGCGGTCGGCTGGGGCATCGTCGGCTACGGATGGGTCGCCCGCGACTACATGGAGCCGGGCATCCGCGCCGCCGGCCACCGATTGGTCGCGGTCTGCGATCCGCATCCGGACAGCCGCGCCGCCGCCGAGCGGGCGGGCGCCCGCGGCCATGCCGACCTCGCCGGCCTGATCGCCGAGCCGGAGGTCGAGGCCGTCTACGTGGCCACGCCGAACCATCTCCACCGGGGCGCCGTCGAGGCGCTGGCTGCGTCCGGCAAGGCGATCCTGTGCGAGAAGCCGATGGCGGCGACGCTCAGCGACGCCGAGGCGATCACGCGGGCGGTCGAGAGCGAGAAAGCCTTCTACGGTACGGCCTTCGACCAGCGGCACCACCCGGCCCACCGGGCGATCCGCGCCCAGATCGAGGCCGGCCGGCTCGGAACCGTGACCACCGTGCGAATCGTCTACGCCTGCTGGCTCGGGCGCGACTGGTCGGAGGCCGGCCAGCCGAACTGGCGGATCGACGCCGCCCAGGCCGGGGGCGGCGCCCTCATGGACCTCGCCCCGCACGGGCTCGACCTCGTGGATTTCCTCCTCGCCGAGCCGATCACGGACCTCGCGGCCCTGACACAGACCCGCGCCCAGGACTACGCCGTCGACGACGGCGCCCTGCTGATCGGGCGCACGCCGAGCGGCGCGCTGGCGAGCCTGCACGTCGCCTACAATTGCCCGGACGCGCTGCCCCGCCGTCGCCTGGAGGTGGTCGGCACGAAGGGCATGCTGGTGGCCGAGAACACGATGGGACAGACGGCCGGCGGATCGCTGACCTTCATCGACGGCGCGAGCGGGCGCTCCGAACCGGTCGCCTTCGACCGCGACCGGTCCCCCTTCACCGAGCAGGTGCGCGCCTTCGGCTCGGCCCTGCGCCGGCCCGAGGAGCGGGTCGCGTATTCGGCCGCACGCGACCTTCACACGATGCGGCTCGTCGCCCGCGCCTACGGGCAGGGGTAGCGACCACAGGACAGGACGACCAGACGCCGACACACCACCCGCTTCATCCCGTCCCCGCCCTCATCCTGAGGTGCCCGCACCAGCGGGCCTCGACGGAGGGCTCCAGCCGGCCGCACGGTCCCTGAAGGGCTCCTTCGAGGCCTCCGCTGCGCTCCGCCACCTCAGGATGAGGGGTCGGGTGGGACATGACGGCGGAACGGGCGGATACGAGAGGGACGGGACCATACCTTGACCAACGCAGACGCCTTCCACGACCAGGACGACCGCGCCCGCCACGAGCGGATCAAGGCGCCGCGCTCCTACCGCTTCGGTGCCAAGCGGCCCATCGAAGGTCTGCCCGCGATCCTGCCCGATCCCGTGCGCGCCTATCTCGACGTCCTGCCGGAGGGCCGCGTCGTCGGCTTCCCGCTGGCGCCGCTGGACCGCACCGGCATCCCGGTCTGGTTCGTGGCCCTGTTCCTCGACGACCCGTTCTTCGTCGGCGCGATGCCGTCGGGCATCGGCTACGGCGCCACCGACGACGAGGCGCTGATCGGCGCCGTGGCGGAGATTGCCGAGAACCTGATGCCGTCGCTGGCGGTGTTGCCCCGGGCCAAGGAGCGGGCGAGCTACAATGATCTCGCGCGCGTCTACGGCCTGAAATCCGTCGCCGACCCGCTGACCCTCTGCCTGCCCGCCGGCTCACCGGTCGGCCGCGACACGGTGCTCGAATGGACGCCCAGCGTCCGGCACGCCACGGGCGAGATCGTGCTGATGCCCCTCGACGTGGCCGCCACCGACTATTTCGAGCTGTCGGAGGGCTACCGGCCCTTCACCAATCTGATCACCAACGGGCTCGGCGCCGGGCCGGACGTGCCCTTCGCGCTCGGCCACGGGGTGCTGGAGCTGCTCCAGCGGGACGGCAACGGCCTGCTGTTCCGGGCCCTCGACCAGGGCGTGATGCTCGATCTCGACGGCATCGGCCCGGAGAACGCCGCGATGCTGGCCCGGCTGAAGGAGCTCGGGATCCGCGCGCTGCCGAAATTCGCCACCGACCAGTTCGGCCTGACCAACCTCTACGTCGTCGGCTACGACGAGGACCCGGCGCGCACCCCGGCGCCGATCGCGCTCTCGGCCTGCGGCGAGGCCTGCGATCCGGACCGGGAGCGGGCGCTCCGCAAGGCGCTCCTGGAATTCCAGGCCGCGCGGGTGCGCAAGACGTTCGGGCACGGCCCCCTCGACATGGCCGCCACGGTGACGCCGCCGGGCTATATCGACGCGTTCATCCAGAAGGCGCTGCCGAGCCTCGACCTGGAAGAGAGCCGCGCACTCCAGGCGATGCTCGAATGGATCGAGATGCCGGCGGCCGACCTCCGGGGCGTCCTCGCCGACACCGTCTATTCCCAGCGCAGCACCAAGCGCTTCGCGGAGCTGCCCTCGACCCCGGCCGCCGACGGCCATGCCCGGGGCAAGATCGCCTGCGACCGGCTGCTGGAGGCCGGGTTCGACGTGCTCTACGTCGATTGCACGCCTCCCGGCGGCGGTGTCGGCGTGGTGAAGGCGATCGTGCCGGGGCTCGAGGTCGAGACCATGAGTTATTACCGGATCGGCGAGCGCAACACGAGGAAGCTCCTCGACCGCGACCATCCGCTGATCCGCTTCGGCACCGAGAGCGAGACCCTGCGCCCGGTGCGGCTCACGCCGGAGGCCCTGGAGCGGTTCGGCGGCCAGCCGCTGTTCGACGTGGCCCTGGCCGAGACGATCGTCGGGCGGCACTATCCGCTTTACCGCGAGCCCGAATCGCACCACGCGCCGTTCCGGCTCGCCCAGCGGAAGGGGAGAGAGGCGTGACGCTCCGGTTCGCCTACAACACCAACGGCGCGGCCAACCACCGCCTCGACGACGCGATCCACCTGATCAAGGCGGCGGGCTACGACGGCGTGGCCCTGACCCTCGACATCCACCACCTCGATCCGTTCTCCGAGACCTGGGCGGCCGAGGCCGGCCGGGTGGCGAGCCTGTTGGAGAAGCTGGAGCTGACCTGCGTCATCGAGACGGGCGCCCGCTTCCTCCTCGACCCCAACGCCAAGCACGAGCCGACGCTGGTGACGGCCGACGCCGCGGGCCGGGCGCGGCGGGTCGGCTTCCTCAAGCGGGCGATCGAGATCGGCGCCATGCTCTCCGCCGAGGCGGTCTCGTTCTGGGCCGGCGTCCCGAAGCCCGGCGTCGATCACGGCGAGGCCCGGCGCTGGCTGGCCGAGGGCCTTCACGAGGTCGCGGGTTTCGCCACCGAGGCCGGGATCGTAGCCTGCCTGGAGCCGGAGCCCGGCATGCTGATCGAGACGCTCGACGACTACGCGGCCCTCGACATCCCCGGGTTGAAGCTCGCCCTCGACACCGGTCACTGCCTCGTCACCGGCGAGCGCGAGCCGGAAGCGGCGGTGCGGGAATTCGCCGACCGGATCGGCACCGTGGCGATCGAGGACATGAAGCGTGGCAGCCACATCCATCTCCCCTTCGGCGAGGGCGACATGGACGTGCCGGGCGTGCTGGAGGCGCTGGAGGCGGTCGGCTTCGGCAAGCTGATCTGCGTCGAGCTGTCCCGCGAGAGCCACCGGGCCGACGTGATGATCCCGCAGGCGCTGGACTATCTCCGCGGCTGCCGGCGCTCCGGCCCGGTGCTGGCCGGCAGGCAGGAGACACGGCGTCAATGACGGTGAGGGTGATGCCGCGGCGGGCCGAGGATGTGGCGCAGGCCCCCTCATCCGCTCGCGAGAGGACATTCCGGAACTTCTCCTCCTGCCGGATCGATGGCGTCGCGCGATGAGAATCCTCTTCCTCAGCCGCCGCTACTTTCCCGCCATATCGGGCATGAGCGTCTACGCGCAGAACCTGCTGCGTGAACTGGCTGGCGCCGGCCACGACGTGACGATGATCTCGCAGTACCGGGGCGACGCCTTCGGGACCCGCGTCTACGGGGGCGGTCCGCCGCCGCCGGTGCCGGGCGTGCGGGTGATCGGCCTGGAGCAGCTCGGCGAGCAGGAGGCGGGCGATTTCGAGCGTGATATCGCCACGATGGTCGACGCCATCTGCCGGGAGCACGCGCGTGAGCCCTTCGACATCCTGCACGCGCAGTACGGCTACCCCACGGGCTGGGCGGTGCTGCTCGCCGCGCGCAGGCTCGGCGTGCCGAGCGTCGTCTCGATCCAGGGCGGCGACGGCCATTGGGTCGGTTCCTGCTGCGAGACCCACAGGGTCGCGATGTGCGAGGTCCTGGCCCATGCCAACGCGCTCCTGATCGGCGGCGCCTCCTTCGTGAACGAGGTCTGCGGCCGGCTGGGATCGGATCCCGCCCGCTTCACGATCGTACCCGGCGCGGTTGATACCGACCGCTTCGCGCAGGGGACGCCGGACGGGCTGCCGGCGCCCCATGCCGGTCCGGTGCGGCTGTTCTACCACGGTCGTGTCGACCGCCGGAAAGGCGTGCTCGATTTCATCAATGCCCTGGCGATCCTGCGCGAACAGGGCACGCCGTTCGCCGCGACCATCTCGGGGATCGGACCGGACGTGGAGCCGGCGCAGGCGCTCGCCGCGGAACTGGCCTTCTCGGCGGCCGAGATCGCCTTCACGGGCTACGCCGAGTACGGTTCGGTGCCCGATCTCTACCGCCGCGCCGATGTGTTCGTCTCGCCGACCTACGCGGAGGGGTTCTCCAACACGATCCTGGAGGCGCTGGCGGCCGGCCTCGCCACGGTGTCGTGCCACGCCGTCGGCGTCTCGGACTGCCTGCGCGACGGCGAGAACGGATTGCTGGTCGATCCCGGCGACGTGCCGGCGCAGGCCGCCGCGCTGACCCGGATCATCACGGACGAGGGGTTGCGCCGCCGCATCGCGACGGCCGGCCTCGAGGAGTGCCGGCGGGTTTATTCCTGGCACGCGGTCGGGCAGCAGATCATGGAGATCTACGGGCGCGTCCGGCACGAACGGCCGGCCACCGACTTCACGCCGGACCTGCCTTACGATCCGAGCTGCCGGTTCCGAGCCGAACCGCATCTCCTCTGAAGGCATCGCTCACGCGGGATGACTCGCCCAGCCTATCATCCCGAGGCGCGGCGCTCCGGCGCCGCGGGAGGCGGCGGCGGATTGGACTTCGCCCCAGCCGAGAGGCCTTGAAACGTGCCAATTGCCCTCGCCCTGTCACCCCATCTCGACGACGCCGCTTTCTCCTGCGGCGGCCTCCTGGCGAGCCTCGCCGCGGACGGCTGGCGCGTGGTGATGGCGACCCTGTTCACCGGCAGCGTCGCCGAGCCGAAGGGCTTTGCGCTGGCCTGTCAGCTCGACAAGGGCCTGCCCGCCGGGATCGACTACATGGCGCTGCGCCGGGATGAGGATATCCACGCCGCCGCCGAACTCGGGATCGCGCCACCCGTCCATCTGCCGTTCCGGGAAGCGCCGCACCGGGGCTACGGCTCGGCGCCGGACCTGTTCTCCGACACCCGCCCGGACGACGGCATCGCGGCCGATCTCGCCCCGGCCATCGCGGAGCTGATCGCGGCCGAGAGCCCCGACCTCCTCCTGGCGCCGCAGGCGATCGGCGGACATGTGGACCACGTGCAGTTGGTCCGGGCGCTCCGCAGCCTCGATCCGGCGCAGCCGATCCTGTGGTGGCGCGACTTCCCCTACACCGTGCGCGATGCTGCCCCGAAAGCGCCGCTGGCCGCGTCGTTCACGAATCTCGCCGAGCCCACGATGCGTCTCGGTCCGGATGCGCAGGCCCGGAAGCGGGCATCGTGCGCCGCCTATGCCAGCCAGATCGGCTTCCAGTTCGGCGGTCCCAAGGGCCTCGATGCGCGGCTCGCCCAGGAACAGGGAGTCGAGCGCTATCGATTGTCCGGCCGGCTCGGTGCAGCCATCCGCGGCCTCGATGTCGGCTGAGCCGCAGGCGCCGAAGTCCCTGGCTGATCCGGACGCGCTCGCGGCCCGCCGCGCGATGATCGGGGCTCCGCACATCGCGCCGATCCGGGCGCTCGGCGACCGGATCTCCGCGGAGCGCGGGGCGCCGGTCCCGGTGCCCGATCCCCTCGACGGTGGGGTCGGCGCGCGGATGCTGCTCCTCCTGGAGACGCCCGGTCCGGCCGTGCTGCGCACCGGTTTCGTCACCCGCGACAGCGCGAACGGCACCGCCGCCAACCTGTTCCGCTTCCTCGCCGAGGCCGGCATCGCCCGGACCGACACCCTGATTTGGAACGCCGTACCCTGGCTGATTCACCCGGAAGGCGCGCTCAACCGCGCCCCCCGCCGGGCCGAGATCGCGGCCGCCGGGCCCTATCTGGAGCCGCTCCTCGACCTGCTGCCGCGCCTCGCGGTGGCCATTCTGGCCGGCCGCCATGCCGGCGAGGCGGCCCCTGTGGTCGCGGCGCTCCGACCCGACCTGCCGGTGATCCGGGTTCCGCACCCGAGCCCGACCTACGTCTGCACCTCGCCGGACGTGCCCGCCCGCATCCGGCGCGGTCTCGCCGAGGCGGCCGCGATCCTTGGCCGAGCGGCAGGTTGCGGATAGAACAGCGCACACCGTCGGACCTTCCCTGGCCTTAAGCGCTTGTTCGGCCTACATGCGGGGCAACGGGCCGCGGTCCGGGAGATCCCGGCATAGGCTGACGGCCTTCGGCCGGGCCGCGCAGCCGGAAGGGCGGACGCCGAACGGCATGAATTTTCAGGGACAGCACAGGGACGCGGCCGAGAAGGCCGAGCCGGTCCAGCACGACGACGCTGCCGCCGCGAAGCGCAAGATCCGGCGCAGCCGCTATGCCTGGATCGGCACGGCCGCCAGCATCGTGCTGGTCGCGGTCTCCCTCGGCGTGCTCTGGAAGCTCGTCCAGAGCGTGAGCTGGGCGGAGGTGCGCACCGCCATCGCGGCCGCCACCGCCGAGCAGCTCGGCCTCGCCTTCCTGTTCGTCGGGATCAGCTACCTGTTCCTCACCGGCTACGACGCCCTCGCGCTGCGCCAGCTCAAGATCAAGGTGCCCTACCGGATCACGGCGCTCGCCTCGTTCACCAGCTACGCGGTGAGCTTCACCCTGGGCTTCCCGCTGCTCACCGCCGGCACGATCCGCTACTGGATCTACGCCCGGCAGGGCCTGTCGACGGCCAAGATCGCGGCGCTCACCGTCATCGCGGGCTTCACCTTCTGGCTCGGCATGGGCGTCGTACTGGGCCTCAGCCTGATCATCGAGGCGGGCCAGCTCGCCGGGCTCGCCTTCACGTCGATCCGGATCAACCAGGGCGTCGGGCTCGCGGCGCTCGCCCTGGTGCTCGGTTACCTGGCCTGGGTCTCGGCCAAGAAGCGCAGCATCACCGTGAAGCAGTGGCGCCTCGAGCTGCCCGGCGCCTCGGTGTCGATCGGGCAGATGATCGTCGGGATCGGCGACGTCTGCGCGGCCGCGGCCGTGCTCTACGTCCTGCTGCCGCAGGAGACGACGATTGGCTTCACGACCTTCCTGGCGGTCTACGTGCTCGCCGCCATGCTGGGCATCGCGTCGAACGCCCCGGGGGGCATCGGCGTGTTCGAGGCGACGGTGCTGCTCGCCCTGTCGAGCCTGCCGCGCAACGAGGTGCTGACCTCGCTCCTCCTGTTCCGGGGTTGCTACTACGTCGTGCCCTTCGTGACCGCCCTCGCGATGCTCGGCCTGTATGAGATTGTGAAGCGCGCGGGCGGTGCGCGCGATTCCGGGCCGCCGGAGGGCACCGCCGGACCGTCCGGCCGGGCGTGGCGCGACAAGACCGAGTCGCGGTAATCCGCCCGCCGCGCCCGCCATGTCCGGCCGCCTGCACAGTTCCCCCGCCTGGGCCGGTGCCGCGATCGCTGCGGGTCTGTTCGGGCTCGCCACGGCCCTCGCCGGACGCCTCGATCTCCCGCTGATCCTGGTCGGGCTCGGATCGGTTTGCCTCGGCGGATGGCTGGGGGGGCGCGACCGCGAAGCTCCGGCACCGCGGCCCGCCGCCGCGGCGCAGCGTTACGCGGTGGCGGAGGCGCTGCTCGCCCACGTTCCGGACCCGGTGATCCTCGTGGACCGGCGGACCCTGGTGGTGGAGGCGAATCCCGCCGCCCGTTCGCTCCTGCCGGCCCTGCATCAGGCCCGGCCCCTGTCCTTCGCTCTGCGTGACCCGGAGGTCCTCGACGCCGTCGAGGCCGTCCTGAATTCCGGCATGCCCCGTCGGGTCGCCCTCTCGACCCGGATTCCCCTGGAGCGGACCTTCGACGTCCAGATCGGCGCCCTGCCGATGCCCGACGGCTCGGGGGTCAGCGCCCTGCTGTTCCTGCGCGATCTCACGGCCGCCCGGCGGCTGGAGGCGATGCGGGTCGATTTCGTCGCCAACGCGAGCCATGAGCTGCGCACGCCGCTCGCCACCCTGATCGGCTTCATCGAGACGCTCCAGGGCCCCGCCCGCGAGGACACGCGGGCCCGGGAGCGTTTCCTCGAGATCATGCGCGGGCAGGCCCTGCGCATGACGCGGTTGATCGACGACCTGCTCTCGCTCTCGCGGATCGAGCTGCGCGAGCACGTCGCGCCCACCACCGTGGTCGATCTCGGGGCGCTCGCCCACCAGATGGTCGACGCGCAGGCGCCGCCGGCCGAGGCCCGGGGCGCCGCGATCCGGTTCGAGGACGGTCACGGGCCCTACCGCGTGGCCGGTGACGCGGACGAGCTCGCCCGGGTGATCGAGAACCTGATCGAGAACGCGGTGAAGTACGGCGGCGGCCGGATCAGCGTGGGGCTGTCCCGCGAGGACGACCCCCGGCTCGGATCCCGGATCGTCCTCTCGGTGGCCGATGACGGGCCCGGCATTCCGCCCGAGCACATCCCGCGGCTGACGGAGCGCTTCTACCGGGTCGACGTCGCCTCCAGCCGGGCCCGCGGAGGCACCGGCCTGGGGCTCGCCATCGTCAAGCACAGCCTGAACCGCCACCGCGGCCGCCTCACCATCGAGAGCTCGGCGGGCCAGGGGACGACGGTGCGGGTCAGCCTGCCCGAATACGGCTCCGCCGCCGTGCAGCCGCCAGCCGATCAGACGTAGGCGCCGATCCCGAGCCCGGCCTCGACGCGTCCGATCCAGGCGCGGACGGCCGGATAGGCGCCGAGATCGAAGCCGCCCTCGTGGGCCATGCGGGTGTAGGCGACGAGGGCGACGTCGGCGAGCGTCAGGGCGTCCCCCGCGATGTAGGCGGAGCGTGCGAGGGTTCCATCCATCAGCTGCAGCGCGTCGGCACCGCGCACGGCGAGCTTCGAATCCAGGTCCTCGGGCGGACGCTTGAGGTAGTGAAGCTGGTAGCGCCGGACCGCGATGTAGGGCTCGTGGCTGTACTGTTCCCAGAACATCCACTGCAGCATCCGGGCACGGGCGAGTGCCGCCTCCGGGATAAGCGGGGAGCCCTCCGCGAGGTAGGCGATGATCGCGTTCGATTCCGACAGCACGGCGCCGTCGGGAAAGACCACGACCGGCACCCGCCCGGCCGGGTTCAGGGCCAGGAATTCGGGTGTGCGCGTCCCGCCGCGGGGCACGTCGACGTCGTGCCAGAGTGCGGGAATGCCGAGGTGGGCGGCGACCCATTTGACCTTGAGGCAGTTCCCGGACCCCGGATCGCCGTAGATCGTCAGCGGTTCGGTCATTTGTTTCCTCGTCGTCCCGGGTGCGGCCGAGCTTCGACGGACCCGCGCGATTCCGCAACGGGCACTTCGACGAAGCCCCCCGTGACACGTCCGCGAGCCTGGCCCTTGACCTTCCCATGATGGGAACCCCCATCTGACGCAGCGTGGAAGCTTCGAATGGAACTGCCGCCATGCCGGACCCCGTCGTCCTGACACTCCCCGTGGAGGGGATGTCCTGCGCCTCCTGCGTCGGGCGCGTCGAGCGTGTCCTCCGGACCCTGCCCGGCGCGCGCGACGTGGCGGTCAACCTCGCCACCAGCCGGGCCAGCCTCATCCTGGAAGGCGCCGCCGGTCCGGCCGACGCGGCCGCGGTTCTGGCGGAGGCCGGCTATCCGGTGCCCGAGACGCAGAGCCTGCTGGCGGTCGACGGGATGACCTGCGCGAGTTGCGTCGGCCGCGTCGAGCGGGCGCTCGCCGCCGTACCGGGCGTGACCGGCGCCAGCGTCAACCTCGCCGCCGGGCGCGCCGCGATCCGCTATCCCGAGGGCGTCGTCGCGATGGCCGATCTGGTCGCCGCCGTCGAGACGGCGGGTTACGAGGCCCGGCCCGTCGACGCGGCGCATCCCGCCGACCCCGCGGCGCGTCAGGAGGCCGAGAGCCGGATCCTGCGCCGCGACCTGCTCGCCGCGGCCCTGCTCTCGGCCCCCGTGGTGATCCTCGACATGGGCGGCCACGTCCTGCCGAGCGCGGACGGCGGCGCAGTGACAGCGCTGGTCCAGGCCGTCCTGGCTACGCTGGTGCTCGTCGGGCCGGGCCGGCGCTTCTTTCTCAAGGGCGTGCCGGGCCTCCTGCGCGGCCATCCGGACATGAACGCCCTCGTCGCCCTCGGCGCCGGTGCGGCCTATCTCTATTCCCTGGTCTCGACCGTGGAGCCCGCCCTGCTACCCGTCGGCGCGGCGCATCTGTACTTCGAGGCGAGCGTGCTCATCGTCACGCTGATCCTGCTCGGCCGGACCCTGGAGGCCCGGGCCAGGGGCCGCACCGGGCAGGCGATCGCCCGATTGATGAACCTGGCACCGAAGGTGGCCCGGGTGGTCCGGGACGGCGCGGAGGCCGAGGTGCCGCTCGACGCGCTGCGGGTCGGCGATGTGGTCCGGGTCCGTCCGGGCGAGCGCGTCGCCGCCGACGGCGCCGTGGTGTCCGGCACCAGCCTCGTCGACGAGAGCATGGTCACCGGCGAGGCGGCACCGGTGCGCAAGGGGCCGGGCGATCGGACGGTCGGCGGCACCCTCAACGGCCGCGGCAGCCTCGATCTCCGCGTCGATGCGGTCGGAGGCGCCACCGTGCTCGCCCAGATCGCCGCCATGGTGGAGCGCGCCCAGGGCGGCAAGCTGCCGATCCAGGCGCTGGTCGACCGGGTGACCGGGCGCTTCGTGCCCGCCGTGATCGGCATCGCTCTGATCACCTTCCTGGCGTGGCTGTTCCTCGCTCCGGCCCCCGCCCTGGGGACGGCACTGGTCAACGCGGTGGCGGTGCTGATCATCGCCTGCCCCTGTGCCATGGGCTTGGCGACGCCGACCGCCATCATGGTCGGCACCGGCCGGGCGGCGGGACGCGGTGTCCTGTTCCGCGACGGCGCAGCGCTGCAGCGCTTGCGTGACGTGCGCGTCGTCGCCCTCGACAAGACCGGCACCCTGACGGAGGGACGGCCGCGGATCACGGATCTCGTTCCGGCGCCGGGCGTCGCGGCGGACGAGGCGCTCGCGCTGGCGGCCGGCCTGGAGAGCCGGTCCGAGCATCCGCTGGCCGGCGCCGTCGTGGCGGCCGCGCGGGCCCGCGGCCTCCGCACGCTCGAACCCGACACCGTCGAGGCTCTGGAGGGATTCGGCATTTCCGGCCGCGTGGCCGGGCAGGCCGTGGTCCTGGGCGCGCCGCGCTACCTCGACCGTCTCGGCATCGCGCCGGATCCCACCCTCATGGCCCGCGCCGAGGGGCTGGCCGAGGACGGGCGGAGCCCGATCCATCTGGCTCTGGACGGGCGCCACGCCGCCGTACTGGCCGTGGCCGATCCCGTGAAGGCCGGCGCCCGTGAGGCGGTGGCGGCACTGAAGGCCCGCGGCCTCACCGTCGCGATGGTGACGGGCGACGATCCCCGCACCGCCGCGGGCGTCGCCCGTGGCCTCGGCATCGACGTGGTGGCCGCCGGGGTTCTGCCCGGCGGGAAGGTCGAGGCGGTCCAGCGGTTCCGGGCGGAGCACGGGCCGGTGGCCTTCGTGGGCGACGGCATCAACGACGCGCCCGCCTTGGCCGAGGCCGATGTCGGGCTGGCCATCGGGACCGGCACCGACATCGCCATGGACAGCGCCGATGTGGTGCTGATGTCGGGCGCCCTGGACTCCCTGGTCGAGGCGCTGGCCCTCTCCCGGGCCGTCATGGCCAACATCCGCCAGAACCTGTTCTGGGCCTTTGCCTACAACGCCGCGCTGATCCCCGTCGCCGCGGGCGTGCTGGTGCCGTTCGGCGGCCCGGCCCTCTCGCCGATCCTGGCCGCGGGCGCGATGGCGTTCTCCAGCGTCTTCGTCCTGGGCAACGCCCTGCGGTTGCGCCGGGCGGGCCGGCGACCTGCGCCGGCCGGCGCGGACGCACTCACCCCGAGGCCGGCATGAGCGCCGCGCCCCTGACCATCGGCGAGGCGGCGCGCCGCACCGGCGTCTCGGCCAAGATGATCCGCTGGTACGAGGCGACAGGCCTGCTGCCGCCAGCCGTTCGGTCGGAGTCCGGGTACCGCCATTACGGCGAGGCCGACCTGCACACGCTGCGCTTCATCCGCCGGGCCCGGGATCTCGGCTTCAGCGTGGACGGGATCGCGGACCTGCTGGCGCTCTGGCGCGACCGCGCCCGGCCGAGTGCCGGAGTGAAGGCGATCGCGCAGGAGCAGATCGCCGATCTGCGCCGCCGCATCGCCGAATTGGAGGGCATGGCCCGGACCCTGGAGCACCTGTCCGATGCCTGCTGCGGCGACGACCGTCCCGAATGCCCGATCCTGGACGACCTCGCCGCGGCGGATCGTGCGCCGATGCCCCGGCCGTCGCGCCGCGGCTTGCCGGGGCGCGGACCGGCGCGGAAGAGCGTCTGAGCGGGGCAGCGTCCTCGCGGTCGGTTCTTGACGACGTTTGAGGTGGACGCGGCCGGGCCACCGCTCGGCGGTCAACCGCTCGTCCGTCAGCTTTCCTTCTGCGGCCTCCCCGAGCGCGGCCGTTGACGACGGCTCTGGCCCCGGCTTTGCTGGGACGGTCGATATTCCCTGGACCACGAGAGCCCCGATCCGATGCCCGTCCTCGAACGGATTCGCGACTTCGCCGAAACGATGCAGGCGTGGCGCCACGACCTGCACGCCCATCCGGAGCTGCTCTACGACGTGGAGCGGACGGCCGGGTTCGTGGCCGAGAAACTCCGGTCCTTCGGCTGCGACGCGGTGGTGACCGGCATCGGCCGCACCGGAGTCGTCGGCGTGATCCGCGGGAAGGGGCGCGCCTCCAACCGCGCCATCGGGCTGCGCGCGGACATGGATGCGCTGCCGATCCAGGAGGTGCGGGATCTGCCCTACCGCTCGACCGTGCCGGGCATGATGCACGCCTGCGGCCATGACGGGCACACGACGATGCTGCTGGGCGCCGCCAAGTATCTCGCCGAGACCCGCGATTTCGACGGCGCGGCCGTGCTGATCTTCCAGCCCGCGGAGGAGGGCGGCGGCGGCGGCGAGGCGATGGTCGAGGACGGGCTGATGGAGCGCTTCGGCATCGAATCGGTCTACGGGATGCACAACATCCCCGGCATGGCTGTGGGGACCTTCGCGGTCCGGCCGGGTCCGATCATGGCCTCCACCGACCGCTTCACCATCACCGTCGAGGGCCGCGGCGGCCACGCGGCCCTGCCGCAGAACGCCGTCGACAGCGTGCTCGTGGCGAGCCACGTCATCATCGCCCTGCAGAGCATCGTGTCGCGCAACATCGATCCGGTGCAGTCGGCCGTGGTCTCGGTGTGCACGCTCGAAGCCGGCGATGCGTTCAACGTGCTGCCGCAGACCGTGACCCTGCGGGGCACCGTGCGCACCTTGTCTTCGGCGCTGCGCACGCAGGTCCGGGCGCGCATCGAGACGCTGGTGGCCGAGATCGCCGCGGGCTTCGGCGCGACCGGCGTCACCGAGTTCGGCGGCAGCTACCCGGTTACCGAGAACCATCCGGCCGAGACGGTTTTCATGGCCGACGTAGCCGCGGCTGTGGTCGGTGAGGAGAATGTCGACCGCGCGGTGGCGCCGATGATGACCGCCGAGGACTTCTCCTACATGCTCGAGCGCCGCCCCGGCGCCTACATGTTCATCGGCAACGGCGACAGTGCCTCGCTCCACCATCCCCATTACGACTTCAACGACGCGGCTGCGCCATACGGCGCTTCCCTATGGGCGCGCCTGATCGAGACGGGATTGCCGCTCCAAGCCTGAGGGTTCACGCCCTCGCCGAGGCCGTCCCGCTCTGGCTGCGCGGGGCGGCCCCGTCCTTAGGGGACCCGCCGGCCAGATCGCCGAGATGCCCCGGATCCCGTTGCTGCCCGGGCTCTACACCCTGACGACCCTGGGCCGGCTGTACCGGCTCGGGGGTCACGTCGACGTCTGGCCCGCCCGATCTTCGGCCTGAAAGCCGCGGTGCCCGCCAACAGGCCGCACGCCCGCCGGCGCCATCGTCATCGCGGGCGCACCGACGCGGAGATCGGGCGCCGCGCCGGGTAGCCCCGCAGCGCCCGCGACGACGCGGCAGCCGCATCACCCCCCGTAGCGCGCCTTCAGGAGCGCGTAGGTCAGCCGCGCGGTCTGGACCTCGCCGCCCTCCGGCCGGCCGGGCTTGGTCGAGGGGTTCCAGCCGTACAGGTCGAAATGCCCGTGCGCCTTCGTCTTCGGAGCGAAGCGGCGCAGGAACAGGGCCGCGGTGATCGCCCCCGCGAAAGGCCCGCCCGAGACGTTGTTGAGGTCGGCCACCTTGGAGTCGAGCAGGCTCGCGTAGGGGGCGTGCAGGGGCATCCGCCAGATCGGGTCGATCGCCGTCCGGCCGGCCTGCGCCACCGCCTCGGCCAGCGCCTCGTCCTCCGTGAAGAATGCGGGCAGGTCCGGCCCGAGCGCCACCCGCGCCGCGCCCGTCAGCGTCGAGTAATCGAGGATCAGCTCCGGGCCGTCCGCATCGGCCAGGGTCAGGGCGTCCGCGAGGATCAGCCGGCCTTCCGCGTCGGTGTTGCCGATCTCGATGCTGAGTCCGGCGCGGCTCGGCAACACGTCGCCGGGGCGGAAGGCATTGCCCGAGACCGCGTTCTCCACCGCGGGGATGAGCACGCGCAGGCGCAGCCTGAGACCGGCGCCCATGACCATGTCGGCCGCCGCGAGCGCCGCGGCGGCGCCGCCCATATCCTTCTTCATCAGCAGCATCGCGGAGGACGGCTTGATGTCGAGGCCGCCCGTGTCGAAGGCCACGCCCTTGCCGACCAGGGTCACGCGCGGGGCGTCCGCCGGGCCCCAGGTCAG
>Ga0160428_1001461_pt1 | contig 17744 bp, 17 predicted proteins | sample SolpanmetagenomM_FD_108198 | JGI IMG/M metagenome (GOLD analysis project Ga0160428, IMG submission 108198) | Solar panel surface microbial communities from Lawrence Berkeley National Laboratory, California, USA - M | ecosystem: Engineered > Built environment > Solar panel > Unclassified ... | reverse complement strand
TTCACGTCCATAAAGAATAACAGAAATGATTTTCGGTTTCCTCGGGCCTAGCTACTCTTCACTGACCGGCAGTTGTAAATAAATTCGTGGTCAGAACTGGCCGCTTCATGCTTATAAAAGCGGCCAGTTCTGACCATATGATCAAACCGGGATCTGGTTATGACCTTCCACCCATCATTGATATAGGCATAGTAGCGTGGCTGGGCCGTCAACATCGACATCTTGAGGTGACGGGCAGGCCTGAATAGGCCTCGGAACAATGTAGCCATTCAGACAAAAAAGAAGAGTAATTGACTGTTGAGTAAATCAGCCCGTATAGGCTGTAAGTGTCACCAATGTACGGCTATAGACTTATAATAACACAATTTATTAAGGTAACGATTTTATTTCAAGGGTCAATTGACTGAGCCGGACAAGGGATGAATTAATTTCCGTCAATTGACCCTCACACCCGTTTTCTCCGCAGTGGGGGGCCACTTGTCGTTCGCGTAGTCGAAGCACTTCGGCGACGGTTCGGGGCCACCCGTGCGGGCCGTTGCCATCCAATTCACGACGCCGGCTCATTGATTAAGCTTATCGGAAGGAACCGGTCCGCGCCACGGTGCTGCCGGAGCAGGGTATGTGTTAAGCAATTCAGGATCAAGTGCTCCGGTATTTTGGCTACAACTAGCTTGAAAACGAGGATGTGTAGTTCCAGGCGAGCATAGTGTACAGCACAGGCCACCCTGCAGTTTTCATTTTACCCCTACAGCGCTTGTCAGCTGATGGTCAAGTGAAGGACTCTTTCCTTCATCCATGATCAGTACTTGACGGTGCTGTTGTCGTTGAAGTCCAGCTTAATGGATCTTTTTTAGCGGGCGGATCCACTACCACTACGATGGCACTGCTTGCCGGAGTACGTCAATGACCACCCCCTCCCGGAGATGGCTGATCGTTGTTTGGTCTGGCGAAAGAAAAAACGTGTCTCCCGCTGGATTTTCGGCATGGAGTAATTCCAGACAAAAATTGGGATCCGGGCCTTCGACAGCGCTTCCCGTTGATCCTTCATAGGCAACCTTGTAGGGATTATTTGGTGGCATAGTTTTTTTGAGACGTTGATCGCTGATGGAAAGCCGGCCACACGTAGGATACATGGTCCGTAAAATACCACTCCTAAGCTAACGGTTCAAAAACCCAATCTGTTTAGGCTCAGCGATCACCGAACAAAACAGGCTATAGTCGGGCCCAGCTCTTGGGGTAGCAAATCGTTTATTCCACTGAATCAACAATCTGTATCAACTAATCGATTTGTTTACCGTGGGTAGTTGAGCAGGCCTTTGCCAGGTTGCCTTTACGTAGTGCCGTCTCAATAGTAGTTTGCATGTTAACACTTCGTATCAGCCAAGTCCTGAAGTTGGCCTGGTCACAGAGAACAAGCGCGGACAAATCAATTTTAGCGATCAATGCCTCAATCGGTATAGCGATTTGTTTGCGTGGGGATCGTGCCATAACGTGTGCAGTATAGCGGCGGTAATGCTTTATGAAACAGACGATTAGTAAGCAACCAAAAGCACGTAACGTGTTTAGTAAGCCTGCTACTGGTGGGGTAATTAGTGGATGGGGTAAGGAGTTGGTCAGCAGCGCTTAGTTGAATCGATATAACCAATGTATCTTCCTTGTTCAATACACGTACCTAATTAATCCAACTGATATAACCCATCTAGCAGGTTGGCGACGGCGGGTTGACCGGAACACGCCCCCGAGGGCCTTAGGGCACCAATGCGCCCCTGGGCAATATCCAGTCGAAGGAGTAGTTCATACCATTCCAACCGAAGGAGCTGCTGACGGAGTTGGGTCAATGAATACCCAATGCACCAGGCCGCCCCGATGGGATCGTCACCCGTAAACACGCCTACTTGTCGCAATACTGCGTGCAAGGTTTTGTGACGACCCGACAGATACAGGCGCAGATAAAACTCGAACAGATCGGTCGCTTTAAGTTGGTCCAGAATTGGTTGATCGAATTGACGACGAACACCCCACTGGTGGTACTGGGGTGGGGTTTGTAAAAACCCTTTCACCAGCCGGGGGTCAAGGCTTGTCGTACCAATCAGACTAGTAATTCGTTGGTTTAGTCTCATCGGCTCGTTTAGCTTATCAAAGAATCGACTGGTCGTCTACGCATCACTACGCTCAGGATTAGCCTACTTGGTAACCGAACAAGACCCGTTACGCATCGAGCCACCAAAGGCTTGAAACGAATGAGTTAGCATCGGTAGTTGGCTACATCTCGAACCACCGGTTACTTTCTGCTGAAAACAATAGCGCTAAGGCGATCAGGCCGATCATCGTCGCGATCAGATCGATCACGGTGGCGCCGGGATGCTGGCGGTAAGCCGACGAAAAGGTGAGTAGCGAACTAATCAGGCCTATTCCGATGACTCCCGCCAGTACCAGCCGGGCCCAGGGTACACCCCGATACATCAGCCGCAGTAGACCATACACGCATAATGTGCCTACCACTACGCCCCCGATACTACCCACTGAATAACCGCCCGAAAAAGCGAAGCCCAGTAATTCGATAAGTAGGCAAAGCACCAGCAGGCGCAGGGCATTGAGCAGACTGGCCGGGGGCCGTTGACGAGTAGCCATGAGGGAGCGGAGGTGGATGGTCTTAGCGTTGGGTAATTACCACGTCGATCCGCCGATTCAGCTGTCGACCGGCGGCCGTCTGGTTACTGGCTACCGGCTTTCGATCCCCCCGTTCCCGGGTGCTTACCCGGCTGGCGCTAATTCCCCCCTGACTAAGCGCCTGTTTGACTACCTCCGCCCGCTCACCCGATAAGGGATCATTGATGGCCTCGTCGCCCGTGCTGTCGGTATTGCCTTCGATGCGGATATGCAGGGCCGGATAGGCCTGCATGAGCTGGATTAGCGCGTCCACTTCGGGCCGGGCCTGGTCGGTAATACGGGCGGAATCGGTTTCAAACGTTAAGTTATCAAACGTAAATACCCGGGGCGTCTGACCGCTCTTAGCCGCCAGGTAACGGGCCAGGCTGTCCGTAAACGAATGCTCGACGACGCTGAGTGTACGGCCACCCGGCAGATCAACACCCACCCGGGCGGGGGGTCCGTTACCGTCCAGATCAGTGGCGATCGTGTCGGAAGCCGAACCCGTAGCCGAGTTAACACGGGACACTGGCTGCGCTCGGTTACAGCCCCGCAGCAGAAAGAACAGCAGCGCCAGTAGTCCCAGTAGTCCCAGTAGCCAGGGCCACCAGGCCCTTCCCGCTGGCCGGTCGTCAGCGCTAACCGGAGCCATCGGCTCAGTCCGGAGCGGCCGCTCGCCAGTCGAGCCAGTTACACCGGTCAAGCCACCGAACAGACCCAGCAGACCCGCCGGAATGGCGCTCGTTACGGCCGCCCGCTGACTCAGTAACAGGGCGGCCAGCCCCGAGGGGGCCAGCTCCTGGGTGGTAACCTGCCGACGCAGATAGCCCATCAACACCGAGCTGACCAGGCCGGTGAGCATGCTAGCCGATCCCAGTGTGACCCCACTAGCCTGAACCGTCGCTTCGGCGATTTGGCCGGGCCGGGCCGTGTCAAGCTGCTTTAACAGGGCGTTGCCTGACTCCGCCGCTTTTTGGCGGTGATCGGCCGTGGTCACCAATTGGTCCATCGTCGGATCCTGGGCAAAGGGGGTTTCGCGTAGGAGCTGGTCCAAGTGGGCGGCACCTTGGGGCTCAGCCGCCCGGTTAATGACAACGGCCGCCACGGTGGGCAGCAAGCCCTCCAGGGCTTGCTGGATGGAACTGGTGGGTTCACCCAGCGAAGCGGCTAGTTCGTTAACGGCCGACGGACTAAAGACAGACCGCAGGTGATCAAGTAGAAGACTATTCATAAGTAATGTCGGCAATGAAATGGGGACGATAAGGAGCTGGCTCCGTACGGCTCACTCTGGCTCGCTGATGAAGCCGGAACGCCACGACTGAGACCGTTTAAGCAACGAATGAATTAACCCCTGGACTGATTAGCTGGGGAAGCACCATTGAGAGCGCTTCCCCACCACTAAAAAGCGGGCTTACTTGGTCGAGTAGGTCACCTCGTCACCAGCTGTACCAGCCGGACGAATCGGCTGATCGGTGGCCCCTAACTTCTCCACATCCACCTCGGTCTTGCGCACCGTGTCGCGAATCACTTCCTCGCGCTCGCTGACGGCCTTACCCACCGAGATTTCTTCGACCACCGTTGCGGTCTTCGAAACCACCGGCACTTCGGCGTGTTCAGTCAGCTCGATCTGTCCATCCTGAAAGGCGTTCAGATCGGCTGCCGTCGCCGGGCGGTTCACCGGCGTGCGGTTCACGGTGACCCGCTCTTCGCGCAGGCGAATGCTTTCCTCGACGGGTTTAGCCACGATCCGGCTGCGCAGGCGTACACCACCGGTTTCGACCGTGCGCTTGCCCACTTCCAGGTTTTCTTCAATGATCTTGACGGTCTGATCAGCCGCCGGGCCGGGCACTGGCGCTTCGGTCGTCAGCGCCGGGGTAGCACGCTGATTCACGTAGCCGTATTCGGCCGCCCGCTCATCCACGTCCACCGCGCCAGCCTCATCCAGCACGTCAGCCGCCCGCTGGGCCTGCTCATCCGTATCGGTGTGCACCGTCACGATTGATCCCCGATCGCCTACCGTCGAGTACTTGCGGGTGTCCTCGTCCTCGTCGCTGCCAAACAGCGAACTAAAAAAGCTACCGATACCGCTGCCTACATCTTTGGTGTCATCGACAAGCTCTTCGGTCCGGGTACCGGACGTGTTGACGTGGCGATCCGGGAAGACCTCACCTGAACCCGTCGAGGTAGTACTTACGCCCGAGGAGAGGTCAATGGTCGACCGGCTAAAGCCGTTACTGACTAATTGGTCAACGGCTTGTTGAGCGTCGGCGGCATGATCGAAAATGCCGATTACTGTGTGTGCCATGCGGTGTTGGGGTTTACTTGGGTTATCAAATTGATTTATTAACGATGGCCCGTTGTCAGGCCGGACGTTCAGGGTTGGCCGGGGTCCGCTCGACGGTGATGTCTTCCCGGCGTAGGCGGATGGTTTGGGTTTCCTCCGTTTGGGAGCGCTGGCGGGTCACCCGGATCTCTTCGACCAGCAGCAGTCGTTTTTCAACGACCAGCACTTCTTTCAGGACGGGGTAAATCGTCGTCTCCCCTTCCTGACGAGGGTCGGGCGGTTGCTCGACGTATTGATTGACCACGATCCGCTCAACCGTATAAGCTTCCTGCTGGAGCGGGATAGTCACTGTTTCCTGGGTTTCCTGTACGGTCTTGGTGAGGGTAACCCGGCCCGTCTCTACCCGCTGGGTGCTGACCAGCAGCTGCTCTTCCAGCCGGGGCATCCGAATGAGTTCGGGGCCCGTAGGCTGGCCAGCGGGTCGGCTGGGCTCATCGGCTGACGAATCAGCAGTATCAATTTGATTCATAAACGGGTAGGTCCTAACGGTTATGGGTATACGTTATAACTGGTTGATCAGTCATCCAGTAGCGGCTCATTGTGGCTGCTCGAGTAGACTACTTTTAGGCTGGCTACCAGTCAAACCCACTGGGCAACTATACCGACCCAACCGGGCGGTCGTACTGGTTATAATCATCTTTGGAGTCAGTGCCCCGCTTTGCCCCGTAGCCCGCTGCGACTACGCCGATCAGCAAGCCCAGAAAACCAAAGATGGCTGCTTTCGAGGCTGCAGAAGCCGTATCGTCGGCCAGATGACGGGCCTTTACTTCAGCTTCTTTTTTCGTCTGCTCGACCTTAACGGCGGCCTGTTTGTAGGTGTTGATCCAGTTGTCAACGGTTTGCTGGGCTTCAGCCCGGCTTTTACCGGTCCGCTTCATCACCACGTTAACGGCATCGTCGCGGTCAACGGCACTCACCGTGGCTTGGCCCTGCTTAAATAACCGGTTGAACAAACCACCCGCAAGGTCATCGCTCGCCTGCGGGTTGGAAGCCGCCCGGTTAACCGCCGACTGGGTCTGATCACCCGCCTGATCGGCCTTGCGCTCCAGGGCATTGGGGTTGAGGTTGGGATCGCCCGTCTGGCGTAACACGCTGGTAACCTGGTCGCGTAACCCACTCAGGTCAAATTGGCTGGTGTCCACACCATTTTGAGCGAGTTGGCCCTTGATGGTCTGACCCAGACCCGGCCCCGCCGATGCTGCCGCTGAGCCAACGGCCGAGCCCGCTGTTTTCACCAAGCCCCCTACTAATCGGCCCACGCCCCCCAGGATACTGCCGATGGTGGTGGTTAAAAAGTAAATGGTGAGCAGCGTGACCAGACACCAGGTGAGCACGCCGTGAATGATGCCATCAAATAAGCGGGGCGTGCTGGCCAGTCGTCCGGCGACCCAACCGCCGGCAAACAAAGAGACTAAGCTGCTGATGATGTACCAGATCGCGCTGCCGATGCCCAGGCCCGCCGTTGGATTCTGTTCTTCAACGGGATCAATCGTACCCAGCCCGATGCCTAGTCCCAATAGCGAGAGCAGCAGTTGGGTAACAATAGCAATGAGTACCCCCCCGAAGACAGCGCTCCAGGAAATGCGTTTGACAAAGGCCTTATCGGAAGGCCTGTTGTGGTAAACGGTCGTCGATTCCATGTTCTTTAGATTAATTGACTGGTAAAAGCTACTGAACAGCAGCCAACCAATACGTTGAGCGGTTATACCTAGCAGTCGAATTGATAATGCCCGGTAAACACCGGATGGGTTAGTTATTGACTCGTCGGGCGGATAGATTGACCATCGATCCAAGCAGAAAATGTCGTTGCAGGCTCGGGGCTGGCTGCTAACTTGTCAAGCCCACTTAGGCCGGATCGATCGTGCAGTCGACCCGTTACCATCTGATAGTCTGATTAAAAAATTGAGGTTTCACGTTTTATAGATCAGGTGTCCGGCTGTAATGGCCCAATTATGATGCTACTAAGGAAAAAAGGCGTTTTGAGTAAACGGTCTGACAAACGACGCTGAATGAGTTCCCTATAAACCCTATAGCAATGGGGTGGTATTTTCCCAACCTGCGGAGTTTTTGCCTACTAATCCCGGTCGTTAGGTCAAACAATTCACTGGCTATCGGCTTTTGGAATAACGACCGAATTAACTACGAATGAAAAAGACAGTTCGTCTGATTAGCCTTTGGGTAGGCCTGCTGAGTAGCGTTAGCACTTGCCTGGCGGTAACGTCAGCCCTGCACCAGCAACCAACGACGGCCGAGAAAATGGCGAAGGTTCGGGCGGCCAAAGCCCAGAAGAAAGTGGATCGGGAAGCCGGTCAGCTGAAACCGGTGGCAGGGGCGGCACTCAGGGCTACGTCAGCGGATTATGCGGCTCCCGTCGATAAAGTAGCCAAAGGACCCAACGGCGAGAGTGTCCATACTGGTGAGCGCGGCGCGAAATTTTATATTAATAAAAACGGCAATAAGACGTATTTGAGCAGCAACCAATAAGCTGGTTGATCGGCGTAAGCAGGGGTAGCTGACACAGTTGAGTTATATCCACCACGTGAAGCCTATAATTGGCTAATAATTAAATAATTATAAAAATTTAACCACCTGTGCTTGGGTGCAATTTTGCCCTTTGCTCATATGGCTTAGAAAGCGACTCAAATTCACTTTCAAAAGCAGCGTTTCGCGGAGGTTTTGCCTGTAAAGGTGTTTTTTGCCTTAAAAGTATCAAAATTTTACGCTTTTACACGTACCTAAACAGCAAAACTATTAACTGCTGTAATCGAATGTTAAGGGGATAAGCTTTCCCTGTAAGCCACTATTGTACAGTCGATTAACTGCCTCCGGTGGTGGATATACCCCAACTATGTCAGCTACCCCTTAGTTGTTTAACGTGTAAAACCGCCCCGTTGGAAGAAGGCCTTATCCGACTTGTTGAAACCAAACGGGATCGTCACTGCCTGCATCGTTTTGATCTTGGACAAATTAAAAAAATTGTCGGTCAACTCGACCTGGTTGATCGGCACAGGCGCAGGTAGCCCGTTGCCAGCAGCGCCAGTGTGGTGGTAAGTCAATTGATGATCGGTTTAGAAACGATAAAAAAGTGGAAGCTATAGAAAACGTTAACATACTGTGAGTTCGGCCAGCTCGGGCATAAACGTGGCGTACCCGTTCAGATAGGCCTGGTATTTTTCGGTATTGAGCGCGTACAACTGGCCTTTTTTGGTCGATGATGTTTCGTCTTTTTCACCCGTCCTGCGCAGCAGATCAGTGGCAATCACTCGCCGACTAAAATTCCGCCGGTCAAGCGGCACGTTATAGATCGCTTCGTAAAGTTTATGCAGTTGCGGCACCGTGAATTTTTCGGGCAGCAATTCAAACCCGATGGGGTACATGGCCGCTTTGTAGCGCAGTTGCCGCAGGGCCGTTTCCACCATCTGATTGTGGTCGAAAATCAGGGTCGGTTTATCACCCAAATCGATCCACGACGCGTTATGAGCCTCCAGCGCGGCCGGGTCCTGATCGTCAATCGTAACCAGTGCATAGTGTACCACCGATATAGTTCGCTCGACGGGATCCCGGTCAACCGCGCCGAACGTCTGAAGATATTCCAGATAGTTGTTGTGCAGGCCGGTCAGTGTAAACAGGATGCGCGAAGCGGCCGAATGCAAATCTTCGTTTTCTTCCAGAAAGCCACCCATCAGCGACCACTTGCCAAACTCAGGCTCGAAGTTTCGCTTGATCAACAACAGTTTGAGCGATTTACCGTCAAACCCGAAGATGATACAGTCTAAAGCGACCAGTATCCGGTGACTATTGGTATAGCTATGCATAGAAACAAGGTGTTCGTTCAGTACTGCGATCAATTGTACAGTGTGAAAATACTATACTATGAGAAATGACAGTTTCATCACTTAATACTGACGACGGTGCCGTTTTTGACGCGTCCTATCGACACGCACGCGACGACGTATACACCAACACGCCCATAGGGTGTATGTGTTAAGAGAAATAGCAGCGGTTGGGCGGACTGCGTAGGCATATAGATGACGATGTATAGCTTCACGCCATCCCGCCAAGGAATCTAAATCGAAGATTCATAGTTACTTATAAGCTTGACCTTACTATGGTGATCAGTGTATCACAAACTCAACCCTGCACCAAAAAAGAAACGTTGATTCGTGATCGGACCGCCGAAGCGGACGACAATTTGACCGGGCCGCCGGGCGGAATCCATTTACTAGCAAGCCATCATCACCGACGGCGCAGATTCAACAACCTGCAAAAATGGGTATTTAATCGGCCGGCTTGTTTTAATTATTGTCAACTACTATCCGTAGCATACGCCCTACCAAGTAGCTGGCAGATACACGCAGAAAGTAGCCCCCTGTCCCGGCTGACTGTCCGCTGTGATAGCGCCCCCGTGATTTTCTACCACTCGCTGGCAGATGGCCAACCCAACCCCCGTACCCGGATACTCGTTCTTCCCGTGCAGTCGTTGAAACACTTGGAAAATGCGAGCCAGATACTTCTTGTCGAAACCCACTCCCTGATCGCTCACGCTGATCTGAATGAAATGCAGAGCAGGGCTCGTGGGCGTTGCGTCGATGGGTAGTTCGGATCGCTCGCGCTGAAAGCACGTAACCCGGATCCGGGGAGACTGGCCAGCGGGGGTAAACTTAATGGCGTTACTAAATAGATTCTGAAACAACTGGCTCAATTGAGATTCGTCGCCACTGATCAGCGGCAATGCATCCAGCTCAATCTGCGCCTTCCGGTCTGCAATTACCCAGTCGAGGGTGGCGAGCACCTGTTCCAGAACGGTCTCCAGAGAGATCAGCCCGAAGGTCTGCTGACGGGTGGCAATTCGTGAATAGGCTAATAGATCCTTGATTAATATGGACATGCGGGCACCGGCGCTCATCATGCGCTGAAGGTAGCTTTGACCGGTCTCGCTAAGCCGGTCGGCGTCCTGCTCCACTAGCAGCGAACCGAAGGATTGAATCTTACGCAGCGGCTCCTGCAAATCGTGAGAAGCCACATAGGCAAACTGTTGCAGATTATCATTCGAGCGTTGCAGGTCCTGATTAACCAGTTGAAGTTCCTGGGTCCGCTCCTGCACCTGGCGCGCTAACAAGCGCTGCGACTCCCGCTCCAGGCTGATATCTTGGGTCGTACCAGTGATACAGATGGGATGTCCTTGCTCATCAAAGCTGGTTTCCCCCACGGCCCGGATGTATTGCTGCTGACCCGTGTGGGCGTTAATGATTCGGTACTCCGCCTGGTAGCGGCCGTCAGAATCCGGCTGCTGGGCGGCCAGGAAAGCGGCCTTCACCCGCGGCTGGTCATCGGGATGCACGATGATCAACGCTTGTTCATAGGGCATCAACGTCGTCGTCAGACCGAACATAGCGGCATGGCGCTCGGAGAGCTGCGTTTCGCCGGTTTGACAATCCATGCTCCACGTGCCGAGTTCGGCCAACTCAACCGCGTTTTGGAGCACGACTTTACTTTCCTCCAACTGCCGCCGGGCCATTACCTGAGCGGTCACGTCGGTGGCCGTATTAATCACCCCATAAATCCGCCCATGCTGGTCATAAAGCGGGTTGTAGGCGTGATTGAACCAGACCCGTTTTAGCTGCCCCTTGTCGAGTACGTCGGCTAAGCTTTCATCATGGCGAAAGGGTTCGCCTGTATCGAAAACATGCTGAAGCTGGGCCAGAAAGGGCTGGTCTTCCAGTTCGGGCATGGCTACGTGCAGGATTTTACCGATCACCGAGTTGTCTTTGCCCCAGATGGTCAGCATGGGGCCGTTGACCTGCTGAATGAGCATATCCCGGCCCACAAAAACGGCCGTGGCCGTGGGCGTGGCCATTACCAGGTCAGTAAATTGGGCCTTACTAGCGTCGAGTTGCTGGTGAACAGCTACCAACTCGGTAATATCCTGCGCAATACCCGAGAAACGGTAGGCTACGCGCTGAGTAGTGAAGAAGGCTCGTCCCCGGCAGTGCAGCCATCGCAGTTGGCCATTGGTGGCCCCAACCGTGCGAAATTGAATATCATAGTGCCCCTGCGAGTCTGGATTCAACGCCCACTGCACCGCCGCATCGACGCGGGAACGGTCATCAGGGTGCATGTAGGAGAGTACTTGGTTATACGGCACGATATCATCTTTATCAAAGCCGTAGAGTTCTTTGCAGCGTTCGTCCCACCACACTTCCTGCTGGTAAATGTTCAAGTCCCAGGTGCCGATGCCAGCGGCTTGCAGGGCAAAAGTAATGTTTGGTTGCGACGACTGATGAGCGGATAGTTGGTTGGGCTGTTGCGGATCAGGCATGAGCTTGTTAAGTAATCTATCCCGCAAGGTAGTGACGATCCAGCTAGTGAGTCAACGCCACCGAGAATGCATTTTAGTCGCTTACCTCTTATCCCTAATCTGAGTTTAATCCCTTAACATTCGTTACAGGACTTAAACAGCGTACTTAAGACAAATTTGCTTGGCTATCGCGCTCAATCCCTGTTGTGTCGTCGGTTTGGTGATGAATCCACTCGCCCCTAAATGATAAGCCCGTTCTCTGTCCGCTGGCGCATGAGAAGTCGTCAGGACAATGACGGGTATGTGCTGGTACCGCGTGGACTGTTTAAGCTGCCCGAGCACCTCTAAACCGCTTAACCCAGGCATATTCAGATCTAAGAGAATGACATCGGGTGCGGGGTGCACCAGTACCAGCATGTCGAGTGCTTGTTGGCCACTGTCGGCCAAGTAGAGTCGGGTATGTGCCGAATCCGTCTTTAGTGCGTGCTCCATAAAGAAACGATCATCGGCATCATCGTCGATAATGAGCACGGTAATGAGTTGTTGATTGGTCATGCATGGTGGGGACGACAGCCACTAGTTTGGCTCGTCACGTCCGCCAAAGTTACCCGGATTATACTAGTTTACACCTACCGGTTGCTAAAGGGCTTTTCTTGGAAAAGTTTCTTACTATAAGAACTAATACACAACAGCCCTCAAAATAGTGCAATTTTTAAAGGGGTCGAAAAGGGCAGAAAAAAGGGTGGTAACATAGCTATGTTACCACCCCAATCATTACGGCGGTCTGGTTGTGTCAGTAACTTAGTTGAGTCTGAATAAAACTATGAAAGCGTACAGTTAGACACTGCCGGATAATCTCGTTGGCTACCTGATGATAGTGAGTCAAGTCGGTCCAGTGCTAGCGGGTAGCGAAGGCCGTTAGTAGCTCGGACATCAGCTCATCGAATAAGGAATTCACGTCAGATAGAGTAGTCATTGAAATGGGGACAACTCCGTAAGTGAACAGGCAAACATGAATCCAAACTGGCCTAGTCAGTAGTTTTAGCGATAAGATGAGCCCGCCCCTGCTCCTTAAACTCCGCGCGTAGATCGATTCCTCAGCGGCTAAATGCTGCTTCATCAACGCAAAAAAGGACCGTTTTTGCGAAATCATTATACAATAAACTGCTGATTGACAAACATTTAATGTTTATTTCGAGCAAACAGATGAAACTTTTGTACCAGTTATACGGGATACCCCATACATGGCCTCAATTTTTCTTAAGGATCTTGCATAAGGGGAGTGACACCGGATGAAGTGGTGCGTCCTATGGGTAGTTATGATCAATTTACGGTGGGTACTATAGACGCCCTGCCCGGTGTTGGGTGGGGCTTTCTTTTGTGACCACCCCGGCGGTGTCTGCGTCCAATCGTTGTGTGCTGAACACACCTAACTAACCCATAGATGTAAAAAAAGCCCCGACCCGTGATGGGCGGGACTTTTTTGTGCCCTCATTTATGCTTCTTGAGCCGTAGAATTTCGTCGAGAAATACGTCAATTTTCAATTCAACACTCGTTTGCAGCCTGCACACCCGTTGCCGACTCGCTTCAATCCTCCGCAAGCAGGCCTCATTATCGGCTATAATTCGACTATGGCTAAGTTCAAATTGCTTGTCCATTCGGAGCGGGTGACAGTTGTTTAAATCGTACTGTCAACTAAATGTACCACAAAAAAAGCCCCGCCCATCACGGGTCGGGGCTTTTCTGTTACTGCTTAACAGTAAACGATGAAAATGGCTTAACAGGGGCACTACGACGATAACCCGCATGGTGCGTCATAAAGTACTGCCAGCCTTTGTCAAAGTGCTTCCAGGTGATACGCGTTAAGTTAGCCATTTCATCGAAATGACAGGAAACAAGAACAGGGCTAGTCATGGCAAAATAGATCTACGAGGAGGTTGGCACTGGTAACCTTATATCTAGCAAACCGGTATTCTTACAGACTGTTGATGAATTAGTTATGTGATCGGCGTAAACTCCATGAGTGGGTAGTAAGCTAGCTGAAACAGACACTATGTGAATGGCTGTCACTCAACCGCCAAAAGGCCACCTACAGCGCAGGTAGCCTTTTGGCGGTTATCTTATTTCTGTACAAAACTTACTATGCAACCGCGCCCATATAGTCATTGTTGTAGGATTGTCATAGAATCTACTAGCAACAAAAAAAGGCAATCCGCATTGTAGGGTGTCTTTTTAGTCAATTGTATGTTCGCTTGATAAGGCATTTATAACTCACTCAGCACTAGTTTGTTAAGCTACACTGTACGTGTCATAGATCCTCCTTTATCACGTAGTCCGTCGAATCAAACTGCCATTGATCCAACGTCGTACCGCGCACAAACCGTAAAAAGAGCCCCCCACTGGTTACGTCTCTGGGGAAGCTGCCAGGTGCTCGGTGATGGGGTACATATACCCGCTGCACCAGCTTGCCTTCAGCATCGAGCCGGGGTGTATGAGTAGCCAGTGCTGTTAGGGCCAGATTGATAACAGATCGCCTGACGGTTGTTTTTTCTATCATAAAGCAGGACGCTCAGAGGATGCGAACTGAGTCTAAGTAATGCGTAAGCCTACAGTATAATCCCGCCCCTTCACAAATAGACAAGTGGCGATCTTGCTCTGTCGGTGGATAGGCATTAGCATCCAATGGGTAACGGTATTGCCCCATCCAACCTCTTCGTATCCCTTAGGGTAGACCACCTCCACTTCCTATTCCAGACATTTATTGATTTCCTGCTCGCACGGCAAACCCGGTACGGGTTCGTCATCGAAGCGGTCGTACTGCTCGCAGTGCTAATAGAACTGATGTTCATTGGGTGTATACCCACCCCGAATAGCACTGCTGCCCGCTATAGCAAGCAGCATAGCGTGCCCTTTCGGATCGGACTCTTCTGAAGTGAGCAGGGCGGGGGGATTTTCTGCCGTCGTATGATTAGTTCAATTTGTATGCACCAGCCCGAATGCTTGCTGTTGAGCGGAGCGGCAAGCCCGTAATTCAGCCTCTAATTGGTTAATGCTCTGTTGCTGTTGAGCTATCAGGGCTTGCTGCTGCTGGTGTTGGGCGAGTAAGGCCTGGTAGCTGTTTTGCACCAGCGTCAGTAACCGCATCGTTTCCTGCTCCTTCTCATAGAGCAGTCGAATAGCCATAGCTTGCAGATCAATTGCCTGGTTAGATTGCATGGGTGATCAGTTATAGACGGTAATCGAGTTAATTGAATTAGCCAGCTTGTTAGCTATTCTGGGCGGGCAAAAACACATAAAACGTGGCCCCCCGCCCGGGCTGACTGCTCGCTGTGATCGTGCCCCCGTGATTGGTGATCACCTTCTCACAAATGGCCAGGCCAACCCCCGTTCCCACGTACTGACTTTTGCCATGTAGCCGCTGGAAGACCTGGAAGATGCGGTCCAGGTACTTTTCATCGAAGCCGATCCCGTTGTCAGCGACCTCGATCAGGTGGTAGTTATCAGTCCGCCGGGTCGGTTGGACAGTGGCGGGTAACTGGGTAGCGGCTACGAGCTGACTCCTGATCCGAATGATGGGCATGGTAGCGGGCTGGCGAAATTTCAGGGCGTTGCTCAGCAGATTCTGAAACAGCTGGCCCAGTTGAACGGCATCCCCTGATACGGTCGGCAAGGGGTCAATGATCACCTGGGCATTGGTCTCGGTAATGACCAGATCCAGTACGCTTACCACGGTGCCTACTACATCAGTAAGCGAAACCAGCGCTTCGGTATTGCGCTGGGTCGAAATGCGGGAGAAGGCCAGCAGGTCTCGAATCAGGGTTGACATGCGGCTGGCGGCTACCTGCATCCGTTCCAGGTAGGCTAGATCCTCACTACCGATTGAATCAGCCAGGCGCGTCCTGAGTAAATCACCAAATTGCTGAATCTTGCGCAGCGGCTCCTGCAGATCATGGCTGGCGATATAGGCGAAGGTTTGCAGGTTCTCATTGGAGCGAATCAGTAGCCCATTCGATTCAGTTAATTCTTCGTTAACAGCCGCATATCCCTCATTACTCGCCGTCAGTTCTTCATTCATAGCGGCCAGTTCCTGGGTCCGTTGGTGCACCTGCTGTTCCAACGACACCTGTAACGCCCGCTCCAGGGTAATATCCTGAGCCGTGCCGGTAATACGCCGGGGCTTCCCTTGGGCATCCCGTCTTGTTTCACCTCTGGCCCGGATGACTTGCTGACGGCCATTGCTAGCGTTGAGAATACGGTATTCAGCCTGGTAACGGCCGTCAGAATCCAGTTGCAACGCCGCCGCCAAGGCAGCCCGTACCCGCTGCTGATCAGCGGGATGGACAATGGCCAGCGCCGTCTCGTAGGACATAACCGTTGACTTTAAACCAAACATAGCAGCGTGACGAGGGGACAATGCCATCTCGCCACTGGCGATATCCAGTGTCCAGGTGCCCAGCTCAGCCAGTTCAACGGCATTGCGCAGAACCGCTTCCTGTTCTTCAACCTGCTGGCGGGCTAGTACCTGCTGGGTGACTTCGCTGGCTACACAGATGACGCCATAAATGGTCCCCGAGACTGCGCGCAGGGCCTCGTAGGTATACTCATAATAGCCTGTATAGGGCTGTCCGTAGCGTAACAGCTCGAATTTCTCTTCGGCCTGGTAGAAGTTCTCCCCGGTCATGAGTACCCGCCGGAGCCGGTCTACCTGCGGGGTAGAAACCAGTTCCGGCAGCGCCTCTATAAACGGACTGCCAATGACAGACGACTCTTTACCCCACATGCTGAGCATATTTTTGTTAGCGGTACGGATGATCATGTCGGGGCCCACAAACACGGCCTTGGCCACCGGTGAATGTTCAAAGAGGGTGTGGGCAAAGCGTTCGCTTTCTTCCAGCTGTTGGCGGGCCAGTACCTGCTCGGTCACATTGATGGCCGTATTGAGGACCGCGTACACCTGGCCCTGCTCATTGCGAATCGGGTTGAACGAGTAATCAAAGTAGTAGGTACCGAACTTACCGTTTAAGCTTAAGTGAGCTGGTGCGGCTTGTCCCTGGTAGGGCTGACCAGTCGCATACGCCTGTTCAAAGAGTTCAAAAAACCCTTGTCCGTCCAGTTCGGGTAATACCTCCCGGAAAGGCTTACCAAGTGCTGAGCGATCCTTGCCCCAGTAACTGAGCTGGGTGTCATTGGCCAGCTCAACACGCAGTTCAGGCCCTACGTGCAGGCCCATCGCCACGGGGGTGGCCTCAATTAGTCGGCGTAGCTGCGCCCAGCTTTCAGCCGCTACCTGCTGGTCCTGCACCTGCTGGGTCACCTCCTGGGCAATGCCGGCGAAGCGCTGCACCGTCCCCGTCGGCGTAAAGTCAACCCGGCCCTGAAAGCGCACCCAGCGCAACTGGCCATCGTCCACCCCGATGGTGCGGTAGGTTTCATCAAATACACCATCCGACTGGGTATTCATCACCCACCGGGCGGCTTGATCGACCCGGGCCACATCGTCGGGATGAACGTGTGCGAATGCCTGTTCGTAAGACATCCGGTTATCGGCCGCCAGGCCGAAGAGAGCCCGGCACCGCTCATCCCATCGTACCTGATTGGAAGCCGGGTCATACTCCCAAATGCCTAAGCCAGCGGCCTGCAGGGCAAAGTCAACGTTAAGTCGTTGTTCAAGCGAGGTTATCGCACCGGTAGGCTGCTGATCGTTTGACATTAATCTCTGGATACTATTAGCTCAATAATGCCGCAGCCAAGGCGCAGCTACTAATAGGGCAAGTGATCGCTTTTACAATTAAACGGGTAGTTCTACTGGCATCTTCGATCACCTTGACGAGGCGGGTCATTCGAATGAAGCCCAGGCATGATGGCACTAACGCATGTGATTGGTAGTCGTATTGAGCCTATTGACGCCGGCAATAGCTGGGGTGTAGACTATCAGATCGAATGCTTGACTTACCAACGCAATTTGTTTATTTAACTCGAATAGATCAACCGTTCTTATCAACTGAGCCAAACTAGATTTCACGGTTGTTCGCTCATAAAAAGTATATTAAGGCATTAGCGGAGTTGTTGGGGCATATTGGGTTTACGTACATGAACCTTGTATCTCTCGCCACGGCTTCAATAACTATAGGGTATACCCTATCAGCTGGTCCGTTCGATGCGCACACAGTTGACATACACCTCTACCCGTCGCAGTAGATTGAAAATAGCGGGCTGGTAGTGCGTGTTATTGTTCAGATTGCCTTCGTAGAGCACTTCAGGGCCCATCTTCTCGTCGACGAGTTGTTCGGCAATGCGCCAGTTGACGGCCTGTTGATCAAAGACGTTCAGGTGGTAAAAGCTCACCAGCAGATTACCATCGGGCGTACCGGTGAGCCGGTACTTAATTATATTCTTGATGCCGCTACCTGTTTTCATGTTCATCTCTATTTAGCTGTTACCCCAAAGTACGA
>Ga0160428_1001460_pt1 | contig 17763 bp, 8 predicted proteins | sample SolpanmetagenomM_FD_108198 | JGI IMG/M metagenome (GOLD analysis project Ga0160428, IMG submission 108198) | Solar panel surface microbial communities from Lawrence Berkeley National Laboratory, California, USA - M | ecosystem: Engineered > Built environment > Solar panel > Unclassified ... | reverse complement strand
GGCGCCGGGGAAATAGGCCTTCTTGCCCATCGTGCCGAGGTGGTCGTAGTGCGCCGACACTACCAGGAAGCTATCGGGCTGCGTCCGGCCGCGCACGATGGCGGCAAGGTTTTGGGTTTGGTAATTGTGCTTGAGGTCGGCGTCGAGTTGGAGGGTAATGGTAGTAGGTGGCGGGCTAGTCCAACTGCTAGCCAGAATTTCCAATCTTACCTGAGGAGCTTGACTACTAGCTAGCGAAGCAGTGAGCTTGGGGTGAAGCACTAAGCGTGGCGCGCCTTCCCCCCAAAGCTTTTGTAACACCGGTGGCAACGTACTAAGTCGGGCCTCGTCGCGGACGCGCATAACAACAGCGCTGGGTAGGTAACCGGCCATGCGGGACTGGTTTTGGATGCCCACTACAACGCCTGGCAAGCCAGCGCTGTACCGATGCACAACAGCGGTGTCGGTAAACACCAGCGTATCGAGAGGTAAGACGCGAAACTGCTGGCGAGCTACCTGTGGCGCCGACTCCGGAGCAGCGATAAAATCGCGGCCAGGTACCAAGTTACGCGAAGCAGCCCCAGCTAGCTGCAAGCTGCAATTGCCCGGAAACGTATTCACATCCAGCGTAAAAGGCTGCGTATAATCGGGGGCGAGCGGCTGTAAGCCTAGTTGCCGTAGCCGGCCGCGCAGGTAGGCGGCCGCCCGATGTTCGCCCTGCTGCACGTAGCCGCGGCCGTGCAGGCGCTCAGACGCCAGCACCTCGATGGTGCGGCGGACGCGGGGTAGGTCAGGGGCATCCTGGGCGTGGGCACTGGTGGCTAGTCCATAGCCGGCCAGCACTACCAGCGCGGCCCGGCGCAGCCACCAGCGCTGCGCCCCCGCTACCAGGAGCAATGCCAACGCCGCGCCCAGGCTGTCGCCTACCAAGTCGGTCCATTCGGCTTGGCGGCCCACGTGCATGACGTATTGCAGTACTTCAATCAGCCCACCGAAGAGCACGCAGCCGACCAGCACCGTGCTGCCCGCACGCTTAGCCAGCCAGGGCCAGCGTCGCTGCCGGCTAGCCGAGTACCAGCTCAGGCTGGCGAGCACTCCAAATACGCCCGCGTGCGCCGCCGTATCGAAGGCAAGAAATTCCCAGTGGGGCGTGCGGGGCATCTCCTTAGCCGGGGTGAGGGTGAGCACCAGCATAAGCAGGGCCCACAGAATAGGTAGGCCAACGTAAGGCCTGGCGGCGGGCAGCAACTGGGGCATAAGTAGAATGGCGTAAAGGGATAAAAGAAGAACGTCATGCTGAGCATTGCTCGGCATGACGTTCTGTTAGGTAAGCTTATAGCGAAGAGGATAGTCCAGCAACGCTTTAGGCGCCCACGAGCTCGCCGTAGGTTTCGGCGGTGAGTAGGCCGGCTAGCTCGCTGGCATCTTTCACCGACATCTTGATAATCCAGCCGTCACCGTAGGGGTCCGAATTAACGGTTTCGGGGGCGTCGGCTAGCTTGGCATTTACTTCGAGCACCGTGCCGCTGATGGGGCTGAACAAGTCGGAAACCGTCTTTACTGCCTCCACCGTGCCGAAGACGTCGTGCTGCGCCACGTCCTTATCAACGGTATCAATATCCACGTACACGATATCGCCCAGCTCGCGCTGCGCGTGGTCGGTGATGCCGATAGTGGCCGTATCGCCGTCCACGCTAATCCATTCGTGGTCTTTGGTGTAGTGCAGGTTAGCAGGAAGATTCATGGTGAGCAAGAAAATGAAATAGAGAAATGACTGGCCGCAAAAGTACGCAAAGCTAACCGGCCTGGTACGGCCGGCGGCCCGCATCTGGCCAGCCTATTCACGCGTTTATTGCAAGCTATAGCGCAGCTGCAAGCCGCCTTCGGTAGTGGCGTTGCGGAAGGCGTTGCTCACGCGGGGCTGCGTAATGGTCTGGGTGAAGTAGAACTGGAGGTTGAGCCGGGTATTGAGCAGGTAATCGATGGTGGGGCGCAGCTGCACTTGCAGCGCGCCACTGGTAACGGTAGAAGTGGATATGCCCACATCCCCGGCCACGGCCGGACTGCCGTTAGCAATAAACGGAATCGGGTCTACTGTATTAAGGATGCTGCGCTGAATGGTCGAGTTATCGCGGATGCTCAGGTCGAGCTTGGCCGTGAGATTATTTTTAAGAACGCGCTGCTCACCACCCACCCGGAAGGGCAGTTTAAGGCCCATGGCCGCGTAGCCGAGGCTCACAATTATCTCACTGGTGTGAATTTCGGTGACCTGGGCATTGGTGGTATTAAGGGCTACGGCCCGGCTGGTATTGTATTGTAAGCGGCCGGTTACGTTGTTCACCGTCTGGAAATTAACCCCGATAAATGGCGCCAGGCTTTCAACAATGCTCACTTGCCCAATGACGTAGTACGGTATGTACTGACCAGTAGAGGTGACGGCGTAGGGTATTAAAGACGACACGCTTGAAAACTCAGGCTGCTGCGGGTAGATAGTCGCCGTGGTGTACCCGCCCATGTTGTAGAGCGACGAGTAAGCGTGGGTGAGCGTAAACGAGCGGAACACGTCGCGCACGCCCGGCAAGTCGGCAAAGCCGTTGTAGTCGAGGCGCCAGTTGGGTAGCGGGATCATGCTGAAAGGGTCAAAGTTCTTGGCCTCGTAGCCCGCCGACGACTTGCCGTGATAGGCGTCCAGGAAGCTTTGCAGCAGCACGTCCTGCGAATTGTAGCTGTAGAGGCCCACGGTACCACCCGTGCCCAGGCGCGCCGGGTTGGCATTTTGCAGCGCTTGCTGCACGTACTGCCGGTTTTGCACAAAGCGGTCGAAAGCCTTGCTCACCTCACCGTTGGCACTCAGGTCGCCAAACAGCGTTTGGATAGTGATGGTGCTGGTGCTGAACGAGCCCGTACCCAATGCCTGCACAGCAGCGAGGCGGCCATCGGTGTAAGGGGTAAGCGTACCAAAATTCTGGTACAAGGTGTTCAGCGTGTCAACGGCCCGGCGGTAGTACGCTTCGTTGTTGCGCACGAGCTGCCGCCGCAGATCGAGCTGGATGTTGAAGCCGCGGAACGGCTCTAGCGCGGTGCGGGCCGTCAGGTTTTCGGTGAGAATATTCGAGAGCGGCGTGTTCAGGTACTGGCTCTGGTCAGTGTACCAGTGCCTGCGGTTAGCTATTCCATATAGGTTGTTAGCCGATGCAGTATCGCCAATAACTGAATACTGCTTACCCAAAATAAACGGCAGGCCCGGCGCCATAAAACTGCGGTCCATGCCCAGGTACGAAGTAGTGGGCAGGTAGCCCGGCAGCAAGGTGCCACTCGAGCGGGCATAGGTAAAGTTGATGCTCCGGGCCGTCATCACGGCGCGCAGCACCGCTTTCACGAAGCGAAGCGGGTCTTTACGAGCCGTATCCTTGGCTGGCTCCGGCTTGGGCCGGTTGGGGGCGTTGAGGCCAGCGGGGTTGTTGGGGTCATTGAGCGCCGGCCGGTTGAGTGGCGTAGGGGCCGGCGCGTTGTTAATGATATTCAGAAACTTAACCTTGTTGTACAGCTTCACCAAATCAATCCGGCCGTTGGCGCTTAGCTCGGCGTTGTTCTGAATGGTATTGCCCAGGTTGAGGCGAGTCGAAGTCGTATCGTTGGGGTCGGCTGGGTTGTTGAGCGTGCGCAGGGCCGTCGAAGCTGCTTGCCAGGTATAGTGCGCCGAGTAGCGCGTATCGGCCGAAATCCAGTCGGTGAGCGGAAACTTATCGAGCGGCAAGCGGTAGGTGATGGCCGCCGTCTGGTTGAAGTTGGTAGTGCGGCCGCCGCGCATCAGGTTTTCGCGCAGCAGCTGCTGGTTGCGCTGGGCATCGGCCCCATCACCAATACTAGCGCCCACGCCTTCGTCAATTACGCCGCGGTTGGTGGCGGTGTAGTCAAAGATGAGCGACTTGGTTAAGTCCCACTTCAGGTCATATATGCGGCTGATGTAGAATGACTTGTAGAATACACCCTCAATGCCCGCCGTAGTGGGCAGCGTGCCTGGCTCGGTCACACGCTGCAAGAAGCGCTCGTTGTAGCGCCGGTCGAGGTCGGTGCGGAACGAGAAGCGCGAGGGCAGCGGCGTAAAGTTGATCTGCTGGAAAATCTTGAGGTACGGGTTGTCCAGCGCCTTGAATTTGGCGAAGGGCGTGAAGTTGCGCGGCGTGGTCTGGTAGACGTAGGCCAGCGCCGCCGTAAACGAGCGCGTGTAGTCGCTGGCCGTGTTGATGTCGGTGTGGGTTCGCTCGGTGATGGCGTAGCTAATGGCCACGTTCTCAATATCCCAAGGGTGCTGCTTGGTTTGGTTGGGGGTACGCTCCTTGCGTACGTTCAGCACCGAGATGCTGCGGGTGCTAGTGCGGTCCACCACCAGGTTGCGGTAAGCGGCGCGGTCAGCCTCCCTGAATTTCAGTACGCTCTGTTCGAGCTTGGTGTCGGGGTCGAGCGGGTCATACTGCGGGGTGATGGTTTGGCGGCCCACCTGCACCAGCACCGGCACCTTGAGGTGCAGTTGGGGCGGCAAGAATTTTTCGGCGGCCACGGTGGCGTTCAAGTCGCCGCGCAGCACGTCGGCGGTCGAGCGCTGCTGCGCCTTATCCTGCAAGCCGCCAAAGCCCACGCCCACAAACGAGCCCGTAGCCGTGATGTTGGCCAGGTCGGCTAGCTTCACGTTCAGGCGGGCGTTGGCCGCCCAGCCGCCCTGGTTGTCGAAATCAAATACCCGCAGCTCGTCGGCCCAGATGGTGAGCGTCTTGCTGCTGGCATCGGCCGGGGCCGTCGCCGGGTTCAGAATGCCAATCATCACGCCCTGCACCGCCGACAAGTCGGGGTTGCCGACCACCGTGATGCGCGCACCATTAGGATTGCTGGCGTCCACTAGCCGGGTGAAGGGTACCGTATATTTTGCCCCATTGGGGTCTTGGTTACGAGCCGCCTTGGTGTCAATAAAATCTTGCAAGGCCAGGTCGATGGCATTGGCATCGGGCCAGATATCCGCCTGCGTTGTAGCGTCGAGGCCGCTAAATTGGAGCGGCAGCGAGTACTCGTAGTAGTTCTGGCTGTAGTCGGTACCGATGCGGATAAATGCCCGCACCTGGCCGCTAGCCGTGGTAGAGCTGCTGCGCGTGGTGGCATCGGCCGTTTCGGCGTGCAGGTACATGCGCAGGCGCTTGTAGCGCAGCAGGTTGGTCGTGAGGTTTTTGTAGGCTGCCTTGGCATAGCCGTCGCGCAGGTTGGTTACGCTCAGGCGCAGGCTTTGCTCATTCTGCTGCCGGGCCACGGCCGTCGAGCCATACTCCACGTCGCGAGTGATGTTGGGCGGCACTACGTAGGGATTGGTGCCGGTGCCGGCCAGCGCGGTGCCCGAAATCCCGTTTTCTTCCACGCTCACCGTCGAAATAGTGAAGGCGTCGGCATCAGTCTGGGTGCCCACGCTCAGCTGCGTGGCCGGGTCGGCGATGCGGTTGAGGTAGTTGCGCCACTGGTTGGCCACGAACTGCGGCTGCACCAGGCGCAGCACCACCGGCTGCCGCCAGCCGGTCATGTACATGCGCACAAAGCGGATATTCTTGAAGCCAAACGGCTGGTTATTATTGCCCACGATGCCCTGGTACTCGCGCACCGGTACCCGAAACTGGTACCAGTTCACGGCATCGGCCGCGGTGCCGTTGGGCGGAATGGCCACCACCTTGTCGATGATGTAGTTCTGGCCCACCGTTAGCTGGTTTGGCCGCAGGTCTATCGGGTATTCGTAGTACTGCTCGGTGTTTTGCACCACGTTGTCGCGGTTCAGGTCTTCCTTGTCGGGGTAGGCCGTGGAGCTCAGCTGCGAGTTCTCGGGCGAGTTGCCGTCGTAGTTATCGTAGTTTTTGTAGCGACCCAGAATCTGGGCGTTAGCCGCGTCGTAGCTCGGGTCGAGGTGGTGCAAAAAGTTGTCGCCCGAGGGGTCGGTTAGCGTCCCGTAGATGGGGTTGACCGTTGCGCCCAGGTTTGCGGGATAATTACCAAAAAAGCTCTGCTCGGCCGCGTCGTTCAGGCCATCGAGGCCCACGTCCTGGCTAGCCCGGGCGCCGGCCGTCGCGTTGAAGGCATCGGTGATGAATTGCTCCGTTGTCACTCGTCCCCATTGCGTGGGCACCGTAGGATTGGTAGCATCGGCCGGCGTGGGCAGGCCGTTCTCAAACTCGTGCTGGTTCTGGTCGCGCAGCACGTCCTCGCTCACGTTGCCCAGGTTGATGATTAGGCGACCACCGCTTTGTAGGTCGGCGTCGGTATAAGGTCTGGTAGGATTAGCAGTGAGCGGATCAGAGTTAAGAGCATTAGCGAGGCCATTTCTGCCCCCTATAAAAGGGTCCAGCATCCAGAACTCCAGGTACTCGACATTAGAGTTGTCAAAGTCCGTATCAAACGTGATGCCCCGCGAGATACCGCCAAACTTATTGTCCGGCAGACCCGTCGTAAAGTGCTGCCCATCAGATGCAATATTGGGTGCGTAGTTATAGGGGCCGCGTTCGCCAGGGTAGTACGCCATGTCAAAAGTGTACTCGTAGCCGTTGCCAGTTGCGCCCAGGTCCTTGTTGGGGAAGATCTCATTGCGCGGAATACCCCGCGTGTAGTGGTTGCTTAGCGACAATGAGCTGATGCCGGTCGGCGCCCCGGAGCCGCCCGTGTAGTAGCTCTGGTCGACGGTATACCAGGCTAGTTTGGCGCGTTGGTAGCCGTTAGCCAGCGTCTCAGAAGTGCTGTTCAGAATAGGCGTGGGCGTAGCGGCTAGCCGCCACGCCGGAATGGCCGCTAGCCCGCCCAGCGTGTAGGGCGTGCGGGCGTTCTCGAAGTCGTCGAGGTAGCTCACGCCATTTTCGCCGCGCCCCAGCTGCGACTGCCCCGCGATGAGCTTGGCCACTTCGCCGGTGAAGGCTACCGTCGAGATTTCCTTGGTCGCCAGGAAGGGCAGGCGGTCTACCAGCTTGGTGAGCACCCGGCTGTCCTTGCGCAGGCTGATGTCGGCGCCCAAAATGGTATTGTTGGCCGGCTCGTCGCCCACTGCTACCCGGTTGATGCCGGGCGCCTGGTTTTCGAGAATGTGCATGGCCGTGCCGCCCAGCGTAATATCCTTGTTGAGGGCATAGTCGAGGCGCGTCCCCACCAGCTTGCGGGGCTGCACCTGCACCAAGGCGTTTTTCTCGTAGTCGACCCGTAGGGCGCTCGCCGAGTTGAGGTAGGCCGGGTTTAGAATCTTGACCTTGGCCTGGTCGTATAATACTTGGTAGTCAGTACCTTCTGTGAGGAGCGTGCTACCCGCGTACACCTTTACCGAGCCCTGCGCCACCGAAATGCCCGACAAGCTAATCTCGTCGGTGCTCGTGCCCTGGTAGCGGCCGCGCAAGTAAAACTTATCCTTGGTTTGCTGCTGCTGGGCGTCGCTCTGCGTCTGGTTGTAGAGCGCCTGGTACACGTACTGCTGCGCCAATGCCCGCTCGCTGGCCCCATTGGTACCCGTGGTATCAAACTGCGCTTTCAGGTACGAGCCAAAGGGTTGTACACTGGGAAAAATGATTTTGCCCAACTCCGGGTCAATGGTAATGCCCGGAAAAAAGTCGAAGTTGCCGTCGGCATTGCGGTCATTGTTGGCGTTTACTCTATCCAGCCCCAGTACCTGGATAAGGGGAACGTTGGCAATATTTTGGCCGTTTTTCAGCGAAATGAGGTCTACGCCCGTCACGTCGTCCTTATAGATAATCTGAAGCTGAAAATTGTCGCGGTTGACCTGCGACGTGTTCAAGGGATAGATGTTTTTCATCATCAAATCCCAGGTAGGCGTGTTACGGGTCCGCAGGTTTGGGTTGAGTGGGTTGATGGTCGGGTCCACGATGCCCACGCCCGGGTTCGTGGCCTTCAGCATCTTCAGAAAAATAACGTCATCCTGGCCTCGGTTGGTGTATTCGGTCACCGTTTCGCCCACGGTATAGGTGCGGCCGTTGTACAAGTACGAGTAGCTCACGGCCAGCACCTGGTCGGGTAGCAGAGCCGTATTCAAGTTCACGTAGCCAAGCTGCGCGTTGAAGGTATATTCGGTAGTCGCCAGCTTGCGGGCGCGCACCCGCTCGTAGTCGAGAGTGCGCGCTAGCCCCAGGGTGCCAGTTAGATAGCCTTCCACGGCCAGGTTGTCGGTGGTGCCGGCCAGCAGCTGGCTGTATTCCAGGTTGGCCTTGTTTTGCGGTGGGGCGTAGGCGGCGCTGGTGCTGGTAGGGTTGTAAAAGCCTGCGCGCAGCAGCCGGTCTTGGCGCGGCTCGGCCAGGTCGGTGAGGGCCACCACGTTGCGCAGGTTGTCGGTGGTGCGGTTATCGTTGGTGACGTACACCTCCAGGCGCGTTATCTGGAAGCCGCTCTGCACCGTGGGCAGCCCGCGTAGCGCCTGGTCGTAGCGGTCGCGGAAGTACTGCGCCAGGAAGTAGTGCCGGTCCTTTTCGTACTGGCTAGCCTTCAGCTCGAAGGTCCGGCTCTGGGCGCCGTTCTGCACGATTACCTCATCCTGCGAGCCGCGCAGCGTAGCCGCCACCGCCGTCACGCCCAGCCGTCCAAATTGCAGCTGCGTCTTGATACCAAACAGGTTGGAGCCGCCCGTTATCAGCGAGTTATTGAGCGGCATGCTCACGTTGCCCAGGTCCAGCTTGCGGATAATATCGGTGGGCTGGCCCGCGTAGTCAAACTTCATCTGGTTGTCGAAGTCGAACGCCGCCTTGGTGTCGTAGTTGAACGTCAGCTTGAGCTTGGTGCCCACCTGCCCGCTCAAGCTCAGGTTCATGTTTTGTTCAAATATGAAGTCGCCCACGCTCTGCTGGCGCAAAGTCAGGGCCGGGTTGCGGTTCACGTTGAGCTTGGCCCCTGCTTTAAGCGTAATGGAACCCGCCGGCCGAATGTCAATATACGAGCCGCCAAAAATGCGGTCGGCCACCGGCCCCAGGTATATTTTCGGAATTAGGCGCTGCGCCTGCGGTGTGCCGGGCGTCACGGTCGCGCCCACCACGCCCCCCTTGGCTTTCTGCCGGTAGTAGTCGTTGATGGCCTGCCGCTCCTGAAACTTCAGCAGCTCTTCTTGCGAAATAATCGTGGGGTCGCGGTAGTCAATCTGCGAGCCTACCGTTTCGCGCACGTTGTAGTTTTTGAGGCTGTCGTCGGGCGTCACCTTCAACTGCACGCTCTTGGGCAGGGGCAAAATCAGCGGCGAGCGCCGCCCCACCGGCGAAAACCGGCTGCCCGCCCGGTCGCGGGCCGAGCGCACGCGCGGGCGGGCACTGGCCTTGTAGCGGCCCGTATCGGCGGGCGCGGCGGTGGCGCGGCTAGCTGGCCGGCCTTGCTGCGGCAACCCTAATTGTCGCGCCACCGTAAGGAGCCTAGCCAGCTGCCCCGATCCTCCTTTACTGACTGGCGCAGCCCACGCTGCGGCCGCCAAAAGCGACGCAGTGAGCACGACAGCTAACGCCGTAACTGGAATCCAGGCTTTTGTGAGAGCAGGTAGTGGAGATTTCAAGCAGATAAAAAGGTGCGGCCCCTCGCCAGATCTTAACGGGTCGCCGGGTTCAACTCGGATAGATAATTTTCTGCCATTGGCTAGCCAGCGACAACCTTCGCTGCCACTGCTAGTCATTGTCGTATCGTGCGCTACGGTAAGCAAGGCTTGGCGCCGAAGTGCCAAGCGCTCACCACCGGAGCCCTAGTTTGATTTCAGCGCAAACTTGATGAGCGCTTCTACGCTTAGGTCCTGGCCGTGCTTGTGCTGAATCTGGTCGAGCGTTTTCTCAGCGGCAGCCCGGGCAAAGCCCAGCATAACTAATGCCTGCAACGCTTCTTGGCGATGCGTATTGTGCTGGCGTGCCAGCGGCACCGTATCGACGCCGGCCTTGGCTAGTAGTTCGTCTTTGCGCAGCTTGTCTTTAAGGTCGAGAATAACGCGTTGCGCCGTCTTGGGCCCCACGCCTTTAATGCTCTGAATAGCCCGCACGTCCTCATTCACGATAGCTTGGCGAATTTCGCCTACCCCCATGCTGCTCACCATGATGATGCCCGTGCCCGGCCCAATGCCCGACACCGATATCAGGTGCATAAACAGGGCTTTTTCGTTGGGGTCCAGAAAGCCGTAGAGCGTCTGGCCGTCTTCCTTAATGTGCTGGTAGGTATATACTTTAACCTTGCTGTCCTCCGTGGGTAGCTTGGAGTAGGTAGCCAGCGAGATTTTTACTTCGTAGCCCACGCCACCAGTGTCGATAATGGCCTGGGTTGGGTCTTTATAAGCAAGTTTACCGTCGAGGTAGGCAATCATAGGGGTGGGGTAGGGGTGAAGATGCCGGCTAGAGGCCACTGCGTAGTGAGCTGCCGCTAGCCTAGCGGCCAAAAGAAGCAGAAATAAGTAGCCGGCTAACCGCGCCGGCTACCCCCCCCATCTCTTTCAAGCTATCAAAAATAACCACCTAACCTTCATTCCCCAAGGTAACGGGCTACAGAGTCTTCCCGTCGCGTTGGGCATCGACCACCGCAATGGCCGTCATGTTCACGATGTCGCGCACGCTAGCGCCGAGCTGCAAAATGTGCACTGGCTTGCGCATGCCCATCAGCACCGGTCCGATTACCTCGGCGCCACCAATTTCCTGAAGCACCTTGTAGGCAATGTTGCCCGACTCTACATTGGGGAAAACCAGCGTATTAGCGCCTTTTTCAGCCAGCGGCGAGAAGCCGTACTGTTCGCGCAGCAGCTCGGGGTTGAGGGCTACGTTGGCTTGCATCTCGCCGTCGATGAGCAAGTCGGGGTAACGCTCCTTGGCCAAGGCGGTGGCGCGGCGCATTTTGTCGGGCAGCTCGCCCGAGTTCGAGCCAAAGTTGGAGTACGAGATGGCGGCGATGCGTGGCACGGCATCGAAGAAATGCACAGCTTTGGCCGTCAGGCCGATGATGCCCACCAATTCTTCGGCAGTGGGGTTGATGTTTACCGTAGTGTCGGCAAAAAAGTACGGCCCTTTCCGGTGCTGGATGATGTACATTGAGGCTACCCGGCTCACGCCCTCGGCTGGGCCGATTACTTGCAGGGCGGGCACGATGCTCTTGCCATAGTCTTTGGTAAAGCCCGTGATGCAGGCATCGGCCGCGCCGGTTTCGACCAGCATGGCGGCGTAGTAGTTGCGTTCGCGCAGCAGGCGCTTGCCTTCGTAAAGGGTGATGCCCCGGCGCTGCCGCTTTTGGTAAAACAACTCGGCAAACTCGGCGCGCTTGGCACTTTCATGCAGAATATCAATAATCTCGCAGCCTTCAAGGTCGAGGTTATTCTCCTGAGCAATGGCGTGCACCCGGTCGTGCGGGGCCAGCAGAATGGGGATGGCGATTCCCTCGTCGCGGACGATTTGGGCCGCTTTGAGGATTTTGTAGTTATCGGCTTCCGCAAATACCACGCGGCGCGGATTGGCGCGGGCCGCCGAGGTGATGCGGTTCATCAGCTTCTGGTTTACCCCGAGGCGCGAGCGCAGCTCGTCGTCGTAGGCTACCCAATCGGTAATGTCGCGGCGGGCCACGCCGCTTGCCATAGCGGCCTTGGCCACGGCCGGCGACAGCGTCGTGATAAGGCGTTGGTCCAGGGGCTTGGGAATAAGGTAGGTGCGGCCAAAAGCCAACGTGTTGTCGCCGTAGGCCTTGTTCACCATATCGGGTACGGGCTCCTTGCTGAGCTCGGCCAGGGCGTGCACGGCGGCCAGCTTCATCGCCTCGTTGATTTCGGTGGCTCGGACATCCAGCGCCCCTCGAAAAATGTAGGGAAAGCCCAACACGTTGTTCACCTGGTTGGGATGATCGGAGCGGCCGGTGGCCATAATCAGGTCGGGCCGGGTGCTCATGGCCAGGTCGTAGCCGATTTCGGGGTCGGGGTTGGCCAGGGCAAACACAATGGGGTTGTTGGCCATGCGCAACAGCAGCTCGGCCGGCAGCACGTTGGCCGCCGAAAGGCCCAGAAATACGTCGGCCCCATCCAGCGCTTCGGCCAGCGTGCTAATGGGCCGCTGGGTGGCAAACTGCATCTGCATATCGGCCAGGTTAGTGCGCCCCGGGTTGATAATACCGTCTTTATCAAATACTACCACGTTTTCGAGCCGGATACCCAGCTCCAGGTATAGCCGCAGGCACGACACCGCGGCCGCGCCCGCGCCACTTACTACTAGCTTTACTTCCCCAATCTTTTTGCCGACCAGCTCCAGCGCATTTAGCAGCGCCGCCGACGTGATGATGGCCGTGCCGTGCTGGTCGTCGTGCATCAGCGGAATGTTCATCTGCTCGCGCAGCGCTGTTTCGATGCGAAAGCATTCCGGGGCCTTGATATCCTCTAGGTTGATGCCGCCAAACGTTGGCTCCAGGGCCTTTACGATGCGGATAAACTCGTCGGGGTCTTCGGCATCAATTTCAATATCAAAGCAGTCAATACCCGCAAATTTCTTGAATAGTACACCTTTACCTTCCATCACGGGCTTGCTGGCGGCTGGCCCGATGTTGCCCAGGCCCAGCACCGCCGTGCCGTTGGAAATAACGGCTACCAGGTTGCCCTTCGCCGTGTATTTATACACGTCGTCGGGGTTTTTGGCTATTTCCTTACACGGCTCGGCCACGCCCGGCGAGTAGGCTAGCGCCAGGTCGAGCTGGGTGCTGACGGGCTTGGTCGGAACAACCTCAATCTTGCCCTGGGGACTCTGCTCGTGGTAAGCGAGGGCATCTTCTCTGTTGATTTTGAGCATACTAAGTAAAAAAGTAGGCAGGAGAATAGGGTGGGCTAACGAAATCTCCGCCAGGTATTAGCAAAAAAGAAGGGTCGATAGTTTTTGCGCAAAACAATCGACCCTTGCATATGGCCGCTACAGCCGCCCGCAAATATACCGTGCTAGGTGCGCACGCGTAGCTTCTGGCCCAGCTTCACATCATCGGAGGTGAGGTGGTTGAGGCGACGTAATTCCTGCACGCTCACCTTAAAGCGGCGAGCGAGGTTAAACAAGGTATCGCCCGGCTGCACAATGTGGGTAGGAGCCAGCAGCTGGGCTGGTTGGGCGCGGGCTGCCACTACCTCGGGGGGCGCACTGAAGCGAAGACGCTGGCCAGCCAGTACCCGCTCGCTCGGGAGCTGGTTCCACGCTTTCAGGTTGGCCACGCTCACGCCGCGGGTGCTAGCTAGGGCGCTTAGATTGTCGCCGGGCTGTACCGTGTAGATGTCAGGAAGCGAAGCCGCGGCCAAGCTAGTAGTTCTGGCCGCGGGTATTGGGGTGGCAAGGCCGTCGTAGGGTTGAAAGGCAGTGCTAGCCGGGGTAGCGTGACTACGCCGAGTAGGCAGGGCCGGCGCACTGCTGTCGGGGCTAGCCGCGGTGTCGGCACTAGCCAGCAGCACGGGTGCCGAAGATTCTGGCCGGCGGCTAGCTTCAGCCAGGGCGAGCTGCCGGGCTTTTTCTTCGGCAGCAGCAGCTTTAGCCAACGCGGCAGCTCGGAAGATCGCTAGCCGCTGTTGGGCCGCTATGCGGGCCGCTTGCTGCTTTTGCACGCGCAACAATTCTTGCACTTGCGTGGCTTCGCGCTGGGCAGCTGCGTGCGCTTGGCGAGCGTAGCGGGCGTTGGCTGCGGCCAATGCCTGGGCGGCACTGTCAACTACCACGAAGTGGTGCGGCGCTGCTGAGGCCAACGCGCCCGGCGCCGCAGCTGGGACTGGTACAGCTGGCTGTGGCACCAGCACCACCAGTTGGCGGCCGGGCTTTGGGTTTTGGTTCTTGCTCAGCTCGTTCCAACGCCGCAGCTGCGCCGGGCTAACGGCAAATTTTTCGGCAACTGAGGTAAGGGTTTGGCCCCGGCGCACGGTGTAGTGGAGGCGGCGCAAGCGGGGGGCAGCCTCGTCGGCAGCTGGCCGGGAGCTACTGGCCACTAGCTCCTGGCGGCTCGGCCAGGGCTCGACGCCCGCCAGGCGGGGCAAGCGCCCAGCTAGCGGTTGGGGCAAGTCGCTGGCCAGCTGACAGTAAGCCAGTAGTGTAGCGTGGTCGGCATCGCCCAAATGCTCCCGGGCAGCAGTAGGATAACGCAATACGTAGGGCCGGTAGCCGGCGGGCAGCGCGCCGTGGCGCAGCTCAGGATTGTAGCGATTCAGGGCCAGTGAGTCAGTATAGCCCAAGGCGCGGCTCAGGCGCCGCAAATCCAGCGCTTGGCCCTGCAAGCCCAGCGTATCAAGTGGCTCGTAGGCTTGGTAATGCAGCTTAGGGTCGTTGAGGCTGTGTTCGGGCGCGTACTTCATGGCATACATGATGGCCGTGAAGGTGGGCACGTAGTTGCGGGTTTCGGCGGGTAGATGTGGATACAGCTCCCAGAAATTATGTTTGCCCGTTTTGCGAATAACGCGCTGCATGTTGCCCGTACCCCAGTTGTAGGCCGCCAGCACAAGCTCCCAGTCATGAAAAATACTGTAGAGCGCGCGCAGGTATTTGCACGCCGCTTCGGTCGCCTTTTCGGGATGCATGCGCTCATCCACCCATTCGTCGCGCTTGAGGCGCAGGTCGCCAGCGGTGGGCGGCATAAACTGCCACAGCCCCACGGCCCCGACCGGCGACTTGGCCGTGGGTATCAGTGCCGACTCAACTACCGATAAGTACTTGAGCTCAAGCGGTAAGTTGTACTTGGCCAGGTATTTTTCAAAAATCGGGAAATAAAACTGCTCGCGTTCCAGCACCCGCTGGGTGTAGCCCCGCTGCCGCTCCGTAAACAAGCGCACGTAGGCCAGCACCGCCGCGTTAAACTGGTGGGGCGCGGCTGTCTCGATGCAGCTCATGCGGTCGCCCACCAAATCCGAAAACGTCGGTGGGGTTTGTAGCCAGGCTAGCCGCACCGAATCGACGGGGGGCTCCGCAAGGGGCTCGGCCGCCAGCGAGTCGATGGTAGCCGGTGGTAGCTCCACTACCTGCCGCACGGTATCGCCAGGCGTGAGGGCCGGTAGCACTGGCGGGCGTTGGCTGCGGCTTGCCGGCAGTTGCTGCGCCACGGCTGGCACTCCACCCAGCGCCAGCGCCAGCAGCAACAGCCGCCGCCCAAGACGCGGCTGGCGCGGGGTGCGGACTGCTGGAGCTGGTTGGTGCGAAGCTTTCATTGAACTAAGGTAAAATACATTCACTGAACTACCTAACCGAAGCGAGGCGCGCCACAGTACGGCCGGTTGGCCGTAGCTGTTGCGCGCCTCAACTATTGCTAATGGCCCGGGCTAATCTAGTTGGCCAGCTCGGTGGGAGCCAGCGTAGTGGCAAATGCCAGCAAATCAGCCTCCCGGAACGCGCCGCTCATTATTTGTAAGCCAATGGGCATTCCGTCCGCATCCTGCCCCGCCGGTATCGAAATAGCGGGCACTCCGGCCAGCGAGGCCTGCACCGTAAAAATATCGGCGAGGTACATCGATACTGGGTCTTGCTTCTCGCCCAGCTTGAAAGCCGTGGTAGGCGTAGTCGGTAATAGTAAGAAGTCGTACTGGCGTAGCAGCGCGTCGGTCTTCTCCTTGATGAGCCGCCGCACGCGCTGAGCTTTGGTGTAGTAAGCGTCGTAGTAGCTCGCGCTTAGTACAAAGGTGCCCAGCATAATGCGCCGCTGCACCTCGGGGCCGAAGCCTTGCGCTCGCGTCTTTTTATACAGCGACTCCAGGTCCGTCACGTTGGGCGCGCGGTAGCCATATTTCACGCCGTCGAAGCGCGATAGGTTGGAGCTGGCTTCGGCCGTGGTCAGAATATAGTACGTCGGAATCATTTCCTCTAGCAACGGAAAATCCACCGCTTCGACCATGTGGCCCTGCTCACGGAGCGTGGCCAGGGTATTCTCCAGTGCCTCGTGCACCTCGGGCTGCAAGCCAGGCCGGTCGATAGCGTTGGCGATGTAGCCAATGCGGTACTGTGCGGCCGGTGTCAACAGCTCGCTATAAGCTGGTACGGGCTCCTGGCTAGCGGTGCTGTCGTAGCCGTCGGCCCCGGCCATCACCTCCAGCAACCGGGCGGCATCTTCTACCGAATGGGTAACCGGGCCAATCTGGTCAAACGACGACGCAAAGGCTACCAAGCCGTAGCGCGAAATGCGCGAGTACGTCGGTTTCAGTCCGATAACGCCACAAAAAGCGGCCGGCTGCCGTACCGAGCCGCCCGTATCGGAGCCAATAGAAGCCAGGCACATATCGGCCTGCACGGCCACTGCCGAGCCGCCCGACGAGCCGCCCGGTACCCGGCTAGGGTCCTGCGCATTGCGCACCGGGCCAAAGGCTGAGTTTTCATTCGAGCCGCCCATAGCAAACTCGTCGCAGTTTTGGCGACCAATAAAGATGGCGTCTTCGGCCAGTAGGCGCTGCACGGCGGTGCCCGTAAAAAGCGACTTAAACCCATCGAGGATGCGGCTGCTGCTTTGCAGGCTGTGGTCCTGGTAGGCGAGCACGTCTTTGAGGCCAACGACCATGCCGGCTAGCTTGCCAGCCGTGCCTTGGGCCAGCTTCTCGTCGATCGCTTGGGCCTGTTGACGAGCTTCTTCAGCCCAAACTTCCAGAAAAACATTGAGCTCGCCGTTACGCTGCGCGATATTATCCAGATAATACTCAACGAGCTGGCGGCAGGACGTGGTGCCCACCGCCAGCTCGCGCTGAATTTCCGAAAGGGAAGAAAATAAAGGTTTCAAGTCTTATACGTCGGTTGATGGCTGGTCGAGGCGCGACCGGGTACCAGCAACTCCATCGTGGCCAGCAGCTGGCGTAACGGGGGCATCGTGGTGGTGAGTAGCCGGCGCGGCCGACGGCAAAACTACGGCACCGGGCGCACTATAGTCGGCAACGGTCCCCGAAGGATAGCCGGTCGGCGCCGGCGGATACGCCTGCTGGTCGGTCGGCGCGGGCTGGTAAGGAGCCGGCTGCTGGGCATAGCCCTGGTTATAGTTGGGATTATGCTGGTTTGGGGAGTTCTGGCCGGCGCGCTCAAATTCGTTACGAATTTCGCTGCTGGCATCCTTAAACTCCCGAATGCCCTTACCCAAGCCCCGGGCAAGCTCCGGAATCTTGTTGGCACCAAAAAAGATAAGGATGACGACCATGATCAGAATCAGCTCGGAGCCGCCGATGTCGCCTAGAAAAAGCAGGGAAGAGTTCATAAGAAAGAAGAAGTAAAGGCAAAAACTAGCCTAGCTGGCCGGCTGGTCGTTAGGGGTAGGATAATTGGGAGTGTTATAAGGCGCTTGCGGCATCTGGTTGGGCGCCTGCGGGTTATAAGTAGGCTGCTGAGGAACGTAGCCGTGCTGATGCTGGGGCGGGTAATTAGTATTCTGCGGCCCGTACTGCTGGTTTTGGGGCGGATAGTTCGGGTTTTGCTGGGCATAACCATTCTTGCTCTGGTCTTCGGGGCGGCTCGCATCCTTAAATTCCCGTACGCCCTGGCCCACACCTTTGAAAAGCTCCGGAATGCGCTTGGCTCCGAAGAATAGTACTAGCACGAAGATAATAAAAATAATGGTCTTCGGATTGTTGATAAACAAGACAAGTGCAGCGAGTAGCATACGCAAGGTGGCCTAAAGGCACTAAAGGTGAGAGAACGAAGATACGAGAAAGCGAAACGTTTGGACGGGCAAAGGTACCAATTAGAGCAGTTTTCAGGTTAGTGTATGGGTTTGAGTGTATCTTTTGTGCATGAAAGCCTATTCGCAGGATTTACGGGAACGGGTGGCAGCAGCTTGTGCTGAACCCGGTGTCACCCAAACCGC
>Ga0160428_1001457_pt1 | contig 17813 bp, 19 predicted proteins | sample SolpanmetagenomM_FD_108198 | JGI IMG/M metagenome (GOLD analysis project Ga0160428, IMG submission 108198) | Solar panel surface microbial communities from Lawrence Berkeley National Laboratory, California, USA - M | ecosystem: Engineered > Built environment > Solar panel > Unclassified ... | reverse complement strand
TCCGTGGATCAGAACCAATAAAATAAAGGCCTCTAGCTGGTGCACGCTCCGTTGACGCATTGAAGTTGTCCGGCTACCTTTGGGCAGTTTCTGTATGGTATCCAGCTCTCGTCGTAGTTTTTATCGACGACGCTCTTGAGCTAGAACAAAGCAATTATCAGTACCACGGTTTTTGGATCGGCGCATCGACACGTATGTATGTAATGTGCTTCTGGAAGGAGAAGGACGACGTACCAACTCGCCGCTGTTACACTCGCAGATGTAGCATCCTGAGGAATCCGCGTCGTTGTAGGCGTGAGCACAACCCGTGCAAGTGCATGTGCCTCCATTGTTGGTGCATGTGGCTACCGTCAGGGTTGTGAGTGAGAGGGCAAAGACCGCCGCAATGATGGAGTTGAGCTTCATTGTGATTGGTAGTGATGATGTGATTAAGTGTGATGATGTTTGGTATGTGAATGTGGCAGATTGTGTCCAGGTGTGGATTATGTGAATATATATATAAACACCTTGTGTATATGTGCATATCTATATTCACTCGACATCTGAGGATCGACATCAATGTGATCCTTCTCTATCAGGCAGGTGACACACGTCTTAGGACAAGCAACAAGTTCTAATTGACGCCCTTTCACGGTAGGCATGATCAAAAACATCTCTACAGTCTGCCATGTCAAGATGAACTCGGCTGTCAGCAGAAAACGTACTTGTGTCAATGAAGCTGTCGGTCCCCCGCTTACAAAGTACTGACTATAGTTTTCTGCTTGCAGGTTATCCAGTTAACCATACAACGTTAGCGCTCTTTGCGTTGTTGGAGTCGCATGAGAGTCTCCGGCTTGTCGACGATCGTATTTCCCACGAATATGACAGCATGGTTAGCCGGTCTATTCGGCCGAGGCGGACAGTTATCTGATATTATAGCGGAAGAAGCTGTCAGACAAAAACAGCCAAGAAAGTTAAGCTCACTAAGCAAGCTCAAGCAACGTAACGGGAATGCTTGAGAGTGCCGATCTACCCGCACTGACTTCGAAGATACTCTATATATGTATTCCTACGAACGATTTTGATAAACACGTTACGTTGACCACATATATGGTACAGTACGCACATCTTTTGAGACTAGTTCGTAGGAACACATGGAGAAGGGAATCCAGTCAAAGACTAGGACAGAGTGTCTGATGAGACATTTTTTTTCCGCGAATGGAGAAGAGAAAGATAGGAGCTCGGCTTGACGACCTGAGGCACCAGCTTCCTGTTTCAGACGTGTTTCGGATGACTCATCCGCTTGGCGCAACGCGAACTTCACTCCCTCTCTCTACTTCATACAAGCTCAAACATTGTTTCGTCAAGGAAAGCATTGCACGTGCAATGACAACACCCACTCCCCTAAAGAATGGTGGCGACACAATCACAATACGACCCATGCAATTCACAGACATTCCTTCTGTAGTCGACATCTCAACCCGTGCATGGTACAACGACGAATTCTACTCCATGCTAAACCCTCACCGCGAGTCTGCACCCCTCGCATATCGCTATTGGCACTTGACACGTCTGCGTCGCCGTTTTGTGCAGAAGAACACATGGGGTTTCGTTGCGATTTTGAAAACTGAGAACAATAACAGTAAGGAGGCCATCGTGGGGAGTACGATCTGGAGCTACGCAGCAGAGTGTGCTGGCGGTACTGCGCTCGATAGTGACGGGCAGCCGAAACCGGACGTTTCTGAACCACCTGTGCAGGGGAATAATGCCGGGTTGTGGTTCACGTTGGAAAGGGCGAGATGTCAGCTGGAAGGCTGGTATAACGAGCATCCCCTAAGTCCGTACCATATCCAGTGTACGGATAAAGCGCCTCTGTCTAGTCTGTTGCCGACGTGGCTGCAGCCGACGAAAAAGGAGGGGAACGGTATTGGTATTGGCAGTTCGTCTGCAGCCGCGAATGCAGAGTTCCTCAAGTCTGCGCCTGCGCCGCCGCTTGCACCACTGCCAATCCACTTTCACTGTAACGGACTGGCTGTCTCTCCTGACTACCAGGGACGAGGTATTGGTAAGGCGCTGATGCTGCATGCGTTGGAACAGCTAGTAAAGCCGCATGGGGGTCCGGCTACGTTGATTGCTTCGCCTCAAGGCTATCACTTGTACAAATCGATTGGGTTTAAGACTGTGGGATGGTTGAGCCCACCGGGGATGTTTAAAGGTGGGATGGTGATGATTTGGGATGAGGGCTGTTTGAAGAAATGGGTTAAGCCTGCTAATGGAGCGGTTGTGTGGGGGAGAGAGGTTGATGCTGTGTTTATTGATGGTGGTGAGGAGGATCGTGTTGAGATGGAGGTGCCTAAGACTGAGGAAGATGTGGCTGAGATGATGGTGGAGGTGGCGGTGTGAATGAACTTAAAGAGAGAAAAGCACTCGAAATGATGCTACAAGAGAATATGATGGATCCTGCTAGGGGCTGGCACGGCCTACACCCGCGCAATATCACGTATTGCGGACGTCACGAGCTGGAAGCCATCGACGTTTGCGGAGGACGGACATTGGAGTGGGAAGAGCCTGATAGAAAGGGATTGGGCAAGAACAGAAAGAAAGGATTGACGTTGGGAGAGAAGAAAGAAGAGACGAAGGAGAATGGTAGGATAGAGAAGAGCTTGGAACCGTGGAAGAAGGTTGTTGTGCTGATGTCAGTATATCTACTGCTCTTGGTGTGATTTTCTGTACTTCGTTCTGTTTCTGTCTTGCGCCCTTCTGTCTTGCGCTCTTCTTTCTCGCGCCCTTTTGGTTCTTATGTTGTCGTTGTACAACTGCAGCTCAATTTTTCTCCCGTCAATTTTTCTCCCGCACCTTCGTCTTCCCCACGCCAACATTGGTTACTCGTAACACTAACACCCATGGTATATATGCGCACGAAAGGTGTCACAAATACCGACTTGTCTGGCCTGCTGTGAAACCAATTGACCTCCGTTGCGGAGAGGCTTGAAGATGTTCAGCAGTCTGTCGCATCATAGCGAAGATCTTACCTCAAGCCCGATGACTTGTGCATTTGGTACTAATGTGGTGATCACGACAGCCAAGTTTAGTAGTCGCGCAACTTGGGTATATTTTCAGGCCGGTCGGGACTATGTGGTAGTCGACTCGTCACGCATAGAAGGAAGGGAACGAAAATGTTCGTCGAAAAGGTAAGACATTTGCAAAGACAAATCATCAAATCGACATTTGCATCACAGCACAGCTAGGGAGGCGGCGTACGGTGCTGATGTCGTGGTCCATAATTGAGCCTTTAGATGTCTCTGCGAGGGCTGTCATTCCTTCGACCAGAAAGTTTTTGGCGTTTGTTAGGGCGCGACCCCGTTGGAACAGAGCTGGTAACTTGCGTTTTGGACTTTGTGGAACTGTGAATGTATCTCGGGCTCTGTGCTGTACTCACGGAGGCTACAGGCCACACCGTAGCTCCTGGCTTTGTAGTGGAAGAATTGATGGGAACAGGAATCATAGCAGATACTGGAGTTGTTGGAAGCGCCTGCTGAACCTGTCTCTTCGTAGCTTCCTCCCACGGGCGCTCACCTCGGGCAATAGCGGCAAGCAAGCCTTTGTGATGCTCCGGCTTACAATTCTCGCAGAAGTAACGTTCTGGCAACTCGTCTTCATCTTCACTCAAGCCCATACAATCGTTGTGCTGCCACGCAGAACAAATATTACAGCACACCATGACTCTTCCGCCATCATCGTCGTCGTATAGACTACAGATACAGCGGATAAGGGCATTCTCTTCGTCCTAGTCCTCTTCATCTTCATGTTTCTTCGGGTCAGTAATCTCTTGCCGACCTCTCATATTGATCGAGCGCAATCGTGAATTTTCGGTTTGCTCTTGGACCAATCGTTTCGGTTCACCTCTGAGCTTGGTGTTGATTTCCGCCTTTTCATCCTCGCGTTGGCGCTTCAGCTTTTGCTGCTCCATCTTCATTGTGTAGAGGTGGTTGAGATTTTCCATAATGGTGGTGGTTTTTGCTTCGGATTCTTCTTGCAGAGCTTCGATGGACTTTTGCAGCCCCCTAATGCGAGCTTCATAGGTAGACTTTTGGTTGATGAGCTCTGCTCGGGAACTGTCAACAAGTTGTTTCTCAGTTGCAGCAGAGGCAAGTCGATGTTCTCTCAGGTCCTTTTGCAAGGCTTCCACCTGTCCTTCAAACTCCTTGTTTTCGGTCTGCAATTTGTTGCTCATATCAGTGAGCTTTTTGACTTGCGCCGTAATTCTCCAGTCTTGATTCAGGAACAGCCAATGTTGCGTCGGCAGCCAAGGCGTCGCTCGCTGGCAGTTGGGGTGGCGGAATGGCGGGCGATTTGGTGGGAAAATTGATTCGAAATGTTACAATCTTCTTCATCGGGACCGTGTCGCCAAGTTCTACCATTTGCGGTTTGGGTGTTGTGCGTTTGGCAATAGTTTGATCCCTATGGGGTGCCATGTTGAGTAATGTGAGTAGATATAAAGACTATAACATGTCAACCCGGACTGAGAAGAGGACTGTGGATGAGCAAAAAGAACAAGAGAGGACAATGTAGAAGTTTGGAGTGAACAGGATGATGGCGAGAATGAAACGGGGTATCTAGGTTGTAGCGTTTGCTTCAAAGCCCTGATCCATCTCTCATGCAAGACACGGACCCCAAGATGAGCGAGGCAACCAATTGTTAACTTGACCCACATATTCCGAACCGAAGACCTGCCAATAAGAAGGGTATATTGCGTGTCGCACGGTATCGGCTTGTGGTGTTTTTTTGCATAATAAGCTAGGTGTGACAGGTACTACAATAGCTGCCGAGGGCCACATGGGCGAAATAACCTCTACGCAGCTCTTTCTCAACACCAATCCCAATGGAGTCGGCCGTACTTCTGTACACAGATAGCGTGAGAGACCAGTCTACTGTGGTCGGTCGAAGACATGCGGTCACGGTATGCTGGAGCACATCTACAAAGGCGGTGAGCAATGGGACAACATTTCTGTTAGCTGCATAAAGCCTTGTAGTGTTTGCTTGATGCTTGTGCGTACAGTTGCAGAAGGACGCTATATATACCTATGATCGGCAATGCAGGGACAAGCCACGTCAAGAATGTTCGCGGATAAGCCTGAGGTACGACAATAAAATGCTGCTTGTGCTACGTCCGTGTCCTAGCGGATGGCGTTGATTGTGTTACAGAAAAGCATGAGGTACCACTTATACGGCACAACAGCGATGCCAAATCGGGTTAGTCATCGCTGCACCCTATGTACTTTGGTTGATGAAGCAAGGAGATATGCAAGACTTTGCTCTATTTGGAATATGAGCGGGCACGGTTGGTGAATGGTTATAACCAGTCTAGATCGATCTTTTTAAGTGGCTGTCAAACAAACTCGATCGAATGGACTGTGTGACTACTCCTTCAAACTCGCCGCAAAGTCTTCCACGGCCTGCTTGAATCCATCGTCACCAACGAAACCAAGATCCAACGCTTTCTTCACATCGAATTTGACCGGCCAGCTATCAAGCATATTCTTGATCTCGTCCGTCGGCTTCTCCCGTTTCACCAAATCAACCGCTTTCTGCCCACCGACTTCCTTCAGTGCTTCCAGCATATCACCAACGCTGGCCGTGATACCTGGTAAGTTGACTTGACGCATATGTGGCGGCATACAGTCCTTCTTCAGCGTCAATGCATGCTGTAGATTGCGAATCAGTGTTCTTGGTGAGCAAAGCCATGACAGAAAGTTGTCGTCACAAGGTAGAGAGCTTTCCAGTCCTTGGAGGGGCTCACGGATAATGCCGGACATCCATGAAGAGGCTGCTTGAGTAGGCTTGCCAGGACGGACTGATATCGAAGGGAAGCGCAGAGTAAAACCATTGATGTAGCCCTTTCGTGTATAGTCGTTGATGACAAATTCAAGCATTGCCTTTTGAGCTCCATAAGACGAGCCAGGAGTAGGAAGTGTAGCTTCAGATGGCCACTCCGGTAGTGGTTGACCATAGATGGCTGTGCTAGATGAATAGATGACGCGGACGTCTGAAGAGCAAGTTTGACGAATGGCTTCTAGCAGACGAAGTGTGCTGTGTAGATTTACACGGTATCCAAGGTCAAAATCTGCTTCTGAACCGGCAGACATGATGCCGTGGAAAATGAAGATAGCTTCGAGGTCTTTTGAGACTACTGATTGGGCATCTTCGTAAAGGTCAGCCTTGACGCACGTTGCGTTCTGCTTGTTCTTCTCGGCCTTGCGAGGAACGAGTGGCTCGAAGATGTCAATTAGTGTTACTTTATGGCCGTCGTTGAGGAGGTGCTCAGCTAGGAGCTGCCCAACGAAGCCACCTGCACCGGTGATTGCTACTTTCATAGTTGCGGAAGTATCGCTTTTGACGTAAAGGCAGAGCGTGACGACGTGAGCTAACAAGTAATCAGATTGAGATGCGTGAAGATAGTGATCATCGAAGAGGTGGTTGCATTCTGTTTAGGCTCTGCTGCTGCCAACGGGAACCCCCACGTCGCCCCCAGCTTGGCTGAGTCACGTGAGAGTACCATCCTTCCTTCAATCCCCTTCCATTTTAGACAACTCCTTCTACTGCTCCTGCTTTTGCTGTTGATAGTCTACGGTATTCACAGGAACCAGTTGTTCTCACGCACCAGTATACATGTCTGTGTCTGTCGTCGTCCTCGGCATCCACCTTTGACAACACTACAGGGTTCATAGAAGAATGATACCGCACTCAATATTCCTTAGCTAAAGCTGCCGCCGTCTCAACCTGAAGATGATGCGATATATCATCATAACCTATACGTGTGCTTCACGACCAGCTGTATTTCTTTTCTAGCATAGTTGAATTCAAATGTAAGAGGTCCTCATCCAGGTAGCTCAAGATGGCACGTTACCACATCCTGTATAGCTCCTACCTACACGAGATCATACTAAAGTGAAATGCTCTACCTTATCTACTTCACTCTCAGATGAGCAGCATGACATTCATTGACAATACTCAACAACATACAATACTCAACCACCTTACAAAACATACACACAAACCAGACTCTATAACATCATATGAGAGACAAGATGAACCGATTCTCAAACCCGATGCAATGCATCCAAGGCCGTCAAGGCTAACATAGAAATCAGCCCAGCTTAACTCAACTTAACAACTTAACACCAACTCATCACAGCACTCACGAAAATTCCATCACCACAGCCACTCCCACACCTACTCCCATTCCACGATCATACCTCACACCACACGCCGAACATCAAACCAAGCACAAATACGACCTATCTACGATTCCAGTGCGTGCCATATCTGATGAGCTACAAAGCTCGAATTCGACACGGCAGGTTATTACAGCCACCCCTTCATCCTTCACTTCAAAATCCACGCCATAACACAACATAGCACAATGCAATAAGTACTGTGATCTTTCCCCTTCCCATTCCTCATCCCGCCTAGTTCAATGAAAAATGCTGCTATTGTATACGCGCAATACTGGTTCCGCGAAATACTACAGTACTCGAGAAGCGAACGACAGTACAGGCCTGCCCCCTCCGTGGAAGATCGTGTCACAATACAGCACACTCTCTCTTTCCCAATGACTCTTTTCGAAAGCATACCTTAGAACTATATCTCACCCCACACCCTACACTTGCAATGCACAGACATCTGCCCCCAAGATAGATCAACAGCCAAAACAAAAGGCACAGCCACATGACGCAGTCTTATTCATCCAAGTCCATCTAAATCCAGTTCAATTGCACTGCCTCTCTCACAACATACACTCCGCCCTCATGCCTCCGTCGTGCCTCATTGCCTATCAGTGATGATGGCATCTATCGCCTGGCTTAATATCTGCTTATGAACAGCCATACACAGTGCACCCTCGTCAAACTGTGATGTGCATAAGCTACATGCAGTTTCAGAGTTTATTCGACTCCTGATTTTTTGAGAGAGGTTTGTATGGTCTTGGTGAGCTGGCTGGATGGCTAGGGTGAGATACTTTTGTTGGAGCGTGCGTGGCGTGTGCAAGTAATGGAGTGAGAATTATACAGTACTAGCCATCGTGGATATCTGCTGAGAGAGGGCAGACAATCTACCAATCTAAGCAGTTGGATTTTGGATTCTGATAATGGGAGCAAAGGTGAGTGCATACCGTAGAACATATTGATCAAAGAGAACCCCTATCTATGCCATGGCTTCATTTGTGGATGTAATGGGAGCGGACTTGCAAATTTGTCTTTCTTTAATGTGTAAGCAAGTGTACTGTACTATACACAACCGTCTCCATCGCCATTTACGCCAGCCAGTGTGTAATAGAACACGTCCATCATAATATCATCAATCATTCATCCATCCATTCACGCATGCCAACTCCTCCTTTGCCGTCCGGTTTAATAAGACCTAAAACCAACCTCCTTCGCCTCCATCTATTCGATTGAATTAGCAACGTTACGCATCACTGCACAGATCAACCAAGCAACACTTCTGTTATCAAATACTCACATCAAACACCAACCCCATCCCCCTAAACACCGGCTCCCCAAGTATCCACACATCCCTCAATCCATTCCCCGCCACAATCCCACTCTCCCCCGTCGTCGTATCCCTCCCTCCTCCCGCACCACTCCCACTTCTGCCACTCTTCCTCAAACTCTGCACATCGCCCACCCCCATCCGACTCTCCACAACAGCACCAACGCAATACCCCGAATCCTCCGCGACTTTACCTAAACTGAACTTGCCATTGGCACCGCGATGCTCGTAAGAGGATTTGGTGCCACGCATGACAGGAAAGCGCCACCCGCCGAATTCGAAGTGAAGGAAGGGCGGATTGTTGCACGGGTACGCCCAGAAGTTACTGTAGGGAGAGGGCAGACGGTGGGCGCCGGAGATGGAGGCGTAGAAGGCTTTTGCGGCGAGCGGTGGGGCTAGGATGAAAGGTGTGTTTATCTGCGTGTGCGATTTGTTAGTATGAGGTTGAATTTGATAAGTGTTGTATGTTTACTGCTTACGTCAATGATACAAGGCTGGTTCTTCATAATCTTGACCTGATCAGCCCAGATCCCTCGCATCAATATTTGCCACCACCCCGCCGCGCCCTCCACTGGACTCCATTTCCAACCATCTCGCCAGGTCGGTTGTGTTGGTCCCTTTGGCTTTGCACGACCGGCACGGTTGACGGGACTGAGATCATCCCATGTCGGTACTAAGATTGCGTTTGCATCTTCAAGTGCCGCGCGCTTTTCCATATGAGGATCGTGGACTTCTTCCAAATCTCGTTTTTGTATCTGTGGTGGTACAGCTTGTCCTTTATCTGCAAAAGCTTGACCTTGTGGTGGTACAGCTTGACCTTTATCTGCGTTTGCTGCGCGTTGCGCTTCAGATGCACCATTAACGTAATCCTGTGCGTCTTGTTCGGGGTCGGGGATATGTTCTGCTACGGGGTAGTCGTGGGGTTTGCCTAGAAATCCTTCGATTCGTTCTTCAACTCGCGCAATGGCGTCGGCGATTGTGCCGCCTATACTCAGAATGCCTTCTTCGCCGTTGATCAGATGCAAGGAGAAGACGTCGTTTTCGACAATGTTCTGACCGACCAATTGGTCGAAGAAGTCCGGTAGTTCGTCTCCTAGCTGGCTCAGACTCTTTGATGGCGCAAGTCCTAAAAGTGCTCCAGATGGAAGAAGAGTGTCGCGGCTTTGTCGTCTGGGTTTGCAATGAGCAAATTGCAAGTCGAAAGAGAGATTTGCTGAGGGTAGTAAAGTCAAGTCGTGTGGAAAGGCGCAGTTTGGGAATGGAATGATGCCGAATGCGTTTTGTGTGTAGGTGGAGGAGAAGAAATCTTCGAATCTGCTGCCGAGATTGGACGAAGTGGTGGTGATTGCAAAGTCCTTTGTCAACATGTCGATGTCCATTTCAATCTTCTGAATTGGTGATCCTAGTTTCATCTTGGCGAACCTGCGGGTATTGGTTTTAGTTTTTGTGTTCAATCTTCCGCGGACAAATACCAACCAGTTCCCTGGGCGCCCGTACTCTCCCATGAGTTTGGTGACATCTCCACCACCAACAGCCTTCTCCTTTGGTACTCGAACAATCTTATTCCCCTTGACCTCTCTCCGTGTGAAATTGAAGCGCGATTCGGCAATCTTGAGCTGCTCCGAGAGATATGTGAGGTTGGCGGTCCAATTGGGAGCGAATGCACCGCCACGTCGTTCGAGAGTGTAGTGGATGGCAGGAGGTTGGTCGAACAGGGCGGCAACGAGGGAAAGATAGGAGAGGAGGAATAGGAGTGTGGTCGGCATGGTTGATGATGGCGGCGGATATCAACAATGGCGCATGTTTCAGGAAGTCAAGGATAGAGCCTGACCGGCGCTCGAGAACTGTCGAATGAGGACGAGGCGAAAAAGTGAACGTTGTTGTTTGTTTGTATACGATGGAGATGTGAGGTCGGAACATAGGAGGCACCCCCCCACCTCATCCTCTCCAAGCTAATGAAAAGGGGCCCTTACTGCTTCAGTGTTTACTGGGTAGTGTATGGTGACTCTGGATTACCTCCAACATTGTCAACAGACTAGCAGGAGTATTCTGTGTGAGTACAGCTGGTAGTAAGGCTGCTTTATGAGGTTATCCTTCATCTACTTCTCGGTAGTATTGACACTGTAGACCTCTCCGTGAGACTACCTTAGGATAGAAACAGCTCTCGAAAAGTGGAGATGAGATGACCAAGGCATGAGCACGACATGATGTCAAACCATCTTAAAGAATCCAGAGTGCGTGAAGAAGCTATAAGGTGGAGGTTGTTTCGACAGAAGTGAGCAAGTCGTTCCTGCTACTACTGCTTTGAGCCCGCCAGCCATATCTCGCAGCAGTGATTGAAGACTCTATGTAAATTACTTGTCTGTGAATGGTTCCCTGGAGGAACTCGCATTGGAAGAGATCATTGCAGATGATCTTGGTCATTCCTGCTAGTACCAAAGTGTTCTGCTCAAAGGCAAGCTATATATGAAGCCATGAGAATGCTGAATGTTATCGAGTCACTCTAGCAATGCATCTAGTCTAACAAATACCTCGCTGGCTTGGTCGATGGTTATAGACGTTGAGACGACTAATCAGTATTTATCATGACATCACAACAATGTACAACTAATATTCGTTACTACTCTGAAACAGTCTATCCTTTTGTCCAGATTTCTCTCAATCGATTCTGCGACAATGGTGAAACACAAGTCGCCCGAATATGAATTCTTTGGTATTCCCGGCGTGCTTGTTCTATCCTTCTTTCTCCCTCTTCTCTGTTATATCCTGGCCTTTAGCTGCAACGACATCTCTGGCTGTCCTGCACCATCTCTCCTCCACCCTTCCACCTCCACCCTCGACGATATCAAGAAGGATGTTGGCTGGCCTGGCTGGTCCGGTCTGATTAATGCGAAAGCTGCTATAGCTACACTTGGATACTATGCCTTCAGCTTTTTCCTTTGGGTCGCGCTACCCGCTGAAGAAGTACAAGGAACAGTGTTGAGAAATGGCAGGAAAATAAAATATAGATTCAATGGTATCCCAACGCGCGGCCAATTTCACTTCAAGACTCTGACATATCTCCAGCCTTCCAAAGCGCCATAACCACGCTCGCCATTGCTGCTGCCATCACCCTCATTCAAGGACCAAACACGCGACTATGGTCGTTTATCTGGGACAACTACATTTCGCTCTTGACCTGCAACATCATCATCTCCTACGCCCTAGCCACCCTCGTCTACATCCAATCCTACCAAATCAACAGCTCAAGCTCCACCACATCCTCTCGCCTCCTCGCTCCCGGAGGCCTGACCGGCAACGTCCTCTACGACTGGTTCATTGGTCGCGAACTCAACCCGCCCATTTCCATCCCCTTCATCGGCACCGTCGACATCAAATCCTTCATGGAAATGCGGCCCGGCATGCTTGGCTGGCTCATCCTCGACCTCGCCTTCTTATTCCGCCAATACCACAACTACGGCTACATCACCGATAGCATGATCATTGCGACTTTCAGTCAAGCAGTCTACATCTTCGACGCCCTCTACAACGAACCCGCCATCCTCACCACAATGGACATCATCCAGGACGGCTTCGGGTTCATGCTTGCATTCGGCGACCTCGTCTGGGTTCCCTTCACATACAGCTTGCAGACGCGCTATCTCGCCATTCACCCAGTGCGCTTGGGCGTCTTTGGCTGTGCAGGCATCTTCGCTGTTCAGGGAATAGGCTACTACATCTTCCGCGCCAGCAACAACGAGAAGAACCGCTTCCGCACGAATCCAGAGGACCCGCGCGTCAAACATCTCAAATACATCACCACCGCGTCTGGTTCCAAACTGCTCGTCTCCGGCTGGTGGGGCACGGCACGCCACATCAACTACCTGGGCGATTGGTTCATGTCGTGGTCCTACTGCCTCCCCACCGCTTTCGCTGGCTATGTCATCCAACCAACCTCCCCCTTCAGCTTCCACGACGTCCGTGGCACTGCGCCGGAAGGCGGTGCGTTCATCAGGAATGATCGTAGTTTGAGAGGCGGTGTGGAAGTCGTACCTGGCGAAGCGAAGGGTTGGGGTATGTTGATTACGTACTTTTATATGGCGTATTTTGCGGTACTGCTCGTGCATAGGGAGTTGAGAGATGAGGAAAAGTGTCGGAAAAAGTATGGACAGGATTGGGAGGAGTATTGTAGGAGGGTTAGGTGGAAAATTATTCCTGGAATTTACTGAAAAATTCGTCGTTGATAGATGTGGGTTTGTTTAGAGTTGTTGTTGGAGTCGGTTATTGGCATTCGTGTTCTGGTATTGGGATCGGAATAACATAAGATAGAGTGTAGTGGAGTGGCAAGGCGAGGCGAGGTGAGGTGAGGTGAGGCGAGGTACGTGAATGAGTTGGAACAAAAAGGTAAATCCCGATAGGACTATCGTCAAACAACAACGACAGATGCTTGCCATGGCAATAATAGACTGGCATCATGAATGACAAATAAGGAGGAGATATCCGTATCTCCCTCTTCACCCCCTTCCTTCTTTCCTCCCTCTCTCCCACCCTTCCTTACTACTACACATCTATCATATCATCCCTGCCCGTCCGCCCACCCACCCACGGAGTATTGTAGGAGAATTAGGTGGGAGATTTATTCCTGGAATTTATTAGGCATGTCGTGGATGCGTGAGAGAAGAGTGATGTGATCCTTTGTTGTTGTTGTTGTTGTTGGTGTTGGTGGTGATGGTGGTGGTGTTAATGATGTTTTGGGATTAGACTTGCGAATGGCCTTAGCATTGGCCAGAACCAAATTACAATGCAATGCAATGCAATGGTAAGAGGTAGTCGGAATGAAGTTGGAACCCCCCAAAAAAAAACGCAGATACGAGGCCAAACAACGACGATAGACGCTTCAAGAGCACTGGCATCACGAATGTAAGTAACAGACATGAGGAAGATGAGTAGTCGTCAAAACGAATCCTAGTAAAGTTCCTAATACCTTTTCTGCTATATCACCCCTATCCGTTCGCCTACCCACCGACCCACCTCCACCGGACATGATGTATTGAGGTGAGGTGAGGTGACGTGAATGCAGGACAATCGAGTTGCAACAAGAAAGTACACACGGATAGGACCATCGTCATACAACAACGACAGATGCAATAAAAGCCTAGCATGCATAAATGACAAACTAGGAATATTAGAGGCAAGATGACATAGTTCTCTCTTTTAGCTTAAATATATCTGGTAATAAGTATCTTTGCCGCGCCCTTTCGCAAGTAAGAAATGCTTATGCACGAACTACCTTATCTAAATATACCGTTCGAACCGAGTCCTCGAGGTAATGAGTCCGAGAGGCAACACCTTTATTCTAAAGATATTAATTTAAATGGCTGTTGAACCGAGTCCTCGAGATAACGAGTCCTCGAGGTAATAGAGTCCTTAAGATAATATAAATAGGAGGCGGAACCGAGCCCCCAGGCAAGCATTAAACGAGTCCTAGAGGTAATAGAGCCTAGAGGTAATACAGTCCTTAAGGCAGAGTGCATCATCTGCAGAAGAAGAAGAAGAAGAAGAAGAAGAAGAAGAAGAAGAAGAAGAAGAAGAAGAAGAAGAAGAAGAAGAAGAAGAAGAAGAAGAAGAAGAAGAAGAATGAACAAGAAACCAGAATTGTAAATGTGCACATTGAAAACATTATTTGTTATGACACTGCTAATCTAATACGCAACGACTCTGATATGCAAGAAGGGAAACGAGATGAGCTGATTGATTGATTGATATTGGTTGTGAGTGGGAGAGGTAGCGTTCTGCAGAGGAAGAATTAGTATATAAGAGAAAGAAGAACAAGGGAAGAAAAGTCGCAAGAGGACATGAAAACAATTAAGCTACCATCTATCATCCTATCATCCGTGGGTGGGTGGGGGAGGTGGTGGCTAGCGGCGGCGAGGGGCAGACGGGCGAGCAGACGGGCGAGGACGCGCTGTAAGGCCATATCCTCTATATGATATAAGTTGACGAAGCCGTTTACAGCACGAAACCTACTGGTAACACCGAAAGATAATGGAGAAGGTGGTAAATCACTAATGACTACCGCCGCCACAGAAATGGTAGTTTGAGATGTCCACTAGAATGCAGAGATTCGAGGTTGATTGTAGCTTGTACGAGTTGAGGGAAAAGAGGTGGAAGTAGAAAGAGAAAGGAGAGGAGAGGAGAGGAGATACAAAGAGAGGAGACAAGATGAAGCAAGAAAAACCAGCGGAAGAGGAAAGTAAATAGGGAACTAGAAAATAGAAAGAAAATGTGACCCATATATACATGACATATGCATATCACCAATCCCACATGGATGGGAGGTGGTGGGTGTACGCGCGGATAGGGGGGGCGATGTCAAGCCGACGATGCGTGTAGTAGCATATCGCAGGCAATATTACAGCAGGTCTCACTCACTTTCTCACGTGGGCTCCAGCAAACTTTGGTGTATTGGCAAGGTCTTGTACAAATGCGAGAAGAGAAGAGAACGAAAGCGAAGGATGAGACGCACATGGAAGGAGAAGAAGAAATGAAACATTACCTACACATGACATATATACATAACACCGATGCCACAATATCCATCATCATCAAATCATCATAACCATCACCCAAGCCCATCTCCCACACAACCAACTCACCAACAACTCAACCACACTACCACTCCATCCCCCCCTGTTTCCTATCCTCGCCCCTCAAAATACTCAATGCTTTCCCTTCCTCCCCCATCCCTCCCTCCTCCTTCTCGAGATGACTCTCACTCTGTACCTTCCTCCCCTTGAATCCCTTCATATTCGGGGGGAATCTCTTATCCAGCTTCTCAAACGGATCCGCTGCCTCCCCCTCCTTAACCTTCCACCTGCTCGTCCCCAACAACGCATCCAACTCCTCCACCGGCGGCAACTTGAGATACACCATGCCATCATCGCGCTCTTCAGCCGGGAACGTCGCAATATTCACAGCGTCGTCGTTGCCGCACTTACCCGCATCGGGCCCTTTGAGCTCGTAGTTGCGTTTGTGGAAGGGACAGGATACCCATAGTTTGTCTTTCCCATCAGCAGAAGAGTCACCGATTAGGCCGTCACTCAAAGCGAAGGCGCGTTTGTGCGGACACATTTGCTGCGTGGCGTAGTAGCTGCCCTTGACTTTGAAGACGGCCAATTGCGTGTCGCCGCGCTTGACATTGTTCGAGGAGCCAGTGGGTACGTCGGCGAATTTGTCGGCTTCGATGATGGGCTGCCACGTCAGCTCGCTCCATGCATGGCCTCTGAAGTCTTCTTTGGCCGAGTCGGTGGGCCAGTACGTAGGCCGCGTTTGGCCGCGGTCTTTGACGAGCTCCACGCTCTCGAGCGTGTCGGGCGTGTTTGCGAATTGCTGGAATTTCGCGCGGCGTTCGGGATTGCGGATCGTTTCGGTCCATTCGCAGAAGAATGTCCCTACCAGATCGACCATTTGCTGCTCTAGATCTGCGGCGATGCCGAGTTTGTCTTCGAGGATTACTTCGCGCAGGTACTTAATCCCGCCGGGTAGGTTTTCGATCCAGCGCGCCGTGCGTTGCAGTTTGTCTGCTGTACGGATGTAGAAGGCAAGGTAGCGGTCCAAGATGGGCACGACATCGTCGGGTGGCACGTCCTTGGCTAGAAGCTCAGAGTGGCGAGGTTTGGCGCCGCCGTTTCCACCGACGAAGATATTAAAGCCCTTTTCGGATGCAATGAGACCGAAGTCTTTGTTCTGTGCTTCGGCGCACTCTCGCACACATCCACTCACGCCGCCTTTGAACTTGTGGGGGCCACGGATGGATTTGTAGCGTTCTTCCAAACGTACGGCCATGCCTACTGAATCACCAATACCGAAACGGCACCATGTAGTGCCGACGCAGGACTTGACTGTGCGCAGGGATTTGGCGTATGCGTGACCGGATTCCATGCCGCCTTCGACGAGTTCGGTCCAGATGGCGAGGAGGTCTTGTTTTTTGGCACCGAACATGTCGATGCGTTGACCACCGGTAATTTTACAGTAGAGGTTGTATTTCTTGGCGACTGTGCCGATGATGATTAGTTTTTCGGGTGTGATTTCACCACCTGACACTCGAGGAATGACGGAGAAGGTGCCGTTGCGTTGGATGTTTGCGAGGAAGCGGTCGTTTGTGTCTTGCATTCCGTTCATGGAAGCGTCCATGACGTGGCGATTGAAAAGAGAGGCGAGGATTGAACCAATAGCGGGTTTGCAGGCTTCGCAACCGACAGAGTTTGGGTCTTTGCCACAGTTTGACATGACAGCTGAGAAGTTGTCTAGTTTCTTGACGTAGATGATGTTGAAGAGGTCGGCACGGGAATATTCAAAGTGAGGACAGAGATGGTTCTTGACTTCTGCACCCATGGATGCCATGGTTTTGTTGAAGATTGTTTGCACGAGTGGCATACATCCACCACAACCTGTGCCGGCTTTGGTACATGTTTTGACATCGCCAATGGTTTTGCAGGTGCCGTCTTTGACTTGAGAGACGACGTCGCCTTTGGTGACGTTGTGGCATGAACAGATTTGTGTTTCGTCAGATCTGCAAGACGTGTTAGCAAGCATGTTTGGAAAAGACAAGTTTCTTCATGACTTACAGATCATCACCATCGTCGTCACCCTTGGAAGCACCAATGATCAGCTCACTTGGCTGTATCTCTAGTGCTCGCTGCTCTTTGACCATTGGTACCAACTTGACATAATCCTTGGTATCACCAATCATCATACCACCAAGCAGATATTTGCCATCCATGGTGAACAGGTACTTCTTGTATACTTGTTGGAATGGATCCTTGTACGTCAAAGCCTTGACAGTGGGTGAATGAGCACTTCCTTCAATCAGTGTCTTGACTTTGTCTGCATTTCCTTCCTTCTCAACCTTCTTGGCCGGTTGCCTCTTTGGCAATTCTTTGGGACCATCTCTATCAGCGAAGAAATCACCAAAACTAGCAACTTCCACTCCCAGGAGCTTCAGTTTTGTGCTAAGATCTGGTCGTTTGAACTTTCTTGGTGAATGTGATTTGGCTTGTGTAAGGTTGAATGCTAGGACGTCGGCCATTTCAACACCAGGTGCGATGAGACCGAAAGTTTGGTTTTCCCAACTTGCACATTCACCAATCGCGTAGATGTCGGAATGAGATGTGGAGAGATCAGCGTTGACGACAATACCACCACCTCTATCAGCACACTTGATGCCTGCTTTCCGTGCAAGCTCATCTCGAGCTTTGATACCAATCTACGTAGTCGCTGAAGTTAGTTTGGGCATAACATTTTCC
>Ga0160428_1001456_pt1 | contig 17819 bp, 16 predicted proteins | sample SolpanmetagenomM_FD_108198 | JGI IMG/M metagenome (GOLD analysis project Ga0160428, IMG submission 108198) | Solar panel surface microbial communities from Lawrence Berkeley National Laboratory, California, USA - M | ecosystem: Engineered > Built environment > Solar panel > Unclassified ... | reverse complement strand
TTCTTCGCCAGATCGAGGCCGATGGTGCGAACCTGTGCCATGGACGGCTCCTGTCGATGAGATCAACGACCTCATCTTGGCACAGCGATGCCGTAGCGGGGGCCGTCCACCCCATCAGGCCCGAACAGGGCGAGTAGGCAGGGCGTGGTGCGGGCAATCGCCTTGTCGGACCACTGCCGCTGCGTCTCGACGCCGAGGTGGGCGCGCACTTCCTGGGGCCGCGTTGCGCGAACGCGTTGACTAAGAGACCGAGCAGGATGCGGTTGCCAGTGCGCGGGCACCACGCTGCCCGATTGAGGACGCGGTGGACGTTCACGAACCGTCGCTCCTGCGCACGGCCCATGATCCGCAGGACGCTGGTCACCGTGCGCCGACCGAGGGTGAGGATCGCGCCGATCAGTAGAACCTGAGCGTGTCGCCACGAGCGATGGACGAACAGCGGCGCGAACGCCAGGATGAGTTCAGCGAAGCGGGCGGGCAGATCAGGCATCAGGTGTCTCTTGGTCGGGACGCCCCGAACCTACCCGTCATGTCCGCTACGTCACCCCACCCCTCCAACCGCCCGTCAAATTGGCCAAAGTCGAGCTAACAAGGGGTGGTAAATCAGGCCTACCCCCGTTAAATTCCCGGACTTCAGCGGGAGGCCCAACTTCGGCGAGCTATGCCGCTCATGCAGAACAACGCAGAGCGAGTGCGGGCAGTGAGATCCATAGGCAGTGACCGGGTACATCTACGGTCTCGCCTATCTCCTCAAGTCAGCGGCTTGTCCCGCCCTGAGGTTGAGAAACTACGAGCGTTCGAGATGAGTCTCTTGATCTGATCACGCATGGCCTCAAGGCCTGAGCCGCGTAGAAGCATATCCGCTTCGCTCGGCAACAAGGTTGCTTTGAGACCCTCAACCTCGCGGTCCAAATCGACCAGCGTTCGTTCCAGCGTTTCAGCAAGCGCGTGAATATGAGATTCTCTGGAACCAAGATCTTCCCCAGCCTCGAAGGCTGACCTCAGCTTTTCGGTCAGACGCTTGACTGCCTCAGCGCCGGCCTGTGTGGGAAGCGGATGAATGTCCGCCATGCTACGCTGCAATGCTCGACGAATGAGTCCGATTGGCTTGATACCACGACTTGAACGCCTCGGCCTGCATCGGGCGTCCGAAGAAGTACCCCTGGCTCTCGTCGCAGCCCATGCCGAGGATCAAGTCGGCTGTTTCCTGCGTCTCGATACCTTCGGCCACGACGCAATAGCCGAGATCATGCGACAGCGTGATCATCGTGGCCACAAGGCTGCGCTGCCGAGCACCCTCTGAACAGCCGGCGATAAAGGAGCGATCGATCTTGACGACGTCGAAAGGCAGCGCCTGGAGGTAGGAAAGCGAGCTGTACCCAGTCCCAAAATCGTCGATGGCAAGGCGGATACCGGCAGACGAGAGCCGCTGGAGCTGCTCCAGGGCATGGCCTGCATCCTCCATCACGGCGCTTTCCGTAACCTCAAGCTCGAGGTGGTGTGCTGGGACACTGTGCCGATCCAGGAGGCCCAACACACGATCGACGAAGTCCGCCTCCTTCAGGTTACCAGCCGAGACGTTCACCGAGAGCACGAGATCCATACCTTCAGCCAGCCAGGCCGCGAGCTGGGTCAGGGCTGTGTCGAGAACCCAGGCGGTCGTCGGCTTGGCGAGCGCCATGCGCTCGATCAGCGGGATGAACTCTCCGGGCGAGACGCTTCCAAGCTCTGGGTGGGTCCAGCGCAGGAGCGCCTCGGCGCCGAGGCAGAGTCCCGTATCGAGGGCGACGCGAGGCTGGAACACCAGATGCAGCTGTGACACCTCTTCCAAGGCCTGCCCGAACCCGTTCAGGAGGTCGAAGCGGCGTCGCTGCAGGGCGTCCTGCGTCGAGGAGTAGAGGCTGACCTTGGTGTCCGTCAGGCGGGCGTCTTCAGCGGCACAATGCGCAAGCCGGAGAACGTCGCTGGACTCCGTCTCCCCGAGCGTAAAGGGCACCAGCCCGATCGCCACCGTGGTGACGAAGCGTGAACTGGCCTTCGCTCGGATGGCAGCGAGCATCGACGCGAGCAGGCCGATATAAGACTCCTCGACGACGTCCCGCGGTGCCAGGAACGCGATCTGGCTGGCCCCGATCATGTAGGCGGTACGCGCCGGCCCCAGGGCGGTGCGCAGGACCCCTGCAGCTTCCCGGACGAGTTCGTCGAGGAAACTCGCGCCCATCACCCGTGCGGTGTGGCTGAGCTCCTCGGGGGAGGCCAGATCCACGAACACGACCAGACGCTGCGAACCGTTTGGGTCCGTCAGGACAAGATCGTTCAGGTCTTCGACGAACTGGGTTCGATTGGGAAAGCCACTCAGAGGGTCGATGCGGCCATGGGCATGCTGCAACTCAACCTGAGCCATCACCATGGCAGCCATATCGCGCAGCGTTGCTGTCTCGGCAGCCGAGAACTGCCGGGGTGCTACACCTGTGACGCAGAGGGCGCCGATCGCCAATCCATTCTGGGTGAGGAGCGGGGCTCCTGCGTAGAAGCGAGCGCCTGACTGGGCCAGAGGCGTATCGCGGTACGCGGGGTCCTGTGCGATGTCGGGGAGCACGAGAACCTCACGGGTATCGGTGACTTCCGCACAGGGCGCTCCCTCACGCGGCATCGAAGCGACATCGATACCAACACGAGATTTGAACCATTGACGGTCGTGGTCAGTCAGCGAGACAGCCGCGCTCGGAAGGCCGAAGAGCTGGCTTGCCATTCGGATGATGCGATCGAAGCTCTCGCTTGCTGGCGTATCGAGCAAGCGCAGATCCTGCAGAGCGGCGAGGCGCAGAGCCTCAGAATGGGTGTCTGCCATAAACTAACTCATGTTGGTACAACAGCCATGATGACGGCCAAATACGAACGTAGATATAACGACTTATTCGAATTTGGTTGTTCCGGTTGCCCTGCTAGGTTCCGCCGCATCAGGCCAACGATCCGCCTTATCCAGGACGTGAAAACGATCGGACACCGCTGGTGAGTTCGGGGTGCGATGAACTGGGTGTCCAGTGCAGGCTCGCTTGTCGCGCCCGCTTCCGACGCTTGGCCATCCTCTGCGAACGCCGCGCCGACATCCACCTCGCCTTCACAATGCTCACCTGCGCCCTCATCACCTTCCACCAGTGCAGACGGTTCTATTAGATGCTCTTAGCTCCAAAAGGCTTGGATTGCTCCCGCCACTCCTTGTAATCCGTCGCCGGTGCCTTGGAGGAGGTGCGCGAGGTCTTCTCCGGACGCTGCAGCTGCAGCACCAGTTCGATCAACTCCTCGTGGCTCAGCCGCTCAAGATGGCTTCGGCCTATCTCACGAGGGATCGGCGAAATCCGACCTCTGCAAGGGGGCGGGTAATTACTATTTAACGCTGACCTGAAAGAGAATTCGCACCTCGCGCCCAGGGATGTGCGGTGGCTTCGCAATTAAGTCCCTCGATGGCACGTAATGAAATCGCTGAATAATCTTAATCTCATGAAGAAGCTCATGATACCCTTGAGCTTGATCATCGCCGTTTCCGTCGCCATTGTTTGCTTGGCGCGATCAAGTCTTATGGATCTAGCGCAGGATATGCAAGAGCTTGTGGACGTCAGGGCTACCCGCGCCATAGAAGTGTTGCAATTGGCTGTTTCGTTAGATGAGGCCACTTTGAGGCAGAAAAGTATTACAAGCGAAAACAATGCGTCTACTATTAGAAAACTGAAAGAGGGATACGACTCCCTGAAACAAACGGCGATCGATGGAGCCGACAAGCTCGTTGCCATGTCGGATACACCTGAGCGCCGCGCAAAGCATCAAATTACCCAACGGCTGCTCAAGGAATATTTTTCAATAGCAGACAAAGCAATTTCGCTCAGCTTGAGTGGGGAAAATGCCGTGGCTATTCTATTGTCAAACAATGAAGCACGAGAAGCGCGTCGGAAAGTTCTAGACGCCGTCAATCAACGCATCAAAGCCACTAAGGATAATATGAATGAAGCAAAAAATCAGGCGCTTGCGTCTGCTAGGTCTGAGACACAACGGCTTACAGTTCTTGCGTCGGTCGGCCTTGCCATCAGCATCGGCATCCTCGGAGCAATAGTTACTTTAGGGGTAACGCGCCCACTGAAACGCATTACCAAAGCAATGGAGCATCTTGCGTCAGGCACTCTTGACGTGGAGGTAGATGCGATTGATCGGCGGGATGAAGTTGGCTTGCTTGCTCGGTCCCTAGGAGTTTTTAAAAGTAATGCCGTTGAAGCTCGGCGTCTCGCTGATGCGGAGGCAGCCGAGGACGCCTTGAAGATGCGTCGAGTGCGCGTTTTGGATGAACTAACCAAATCTTTTGAGCACAAGGTTTCTGCGCTAACTCAGGGTTTGGCCAGTGCCGTTGGTGAAATGGAAGTCACAGCGCATTCCATGACGGGGGTTGCGCACCAAGCCACTCAGCAGACTGTGATTGTTGAGGGGGCTGCCGAGCGCACGGCAGCGAATGTTCAGACAGTGGCTGCAGCCAGTGAAGAAATGTCTGCTTCAGTTCAGGAAATTGTGTATCAAGTTGGTAAGTCGGCTGAGATTGCGCAGCAAGCCGTTGATAAAGCTCATCGTACAAATGAAACGGTACAGCGTTTGACCATCACGGCCGAACGGATCACTTCAGCGGTATCGATCATCTCGGGTATTGCGGCTCAGACCAATTTATTAGCACTCAATGCAACTATAGAGGCTGCTCGCGCAGGGGAAGTAGGACGAGGGTTTGCCGTGGTCGCAAGTGAGGTGAAGGAGCTAGCCGGACAAAGCGCAAGAGCAACTGAGGAAATTTCCGAGCGCATCTCAGAGATCAAATCAGCGACCCAGGAGGCTGTTGCCGATATCCGTGAAATCGGGCGGGTCATCGCGGAAATGTCTACGTACGCCGACTCCGTTGCCGCTGCGATGGAGGAACAAGGGGCTGTTACGCAAGAGATCACCCGAAATGTACAGCATGCAGCCCATGGCACAGATCAGGTCAAGAAAAACATCTCAAGTATTCTAGAAGGGGCAGGGCAGACCAGTTCGGCTGCATCTCAGGTTCTAAGTGCGGCACAGAAGTTGACGCAGCACTCTGAAGATCTGACTCACGAGGTGGGTGCCTTCTTGGCAGGGGTGAAAGCTGCGTAAGCATTCATAGTTCGACCGTGGCCGCCTCAACGGAAATTCGGCGGCCACGGCGATACAGAGGGTGAGCGGCGGCTAACCTGTCCAAGGTTTGTAGTGCTCATCCAAAGTACAATGCAAGATCACGATACGCCGACTTGCCGGACGTAGATCTCGGCGATTGAGGCACTTTGGCTTGAGCCGTAAGGCCTGCGATCAAGTCAACAGCGCGATCACGATCGTGCACCCATATAGAATCATGATGTAGAGCATGATCTCACCGACCCTGATGGCCCGGTCTGACGTCTTTTCTGGTTGGCCCATCACGGGAGTGCTCCTCGGCCGCGAGAGCCAATCAGGCACAACTCCGCACAGGTCACATTGAGAAGGGTTAAAAACGCCCTCCCTTCTGGTAGATCTGCTGATCCGGGCGTGAAATCAGACCGTTAAGAAGATGCCCAGCTTGCCAGACTGTTGCCTGCCCCCGTGCGGTCGCCCAGGTACGAAATTAGTGCATCGTCGGTCGCATGACGATAACGGGGCAAGCGATCGCCGCTGAACCACTCGGTTCAGGTGGCAAGATGACGAGCTCCGGTGCAGGCGGGTGGGTGCCCAGCGAGGAGTGCAGCCGGAGAGTGTTGTAGTCCTTGCGCCATCGTTCGATCACGACGCAGGCTTCCTTGAGGATGTAGAACACCTCTCGTTGAGGAGTTCGTCTAGAACGCGGAGCCACGCTTGCAGCTCGCCGACGTGCAGGACCAGCGGGCATGCCAGACCGACGTTTGACTTTCATGCTGTTTGAAAAGTTGATCGCTCGTCGTAACGTGAGGTTGGCCCGCAGCAAAAGCGAAGGACAGGATTACGATTAACTGTGGTTGAAACTCTCACAGTTTCGAACAGATTGTAGACGGGAGTGATGGTACATTTCCGTCTCGGAGCGGCCTACGCACCGATTAGCTGCACTCTCGCCTCCCTTTGAAATATTTTCTTACTGGAACGACGGCTCTTCTATGCACCGTGACGAACACGTCCAGAGTCAGATCCGCGCGCGCCAACTCCAAGCCGTAGACCAACTGGTCCCGGTGATGATGGTGGCGAACATCGCCTGCTCTGGTGGCTTGTGCCTGCTGCTCCTGCATCAGTCCTCCGTCCTGCTGCCACTCTGGTTCGGCTTGATCCTGCTCGTTGCCGGCAACCGTTTGGTGAGAACGCTTCGTCGGAATGCTCGACCGCCCCGCCGTACGGCCTCCCGGAGAGCCGTCCGCAATCTCTCGATCGAGTCAGCCCTCACCGCAATGTTCTTCGTCGGAGTTCCTGCCTGGCTGCTGACGCAGACTTCGGGAACGACCTTCGCCATCCTGATCTGCCTGCTGACCGGCCTCCTTTGGGCCGGTGGTCTGATTCTGGCCACCGTTCGGTCCGCTGCGATCGTTTATGTCGTGGCCGTGACGTCACTCATCCTCGGTGGGCTGCTCTGGAACGGGCTAGACGGGGACCGTGTGTTCCTCGCACTGTTGTTCGCAGCAGGTGCGCTCACGGCTATCCGCAGTGCTTTTGGTCAATCCAGGCTCTTCCTCTCCAGCCAGAAGCAGCAGCACGCTTTGGAAAAGCAGAGTGATCTCATCGGCCTTTTGCTGAAGGATTACGAAGAGCAGACAAGCGATTGGCTTTGGGAGACTGACGCCGATCTTCGCTACACGAACCCCTCAGAGCGCTTCGCCAGCGCTCTGGGCTGGCCGCAGCATGCCATCCCAGGCGCGGCTCTCGGCTACCTGTTCGAGAGTGGCGAGACAGATGGCAACGCGGAGGCACGCTTGCAGCTTCAGGAGCAGGCTACGTCTCGACGGTCGTTTCGCGACCTTGTCATTCCGTTCCTGTTTCAGGGCGAGCGGCGTTGGTGGTCGCTGTCAGGACGTCCCGTCTATGACGCTAGCGGACATTTTGTCGGCTATCGTGGCGTGTGTAGCGACATCACCATCGCCAAGCGTGCAGAATTGCGAATTGCGCATCTGGCGCACCATGACGCACTGACCGAGCTACCGAACCGGACCTTCTTGCGCGAGAGCCTTAACCAAGCCTTGCGCGAGGGCGAGCGCGCTTCTCTGGCCATCCTCAGCCTGGATCTGGATGGCTTCAAAGCGGTCAACGATCGCCATGGTCATCCAGTTGGTGATGCCCTCCTGAGAACCGTCGCCGAGCGCCTGCGAGCAGGCGTGGCCGGCGGCGATGTTGTGGCGCGCTTCGGCGGCGACGAGTTCGTCATCATGGACTCGGCCTTCTCGAACTCTGGCGAAGTCGAGGAACTGGCTCAGCGCCTGATCGAGAGCCTGAGTGCACCGATCGCCCTTGCGGGGGAAGAGGTCTCCGTCGGCGTCAGCATCGGCATTGCATTTGCTCCGGCTGATGGCCGCACGCCCGAGGACCTTCTGAAGAACGCCGACGCCGCTCTGTATCGCGCCAAGGCAGCGGGTCGCGGTACATTCCGCTTCTTTGAGCCGGAGATGGATCGCAAGCTGCAAGAGCGCCAGCGCCTTGTCCAGGATCTCCGGACAGCTCTCAATCGCAACGAACTGCAATTGTACTATCAGCCGTTTGTGACGGCAGAGACCGGAGTGACCAGCGGCTGTGAGGCGCTGCTACGCTGGCATCATCCTGAGCGCGGAATGATCTCGCCAGCCGAGTTCATTCCGCTAGCTGAGGAGAGCGGCTTGATCGTGCCGATCGGAGCCTGGGTCATCGAGCAGGCCTGTCACGAGGCTGCGGGATGGTCGGGGGAACACCGCGTTTCAGTCAACATCTCACCGGTGCAGTTCCGCGGGCACGACCTGCCTAAGGTCATTCTGTCAGCTCTCACACGCTCTGGACTTGCTCCCTCCCGACTTGAAGTCGAAGTGACGGAAACAGTGTTGATCGATGATGCGAACGCTGCTCTCGATATCCTGCGTCAGATCCGAGCTCTCGGCGTTCGGGTTGCACTTGACGACTTTGGCACTGGATATTCCAGTTTGAGCTATTTGCGCCGCTTCCCCTTCGACAAGATCAAGATAGATCGGTCTTTCGTTCAGGAGCTGCACGCTCGGCAAGATAGCCAGGTTATAGTTCGGGCGATCCGCGACATGGCACGAGGGCTCGGCATGACGGTCACAGCTGAAGGCGTCGAGACAATCGAACAGGCGGACCAATTGCGGCAGACGGGCTGTGAAGAACTGCAAGGATTTCTCTTCAGCCGGCCCAAGCCCGCTGAGGATCTGAATCTTCGAGATGCAGACAAGGCGTCGTTGGGCAATGGCCTATCGGCGGTTCCAGAAAAACGCAGTCGAGTTCTTGACCCGAACGGATTCGGTGTTCCCCTGGCGATGAGTGCTGCCTGTGCTTGATCGCCTAACCCCAATCCCCCCGATCGGTCTCTCCGGCGCCTCGAGATCAGTGGGGCGGTTCGTCAGTCTTGGGGTTGCAGAGCGACAACGTTGCTCATGACGTCGCTGCCGGCTGTTGAACTCGACTCGGGCGCCGGTGAACGCTCATGCTGCGTCTAGGGCGGTCTCAGCACGCGCGTGCTGGATCTCGGCCCAGCATGAGAGGAACGCGTCGACGACGCGGGCATCAAAATGGCGTCCGGCATTGTCAATGAGGAAGTCGCGCGCTCGTTCCAGGGACCACGCTTCCTTGTAGGGGCGCCTGGTGGTCAGAGCATCGAATACGTCAGCCACCGCTACGATCCGCCCCGACAACGGGATCGCATCACCCTTCAAACCTTGCGGATACCCTGTACCATCCCAGCGCTCGTGATGGCTGAGTGCGATCTCGGCTGCGAGTTGCATCACGTCAGCTCGGCTAGCCACGAGAATGCGGTGACCCTGCTCGGCATGCAACTCCATCGCGCAGCGCTCCTCCAGCGTAAGGGGACCTGGCTTGAGCAGGATGGAGTCAGGAACTGCGATCTTCCCGACGTCATGCATCGTCGAGGCAAGGCTCAAACGGCGCCGTTCGGCATGATCGAAGCCCAAAGCTTCCGCAGTCAGGCCAACATAGGTTGAGACCCGGGCGATGTGATCCCCAGTGTCCGTGTCCCGCTTTTCGGCCGCGCGCATGAGGAGAGAAACAATCTCTCTCTCCCGCTCCTCAACCATCGCCACAGCGCTCGCAACCTCGTGGCTGAGATCAGTGGCGTGATCGCGCTGCGCGTAGTTGGCACGGGTCAAGGCCAGCAGATTGGCGATGCGCGCGCGGATTTCGACGGCGTCGGCGGGCTTGGTCAGGAAGTCGTTTGCCCCCGCATTCAGGGCTTCAAGGCGCAGGGCGCGCTGGCCGAAGCTCGTCAGCATGACTGCGGGAATATGGGCTAACTGGGGGTTCGCGCGCACGTTCCGGAGCACTTCCAGACCGTTCATCACCGGCATATCGTAGTCAGTGATGATCACTCCAACGGTAGAGGTATTGGCACTCGCGAATGCCAGCGCGGCAGCAGGATCCGTGAAGTCATGCACGATGCAGCCGTTCAGTGGCCGGAGCGCCTCAACCATAATGAGGTTGTTCAGCACGTCGTCATCGATGATGACGGCGCGCAGTGTCCGACCGGACGACCACATATCGAGGGACTCCTCCTGTCCCTAGCTAGAGACCTGGCCCATGCTGGATGACCTCTCTTTCCGAAGCATGAACTAGGCGGCGCAGACTTGTGGGTTGCTGCCCTCCACATCGCACCCAAAGCGTTTCGAGCATCTCAGACTCTCCTAAAGAAAACGATCGTTTTTCGCTACGAAAGACAAAATGGCATGTCGAACGGTTCTGGGGAGCAAACCTGGGAGCAACTCAAGCAACGAGCTGGTCGCTACGTACGGTAGCTCGGACATCAAGCTCATGGAGAAGCGCTCCTAGAGACATTGGTTTCCCGATCAAATATCCCTGAACATATCTGCAGCCATGACTACGAACTGCAAGAAGCTGCTCTTTTGTTTCGACTCCCTCTGCGATACAATCAAGTTTCAGGTTCAGACACAGATCCAAAATGGTGATTACAACATTGCGCCCGACGTCAGAGTCGATGTTGGCCAGAAAACTACGGTCGATCTTAATCTTATCCAGTTGCAATCGGTGAACGTAGCCCAAACTCGAATAGCCAGTTCCGAAATCGTCCAATGCGATCTTTATCCCCATCGCACGCAAGGAAGCGATTGATCCTTGCGCAACCTCGAAGTCCCGCATGAGTGCCGTCTCAGTCAACTCCAGCGTGAGACGGCGAGGATCGAAGCCGCTCTGGTGGACTGCAGCGATGATCGAAATAACCGTCGAAGGTGATACGAGGTCGTGGGAAGAAAGGTTAAAAGACAAGCCCACGGTAGGCGGCAATCGAACAGCATCTGCGAGCGCCTTGCGGAGTAGAACGATCGTAAGGGTGTGGATCATTCCGCAGCGTTCCGCCGCTGCGATGAAACGGTCCGGCGATACGCGTCCTAGGGTCGGATTGGTCCAGCGGGCCAAGCCTTCGACAAGAGTGATGGTGTTGAAAGCGGTGTCCAGGATGGGTTGAAAGTGCACCTCCATCTCGCTCGCGAGGTCTGCACTCTGCAGGGCGGACTCTATCGCGCGCTCGGCGCGGATCGCATCTTCGTGCTCTTGGGAGAAAATCGTCGTGCTGCCGCGGCGGCTCTCTTTGGAATGATAGAGAGCGTAGTCTGCGCGATCGAACAGCTCGTCGGCGGTACGTCCGCCGGTCGGGTAAAGTACCAGTCCGCCTGAACAGCCTGGAATGACTTGCGTATCTCCAAGCGGGACCGGAATATGCAGCTTCTCACAAACCTCGTCGCAAAGCGCGAGGATCTCCGTAGCCGTGCCAGGCCGCCTTATGAGCATGCCAAACTCATCCCCTCCCAGACGGGCGACGGTGACGTCTTCATTTGCGAACGACCTGAGGCGGCGCCCTGCCTCCTCAAGCACCCGGTCGCCCGCAGTGTGCCCATAGGAATCATTGATGGGCTTGAAGCGGTCGAGATCAAAGATGGCGAGCGCAAATTCTCGGTGATCGTTGCTTGAACTTTCGAGCAAACAGTTCAGGTTCTGGAAAAAATATCTTCTATTTGGAAGTTTGGTTAAGCTGTCGGTCATGGCTAACCGCTTGTTTTCTTCTACAAGTCTTTGCGTTTCTGTCTGAGAATCAAAAAGTTCTAGAAAGCTGAGAAAGCTTTTGACGATGATTCTCACCATTACTATGGTCACGAAGAGAACGTTCAGCGCGATCGCGACGAAAACTGGCTTCCCGCTTGCTAGGTAGTATGGTATAAAGGCGCCCATAACAACAGTTGTAGCAAGGAAGGCGGCCGTCGGGAGATAGCTCAAGCAAAAGATGCAAGCAATTACCGTTATGGCAATGAAGACGACGACGTGTGCCTGATGGTAGGGGCCACCATAGCCATCGAGCGTCAGGCCCCAGCTAACGAACCCGATGGAAAGTAGTACGGTCACGATGCTCGTACGCCGCAGGTGCCGGACGGCCTCCGCCTGCGATGTCTCGTCCGGACGTAGGCGCCACCATTGGATTCCGCGCGCGACGCAAAGCGGAAGGAGTACGCTGGGTACACCGAGGGTGAGCCATGCGGGAGCGAGTGCGTAATGTGTGAATGCGAGAGCGCATGCATTCACCACGATGAGCGCGTACAGAGACAGGATTTGGGGCTGAAGTTCGGCAAGTTGGCGGATTGCGATTTGGTTATCACCAGATTGCATTCCTAAACCGAGCAGAAATTTCTGCGAAGTACTCAGAGGCTTCATCTGCGAAGTACCGTCCCATTCCCGGTAACCGTAGACACCGGCGATTAAGGCTCTGTATCGCTGCAGGCGAGTCAATAAATATGGCTTGCTAAGCGTACCAATAAAACGGTCGGTGCCTATGTTCCGAATTTGCGGCAAAAACACAATGCTGGTTAACGATTCTCAAAAATCGATTTTGCTTTCTGCGGTGATCGTCCGATGGTGATGACTGATTTACTTCCGGTCAGAGTAGCGCTCGGGCCACACGCATAATGCCACAACCAAAAACTTCTACTTCTCATGCACACTGCCGATAGTTGAGCCTGGATACCGGCTTCACCTATCGCGAAACCGAGAAGCGGATCAGCAACAATCCACCTAATAGGGAAACCGATCCTAAGGATGCTCCTGTTGGGTATTCAACCGTTTTTCTGACATGCCAACTCGGCGTACATCACGATTCGTCTGATTTTGTAGCCCTATCGGTCCCATGCCCTCGCAGTGCCCACGACCGCGACGAGCAGGAGTGCGAAGGCTATGTAGGTGCCGAGTTCGACCATTACTCCGTCCTCCGAACGTCGACCGGCCCTGCTCCGCATCCACCCGAATACGGTCGAATTCTTCATTGAGATGGATCAAGGATTGCCTCCGGCGACCGGGCATCATGGCTTCTGTCATGAAGACGGGAGAGGGCCATGAACATGGTGATGAGCACGGCCTACGTGCCGACGGTACGCACGGTAGGGATGCCCAGGGGGGCAGCCGGAAGGATGGCGTCAAGGCTCGTAGACACGAAACCCCTTGTTGAGGACGTATTCCGCTTTCAGGCCATCGGCGGCCTTCAAGCTCTCGGCTTGGCGATCACCGCATCCGTCGTGCTGACTGGCTTGCTTTGGGCCATACCCTGACACAACCAGCCTGCTGAAAGCTCCTCGCCTACCTGAGGTGGCGCGAGCGCAACGGCTTAGCGCCATCCCACATCGCGCAGGGCTCAACCCTCACCAACAGTGCTCCAGGGTAAATCCGCTTCTCATTGCCAAAGTCAAGCAACTTTACCAACAGAACTGGAGCCCATGATGGATCGTTATATCGTCATGTTCTACAAGGTGATAATGGACGGCGCAGGCCACGACCGGCGCGTCCTACAGCATCGGGCTGTGGTGCGCGCGAACTCCGAGGTTGGAGCGCTTTACGAGGCCAAGGCCCTGTTCCGTGAGGTCGCGAACATCGCGGATTGGCGGCTACGCGCCGACACTTGCGAGGCTGTCGCGTTGGCAGGCTCCCCCACCTGAAGTCGATCGTGTTCCACTTGCCTAAAGAGACGGGGCGAAAAACACTTTACACATAGCAACCCGCGCGCAGAATGCAGCGGGTTACCGGTGGGCGTTCCCATTCAGGATGAGTAAGGTTCTCATCCACGTTGGGAACTCGAGGCCTGTCTGATGTCGAGCGAGACTTGCGCACCCGATGGGCGGTCCTGCCGCCACGGACGGTCCGAAGGCGGTTGTGCCGAGTGCAAAGTCCGCTTCATCAGCGTCTGCGCTGCGCTTACGAGCGACGAACTTGCCGAACTCGAATCCCTGAGCCGTCACGTCGTTCACGACCCACGCGGAACCTTGTTCACACAGGACGAGGAAGCGAGCGCGGTCTACAACATCACCGAAGGATCGGTTCGTCTTCTACGTCTGCTGCCGGACGGGCGGCGCCACGTCATGGGGTTTGCCCTCGTCGGCGACTTCCTTGGTCTAGCGCTGCCCGAGCGGCATACCATCACTGCTGAGGCTCTATCACCTGTCACCGTTTGCCGTTTCGAGCGCCGAGCGTTCCAGGATCTCGTGGCACGCAAGCCTCATCTCCTGCAGCGCCTGCATGAGCGTGCGGGCTATGAGCTCGGCCTTGCGCAAGATCAGATGTTACTGCTTGGCCGACGCGGGGCTGAGGAGAAGGTCGCGAGCTTTCTGCTCACGCTGCGGGGGCGCTACGCACGAATTGGCCTGACATCGGTGACGCTGGAGCTGCCAATGGGACGCCAGGATATCGCTGATCACCTTGGCCTCACGATCGAGACGGTCAGCCGCACGCTGACGCGCTTGGACCGCGAGAAGGTCATTCTGATCGTGCCCGGTGGCGTACGCCTGCTCGATCTGCCGCGACTCGAACATCTCGGGGGGTGATGAAGGCGGCCCCCCAACGGTGCGGGGCCGCCTTGATCTGAAACAAGGATCTGGAATGCCGACCGGATCAGTGGAGAGGTGTCGATCTGGAAGACCCTGGCGCCCCTCTTACGCACCAGGGTGCGACCCGCGGCGCGGACGCGATGCCCTCCCCGATGTTTTCGCGATCGAGGCTATTCGGTCCGCGCATGATGCGGAAGTGTGCACATGGGACCGAGGAACGGATCAGTGTCGACCGATATCTGCGCGCTCTGCCCGGTGCGCGAACACGCGTTATGCAGCTGTCTCAGTGATGGGGAGCGCGTCGTTCTCGCCGGCTTCTGTCAGCGCCGCCGCTTCACGGCGGGTGAGACGGTCATGTGGGCGGGTGACGAGAGCCGGATCTGCGCCAACCTTCAGTCTGGCGTCCTGAAGGTTGTCGCAGCAACGACCGACGGGCGCGAGCAGATCGTGAGTTTGGTCTACCCGGCTGATTTCGTGGGTGAGCCCTACGCAACTGAGACGGCGTTCACGGTTACGGCCTTGTCCGACGCTGAGCTATGTACATTCCCAAGGCTCCTGTTCGAACGGTTCCTGGAGGAGCATGCGCGGATGGAGAACCTTCTGCTCCAACGCACATTCAAGGCGCTGAACGAAGCCCGTGCCCGCATGCTGACCTTGGCCCGTCTCTCTGCCGGAGAAAAGGTGGCCGGCCTCCTGCTCGAGATGGCCGCGCAAGCGGGCCGATGCAGGTGCCGGCTGGGCTTGTCCGAGCCGGTCACGTTCGACCTGCCTATGACGCGCGGACACATGGCGGACGTGCTGGGAATGACAATCGAGACGGTCAGTCGGCAATTGACGAAATTGAAGAGCGCCGAGGTCATCGTCCTATCCGGCGCCCGAACCGTGACGATCGTTGATGGGAACGCGCTCAAAGGGCGGGCCATGGCAGCATGACTCACGCTGCCCGGCGGCTCAGGCTGTCGACGAGCAGGGACCTGGCGTTGGCTGTCAGTCGGTTCTGGGCGAGTGTCAGGATCGTCAGCATCTCGAAAGCCATCCTTTGTCGACTTGCCGCGAAGAAGCAGCGCAGCATGTAGGCGAGCGTGTCAGCGGAAATCCTGCCGGCCGCACCTGGTCTTGCATCCAGCACCGCCATCAGATCCCCGGCATGAACGAGATCGTCGGTGCGGCGCGCTTCGACGTGACGGAGCAGCGCGGCTGCCAGGGCATCATGGAACTCCGTGCTCAACATCTCGGCGACGAAGGCCGTGCCCTGCGCCTCATGCATGATGAATTCGTCCAACGCTGTGCGGAGCCGCTTGGCCTCGCCTTCGACCGGCCAAGTGGGAAGTATGTCGGCGCAGGCTTCCAGGTGGTCGCACAGGCAGGCTAGGCGCTCGTGCCGCGCCATGAGCCGGAGAAGCTCCGCCTCAGCGATGAGTCCGGAAGGCTCCGCGGGAGGCGCGGGGAGGACGGAAGGCTCCAGCGAGTTCATCGGGTGATCCTGATTGCGAAACGTTCGTTGATCACATCAGCGCCGGGTACGGTGGAGCGAAAGGGTTCCCCCGTATCCGGCCCTGTCACCGTCAGTGCATCGGCACCATGGCGGCGTCCGGCATCGGCATCATGTTCGCGTTGAGGTGATACATCACCCAGACGGACCCGCCGATAGTCAGCACCACGATCACTGCGGTGAACAGGAAGGCAAGCAGCGTCCAGCCCCCCTCGGAACGCGTGTCGAGATGGAGGAAGCTCACGACGTGGACGGTGATCTGGATCAGCGCGAGCGCGAAGATGATCGCTGCCATCACCGTGGGGTTTGGCAGAGCCTTTGACATGACGAGCCAGAACGGAACCACAGTGAGCAGGATCGAGAGCGCGACACCGATCCGGTAGGCGCGGCGGCTGCCGTGCCCGTGGGTAGACTCGGGCGCCCCCAAATCGGTGTCGGGCGGCGTGTGGAGGGAATGGGTGCTCACCGGATCACTCCAAAAAGGTAGACGAAGTTGAAGACGCCGATCCAGATGATGTCGAGGAAGTGCCAGAACATCGACAGGCAGATGATCCGGCGCTTCATCTCGCCCGTGAGCCCATGCTGTCTGAGCTGGATCAGCATCGTGGCGATCCAGATCAGCCCGACGGTGACGTGCGCGCCGTGGGTCCCAACCAGGGTGAAGAAGGCCGAGAGGAACGCGCTGCGCTGCGGGCCAGCCCCCTCTTGGACGAGGTGCGCGAACTCATAGAATTCGATGCCAACGAAAGCTGCTCCCAGGAGCCCCGTGACTGCGAGCCAGGTCCGTGTTGGGCCGACCCGGCCGGCCTCCATGTGCGGGATGGCCTGCCCGAAGGTGATGGACGAGGCGAGCAGGAGGGCGGTGTTGAGGGCGACTAGCGGCAGGTCGAAGAGCTGCCGCGGTCCGGGGCCGCCGGCGTAGCTGGTGCTGACTACGCCGAACATCGCGAACAGCGAGGCAAAAATGAGCGCATCGCTCATCAGATAGATCCAGAAGCCCAGGACCGTGGCGCCCCCGCCGTGGTCATACTCCTCCCGCTCCGTGGGGTGCCAGCGGATGTCGGTCTCGCGAATGTTGTGTGCGCGATCGGTCATCTCAGGCCCCCATGCTCAGCTGCGGCTGCCGTCTGCCCTCCGTCGAGGCGACCTCGTCGGCGGGAATGAAGGTGTCGCGCTTGAGATTGAAGGTGTGTCCGACCGACACCGCGAGCAGGGCGAAGAAGCTGATGAGCGCAAGCCACCAGATGTACCAGACCATGCCGAAGCCGAGGGTGAACGCCAGTGCGGAGAGGATCACGCCCGTACCGGTGTTTTTCGGCATGTGGATCGGGCGAAAGCCGCCCGCGGGCCTCTGGTAGCCGCGGGACTTCATATCGTACCAGGCGTCGAGGTCGTGCACGACGGGCAGGAAGGCGAAGTTGTAGGCGGGCGGCGGCGAGGTGGTGGACCATTCGAGGGTCCGGCCGTCCCAGGGATCGCCGGTGATGTCGCGCAGCTCGGCGCGCTTCACGAAGCCCATGACGATGCTCATCACGAAGCCGAGGATGCCGACGAGGATGATAAGGCCGCCGATGGCGGCGATGACGAAGTAGGGCTGCAGGCTGGGGTCATCGAAGTGCCGGACCCGACGGGCGGTGCCCATCAGCCCCACAACGTAGATCGGCGTCCAGGCGACCCAGTAGCCGACGACCCACCCCCAGAAGGCGACCTTGCCCCAGAATGGATCGAGCTTGAAGCCGAAGGCCTTGGGAAACCAGTAGACGATGGCCGCAAACAGGCCGAACACGACGCCGCCGATGATGACGTTGTGGAAGTGCGCCACGAGGAAGAGCGAGTTGTGAAGCACGAAGTCCGCGGGCGGGATCGCGAGGAGCACGCCGGTCATGCCGCCGACCACGAAGGTCAGCATGAAGGCGACCACCCACATCATCGGCAGTTCGAACCGGATGTCACCGCGATACATCGTGAACAGCCAGTTGAAGATCTTGGCGCCCGTCGGGATCGAGATCACCATCGTGGCGATGCCAAAGAAGCTGTTCACGCTCGGGCCAGCACCCATCGTGAAGAAGTGGTGCAGCCAGACGAGATAGGACAGAATTGTAATGACGACGGTGGCGTAGACCATCGACGAGTAGCCAAAGAGACGCTTGCCGGAGAAGGTCGAAGTGATCTCGGAATAGATGCCGAACGCGGGCAGCACGAGGACGTAGACTTCCGGGTGGCCCCAGATCCAGACCATGTTCCAGTACATCATCGGCGCG